>Ga0182013_10001350_pt1 | contig 33628 bp, 34 predicted proteins | sample 612S2MmetaG_FD_120487 | JGI IMG/M metagenome (GOLD analysis project Ga0182013, IMG submission 120487) | Permafrost microbial communities from Stordalen Mire, Sweden - 612S2M metaG | ecosystem: Environmental > Terrestrial > Soil > Wetlands > Permafrost | place: Sweden: Stordalen | collected... | reverse complement strand
GTGATTGAGCTGGTGCCTTGGGCATTCGCCGTAAAGCTGAACTGGTCGCCATTGGTTCCGTCGGTAATGGTTGTCACCGAATTCGCGGCCAGCGTAGAGGTGAGAGTCAGCGGAGTGGCTGTGGTTCCCGAAGTGGTTTCAAAGGCCGTACCGGTATTGCCGGCAAATACGTTCTGCCCGTTGAAGTTGGTGGTTTGGCCGACTTGGTTAATTTCCTTCAGGATCGATTGGAATTCCGTATCGAGAGCGGTAGCCTGGCTCCCGGTAATGCCACTGGTGGATCCTTCGGTGGCCAGCGTGACAGCGCGGTTAAGAAGCGTGGTGACCTGCGACAAGGCGCCATCGGCGGTCTGCAGCAAACCAACGCCGTTGGTGGCGTTCTGCTGCGACTGGTTCAGGGCGGCAATGTTCGCTGTCATTCCCTCGGCGATCGATAGTCCTGCCGGGTTATCCGAGCCGGAATTGATCTGCAGGCCGGTCGAGAGCTGCGTCAGGGTCTTTTGCAGGCTTGCTTGCGTGTTGGACAATGCATTCTCCGCAGTCAGTGCGGAAATGTTATTCAGGATTGTAAGTGCCATGGGTGTTTCTCCTTGTTTGCCCGATTGCGCCTGCGCTCGGCTTCTTTTGTAGGGCCTGCTTTGAGGCTCCTGGTCGTCGAGAAGGAGGTCGTCTTGGACAACCACACTATCGGCCCTTGATGAGAATCATTTCAATGGAGTTGACGAAATCGGGAGGGTATTCCTTCAGTCTCTGCAAAATCAAAAGCCATCAGCCGGGTGAACGGGACTGAGGCTTGTTTCTAAGAACCATCGAAAGTGACGGCGAGTATCCGGCCTTCGAGATTAGCCTGGCGAGAGGTAATTGAGCAGCGTTTGCGGCAGAACTTTGGCAGCCGCAGCCAGGACCGCGCTATTGGTGAGTTCAGCCTGAGACAGGTTCGTCGCTGCATCCGCCATGTTGGCTCCGACCAGAGAGGTCTGTTGTGATGTCAGTGTCACCGTTTCCTGGCTGAGGTAGCTGTCCTGATCGTTCAATCGGCTGATGGTGTTATCCAGAGGGATGCGCTGCTCGGCGACATAATTCAACCCAGCCGAAATGGCAGTTGTTGCCGCGCCAATTTGTAACGCTGTACCAGTCTGGAGGGCCGTGATCAAACCAGTGAGTGAGCCGACGACGTTTGGCCCCGAGGTAAATAACTGGCTGCCCGGCAGGTTGGTTGCAACATCCATTGAGTCGCCCACCTGCACGCTGTTGACGGTGCCGTTTCCGACATAGGCGTAGGCATTCGGGACTTCGGTACCGGAAGCGGCGGTCATGGATCCGAGAACAGCGTCGTTCGAACTGACCACGATGCCAGCTGTACTTGTATTTGTCCCGATCGCCAGCTTGCCGGCAGCATTGATCATTGCGCTCGTACCGGCGGAGAGTGTGCCTGCAGCAACCGCATTGGAGATGGCCGTCGTCAGGGTAGCGACGGTGTCGTCTGCTGCCGCTTTGAAAACAAACGTTTCGCCGGTGGTTGCATCGCTGATGGTCGTGACAGAACCCGCTGTTAGCGCGCTGGTAGCGGCCAAGGGGGAAGCGGCGGTTCCTTGCGCCGAGGTGAAAGTTGTGGATGCAGCGACAAATGGCGGTGTTGTGCTCGCTGATCCACCGAAAACATAAACGCCTTGGTAGGAGGTGTTGGCCTGTGAGATCACGCTGGTAAGAACGCCCTGCACCTGAGCGGCAATGGCTTGCTTGTTCGCCGTCGTGACTGTCCCGCTGGCGCCCGAGGTTCCAAGTGTTATGGCCGCGTTCAGCGAAGTCACTACCGCGCTGATAGACGAATCTGTTGTCTCCATCTGAGAGAGTACGGAACTGACGTTGCTTGTGTATTGGTCATCGCCAGCCGATGCTGCGAGCGAAGTTACCATATTGGCTGCGGCCGCAGGGTTATCGGAAGGTTGGTTGACCTTCAACCCGGTTGACACCTGCTGCAGCGCAACCGAGAGAGCGCTTTGACTCTGCTGTATCGCGTATTCTATGTTGGGAACCATGTTCGTCACTCGCATCTGAACCCTTCTTGCGCAGCCATCCGCAGCGCCCTTCATTGCCTACTCTGCTGCGACAGTACCCATGGCCAGCGTAACCGAGAATAATGCCTGAACCGTCGAAACCACTCGAGCTGCGGCCTCGTAGGCCGTCTGAAATGTTATTAAGTTGGTCGATTCCTCATCGATCGATACTCCGGAAACAGAGCTGAGCTGATCGTTGAGCTGTAGCAGGCTGGCGGTTGTCGCACCCGATTCTGCATTGGCGTTAGAAGTTAGACTACCTACCTGGTAAACCAGGTTTGCATATGCATCAACGGGAGTCTGCCCTCCAGGCAGCGCAGTGGTCTGCACTGCCATAAGATTGGCAACGTTCCCGTTGCTTCCGGCACTACCATCCGAACTGGTGGCGATCTGTGTGGGGTCGGTGATAGCCACGCCGATTGAGGCAGCCGACCCTGCGACCGTTGCAGGGATATTGAAAAAGTCTTGTCCGGCGGTACCGCTTTGATTGAAACCCTTTGCCTGCGCCGCATTGATGGCGCCGGCGAATTGATTGGCCAGCGTGTTCAGTTGGTTCAAAAGACCGGGGATTATCTGATCCCGCATCTGAATGGTCCCGCCAAGATCCCCGGTTGTCAACGACGATGTGATATTGGCGCCGTTCTGATCAAGCACCTGTTGCGTGCCATTGCTGCCGTTGGTGGTTTGTAATGCGAAGCTCTGCGAGCCCACAACCAGAGGAGTTCCGTTCCCAGTCGTCAGCGTTTCGCCATTGTCGGTCTGGGTTACTGCTACACTGGTCAGCGCCGATAGGGTCAACACCAGTTGATTCTGCTGGTCTTGGGCCGTTCCTCCGTCCTGCCCCGTTGCCTTCAACTCCGCGATCTGCGGGTTCAAAGCCGCAATCTGCTGAGTAATCTGGTTGATCTGGCTTACATCTTGAGTAACTTGGGTGTTGAGCCCGGCCTGCTGCGAAGTCAGTGTGTTGGAAGCTGTGTTGAAGGCGGTCGCCAGATTTTGTCCGGCAGTAAGAACCGCCCCGCCTGCAGAGGAACTGGTCGGATTCGTCGAAAGAGCCGAGAGGCTCGAGAACATGGCCGACATCTCGGTACCGATATCTTGTGTAGAAGTTGTGAAGGTGGGCTGTATCTGCTGCAAACTCGCCAGTTGTGCGTTCGCGCCGCTCTGTGCCTGGGTTTCCTGTTGGATCTGCGTCGTTACCAGCTCATCCCGCACACTCTGATACCCCTCGAGGACAACGCCATTTCCGACGCTGAGGTTGCCGTCGTTCGTAGGCGCCGCTTCCTGAAGCACCGCCACCTGGCGGGAATAACCGGGAGTGCTGGCATTCGCGATGTTGTTGTTCGTTACCTGCAGAGCGCCCGCGTCAGCGCCCAGCGCCTGTACTGCTGTCAATAGAGAGGTACTAAGAGAGGCCATGGATCACATCTCGCAAGACCAGGTCTGATGTTTCAACCTTGGGCCGCGAGCCTCCTGGAATTGTCCTGTGTGGCTTCTGCACAACGAAATGAGCAGAGCAATTGACCTGCCGGAGTGTTTCAGCAAAGCTGCGTATTTCAAATTCAGCTCGCGGATCGCTTCACCGGTCTTTCGGATCTTGACTTCAACAGCGGAGTCAATGTACGAGAGCAGCGGCTGCTCGGACAACCGGAATCCTTCGCCGACGGCGTTCGCCATTGTCGTCAGGCTTGCGCACAACACCTCTTGCTTTGCGACACTCTCTTGAAACCTGGGCAATGCATTGGCGGCAATAGCATCCATGGCAATGGAAATCTCGAGCGCCAGCGCCTGCAAATGCTGCAGGTACGCATTGGCGACCCTATCGCGCTTCTGGAGTGCATCGTGGTTCAATTGCGTGCCCTTCTTACCAGGGCTTTATCCCTGGACCAATCGAAACTTCCTCTTGCCGCTCGTGCCTATCTAAGCGTCCCCGCTTTCGAAAATGGCGTTCGCAGTCTTTGCTGCGTCCACCTGATACTCGCCGCTCTTCACGGATTGGGTGAGTGCATCCACCTTTTCCTGACGGACCTCGGGGGTATTCATGGCCAGGCTCGTCAACGCCTGAACCGATGTGTCATCGGAGTGAAACGTCGTGCGGTCTTCTGTCGAACTCTGAGTCGCGGCCAGGTTCTGGCTCGAAACCGGCTTAGCGCCCCGACTCGGCGGCAGTTGGCTTGCTACCGTACTATTCACTTCAACCTTCATCGCAACTTCTCCTGTCTCAACGGTACTGCTATCGGCGTTTCCATTCAAATGTTTCAATCTGCCGAGTAGAATGTTGAAAACAAGCACGTTGCGGCACCCCGAGCTTCTATCCAGGATGGGCCGGGTGCACCTCAGCTTCTTTTGCGACCCGTGCGTCCTCCGCCTTGTGAAGCTGCTTTGAAATCATCTTGGCAATGCCGATACCACCCGCGGCAGTCATTGAAGCCCCCAGCGACTGCATGGCCATCCCCTGAAACTGTTCTTTGCCGGCGTCCGCATCGTCATCGTCGTCTCCACCAGGCAAGGAACCAAAACTCTGCTCCGCCTGCTGCAGCCAACTTCCGAGAAGAATTGACTCGAAATCCTTTGCCGACTTCTCGATCTTCGTATTCACCCTTGCCGCAGAGGCTGCCTGCCGGATAACCTCATCGGCTTTGCTGGCCAGCGGCCCGGTGACAGCTCCGGATATACCCCCAAACGCCGAATTACCCGACACTAGATGACCTCCAGATCAGCCTGCAGCCCACCCGCCGCTTTTATCGCCTGCAGAATCGCGATGATGTCATGGGACGTCGCGCCGATGGCATGCAGTCCCTTGATCAGTTCATCCACGTTCGCGCCTTCTTCCAACTGGATCGCTTGAGCCGGCGCATCGTTTACAGTCAGTTTGGTCTCCGTCACCGTCTCCGCCTTTCCGTTTGAAAGTGGAGCCGGCTGCACAATTACATGCGCGGTTTGCACATCGATGGTCAAACTACCATGGATCACAGACACCGGCGAGAGCTTCACCTCGCCGCCCATCACAATCGTCCCGGTGCGTTCATTCACGACAACCTTGGCCGGTGAGTGGAAACTGATCGAGAGATTCTGGACACGCGAAATAAGAATCGGCACGGATGTTGCGCCGCTGTCTGCAACATTCACATCGATGCGGCGGCTGTCGAGTGCAATAGCCACTGTCTTCCCAAACTCCGCGTTAATCGCATCTGCAATGTCGCGTGCGGCCGTGAAATCGGCGTTTAGAAGCAGAAGGGAGACTGTCCTGAAGCGGCTCAGGTCGACCGCTGCGTCGCGTTCAACGATTCCGCCTTCAGCGATCCTGCCGACCGTCGGATGATTTACGCTCTTGATATTGCCGGATGCGCCTTCAGAGTAGCCCCCGATGACCAACGGTCCCTGCGCCTCGGCGTAAACCTCTCCATTGGTGGCCCGCAGAGCCGTCAATAGGAGCACTCCACCCTCAATGCTCTTTGCATCGCCCACGGAAGAGACCGTGACATCAAGCTTCATTCCCGGACGCGCGAACGCCGGCAGCGACGCTGTGACAAACACCGCAGCTACATTCTTTACGACCACCACACCCGGTGAGATCTGCACTCCCATTCGTAGCAGCGTATTCGCGAGCGTCTGCACCGTAAAGAACGTTTGTTGCGTGTCCCCGGTCCTGCTCAATCCAACCACCAGCCCATATCCTACCAACTGGTTCTCGCGCACGCCCTGAATCTGCGTGACATCGCGAATGAGTACTTTGCGGTCGGCCTCGGACCCGACGAGTTGAAGTGAACAAAACATCCACATCGCAGCAAACACACCGATCCGCCGCGTCCACTTGGAAAGAGTTTCCAACGCTTGTTTGCGCATACTACCGATCAAAAGTTCAACAGCCATAGGACCGCCCGGGTAATGGGATTCAGCGGACGCACGCCGTCTGAGATGATTCCCTTGCCCTTCATTTCAATCTCAAGATTGCTCAAAGCCGTCGAGGCCACTGTGTTATTCGGGCCGATATCGCCCGGCCTGACCATGCCTCGCACGATGACGTCTTCGTGCTGGTTGTTCATGAAAATCTTGCGACCCGCTTCGATCACAAGGTTGCCGTTTGGAAGCACGGCAATGACCTGCCCTGTAAGGCTAGTTGCAAATAATGTATTGGATGCAGTAGATCCCTGTCCCTTGAGCGCCGAGGACGAATTTGCCGACAGCAAAGGGTTGGTCGCTGCTGGAGTCCTGCCCATGATACCGGTGATGGCAGAGCTTGTGGTAAACGATCGCTCGCTGTCGACTGTTCCCGATTGGGTCGCTGTCGTCTGTACGACAATCTGAATAGTGATAGTGTCGTTTAGGTGGAACGCTTTATAGTCGACGGCAAAGCCTACCAGGGGCCCCTGCGCCGTCCACAAACTTCCCACAGTACTCTCATCGGCTACCGGTACATAGTGCTCCTGCAGCCGCTTGATGTAATCCGCACGAAGCCCCTCGGGCGTTTTTGCATTTGCCTTTGGCGCCTTTTGGCCAAAGGCAGAGGATAAACAGACCCCGAGTACAGCGAGTAGCGCGGTTCGTCTGAGCGCAATCGAGTTGAACCGCATCTTAGAAGCTCCTTCTTAGTAAATGCGCGCTGACCACTTCCGCAAGATAAACCTGCTTGTGATCCGGACTTGCCACGCGGATCGTGTGGCCGGCAATCCCGTTCTCAAGGCTTATGACTTCGATCTGAATGTGCAATCGACTGTCGTCCATAACCAGCATTGCGTGTGTACCGGTCCGAATTGTGATCATGGCATTCGTTTTGAACACAGCTTTCATCGGGGCAGCTGCGGCGTTCAACGAATCGGGATAGCTTCCGGCCGGTTGTTGAGTCCAGCTCACGAATGCATAGAAGGGCAGACACTTACCAGACTCATGGCAGGCAACCCTGACCCAGGATTGAGTTCCGGTGTGCTTTCCGGTCAATGAATTGCCGAGTGGCTCAACCGCCCGAATATCAAAAACCGGATTCGGTTCAGTCGCCACTACATTGGCAACCAGTGTTACCCGCATGCCGGCAGTCGGCATACCTCTCTCTTGGAGTGCCCTTTCAACCTGTTGCGCTGTTAGCGCGAACCAGTCCTGCGACTGTCCCCAACCCGGAACGCTCATGGTCGCCAGTAATAAACCCGCAATCCATTTCAAAGTCATATTTCCTCTGCGCCGATGCGTTTGCCTGATTGCCAAACTGTTTTACTGGGCGAGCTGGTTCAACTGCTGTAACATCTCATCCGCAGCCTTAACGACCCTTGAGTTCGACTCATAGGATCGCTGCGCCAGGATCATGGCAACAAATTGGTTCACGACACTGACATTCGACTGCTCCAGCATGCCCTGCTCCAAGGTTCCCAATCCCTCCGCACCGCCGGGTGTTCCAACTACCGGCTCGCCGGAAGCAGTCGTCGGCAAATAGATATTGTTTCCCACACTGTTGAGGCCGCCTGGATTTACGAACAAAGCCGTCTGAATGCTCCCCACTTGTGTGGCAGCTGTCTGGCCCGGCTGTGTGACGCTGACCGTCCCATCGCTGCCGACAGTGATGCTTAGCGCATCTGCGGGAATCGTCACCGCGGGTTGCAGTGGGTTGCCGTCTGCCGTGACCACCTGACCGGTTGCATTCGGGCTGAACGATCCATCCCGCGTATAGCCTATTTGTCCGTTCGGCATCAGAATCTGAAAGAATCCGGCACCGGAGATAGCTAAGTCGAGGGGGTTGCCCGTCGTAGAAAAGTCACCTTGCGTCTGGATGATCTCGGTCTGCCCAGGCCGCGTGCCGAGACCTATCTGCAATCCCGCGGTCACCGTGGTCTGCTGCGTTGCAGCGGAACCGGGCATGATTTGGTTTTGGTACAAAAGATCGGTGAAGTTTACCTGTCGCTGCTGAAAACCAGTAGTGCTCGAGTTCGCAAGGTTATTCGCGATGTTGTCCAGGTTCAATTGCTGGGCCGTCATTCCACTGGCGGCCGTATATAGCGCACGAAACATATCGGTTTCCTTTCACGTTAAGCTCAGCTAACATGCGATCTTGCGTCAACTAATTCGCGGTAAGTCCTGGGCTGCCGTCTTGTCAAGCTCTGTGCTGAACATCGTAAGCACTCGGCGCATCGTCTCAACCTCGCGCTGAGCAGTAATTAACTCCACAACGCTGGTCACTGGGTTGACGTTTGAGCTTTCAAGCATTCCCTGGCGCACCTTGGAAGCCTGGCCTGCGGTTGCAGTCCCGGTAGGAGCCGTGTAATAGGTGCCGCCCGCGCTCTGCATATTCACCGTGGGCGCGAATTCGAGCAGCTTCAGCCGTCCTGAGATCGCGCCATTTGCTGAGATTGTTCCGTCTGAACTGATCGAAACCGGCTGTCCAAGAATCGTGATTGGTCCGTTCTCGCCCATTACAGGATCGCCCGCGGCCGTGATCAATTTACCTTGTGGCGATACGCGGAAGTTTCCTCCGCGCGTATAAACAGGGCCAGTTGCGGTTTGTACCGCAAAATATCCCGGCCCTTCCATCGCCAGATCAAGATCGTTGCCGGTCGGAACCAGCGCACCTTGCGAAGTGTCCAGTTGCGTGCCGCTCAACACTCCATAGTCATTCTCGTCCTGATTAAGTACGGATAGAGAAGTATCGCCCGCAGTGGCAAGAACTGAGCTAAACACGTTATGGCTTGCGCGAAAGCCCGCAGTGCTCACGTTCGCCAGGTTGTTGGCAATCGTATCGAGCGCTTGTGTACGAGACATCAGCCCTGTACAGGCTGCGTAGTATCCACTGTTCACCGTGTTCCCTCCGGCGGATAACCTGCACGCCAGAGGCCAATTGATTCTATTCCTTACTTATCTAGCTCTCCGCTTCCCTTAGCCAAGATTTATAGGTGTATTCCAGATCATGCTCGCAGTTGTATGAGAAGTGAATGAGAAGCGAACGAAGTGTTTCACTCACCCAATGTGGAACTGCTTCGATTAGAAGTCACAACACGACAGTGGCTCGCACTTCCAGCAAGTGACTGCTGCGACTTACGTCCCGCTCAGCTAAAGATGCGCTTTCGGTATTCTGCCGCAGCCGTCAGGGCCTCGAGGCAAGGTTCCGCATTTGCAACACCGCGGACCTGTTGCCCTTTGCGAACGCCCACCAGCTGTCCTCCAATAGCATCGGAATGACATCTTGCGGCGAGAGGAAGGACTTCCTTCCAGCGAAAACAGATTCCCATTGAGTCGATGGCCCGGAGCCCGGATGCATGGAAGTCTTTCCGGTCACCGGCCAGCTCGTGCGCGGCGGAAAGGATCAACCTCCAGGTGGACGAAGCGCTAGGATCGTTCACGCTGCACATGGCAGAAAGGACAAATAGGGGCAAGGTCTTCTCCATCGCCAGCGACGCAGTTTGGTCTCGTCTCCCAGTTGTGCCGGTCGGCCAACCGAGAACCGACGCAATTGCTCCAATTTCATGGAGTAGCCCAACCAGGTATGCGTCATCCGCAGAAATATTCTCGAGCGACTCGGCTACAAGTTGTGCGTACTGGGCCACCAATCGGCAGTGCTTCCACGCCGCGGTCATTGCCAAATGTTTACGGTCGCACGGAAACGTTCTAGCCGAGATTGCGTCAAACCATACACCCACGTCAAGGCTGGCCAAGCAATCACCCATACGTCGCGGCTGTCCCCCAGTCCAATCATCGTCTTTGCCAACCAATCCCAAAATCTGGATTGTTGCTCCAAGATCGCTCAGCACCATTTCAGAAGCCATCCGCAAGTCGAGACAAGGCTCGCGCAAGAGCAGCTCTAGGCCGAGAACCGTTCCCAGCATGACCGGAACGTGATCCGTAAAATCAGGATCCTGGTGCGCAAACTCTGCCTGACTCTGGCGATGGGGACGCATCCATGCTGAGCATGGTAACCAGCTTTGATCAATCATCGGATCATACCTATAGACAATCACTTTCTCACACTCGCATTGTCCCTATCGGCATTTGAGGCAGATCCGTCCAAACCGAAGCGATCAAGGGTCGATTCGCGGGCTCATGCTTTCCGTGCGGAAAGATGCCAAAAAACGAGTATTGGAATGCGGCGTGAACATCTGAAGGTGATCACCGTGACTAGCGTCCCCGGCAGCCGCCGTTATCGAATGGGTTGGATATACGTAATCTTTCAACCATTGCTCACGATTTCGTCGACCATAGAGTGGACCGCGCCCCTTACAAGCGCGCGGGCGAAAAGATCGACTGGCAAACCTCAGTTACACGAAGACCATAGTTGCCATCGATCACTACTGCTTCACCTCTGGCGATCACTCTGGAGTCGAGAAGAAGTTCCACCGGCTCCTCAACCTGCCTGTCAAGTTCAACAACCGACCCGCTAGTCAGTTCCAACACTTCGCGCAGTGTAAGCTGACGCTGTCCGAAGCGAAGGGTAACGTTCAGTTCAACATCCATGACCAGATTCAGGTTCGCCTGCTCTGAAATGGTCTTCCCCGTCTTCGCTTTCATTAGGTTCTCGGCGGCCGCTGTCTTACCGAGAGCCTCGGAGCGAGAGAATAACGCCTCGATCAACGACGGGTTCAGGTAGATCAGAATTGACGCGCGATTGGAATCGCCGTCGGCAACGGTGATCCGCTCAGGCTTGACGCCATCGGATGACGGCTCGGAACCGGAACTGGCCGTGATCGTGAATGCGCCATATTCCTGCTCAACCTCGGTGCGAAACGCGATCGCGCTTGTTTCGATAAGTTTCAGCAGAGCCTTGGATTCTTCTGCTCCAAACTCGCCGGTCGGTTGCTGGAGGAGTTTCGACGCTAAGATCGCGGCTGAATCGAGATTGATTTCCAGCAGAACCTCTCCGCGCAAGCCGCCATTTAGCGTGAGCATGAAGCGGACCGGCTCTGACCCATCTGGTGCCAACGCTGCATCCGGATCGGCGGCAATCAACCACGCCGATCCGCTGTTACCTGACAGAGCTTCGACCAGAGCATTGGAAAAAGCCCTCACAAATGATTCGTCGATTCTCTCGGTTTTCTGATTCTTCGTCATACTATTCCTTCCTCGCGGCCGGTTCCTGTGACCGGAGTGAGAGTTGCGCTGCTTTTTGACTTCCGTTGCGAACCGGCAACGCCTCAAAAATCTCAACATCTTCTACGGTAATCCGCCCGGGCTTTTGGATCGGTGCTCTCAGTTTCAAGATCATTCCCGGTTTCAGATCAATCAAGTCCTTTACCAGGGCGCGCATCTGCGTTATATCCGCAGAAAGTTTGAATTCACAGTCGAGGATCCGTTCTCGAAGGCTGGGGCTCTTAAGAAGGCGGAGGCTTGATGTCTTCTTCGACTGTGCCGCCTTGAGATGTCTCAGCAGAAATCCTACAAAAGACGTCGGTAGCACGATATTGAAAGACCCAGTAGTTCCCCCCACGGCCATTTCGAACATCAAGAGCACAAGCTTTTCGTTTGCGAGGAATACTTGCTGAATCATGGCCGGCTTGATGCAACGCCCTGGCGTCAAGGACAGATTCAGCGTCCGCCATGAGCTTTCAATTTGCTTTACTATGAGCGCGGTAACGCTCTGCATTATTTCTTCGTCTATTTCTGTGAGCTCGCGTGCTGCGTCCGATGCGGTCCCTGCGCCGCCGAGCAAAAGATCAATAATGGGAACTATCAACGCGATGTCAATCTCCATAAGGAGATTGCTTTCCATCAGATTAAGTCCGCATGGCAACAGGTAGTTGTTCACAGCAATGCCGTTTCTGTAATCCAGGCTTGCCATCTGTTCTAGCGATATGAGCTTCAACCGCAACGATGTACCCAAATAGAGTTCCAGCGAGTTGGTAACATTAAGAGCAAATTTCTCATGCAGGGCGGTCAAAGTACGTGCATTCTCGTTGGACAATCGGCCTGCATAGCGAAAGTTGCAGGAATGAACCGCGCGCGGCCGCTTCTGCTCAGAACTGCTCAGTGCTACCGTAGCTGATTCGTTCGATCCGGACGATGCTGTCATGCTTGCAACCTAGACAGCTGGCTGGGGGTGCCCGGACATAATGTATTTACACGCTCGCGAGGTGCGATGGCGCCTTCGCGAAGGTGGCCGAGCGATGCGCGTAATTTCACCATCGCAGCAGCGTGGATTTGCGAGACTCGCGATACCGCAATTCCCACAATCTTCGAGATCTCCTTCATTTTCAGTTCGTCATAGTAATATAGCGAAAGGATCAACTGTTCCCTCTCTGACATCCGGGAGACAGCTTCCGCAAGCTGCATTTTCCTTTCGCCTTCCTGATAAAGTTCAAATGGGTTGTCTCCACCATTGCTCGGTGCCGATTCAATCAGGTCGTATGACTCGGCATGGTCCTGCGAGGAAGCCGCTTCCTGACCAACGAGGTATAGGCCATCTAACTGAGTCAGAGTGCTCTGCAAATCCACCAGGCCCATTCGCATGTCAGTCGCTATCTCTTCTTCCATCGGGTGCCTGCCCAGCAAACACTCTAGCTTGACCACTGACGCGTTAATCTCGCGCCCTTTTCTACGCAAAGTGCGCGATCCCCAATCTAGTTTACGAAGGCTGTCCAAAATCGCCCCGCGAATACGAAATTTCGCAAAGGTGGAGAATTGCGCGTCCTTCGAGCTATCGTAATTGCGGCAGGCTTCAAGAAGGCCAATCACGCCCGCCTGAACAAGATCTTCCATTTCCACATGTCTTGGTAGGCGTTCGCAGATTCTCGCCGCCACATGGTAGACCTGCTGCAACTCGCGCATTGCCAGTTCGTTGCGCTCATCGATGCCATCACCGCTCGCGCGGTAAGCTACTTCTGCTGTTGTCATTTACTCGCTCCCTTTGAAACCCAGTGGCAGAGTGTTCCTGCTTCTCACTACTTCAACACCGTCCTGCAACGGTCTCTCTTCAATCTCCGACGTGCAACTCGACCGCCTCTAGTGAAGAACTCCCACAGACTGAACCGGCGTCATCGAAGGAATCTCCCCGGGAGAAATAACAACGACCCGGGGGATAAACGGTTCCAGAAGGCGCCGAAGGTAGAACCGCCCCGGCGAGGAACACAGTAGGATCGGCGGCGCCGCACCGATCTCTTTCCCGAAGCTCGTGCGTAATCCATCCAGCACGCGTCGGGCCAAAGTCACCTGTTGCGGAGTCGACATCGTCTGGCTCACCTGCAAATTCGAACCGCGCGTGCACTCATCCTCAATTGCCGCGTCGAGTGTGACGACCTTAAGTTCGCCCTGATCATTTAATAGAGGCCTGATAAGCGCCCTTCCCAACGTGTGCCGAACTGCCTCAACCAGCGCGATTGGGTTCTTGTTGAATGACGCGGTGTCAACAAGAGTTTCAAGAATCGAACCCAGGTCGCGGATAGACACTTGTTCACGCAGAAGTTGTTGCAGAACCTTCTGAACTTCACCGAGACTCAAAAGCTTTGGAATCAGTTCGTCAGCCAACTTCGGATGAGACTCGCTCAGACGGTCGATCAGCCTTTTTGTTTCATGTCGCGACAGAAGTTCATTCGCGTTGCGCTTGATCACTTCTGCCAAATGAGCGGCGAGCACAGACGTTTGGTCAACAACTGCATAGCCGGCTGCAATTGCTTGTCCCTGTGTCTGGTGAGCGATCCACTTTGCCGGCACATCAAATGCCGGTTCCCGGGTATCCTGACCGGGCAGATCAGGTGCATCCGAATTGGAGCTGATCGCCAGCAGACAGTCGCGGCGAAGTTCCCAACGCGCAATCTCGACACCACGTAAATAGATCACATACTCTCGGTCCCGCAGCGACAGATTGTCTGTAATGTGAATTGACGGGACCAGGAAACCAAGTTGGTGTGCGAGATTTTTCCGCATAGACTTCACGCGGGATAGCAGTTGTCCACCCTTCTGCGCATCTACAAGAGGCACTAGACCCATGCCTACCTCCAACATGAGTTCATCGAGCTTGAGAACCGCATCCATTGGATCCACTGTGGCGACGGCAGTCCCGCCCGGCGACGGGGACTTGAAAGCCACGTCGAGCTCATCCACTTCATCTTTCACTACCTGCGGTTTCATTTTCCACGCCGCGAACATCAGCACCGCGGCAAGACTGAAGAAGGCCAGCTTTGGCAAACCGGGAATCAGTCCAAGGGCTGTTAAAGCGCCGCCTGCAATCCACAGCAAGCGAGGACTGTTGAAGAGTTGCTTGCCTACGTTTACGCCCAAGGATTCCTTGGACGCAGCTCGCGTGACCACAATGCCTCCAGCAACGGAGACCAGCAAGGACGGCAGAATCGTCACCAAACCATCGCCCACCGTAAGAATTGTGTATGTCTTTAGCGCCTCCTGAAAGGGAACTCCCTGCTGGAACACCCCGATCAGAAACCCGGCTATGATATTGATGGCCATGATAAGAATAGTCGCCAGGGAATCGCGTTGACTGAAGCGGGCGGCGCCATCCATTGCGCCGCAGAACTCTGCTTCGCGCGCCACACGCTCGCGCCGTGCGCGTGCCTGCTGCTCATTGATGATGCCTGCGTTCAAATCGGCATCAATCGCCATCTGTTTTCCCGGCATGGCGTCGAGAGTAAAGCGAGCGGTAACTTCAGCCGTGCGCACAGCGCCATGAGTGATGACAAGAAACTGAATAGCAATCAGCGCTAGAAAGAGAACGAAGCCGACTATATAATTGCCGCCAACTACGAATTGCCCAAACGCCTCGATCACCTTGCCTGCGGCCGCCGTGCCCTCATTCCCGTGTAAAAGAATGCGCCGCGTGCTGGCAAGGTCAAGCGAAAGGCGGAGCAACGTGAGTAGTAGCAGCAGACTCGGGAAAACTGAAAACTGCACCGGGCGCAGAATCTGGATTGCCGTAAGCAGCACCAGAATCGATGCGGTAATGCTTATGGTTAACAGCAGATCAAGGAGAAAGCTTGGCAATGGCACAAGCATCACGAAGACCATTGCCACCGCGGCTATAGGAGCGATCCACTCTCCGGACTTTCGGAGGATAGCCATTACTCGTCCCTTCATGACTTCACCGCAGGCTGTGAGTCGGCTGAGCGCGTCACGGTTTCATTTCTCTGCCCCGAGGCATTCCTTGAGCGCCGCTCGGCTTCGCCCCTGCGTACCTCGGCCTGTGCACGGAATACCAGGGCGAGAATCTCCGCTACGGCCTGGTATAACTTTGCCGGGATCGAGTCGCCGACGTCTACGCTCTTGTAGAGCGCCTGGGCCAGCGGCTTGTTCTCAACAAGCATGATCTCGTTGTCGCGCGCCAACTGCTTGATCTTCTCCGCCAGCAGGTTTTTCCCTTTAGCAACAACTACCGGCGCGGGCATATCTGTTACATAGCGGAGCGCAACCGCATAGTGAGTTGGATTTGTCACAATCACCGTCGCAGTTGCGGCAGCTTGTAAAGACTGTTTTTTGCGCATCGCTCTTTGCAACTGGCGGATTCGCGATTTGATCACCGGATTGCCGTCGGTTTCTTTATATTCCTGGCGCACCTCCTGCTTGGTCATCTTCATATCGCTGTCCATCTTCTTCATCGTGAGCGCATAGTCCACTGCTGACCAGGCCAATAACACAAGTCCCGACTTCCACGTCAACTCCAACACCATCGAACCTACGAGGCTCGCGAAAGGTCTCAATCCAAGACTCGACGCGTGCACCATCGTCTCCCAATGCGCGCGCACCGAACTTATGGCGATCCAGAGAATCGCGCCAAACGGCAACAGTGACTTGAGCAGATTGCTCAGCCCAACAGGAGAGAATATTTGTCCGAGCTTGCTTGCAGGATTGAATCGATCGAACTTGAAAGCCAGTGCTCCAGGCGCAAAATTGATTCCGCCTTGCGCGGTTCCCGCAAACACCGAAACCGTCATTGCCGCCAGCAGGATGGGAACAATCCACCTCATCACTTCAACCGCGGTCCAAAAGAGGACCGGGCCATTGCTCTCAATGTCGCCTGAGGTCGCGGCGTACAGCGTGTTTCTGTAAAGCGTCGTCCAGTGAGTGACTGCCGTAGGCGCCATCAGCACCGTCACGCCAGCTACCGCGGCAAGAGCGAAGACGCCCGGAAGGTCGCGTGAGCGGGCGACCTGGCCCTCTTCCCGCGCCTTCGTTCGCCGTTTCTGCGTCGCCTGTTCTGTCTTGCTACCGTCAGCCATAGATTCCTATCGCGTCAATTGTTATCGTGCCAGGTGGAGAAGGTGATCGGTCAGGTCGATCGAGTTGAGAAACAAATGCTCAAAGAGATTCGGCCAGTACTTGAGCGCGGAAATCAGAATCAGCAGTCCCAGAATGCTCTTAACAGCAGGGCCGAGCAGCATGAGAGGAAGTTGAGGAGATGCCTTTCCCAGAAGGCCGAGAGCAATATCGGCAAACAGTGTTGCCGAGAGCACTGGTGCTGCGATCTGGATGCCTATTGCAAAGACTCCGGCACCCGCCTGAAGCGAAGCAGTCGTAAACGCAGCTCCGAAATGACCCGAGGAAGGAGGCAGATAATCGAAGCTTTGTGCCAATGCACGCAATATCCAAAGGTGAACGTTGAGACGAAGGAAGATCAGCATTGCAATCATTTGATGAAATGTGGCCACAACCGTGGACTCCACCTGTGTTTGCGGGTCGAGGATATTCACAAGCGAGTAGCCCATCTGCACGCTCAATACCTGCCCGGCCATTTGAACGCCGTCGAAGACAATGTTTGTAGCAACTCCAAGTGCTACCCCAATCAGCAACTCACTAAATACCATCATTGGCCACTGGCTGATAGTTATGTGCGGGCACTTCGCAGAGACCATCGGGTACAGGAGAGCGGTCATGGCAATCACCAGTCCCGCCTTCACACGCGCCGGGATTGCAACGCTGCCAAAAAAGGGCGCGAAAAGCATGATGCCGCTGAGCCGGATGCTGATCGTCAACAGTGCGCCGAAGATTTGAACTAGCGAGATGTTCATTACTGAAGAACCTGGTGAAAATCGGTTAATAGGTTGATCGTGTAGTGCGCAAGGTGCCTCCACATCCACGGCATTAACATAAAAAGCGTTCCCCCAGTGACCAGCAGTCGAGGGACATGCGACAGCGTCTGGTCCTGTAGGGATGTCAACACCTGTAGGATGTTCACGACTAAACTGACCGCGATGGCAGCTATAAGAATCGGTGCAACTAGGATCACGACTTCCTGCAGCATCAGACGCCCTAAAAGAACTACTTCATCGACGCCCATTAGTTGAAACTCCTCATCAATGCGCCGATAAGAAGGTGCCAGCCATCTACCATGAGAAAGAGTAGGAGCTTCAGCGGAGTTGAAATGACGACTGGCGGCAACTGCATCATGCCGACGGATGTCGTAATCGACGCGACCACCATGTCAACCACAAGGAAAGGCAGAAACAGGACCGCGCCGATCTGAAATCCAGCTTTCAGCTCAGACAGAATGTAGGCTGGCAATAGAACCCTGAACGACACATCGTTAATGTCAGCGGGGCGCGGCTCCTTTGCCATCTCGAGAAACAATGCAACATCCTTTTCCCGTACATAATGCGACATAAACTGACGCATCGGTACCGCTGCACGAGTAACAGCATCGAGGGCCGTTATCGTGCCAGCCTGCAATGGAACTACCGAGTCGTGATAAATTGTCACGCCAATTGGTTGCATGAGAAAGAACGTCATGATTACCGATAAGCCAATCAAGGTCTGGTTGGATGGCGTGGTCTGCAGGCCGAGCGCCTGTCTAAGGAAATGAAAGACAATCAGCAATCGCGCAAATGGAGTCATGCAAATGAGCACCGAAGGAATGAGCGTCAGGAAGGTCAGCAGGATGACAATGGTCCATTGCGCCGAGCCCCCGCCTAAGCCCGTAACCCTCAATTCGTTTGGATCGGACGGCATAGTGTTCAGTTGAGGAGGTAAGGTGACCGGAGGAGCTGCGATCGGCTGAGTGGGCGCGTTGACCAATGGAGGCGTGCTCTGCTGTGCCGGCGCGCTGTCCAACGGAATCGCCGCAGGCTGTACGGGGACATTGATGGACGGTGCAGCGATTGGTTGAACAGGCATACCGGTTGAGGGCGCCGGTGTTGCTTGCGCGAGCTGCATCAGTTCCTGCGCCGTAACGGTCACTCCCGGCCTGGACGAAGCCTCTGCCGGCGATGCCGACAGCACCAGCAGCGAGGAGAAGATCAATCGAACGACCACCAGGTTCCTCACGCCAGTTTCCTCGACTGCTCCACTGCTGTCTCTGCAGTGCCTTCTTGCGGCAAAGCGATAGTCTTGTTTAGCAGTTGGTTGAACGACTCTTTCTTATCCAGTTGCGCCAACAGCGAGACATTCGTTGCCCCTCCTCCGATGAGAAACTCCAATTCGTCCACCTGGATCAGTGCTACGAAGCGCTTCTCTCCGAGCGACACCGTTGCTGAGACTTGTAACCGCTTGGTGCTCGATCGGCCTGATTGCGCGCGGATCCAGCCAAACATGCGGGTTAGCAGTCCTTGATTGTTTTGAAACGGTTGTAAGGAGGTTCCGACGGCAGGAGTTGGAAACGGCAATGCGGCTCTTAGCTGGGCGTTCTTGGCTTTGACTGGTTCATGCATTGCCATTGCGCTGACTGCGGGATGGGCAGCATGTTCTTCAATTGGCAGTATGAGTGGCTGAGGCGTCGTTTCGCGAAGCGGCGAAAGGGTGATCTCGTTAGGGATGGACGTTCCCTTTTTCTTGAGCAGTAGTATCGCGAGCCCGAGGAGTGCCAATCCGAATAGAATTGAGCCTGGATCGTGATTCTTCATGACAGGTCCGTAAGGCGCACGGCAAGACGCTCACCAACAACCTCGAATTCTGTCCACCCCACCAGTTGTCCATTCACCCGCAGTGGCAGGTCGCTGCTTTGGTGATATGCGGTCTCCACGATAGAACCAACATCGAGGCTCAACAGATCACCGACAGTAAACTTCACGACGGGGAGATCCAATGCCAGGGTACAGGGTAACCAAGGAAGGAAATCACACGGGTCCAGGTCCACAGGCTTTCCCACCAACTGCGGACCCTTCGGTGATTTGGCTTCGGTCATCGAGATCGCGGGGACTGTTGTCGTGTTCATTAATCTCGGTTCCTTGGCATTCCATTTGTAATTGCAATGCGCCGCCCGGGGATTCAGGCCCTTTACAGGACCAGTCTATGGATGCTTGTTCGGAGCCCTCGAATCGGCTTCTCGATAACTCTTAAAGCAATCGAAGGACCTTTCCCGCAACAGGGAGTTTGCAATGGCTCGTGGAGGATAGGAAATGTGCGAGAAGTGGCGGTTCTATAAGGAGAAAGTAAGTATTCGGCTCGCGCCGTCGATTTATCGAGTGCGACCAAGAATCAGGGATCGCTATCAGTGCGTTAAGTAGATATGAGAAGAGTTCACGTAAATCGGACCTGGCCGCTCAGTGGAAGCACTGAACGGCCGGTCCCTCATGCAATCCTCAGAAATCAAATTCTCAGCCTACTGGAGCATTGCAATCGTCGCTTGAGACACCTGATTGAAGGTAGTCACCGATTTGGCATTTGCTGAATATGCCTGCTGGGCCACAATCAGCTTCGCAAACTCGGTTGCGATGTCCACGTTCGATTCTTCCACGGAACCCCCGACGACTGTACCCCGTCCGCCAGTCCCGGCTACTCCAATAACGGCGGAGCCGGAAGCTGCGGTCGGTTGGTAGTTATTATTGCCAGTGCTCACGAGACCCTGCACGTTTGCAAATGAAGCGACAGCAACCTGCCCCAATGCAAGCGTGTTTCCGCTCGTGAAGGTGCCCTCAATGGTGCCATCCGGCTGCACCGTGTAGGTTGACAGAGTGCCGCTCGCAAAGCCATTCGTGCTGGTTGCGCTCGTGGAACTGGCCGTAGCCGTCTGCGTAATGGTCGGATTGCCGGACCCATCTACCAGGCTCCAATTGAAGGGCGCCGTAGCTGTAGCGCCAGTCAATGCTCCGGCCCCATCGGAAAACGTCATTCCGGTTGGCGGTATTGTAAGGGCAATGCCGGCAGATGGAAGAGAGGTAGTAGCTGCTCCGGTTGCCTGAGTGGAGATCAACACACCGGAACTGCTGAAGTTCATTGTGCCTGAACCTACGGTTGTGGAGGTACCTGTTCCTCCGGTTAGATCGGCCGACGGTATGCTGACGTTATAGTTCCAGGTCCCCGGAGCAGCTCCCATTGTGTAAGAAACGGTCAGCACGTGCGCCGATCCGAGCGAGTCATACACCGCGAGTGAGCTGCTGGCCGGGGCCCCGGATGAATCGAGGTTGGCCGTAAGCGACATCGAAGTGCTCGCCACCGCCGGGCTGTTCGCGCTTCCAACTTGCAAAGGCTGCAAGGCTGCCGCGGGGTTCACAATGCCGCCAACTGCGGGATAGCCAAGCAGCAACTCCCCGCTCGGTGTAATGAGCTGGCCTGCGCTGTTGGTGGTGAAGTCGCCTGCGCGCGTGTAATCCGGCAATCCAGTCAAACTCTGGGTGACAAAGAACCCATTCCCCGATAATGCCATGTTGGACGATGTGCCTGTCGCGTTCAGGCTCCCTTCGGTGAAGTTGGAGTCCGTGGAGGAAACCGCAACGCCGTATCCTGTCTGCAGCGGGTCTCCACTGCCATTGGTGGCGCCAGTCTGTGAAAATATGTCGCTGAAAGTTAAGGTCTGGTCCTTGTAGCCATCAGTATCGATGTTGGCCAGGTTATTGGAAACGGATTGCAGCTGGTCTTGAGCCGCCGTGAGTCCGGAGAGGGGCGTTGAAAAAGATCCCATTACTTGCCTCCTGAGGTATTGTTGTTGGTCCCGGATAGGCCCATGGTTGCGGCGTTAAGGGACGAGTTGATTGAAGCCGCCACTGCACCTGAATTGGCGGTACCTAGGGGCATCATTGTGTTGGGATCGAAAGGCAACTGGCTTGCTGACGCACCTGCCGCCGAAGGCGACAAAGCGCCGGCAACGCCGCCGTTCGCAGACGAAAGCGCGGACGCGCTCGGTATGGCCCCTGCTGCTTGTCCGGCACTCGCTGGGGTCGTTCCTGTGGTTGAAGATGGGGTGAGGTACTGATTGATGCTGATGAGTTGGTCCAACTGGTTCAGCGAGATCATCTGGCCGACCATCGCTGTCGAATCCACAGGCGCCGTAGGGTCCTGGTTCTGCAATTCCTGCGCCAGGAGATTCAGGAATGTGGTGTCCAACCCCCCACTCGAACTGCTGCTCGAGGTCGAAGTCCCTGTGCTCGTCGCGGTGGCGGTACCTGCTGGACTTTTCACAGCTTTTGCTACTCCACTGTTTGCAACTGGCTTAAGTGTGTTTAAGATCGTTGGCATCGTGTAGTTCGCTGAAACATGGTGCATAAACTTTTCCTCCGTGGTCTGTGAATGTGCTGATTTCTTAACTAAACTCTGATGTCGAGGCGGCTATTGGACCAGCCCTCGCCTGCACTCATCGCCGGCGCAGTAGGTAAAACATGCTGCTCGGTAACTTGTGTCCCTAAATAGCTTGAGGTCGTGCTACCCCCTTGTTGCCTTCCGCCTCGCGATGCGTCAGCTGAGCCGCTCGACCCATCGCCGGGTGTTCCTGCACCCTGCCTTGCTTGGTCCCCGTTCAAATCGATGCGCACGTCCATTGCCTGATTGCCGCCTAGTCTTGCTTGCATCTCCTCTAAATGCACAGTGAGTAACTTGGCTAGCTCGCCATGATCGAGTGAAATCTGCGCTGAGACCAAGTCGCGGGTGGCGGAAGTCCGGATCGAGATATTGCCGAATTCGGTCGACAGCATGCCAACCCGCATCTCGGACTGCCCCATGCTCTGGATCAGCTTCGCTGTATTGATGACCGGAAGAGCCTGCGTCACAGCGGCTTGCGGTAAAGCGTCGCCATACGGTGCAATCGCGGCATGACCACCAAAGTCCGCGAACATGGGCGAGGCCTCGAGAGGCGCGGCTGTTGACATGCTTGGTCCGGACGCAATGACCGTCCCACCGTGGTTCGCTGGGTTCATCAGCGCAGACGCTGCGCTCTGCCCTTGTGCAGAGCCACCAGCCTGCCTCTGATCACCAGATGGAGTTGCATCTTGAGAGCCTGATTGGGATCCTGTATGGTCTGGTGCGGGCTGTGCGGGCTGATTTGGTCCCGCAACGTCACTCGCTGCTCCTTTTGATCCATCCTTGTCGCTGGAAGTCGCCATGGCCAATGGTTCTGCGATCGATGCCCGGCTTACATTCGGCAAGCCTGCCTGAGCCATCGCATGCAATCCGCCGCTCCACTGGGGCAGAGCCGCTAGCTCATTGGCTAAGTTGCCCGGCACACCGTGGCCTGTTGCAGACAGGCTCTGCTCGTTTGTAGCCGCAGGAAGGACGGCCTGGTTTTTTGACGTTGTGTTTGAAATTGAAGCAAGATATCCCTTTGCGGATACGTTCATGGCCGCATGTTGGGCTGGGACGGCGTCTATGGTAAGAGTCGACGCTGCATTTTCAGCAGCACTGCGCCCCAGCATCTGCGCTGAATTTGCAACCTCTATGTGTCCCGCCCCCCGACGTTCGTTTGAGGTACCGTTTGACGCGGCAACGCCCATAATGTTCGCCATTGCATCTGAGGAGAGTTTTTGAACGGCAGACTGTATTGCGATCTGAGCTGCGGCCGTGGGCTCCGCTGCGACTGCAATTGAGACCTGACTTCGGGTCTCGGATGAAAAGCCTGCCGGTGCTTCTACGGATTGAATTCCGGTGCTCGATAATAACGATTCGGCCTGCGAAGGTCCTCTGCTTCCTTGTGCATCAGCTGGCTGATCGTCGTGCGATTGAACCCTGCACGACAGGCCTGCGCCTGAATCGCTCCCCATCAACGTTGTCTCGTTTGAATTGCGAGCCGGATCTTCAGGAACAATCGTCGAGTTATCTGAAAGGTCAACGCCGCCATCGAAAGTCGTTCCCCTTTGCATCACAATAGGATTGGTAACAGGCGCCAGTTCCGTCATTAAGGCAGGTTGCGGTGGCAACGGCTGCTGCGATTGGATCGACGCCTGAGAAGTGTCACCAATGGCTACTTTACGAGAAGTATTGCTGTCCCCTGAGGGAGCTTTATCCTGGCGAATGGCTCTGGAACTGCCGCTGCTCATGGTAGTAGCTTCCAAATTCTTCTTCGATGCTGCAACAAGTGACTCGCTGAATGGCGGCAGGCTCTGATCGGAAGTTTCCGCCTGCCCGTTAGCGGGCGCCGTCCTCGGAAGGGGGCTAGGCAATTCGAATTTGACATTCACGATCACGCCAATATACTGGCAATCGAGAGACCAAAGAGAAATCGCTCAAGGCTGACCAGCGAATGTCTTATTCGTCTATCGACTCAGTAGCTTAGCCAGTGGGTCCAATTGTGTTGGTAAGCCTCGCACACAAACTAGGCAACATTTGCCGGATCACCTCTAGGCAATGGCTGCCGGGTTGCAGCTCAACCAAGTGTTCCAATTGAAGGGAATGACGGAGTTTTTGTCAATTTCTTTAACGTGGGCCGAAGCCGCGTGGCAAGTGCAACAGAACGGTTTCCGTGCGGACTTTCACCGCTGATAGCGGGAATGATCCAGCGTTCGGTTAGAAACGGCCGCGCCGCGCAATGTAGTTGTCATCCAGAGTCTTTTGCTCGCGGTGAGCGGCATCGGACTCGTACACGCACCGTTTCTCATCACGCATGTCGGTAAGCATTTCGCGATTCCGTCGTGCCCCTTCGTAGATGACACGTTGCCTGTCTCGAAGTAGTTCGAGCTTCTCAATTTGGCCTAGAAGGTTCTCCCTGGATTGCTTGAGTTCATTCACAGCGCCATAGGACGCATGAACGCTTCGTCCGATGACGGGTTTGAAAACATCCGCGTTTCGCGCGGCATCTGACTCTGCAATGTCTGCATCGGTTTGTGCCAGCGCTTCGCGAGTCTGTGAGATCTCGAACAGAATCCTCTGCAACATGCGCTCTTCGCGCTCCTCAAGAATGCTGCGAAATCGAAGCACAGTACCAAGTGAGAATTGGAAGGCCATGTCAGCTTGGCATCTCCAGAAAAGAATTCACCACGTCCGGAAATGCGGCAATCTGTTCAGGACGCTGGTGTAGAAACGTGTTCAGCCGCGGCAGGATTTCAACGGCCCGATCAAGCGTCGGGTCTGCGCCTTTCTGATAGGCTCCGATACGAATTAAGTCTTCAGAGCGAGCGTAGGAGGCCATCAGGAGTCGAAGTTCCTTGGCCTTTTGCATGTGCGCTTCTGATGTCACGTTCGGCATCAGCCGGCTCAGGCTCTCGAGCACTGAGATTGGCGGATAGTGGTTCCTCATCGCCAGGTTTCTGTCGAGGATCACATGCCCGTCAAGCAGTGATCGCACCGTATCGGCGACGGGATCCTGCTGATCGTCGCCTTCCATCAGAACTGTATAGAAAGCAGTGATGCTGCCGCCTTTGAAGCAGCCAGCCCGCTCCACCAGTCGAGCAAGCATGTTAAGCACCGAAGGCGTATAACCCTTCGCCGTTGGAGGTTCGCCAGCCGACAAGCCAATTTCGCGTTGCGCCATTGCAAACCTTGTCAGGGAGTCGACAACCAGGAGAACATTCTTACCTGTACTGGCGAAGTACTCTGCGATGGCTGTTGCCGACAGGGCACAACGCAATCGCAGGAGCGGGGATTGATCGGAAGTAGACACAACAACCACGCAACGCTTTCGGCCTTCATCACCGATAACTTCGAGAAACTCCCCAACCTCTCGTCCGCGCTCCCCCACGAGCGCCAAAACCGTCATATCCGCGCTTGTTCCACGTGCCATCATTCCCAACAACGTGCTCTTTCCTACTCCGCTGCCGCCAAAAATGCCAATGCGTTGGCCCCGTCCGCATGTCACAAAGGCATCCAGAGCACGGATCCCGCAACCGAGCGGCTCACGAATTGGTACGCGGTCAAGCGGCAACGGAGCGGACCCATCCACCCACGCTGCCCGCTCTCCACGATACTCACCCTTCGAATCGAGTGGAACACCTGTAGCGTCGATCACGCGTCCTAGCAAATCGCTGCCGACTCGAATCGATGGGCGGGTCCCCCACGCGACGATACGGTCGCCGAATCGGATGCCCTGCGGATTCTCGACAGCCATGGAAAGCATCGTTGATCCCCGAAACCCAACGACCTGCCCGGAATATTTCTTGCCGCTCGCACTCGTGACCTCGCAAGACTCCCCAATGGAGCAAAATGGTCCTTCCGACTCGATCAGATTGCCGACCACCTGCAGCACGCGCCCGCGCCAGCGAAGAGTCGACCCTCTTCCCAGACGGTCGAAATAGGGTGCAAGTGGTCCTGGAATGCTCACTGGACCACTGGCCTCTGCGCGAGCAGATCGAAGAATCCCTGCTCGACCTCTTTCAACTGCGCCTCAATGCTGAAGTTTGCGGACCCCAGATCGGTTTCGAGTATGCAGTCGTCTGGGCCAAGGTTGCTGTCCTCGACAATTGCAATGGTGGAGCCATTCAGAGGATTCGCCATGTACCCGGTCCATTTTCCCGCTTGCGCCGGTGAAACCCGCACCGACACGCTCGAGCCGTCGTGCAGCTTGTCGACAGCTACGCGGACCAATGCCGCAACCAACAGGGGATCCACCTGCGCCTCGCGATATAGGATCTTTGCCGAGATCGCCAGGGCCAGCTGAACTACCTCAGACTCAACTCTGGAAAAGTAATCCTTTCGCTCTACCAGAAAGAGTTCCAGCGACTGCCGGATCTTTCCCGCCTCCCCGGCCGCTTTTGCCTCGTATTCCTTTCGAAGCCTTTTCTCAGTCTCCGCCCCTGCCTCTGCACGGGCAAGCTTGACAAGCTCATCGACCTCCTGTGCCGACCGGCCTGGCTCCGCCTGCTTCACTTTAGTTTGTTCTCCGCTGAACTCGCCGCGATCTGCTTCTCTCACGCTATTTAGAATGGAAGCACACATATCCTGATACAGGAATGACGTGGCCCCAATCGAAAGTGCGCCTTCTCCGCCGCTAAACAAGATATTCTTCATTGGCGTCGCCCTTCAATATGATTTTGCCCTCGGCCTCGAGCTGACGGGCAATCGCAACAATCTCAGTCTGCGCTTTGATTACATCCTTACTGCGAACCGGTCCGAGTAACTCGACGTCTTCTTTGAGCATTTCAACGGCACGCGACGACATGGTCTTGAAAAAGTGATCCTTCAGTTCCTCGTTTGTCCCCTTCAAGGCTGTCGCCAGCACTCGTTTGTCAACCGCTCCACTAAGCTCGCGAATATGCACCTCGCCAACTCGAAGTAGATCTTCAAACGTAAACATCAGATCGCGGATACTGATCGCCAGCGTCGGTTCCACGCTTTCAATGTCTTCAAGGATTTCCTGCGCGACAGTTGTATCGATGCTGTTCATGATGTCCGCCGCGCTCTGAAAACCTGAGTAGGCCCGTCTGCCCTGCTCTCCAACCGCCGTTAGCCGTTGGGAAAGCACTGCCGAGACCTTCTCTGCTAACTCCGGCGAGAAGCGCCGCAAGTTGGCCAGTCTCTTCACCGCCTCTGAACGAGTATCATTTGGAAGTTGCATCAGCAAAGCGGACGCTTGGCGATCGCCTAGTTGTCCGAGGATCAGAGCGATCGTCTGTGGATGCTCGCCTTCCAGAGATCTGGCGAGCTTTTGAGGATCGGCACGCTGCAACGCCTCAAGCGGTTTCAGACTGCGAGCCTTGCTCAGCTGTTGCAATATCCCCTCGGCCTCCGTCGCTCCGAATGCCTTGATGAGGAGGCGCCGGGCCAGGTCATATCCGCCCTGAATAAGGTAATCCTGTGCCTGAGTCATGTGCCGGTACTCTTCAATTACCTGGAGAGATAATTCCACCGGTATCGCACCTAAACCTGCGACTTCATCGGCAACCCGGTGCATGTCTTCCTCGCTAAGACCACGAAACACGGTGGCTGCGGAATCCTCGCCGAGAACGGTCAGCAGAATTGCGGCTTTGCGGAGACCGGAGAGTCTGGCTCGTTCAATTGGCGCTGTCACGGAGTCTCCTCACTCAGCCACGCGCGCACTGCCGTGGTGCTGCTTTCCGGCTGAGTGTTGACAAACTCGGCAAGCTGCTTTTTCAGAGTTAGGTTACGCAATGTGAGACTGACGGCGGATTGAGGCAGCGCTGCAACATCAGCTTCAGAGAGAGCCGGTGTGCCAATTGCGGTCAAGAGTGGGCTCGGGGTTGCGAGAATCCGCTTCTGAATTGGACGGATCATTAGAAGGTAGACAAGGACAAAGAGGACCAGCAGTCCTGCATAGCGAATTTCTGTCGAGTAGTCATTAAGACCCTTTCGCGCTTGTTCGAGTGCGGTAGCGGGCGGGAGGTCTTCCGCTTCCGAGCGATCGAAGGTAAGATTCTCTACGCTGATCACATCACCGCGAGCGCTATTGAATCCGATGGCTGCCTCCGCCAGTTTGCTGATGCGTTGCAGTTCCTCAGGCTGTCTCTTATGTTTAAGCTCGACCCACTTGCCATTTTGCAGCTTGCGCTCAATCGCGTCGTCCAGCACCACTGCGGCCGTAATGCGGCGGATGCCTCCAGCCGGTTCAATCTCGTGGCGCGTTGTTTTATTGACGCCATAGGTGTTGCTGTCAGTCTTCGAATATTGGCCCGCATCCTGGGCGACAACTTTGTTTCCGGCGGCTTTGGCACTCGGCACATTGCTTGAAGTTCCAGGCACTCCGCCGCTCGGGGTCCCGGGGCCGGTGCCTTGCTCGGAGTGCTGCATGGAGAGCGTTGCACTGACTGCAGGATCGTATTTGTCCTCGCTCTCTTCGCTGCTGCCTGTCTCATATTCCACGTTCACGCTTGCGTGGATACGATCCGACCCGACGATGGGGCCGAGTGTCGAGATCAATCGACGTGTCAATTCCTGCTCTATTCCGCTACTGCCATCCGCAGTTCCGCTACTCTGTCCGAGCGACTCATTGGAATCCGCATCAACGATGACAACGTCCGCCGGCTTCAGTTCGTCTACCGCACCCGCGACGAGCCGTGAGATGGCGGAGACGTCTTCCCGCGACAAGCTTCCACGTCGCAGGCGTAAGGTGACCGACGCTTTTGCGCCGCGCTCCCTGTCGATGAAAACTGAGTCGGACGCCATCACAAGGTGCACCCGGGCGCTCTTGACACTGCTCATCGTTTGAATGGTTCGCTCGAGTTCACCTTCGAGAGCTCGCTGATAGTTCACCTTCTCATCGAACTCCGTTTGTCCCCATGACACCTTGTCGAATATCTCAAATCCTATGCGTCCGCTGCGCGGCGAATCGTGCGACGCAACCTCAAGCCGAGCTGCATCGATCTGGTCGGCAGGGACGCTGATGGACGTGCCGTCTGGGCCCACAACGTAAGGTATCTTTTTGGCCGCAAGCTGAGCGGCAACCGTTTGCACGTCCGCGGCTTCCAGCCCCGCCGCAAGTGGCTTATAGTTTGGCGTGGCTATCATTTTGACAAAGAAAATTACGGCTGCAACTGTAATGGCGAGACCGACGCCAAAGTAGATCTGCTGCTGCGGGCGAAGTCCTGCCCAGAAGAGTTTAGCACGCTCCATCAACTGGCCAGTACTCGCTGCTTGTTTTGTATTCGCTATTTGATTCTTCGCGGCCATTGGTCCTCAACGTTCCTGATTGATTGAAACCTGTTGTCGACCTCTACTACCAGGTCCGTGTACCCGCATTGCATTCTTCCAGTGTGTACTTCTCAGAACTGCATTTTCTCCATATCCTGGTAGGCGCTCACAATTTTGTTCCGAACCTGCATCATCAGCTGAAAGGCAACGTCTGCCTTCTCCACCGCAATCATCACAGTGCTCATGTCCGCGTTGCCGCCCTTTAGCATGCTGCCAATCTGTTGCTCGGCGCCACCGCTCAACACGTTCACCTGTTGAAGCGCATTTGTCAGAACGCCACTGAAACCGCCGCCCGTATCCGCAGGCGCAACCTGCGAGAATTTAGGTAGGTCGCTGATGGTGCCAATGGCGCCAAGGCCCGCAATTGGATTGCTCATTTGTTAACCCTCCCGCTTAGCTCTTTAAAATATCGATCGTTTGCTGGATCATCTGCTTGGCCGCAGCCACTGCCGATGCGTTCAGTTGGTAGGCTCGTACAGAGCCCATCAGGTCCACCATTTCCATAACCGGATTGATTGCCGGGTAAGCGACGTAGCCATCCTTGTTTGCGTCCGGATGGCCCGGCTCGTATCGCATCACGGGGGGCGTCGGATCATCAATCACATTCGTGATCTGTACACTCCCCGGCGGCGGGCCGCCGGATATGCCCGTACTGGCAAGTGCAAGCCTGAAGGATGAAGCGCCCGGCGATTCGAACACTACCTCTTGACGACGGTAGGGGCCGCCGGCTTCGGTGTGTGTCGTCTCGGCATTGGCCATGTTCGCGGCAATCACTTCTGACCGCTGACGCTCGGCTGACAATGCAGACCCGCTGATCGAAAGTGAGTCGAAAAGATTCATAATTAACTGCCTCCGCTTATGGCGCTAAGAATTTGGTGAAATTGGTGCTTTATCAGCTGGATGCCGATCTGATATTGCAATTGCGTTTCGGACATTAAGAGTCCCTCGCGGTCAAGACTGACGTTGTTGCCGTCAGGACGTTCCATCAGGCCTGGAACGTCCTGAATCACGGGATGCAATTGCATCGTCTCGGCTCTGTCTTCTGATGTTCCCAAAACGCCATTCATTGCCTTTTCCAACTCTCCCTCGAAGTTGATGTCACGCGTGTGGTAACCGGGGGTGTCAACATTGGCCATGTTTGCGGAGATCGCTTGTTCCCGGCTCGTGGTCAGCCTAAGGTAGCTCTCAAGTGTCGAAATCAGTTGTGTCGTCGGCATTATGCAAATCTCCTTGGAGGCAATCCGTATTCCCTGATTTTGTTTCGCATCGTACGCAGGCTGATCCCCAACATCACAGCGGCGTGCGTCCGATTGCCGTGCGCAAGTGCAAGCGTGTTCTCAAGATGCATTTTTTCAAGCACGCATATGGGCGTTCCGGGAGCCGGCATCGCCGGCGCCGCGGCTAGTGCCTTTCCCAATGGTTGGAATTCCTTGTAGAAGCAATCCGCGTCGATCGCCGCGCCTTTGTGAAGTGAGAGTACCCGGCGCATGAAATTCGCCAGTTCCCGTATGTTACCGGGCCAGTTGTACGCCTGCAGTCTTTCGATGAAGCTCGGTTCCAACATCGGCGTAGCACTATTCTTCTCCGCTGCAAACCTTTCCGCAAAGTGCTTGGCCAGCGCCGGGATGTCTTCCAATCGCTCGCGAAGACTCGGTATTGAAAGCGGAATGACATTCAGCCGATAGTACAAATCACTACGGAAGCGACCTTGTTCCACCATCGCACCGAGGGATGCGTTGGTCGTGGCAATCACACGAATGTTTACGTGGATTGACCGCGTCTCGCCGAGCCTCTCGAACTCGCGCTCCTGAAGAATTCGCAGCAACTTGGGCTGCAGACTCAAGGGCATTTCGCCAATTTCGTCCAGCAGGAGGGTACCGCCGTCCGCCAACTCGAACTTTCCAGCTTTAGCTGCAAAGGCGCCAGTGAAAGCGCCCTTTGCATGTCCAAAAAGCTCGCTCTCAAGCAAGTGCTCCGGCACGGCCGCGCAGTTCACGGCAACAAAAGCCTTGCGGCTTCGGTCGCTGGCGCCATGGATAAACCTAGCCAGCAGTTCCTTGCCCGTGCCGCTTTCGGCTTCAATCAGAACATCGGCATCAGTACTCGCTGCGGCGCGTGCGCGTTCCATTGACTGCAAAAGCAAAGGGGAGCGGCCGACGATTCCCGCACTGACGATTTCGGCATGATCGGTCTTGTTTGGTAGTTTGTCAGAAACCTTTTTTTCGTTCATCCGTTTCATCACCCGCGCGGCGGCGGCTTGAAGTTGTTCAAACGAGACTGGCTTCGTTAGATAATCGAACGCACCGCTCCGCATCGATTCAACTGCCTCGGGAACGCTTCCAAAGGCAGTCAAAAGAATTACCGCTGTGGTCGGTGAGTTCTTCAAGACCGAGCACATCACCTCAAATCCGTCGCCGTCCCGCATGCGGACATCGCTCACGACTAGATCGAAGCTGGTAAGTTCCACAGCACGCGCCGCATCGCGGACACCGCTTGCCGTCTCAACGTGCCATCCATAGCGCAGGAAATTAGCCCGCAGTGCTGTGCGCATGCCGGGTTCATCGTCGACGACGAGTACGGAGGAATTTGCAATGGTGGGAGAAATGTTGTTCATGATGCGGCCTGGTTTTCGTGCAGCACGGGGAAAAGGAGCGTGAATCGAGCTCCCGAATGAATGATATTCGAGGCGGAAATCGTGCCGTTATGCTGTTTCATAATCCGCTCGCAAACCGCAAGGCCCAAACCGGTGGTATCGCCTCTCCCGCTAAAGCCGGGTTCGAAAATTCGGTCGATTTGGTCCGGGCGGATTCCGCAACCTGTGTCGGAGAATTCAACCATAGCTTGTTCGCTTTCCTTGCCGTCAGTCTCACTCGGAGTAGCACTTTGTGCGGGCCTTAGCGCCACCGTGACGCAGCCGCCCGTGGGCGTATGGTGTATTGCATTCGAAACCAGGTTCAGAATCAGCTGCTGGAGCCCACTATCGTTTCCCATCACCTTTATATGTTCATGCTCTGCCAACCACTTCAACGAGACTTCTGCCTGATCAGCAAGTGGCTGAACAAAGCTGATCGCGCGGCCAATCAACGAAGCCAGCGAAACTGGAACGAGCTTCACAAGGCCCGAACCATGGAAGCTCAAGACATTGTTCACCGTCCCGGAAAGTGAACGAATTCCAGCACGCAAATTAGGAATCCATTCGCCGCGACGGCTTTCGTCTTTCTCAATCAATTCGGCAAACAATTCGAGACTCGCTAACGGATTTCTAATTTCGTGCGCGAGGATCGTTGAAATCTCTGCCAAAGCCATTGCCTTGCGCCCCGCTTCGCGCTCCTGTTCAGCGCGTTTCTGTGCCGTTACGTCGCGCAATATCAGAATCGTCTGGTCAAGCCTGTCTCCCTGGACCGATTGGTGAAAGAGCCGGCGGTTGCGCACTTCGAGCCACCGCTTTCCGGAGGAATCGCGAACGCACTCCAGTTCCATGTCACCGCTCATTGCGCTCTTGTAATAACTCTCAAGATTGACGCCGCTGATTTCGGATATCTCTCGCAGCGTTGCTCGACAACCGGGACCAAATTGAGTTTTTTCAAGGACGAGCAGTCGTCTGCTCTCTGGATTGATCATCACAATCTTCTCTCGCCGATCCACAACAAGCACGCCGCAAGGCATGGAATCCACAATCTGCTGCAAAGCCAGTCGCATGTTCTCGTTCTCTGCGAGACTGGTGTTCAACGCTGCATTCCGATCCGACAACTCAAGACCCAGTTCTGAGACTTCCTCCTGCAATGCGCGGTAGGAATTCTCAAGTCGCGCAGCGGCCGCGATAAATTCGGAGAACTCCTCGGACAGAAGCACTGCACTGCTTGCCTGCATCTCAGATTCAATCGTCGAGTCCGCCTTTCGACGGCAATCCCTATTAGTTTGCAGGCATTCGACTTGCTCACGGCTCTGGATGTCGCTGGACCTATCGGCAAGCGGCACATTTATTGGCGCGGGATGAGAACTAGGCAACATCTGCCTATTGAATAAGCACGATGGTGGCCAACTTGGTTTGGGACTGGGAAGTAGACGTCAGAGGATGACTCAGGATCGATTTCCGCAACAGGTCCAACGACGGGTGCGATCGACTACTCAGGCATGTCCGCGGATCCTATAACTCTAAACAACGGCTTCAGAGTCTACGCGGCCAACAGACAACGAGCCCTTGCACAACGCGGCGAGGGAAAGGCTCTCCCTGAAACGCCGTGAGCCTAAAGAAAAATATGCCGGGACAGGAGCTCTCGCTCGCCACCGGCAATTATGCTTGACCGTTCGAGAACATTCCGCAACTCGCGGATGTTTCCCGGCCAGTTATGACTCCGCAAAGCCTCAAGTGCCCCAGCACTAAGGATCACACCGGGGGCAAACTTGGCCAGGAAGAATTCGGCAAGCTTTTCCACGTCTTCCAGCCGCTCGCGCAGTGGCGGCAGCTTGATTGGAAAGATGGCAAGACGATAGTACAGATCCTCGCGAAACAATTGTCGCTTCACCAAGCTCTGAAGGTCAGCGTTGGTTGCAGCCAACACCCGGACATCCACCTTCAAATTGTCGTTACCACCAATCCTCTGCACTTCGCCTTGCTCAAGAAAACGCAGCATCTTGCTCTGCAAGGAGAGCGGCATATCGCCAATCTCATCGAGAAAGAGAGTCCCCCCGTGCGCCGCATGAATGCGGCCGATCCGCGATTGCACAGCACCGGTAAAGGCGCCTTTCACATACCCAAACAGTTCTGCTTCGAGGAGTGGCTCTGGAATCGCGGCGCAATTGATAACCACAAGTGGTTGCTTCTGGCGCAGGCTCATCAGATGGATCGCCTGTGCAATCAAGTCCTTACCGGTGCCGCTCTCTCCGGTCACCAGAACCGTCGTATCTCGGCGGGCGACCATTTGGGTGAGTTCATACACCCG
>Ga0182013_10001349_pt1 | contig 33641 bp, 36 predicted proteins | sample 612S2MmetaG_FD_120487 | JGI IMG/M metagenome (GOLD analysis project Ga0182013, IMG submission 120487) | Permafrost microbial communities from Stordalen Mire, Sweden - 612S2M metaG | ecosystem: Environmental > Terrestrial > Soil > Wetlands > Permafrost | place: Sweden: Stordalen | collected... | reverse complement strand
GTGCTCGGCGATGCCACGGCGCAGGGGTCGCTCTCGTATTTCGATCCGCTCCTTCGCGACGACGAGTTCGTCAGTACCGTCACACCGGATTTGATAGTGCGCCTGGGAGGGCTCCCGGCGTCGAAGATCTTGCAAGAACAAATGCGCCGGTGGGGGGTGCGCACGATTGGCCTGCCGGGAGCCGGGCCGGTCGATGACCCTGACGGACAGGTGAGCGAGCTGGTGTGGGGGCTCCCAGACAGCAGTGCCGCACACCTTCGTGGCGATCCGGCGTACGCCCAGATGTGGCGAACGGCATCACGGTCGGTGGGCGAGTATCTGCAGGCCCGCGAGTCTGATGACGATGCGCTGGATGAACCAACAGTTGCTCGAATAGTCGTTGAGTTGAGCGGTGACCTCGGTGTCCCGCTCGTCGTGGGCTCGTCGATGCCGGTTCGCGACGTTGAGTGGTGGTCGGCGCCCCGGCGCAGCGATACTTTCGCTAATCGTGGCGTGAATGGGATTGACGGTGTCGTGTCCACCGTCTTCGGTGTCAGCACGTCGCAGCGCGGGATCGGGTTGATTGGTGACGTGACCTTGCTGCACGACGTGTCGGGACTGGTGGACGGGCTGGGTGAGGGCGGCGGTTCGTGCGTGCTGGTGGTGACCGATAACCACGGTGGAGGCATCTTTTCCTTCTTGCCACAGGCAACGTCGCTCGCGCACGAGCGTTTCGAGAAGTTCTTTGGCACACCGCGCCCGCACGATATTGCGGCGATTGCCAGGGCCTTCGGCCATGCGGGCTCGAACGTCCACTCGAGATCCGAGTTGCGGCACGCAATTGCTCAGGGACTATCCGAGACGGGCGTCACGGTCGTCGTGGCCCGAGTGCCGGGCCGCAGCGAGAACGTGGCGATCCACGACGCGCTCAACGGCGACATTCAAGGCCGCCGGGGTCGTGTGAATTGAGTGCGACACTTCCCGCATCGTTGCTGGCCGCCTTCCCCCTGGCGTTTGCGGCGGGCCTCGTCTCGTTCATCTCTCCGTGCGTGTTGCCACTGCTTCCCGGGTATCTGGCCTTCTTGAGTGGGGCCTCGGGTCGGATCGACGGACGCTCGGCCCGGGGGCGCGCTGTGCTGGGTTCGGTGGCCTTCATTTTTGGCTTCGCCGTCGTCTTCGTGAGCTTCGGCGCCCTTTTTGGCGAATTCGGCGCTCACCTTCGCACGCACGAGCGCGGGCTCGACATTGGCTTCGGCGTGGTGACGATCCTGCTCGGAATGTTCTTCGCGGGCCTGTGGCCGTCGTCATGGCTGCAGCGTGACCGTCGAATTCATCGCCTGCCCAGCGTCTCGGTCATCGGTGCCGCGCTGCTCGGGATCACCTTCGGGTTGGGCTGGACGCCCTGTATTGGACCGACCCTCGGATCGATTCTTGGTCTCGCGGCGTCGTCGTCGGGCGCCACCGCCCTTCGAGGATCGATGCTGGCCTTTGTGTACTGCCTCGGGCTTGGCCTCCCGTTCGTCGTCGCGGCGCTCGCCACCGAGTGGATGGCCAGTGCGTCGACGTGGCTTCGTCGCCACAGCAGGATGCTGGGGCTCGTCGGAGGGATCCTGCTGATACTCATTGGCATCGCCGAAATCACGGGGGCGTGGAATGCCTTCGTGCTGTGGCTCCAGGTTCACCTGCCGTCCTACGCACTCTTGTAGATCGACGGTTCTCGTAGACTTCTGCCATGAATCTTCGTGAAGACTGGCAGTTTCGAGGGCTGGTCCACCAAACGACGGACGAGACGATCCTTGATCGGCTGAGTGTGGGCGGGGTGAGCGCGTACATTGGTTTCGACCCTACGGCCCCGTCGCTGCACTTGGGTAGCCTGCTGCAGCTTTGCAATCTCCGTCGACTTCAAATGGCGGGGAATCGCCCGATCGCCCTCGCCGGCGGCGGCACGGGTCTCGTCGGCGATCCGAGTTTCAAGGCGGTCGAGCGACCGCTTTTGACGCCAGAGCAGCTGGCCGTCAACGTTGAAGGCATCCGCGAGCAGTTGGGCCGCTTCCTCGACTTCACGTCGGGCGCCGGAAAGTCTCGAGCGCTACTTCTCAACAACGCGGACTGGCTCACCACCGTTCCCTTGACCGACTTCCTTCGCGACGTGGGCAAGCACTTTACGGTGAACCAAATGATCGCGAAAGAGTCGGTCAAGAGCCGACTCGACCGTGACGATGTGGGACTGTCCTTCACGGAGTTTTCCTACATGCTGCTGCAGGCGTACGACTTCTTGCGACTCAATGTTGATCACGACTGCACCCTGCAACTCGGAGGCTCCGACCAGTGGGGCAATATCACGATGGGCACCGAACTGGTGCGCAAGGTCACTGGCCACTCGGCGCACGGACTGACCTCGCCGTTGCTGCTTCGAGCGGACGGTCAGAAGTTCGGCAAATCCGAAGGCGGCAACGAACGGGTCTGGCTCGACGCCTCGCTGACCTCGCCGTTCGAGTTCCACCAGTACCTCTTGAACTCCGATGACGCGACGACCCCGGCGTTGCTGCGTTTCTTCACGTTCCTCGACCACGAGACGATCCGCGAACTGGACGAGGCGACCCGCACGAAGCCCCGAGAGCGCCGGGCCCAACGTGCCTTGGCGAACGCGGTGGTGTCTCTGGTGCACGGTGAAGGGGCGGCGCGCAGCGCCGAGCGCGCCGGCGAAGCTCTCTTCAATGAGGCGATCGCCGAACTCGACGAGGCGACACTCTTGCAAGTGGTCGCCGACGCCCCCTCGTCGACGTGGTCGCGTATTGAACTGCTTGAGGGTGTTGATGCGGCCGATCTTCTGGTTCGATGCGAACTCGCTAAGTCCAAGGGTGAGGCTCGGCGTTTCCTTTCGCAGGGCGGCGTCTACGTCAATAACGTTCGCGTGGACGGATCAGTGCCGATTGATAGTTCTCGCGCGTTGCATGATCGTTACCTCGTTGTTCGACGAGGGCGACGCGAGTTGCACCTCGTGGTCATCGCGTGATTCGTCGATTAGCGGTGCTACTCGTGGCGGGACTTCTCTTGAGCGCGTGCGGCACGGAGAGTTCGGTGGCAGCGATGCGAACGTGGGTGACGCAGAGCAGTTTTCGAAGCAATCTGTCTGCTCTTAACACCGACATCCACCATTCGGCGTCGGCGCTGGGACATCCGTCGACGAGCAGCGCCAGCCTGCACACCGTGTGCGCCGTGCTGTTCCTCGAGCTCGACGAAGCGGGCGCTTCCTTGCCAACTCCCGATAGCCAGGCAACGTCGCTCTTGTCGAAGGCGTACATCAACCTTCAGACCGGCGCCAACGAGTGTTACGACGCCGCGGCAAGTCCGACGGCGCGAACCCGGGCGCTGGCGTCATTGGCGAAGGGCTTCGCAGTCCTCTCTGAAGCCACCGTACGGATTGACGTCGCCTCGGCGTCAACGTAAGGCCAACCGCTAGTCCTCGGTACGGGGGCGAAGATCGATCTCGAGCCTCAGGATGCCGTCCTCGAGCGTGGCCGTCGCGTCGCCCAGCATGGCGTAATCCTGAAAGTCGAGCGTCGCCGCTTCGAGGAAAAGTTGGCGTTCCGGGCCCTCCACGGGAGGCAGACCTCGGCGCTTTACGGCCTCGGCCCTCTCACGGAATCTCAGGACCATCTCGTTGGGATTAAAGGGTTCGCTCACGAGCGAATGTTAGAGGAGCTCGAGGTGAGGCTCAAGTTGGTAACATGGCTACTCGGTCCAGTACTACTGAACCGCGGTCGCCGCCAGTTATGGCCCGCGACCAGTGAGGAGTTGACGTGAAAAAGGGCCGCCATCGTCGGTTTGTTGAAGCTCGCGAACTCAAGCGCAATACCGGACCTCGCGCGACCACGTGCGATGAGTGCGGCGCCGCGCCCGAGGACGTACACGCAGAGTGGTGCCTCGCCGAAGAGGACCGCTACGACGAAATTCTTGGTTCACTGCCGCGCACGTCGTTCAACGAAGAGGACCCGCTCGCAGCCGAGAGTTAAGACTTTCGTCGAAAGACAGGGTGGGGAAGCAGCGTTCCCTTGGGTTGCTTGGTCCGGCTCTTCATGAACGCCAGCAACTGGTCGTAGACGGTTCGTCCCACCATCGCGGTGAGTTCTTCGGCCATTGAATCAACGACTCGACTCTTGCCAACGAAGGCCGCCGGGTCCTCGGTGCACCACCAGTGGAACTCGTCGCCACCGGCCCCCCAGTCGTCGCGGTTCCATTGCGCGATGCGCGTGATCACGTGACCGCTCTCCTGGACGTCGTCGTCACGGCGTAGGGGTAGTTGCCAGCAGACCTCGGGCTTGAGCGGGATGTAACTCTCGTTGGTGTCTATGGACAACACGTGCAGGGCGCATCCAGGTCCGCGGTGAAAGTCCGGACGATTCAGGAAGATGCAGGCATCCTGCACCAACTTGGTGACTATTTCTCCATTCTTCTTCACTCGCGTGGTGCCCGCGTTGCCCTTGGCCTTGAACTGCCACTGATCATCGGTGAGTCGCTTGGCGGCCTTCTCGACCCGGCGACGGTCCTTTTCGTCAGTGAAGTGGGCCCCGTAGCTGCAGCATCCCTGGACCAATTCGGGCGTGGGACCAGTAAGAACGCCCTGGCAGCCGTCACCGAAGATGCAGGTCCAGTTACTTTCGAGGAACGTCACGTCAAACATCCACGTTCGCTGGTCCTTGTCGTCCTCGAAACTGACCCACTCGTGGGCATCTCTTGGTATTGAAGTCACAATCAAAACTTAGTTCGCGCAAGAGATCACGCGGGGTACCAATAGACTTCTGGCATGACTACCGTCGAAACCTTTGACATTCTGACCCTCACCGATGAAGCCCGTGACGTCGTGATGGACGCCTTGAGCAACGAAGACAACAGCGGGGGCTTGGCGCTCTGGGTGGAGGTCACCGGCACGCGCGGTCCGGGCTACGCCTACGATCTCTATTTCTCTGATCGAGCTGACGCCCCCGAGGACGCCGCCATTGGTGTTGACGGAGACGTCACCATCGTCATTCCCGTCAATAGTGTTGAGCGCCTTCGAGGAAGTCGCTTGGAGTTCGCAAGCGATGGTGGCGGCGGCCTGGTATTGGTGAACCCGAACGTCCCGACGCCCGAAGAGGTCAATCCAGGGGTTCCGGCAGAAATCCTGGCGCTCGGCCTCGAAGGCCCCATGGCCGTGTTCGCCGTGACTGTTCTCGAAGAGCAGGTGAACCCTTCCATCGCTTCTCACGGAGGGCACTGCGACCTGGTGGCGCTCGACGAAGAGAACAAGGTCGCCTACGTGAAGTTGTCGGGTGGCTGCCAAGGCTGCGCCATGAGCCGCATGACCCTCACGCAAGGGATAGAAACTACGTTGCGTGAGGCGATTCCAGCATTGACCGGTGTGATCGATGTCACCGACCACGCCTCGGGAGTGAATCCTTTCTACGCCAAGGAACAGTAAGTCTTAGCGCGCGCTCTAGAATTTAGAAATGCTGCGCTTCCTCACTGCTGGCGAAAGCCACGGACCATCGCTGACCGTCATCGTCGAGGGACTGCCGGCGGGACTGCCGATAACGGCAGAACAGATCGGCGACGAGCTTGCTCGGCGCCGTCTCGGTTACGGTCGTGGCCCTCGGATGCGCTTCGAACGCGATGAGCTTCGCCTTACGGGGGGTATTCGACATGGTCGTACTCTGGGCTCTCCGGTCGCCATCGAGATTCTCAACTCGGAGTGGCCAAAGTGGGAGCAGGAGATGTCGGCCGCTCCGGGAACACCCAGCGACAGGCTGACGAAGCCTCGTCCCGGTCACGCGGACCTCGCGGGGATGCAGAAGTACGGCTTCGATGACGCCCGCGACGTTCTAGAACGGGCCAGCGCACGTGAAACCGCGGCGCGAGTCGTGGCCGGCGCACTCGCGAAGGCCCTGCTCGCGACCATCGGTGTCGAAGTATTGAGCCACGTAGTTCGCATTGGTCAAGTGGCGTCGCCCGCAGACCGACGACCGCTCCCCGGTGAACTCGGCGTCGTAGACGAGAGCGAAGTTCGCTGCTTCGACGAAGAGACCGCCCGAGCCATGATCGGTGAGATCAAGGCGGCCGCAAAGGAAGGCGACTCGCTCGGGGGCATTGTGGAAGTCATTGCCTACGGGGTACCCGTGGGACTGGGCTCGTACGTGCACTGGGATCGAAAGCTAGACGGCCTTCTCGCGGGTGCGCTCATGAGTATCCAAGCCGTCAAGGCGGTCGAAATCGGTGACGGCATGATTCAGGCGTCCCAGCGCGGAAGCGTGGCGCACGACGCGATTGCGGTGGATGAGTCCTTCGCGAGGGGCGGCGGCTACGTGCGGCGCAGTGATCATGCCGGTGGACTCGAGGGGGGAATGACCTCAGGATCACCAGTGATTGCCAAGGTGGCGATGAAGCCCCTCGCGACACTCAATCGACCGGTGCTGGAGACAGTGGACGTGGCCACAGGTGAATCAACCGTCTCGTTCAAGGAGCGTACCGACGTGACGGCCGTCCCGGCGCTCGGTGTGGTCACCGAAGCAATGATGGCATTGGTGCTCGCCAATGAAGCGCTTCGCAAGTTTGGCGGCGACTCGGTGGAGGAGTTTGCCCGTAATCACGCCTCCTACGTGGCCAACCTGGGCTCCACGGCGTCAGCCTCACGTCCCGAGTGACGGTGGCAGTTCTCGTCATCGTCGGTTTGCCCGGCACCGGAAAGACCACCGTTGCCAAGGAGATCTCGAGCAAGCTGGGTTGTGGGTTTCTCGATACCGACGACATCGTTGCGTCGTCAGTTGGCTGCCCCGTCGCGGAGTACCTGCGAACCGAGGGCGAAGCCGCGTTTCGAGAGGCCGAGTGTCGAGCCCTCGAAGAAGCACTCGACGCTGACGCCATCGTGGCGACGGGCGGGGGGATTGTGACCACACCACGCGCTCGTCAGGTGCTTGCGAGCCAGCGGACGTTCTGGCTTGACTGCGGTGACGATGAAATTCTTGCGCGGGTCGATGACGGAGATCGCCCTCTGCTCGGCGACGAGCCTCGTAGTTCGCTCGCCCGCCTGCGTGCGCAGCGCGAACAGTGGTACCGCGAGGTATCGTGCGTGTGCATTGACGCGTCGGGGACGCTTGACCAAGTGGTCGAACGGGTACTCAAAGAGGCGCAGAAGGTGGAGCGGTGAAGGTTACGGTAGACCTCAAGGAGCGCGCGTACGACATCGTGCTCCAAGAAGGCGCGCGTCACAGGCTCGAGGTCTTTCTTCGAGAGCACTGTCCTAACGCCCATGCGAAAGTGATTATCACCTCGAGCTCACTGCGCGCGCAACCCTGGTTTGACTTCGCGACCGGACTCGGCGCGCACATCATTGAAGTGCCAGAGGGCGAGTCGGCGAAGACGTTCGCGACGCTCGAACTACTGTGCGAGCAACTCGCGGCGTTGGAACTTTCGCGCAGCGACGTGGTGATCGGTGTGGGTGGGGGAGCGGTCACCGACCTCGCGGGATTTGCCGCCGCGGTCTACCTGCGCGGCATCGACGTCGTACAGGTACCGACAACGTTGGTGGGTCAGGTGGACGCCGCTACTGGTGGCAAGACCGCTATCAATCTGAGAGCTGGCAAGAATCTGGTGGGCGCATTCCACCAGCCCTTGGGGGTGTTTTGCGATTTTGAGACGCTCGAGACCTTGCCTGAGCGCGAACGTCTGAGCGGACTGGGTGAGATCGCCAAGTGTTGGCTACTCGAAGGGCGCGCGGCGGGTGACCTCGAGAGCGCGTCACTGAACGACTTGGTGTTGATGTCGGTGAGGTTGAAGGCCAGCATCGTCGCAGCGGACGAGTTCGAAGGGGGCCGTCGTGCTCTCTTGAACTACGGCCACACCCTGGGTCACGCGTTAGAGGTCTTGGCGCTCGCTCGCGACGCCGACGAACTGCGCCACGGCGAAGCCGTCGCCGTGGGGCTGGCCTACGCGGTTCGACTCGCGCACGCACTGGGGCGGGTTGACGCGGCGGAGATCGTCAATCATGACGAGGTGCTTCGAATCCTGGGTCTGGGCCACGGTGTGCCGACCGAACTCGCGACGAACGACATCGTGACGGCCATGGGCCACGACAAGAAGGCTCATCATGATTTAACGTTCGTGCTGCCGGGTGCGAACGGGTTTGAGGTTGTTCGTGGCATCGAGCCCGAGACCGTCGTTCAAGTACTGGAAAGTTTTCGAGGTGAACAGTGAGTAAAGAGATTCTGCTGTTATCGGGTCCAAATCTTGACCAGCTGGGAACTCGCAGCCCCGAGATCTACGGTGCCGCGACCTTGACCGAACACGTGGAAAACTTCACCCGCCGCGCTGCGCAGCTGGGATTCAGCGTTCGCCACGTGCAGTCGAACTACGAAGGCGACCTCATTGAAGCCATTCACGCGGCTCGCCTTAGTTCGGCGGCAATCGTCATCAACGCCGGTGCGCTGACGCATTCGTCGTGGGCGCTGGCGGACGCCCTGGCCATGTTTGGCGGCGCGAAGGTTGAAGTTCACCTGTCCAACCCAGCTGCGCGGGAGCCTTTTCGCCACGTCAGCACCCTGGCGGGCGTCGTGAACGGTTCGATTGCCGGTTTTGGCGCGGTGAGTTACGAACTGGCCCTTGACGCAGTGCAACGTCTGCTGGCCCTGTCGTAGTCCTTGTCCCACCGGGACTGCCTAGAATGGGCAACGCTACTTTCGCGAAAGGTCCCGAGCCTCATGGCTGCAATTTCAACTTCCGATATCAAGAACGGCATCACCCTCAAGATTGACGAAGGTCTCTTCTCAGTCATCGAGTTCCAGCACGTAAAGCCGGGCAAGGGCGGGGCGTTCGTGCGCACCAAGTTGCGCAACGCCAGGTCGGGAGCCGTGATCGAGCGTACCTACCGCGCCGACGAGCGACTGGAGCAGGCCATCATCGACAAGCGTGACACCCAGTACCTTTACCGCGATGGCGACGACTACATCTTCATGGACCAGTCGACCTACGACCAGGTGCCCGTATCGTCGAAGAATCTCGGCGAGGCGACCAACTTCTTGAAGGAGACCGGTAAGGCGATGCTCATCTCGTACAACGACGAAATCATCGGCGTCGAACTTCCCGCGTCGGTCGAACTCACGATCGCCGAGACCGAGCCTGGGATCCAGGGCGACCGCGTGTCGGGTGCTCGCAAGCCCGCCACGCTGGAAACGGGGTTTGTGGTGCAGGTACCACTATTCGTTGGTCCGGGAGAGACCATAAAGGTCGACACCCGCACGGGCGACTACATGACGCGGGCTTAGAGTGAGCGAACTCGGCACCAAGCGTCACCACGCCCGCGAGCGCGCACTCGAAATTCTGTACGAGGCGTCGATCAAGGCGAGGTCGACCGTGGTGGTGCTCAATGGACTCAATGTTCGCCCCGATCCCTACACCGTCGAGATTCTGGTGTCCGCTGAGGCGAATCAAGAACGGGCCAACGCTCTCATCTCAGAGTTCGCCATTGACTGGCCGCTCGAACGAATTGCGTTGGTGGACCGGCTCGTGATGACGCTCGCTGTTGGTGAGATGCTCATGGATGAAGCGCCACCGATGGCGGTGATCTTGGATGAAGCCGTTGAACTCGCAAAGGTGTATTCAACGGACAGCTCACCTTCGTTTGTCAACGGCGTGTTATCTTCGATTGCTGAGAATATTCTCAACTCACCCCAGGAGTAACCACAGTGCCAATGGGCAACCCGTCGCCAATTGACCTCACGAACCCGCTCGTCGTGGCACTTTTCCGCCACAGCATCTACGTCACCGGCGTGCTGTGGATTATCGCGATCGCACTGGTGCTTCTCCTGGGCGCGGTGCTGCTTGGTCGGGTCGGCACCTTTAATCTTTCACTCGCGGGCCTCAACGAAGCGCGCAATCGCAGTTATCTGCGGATGGCCTTCGGCGCCATATGGCTAATCGATGGAATTCTGCAGTTCCAGGTTTCCATGCCGCTGGGGCTGGCGAACAATGTGGTGGCGCCAATGACGAGCGGGACCCCCCACTGGCTGCACCTCTTGATGAACGACGGAATAGGTGTCTGGAACAACCACCCGATCACCCTCGCGGTGGGCACCGCGTGGATCCAGGTGGGCCTCGGTATTTTATTGTTGGTTTCCAACTCGACCGTCGGACGATTCGCCGGAGCGGCCTCCGCGGGATGGGCCGCGATGATTTGGCTCATCGGCAACGGCGCCGGTGGCATCTTCCAATCCTCCAGCTCGATCCTCTTTGGCTGGCCCGGGGCCACGCTGTTTTATGTGGTGGCGGGGGTGTGGCTCGCGATGTCGCCGACCTCGTTCCCCGAGAAGTTCTCCCGCTACACCCTTCGTGGGCTCAGCGTGATTGTGGGCATCGCTGCTGTCTTGCAGGTGCTGCCGTCCAGGGGGTTCTGGCACGGAGGGAACAGCAACGCCCTGACGGCCATGACGCGGTCGATGACTCAGACGCCCCAGCCCCAGCTGCTCGCCGAAATAGTTCGGCGGGGAGGAGACATCGCTGGTTCGATGGGCGGGGGATTCAACATCGTCATCATCCTGTGGCTCCTCGTGTGCGCGGTGGGCCTGTGGATGGCCAGTCAGCGCGGGTGGCGCTGGCCGGTCTGGGCTTTCGTGGTGGGCTGCGTGATCTTCTGGTTGGTCTCCGAAGACGGAGCCGTCTATGGTGGCCTGGCAACCGACCTCAATTCACTGATTCCGATGGCTGCCTTGGCGTGGGCCGCCGCCCCCCAGCACGTGAGGCGAGAGCCACTTCCTCGACGTCTTCCGAGGGAAATGCGATCGAGCTCTGGTTCGGTCCTGGCGTCGTTCGCCGGGGCGATGGTCATCTTCTCGATAGCTTCGATGGGTCTCGCCACGTTGTCATCTTCCGAAAGCACGTTCTTCGTTGCGCAGAACGGCTCGGCGGTCGAAGCGAATACGGTCGCTCCCAAGTTCACGCTGACGGACCAGTTCGACAAGAGCTACACCTTGGGCGAACACGCCAATCGCTACACGCTGCTCACGTTCCTCGACCCGACGTGTTGGACCGACTGCCCACTGCTCGCCCAGCAGTTGGGCAGGGTCCGCGAAGAACTTGGTCCGAGCGCCAAGGTTGACATCGTGGCCGTCGCGGCGGACCCGTACCACGAGACGTTGGCCTACGTCAACCATTTCATTGCAACTCATCATATGAAGAGCGTGCAGAACTTCTATTTTGTGACGGGAAAGCTGGCCGTGACCCGCCCCGTTTGGAACTCGTACGGTATTACTGTCGAGATGAAACCCACCGACAAGATGAGCATCCACTCGGACTACATGTTCATCATCAATCCCAAAGGTCGACTGAAGTGGATCATTCCTGACGACCCCGCACACTCGTGGGCGATCGAGAACTCCTCGGAGTCCGAACTGCTGAACCTGCTGCACCAGTCGGGACTGGCGTCGTCGTGACACCGCTCGGGATCGCCGCGATAGCAGGCGCGATTCTGGCGGTGGTGGCGTACGTACGTCGAAGCGCGCGCCCTCGGCGGGTGACGTTCCAGTTCACGATGTCACTCGTGTCCTGGGCCTTGTTGTGGTTCGCGGCGGCCTCGTCCTTCTCCCGGCGCGGTATGGTCAATCTGCCGGACCACATGATTGGCCACGTCATTGTCATGTTCATCGTGCCAATGGGTCTGATTGGATCGGCGTCGGTCCGGTCACTTTGGTGGGTGCTCGGCGTGTCGCAACGCCGCCGGTTGCTTCGCTGGTGGTACGTGGGGCGTCAGTGGCGACTACCCACGTGGGTGGCAAACCCTCTTGTCGCGGCGGTGGTGCTTAACGTCGTCATGGTTTCGGCACACGTCCCCAGGGTCTTCGACGCGGTGATGGAACACACCTGGGCGATGGACTGGCTGATGGAGCCCGCGTTTCTGCTCTCGGGGCTCTTCTTCTTTCACTTCCTTATTCCGGCGGTCCCTCGAAGGATCCGAACTCGCCTTCGCGCGCAACTCTTCATGGTGCTCTTCACCATGCTCGAGATGCTCATCATGGCGATGGCCATGTCAATCTTCACCAAGGCGGCTTGGTACTCGGTGATGATCGCGGGCTCCGGTGCCATGTCGGGCATGAATATGCCGGGCGCGGCGACTTCCACCGCGCAGGCGTTTCATCAGCAGCAACTGGCTGCCGCGATCCTGTGGATTTGCGGTGACTTCTGGGCGGTGCCGTGCCTCGTCCTGATCACTCGAAGGCTGGTGATGCGCGAAGGATCGCTCTTCGCCGCTCTCGATCGTCAGTCGGAGCGGATGTCGGGCTCGTCGCTCTGAGCTGACTTGTGGACCGTGGCCAGGTAGTCGTTCCAGGCCTTTAGCTCGGGGTCGTCCTCTTGACTCGTGTCGACAACTCGTGGAACGTCCAGTCCTTTTTCTTCTCGGAGCATCTTTCGCCACATGTACACGGCGTAGCCACCGAGCAGTGGCCACTCGATGACGTAGGCCCACGACAACGTGTTGCCACCAAGCGCGCGACTGATTTCGAAGAAAAATGCGGGTATGCAGATCAGCTCGGCGAGGAACAGGCCGAGGTGGATTCTGAACGTATTCTTAGCAATAGGCGCCACACCAGCGACTTTAACCGTTTTTATTTTTCTCCTTCCACTACTTTCTTCTACATGAACTTATGCGAATTGTTTCGTAAGAGTTTCTAGAAAGTTCAAAGGAGAGCGAATGAATCGGTCGAAGTCACTCGGCGTGGCCTTGGCGTCGGTGCTCCTTGGTGGCGGCGCGTTAGCTCTGGCGGGGTTCGCCCTCGCGAGTGCAACGCCTCATCAGGCGGCATTGAACTGTGTTCCAAGCCAGTCAGCAGCGAATACCTGCAGCCTGAACCTCAGTACCTTCCCAGACTCATTGGCGGGCGAGCACGGAAAGACCGGCGGGGATCACCCCGACTGGGTCTCCTACGCGAACGACAACCTGGTCGTTCCCGCGAACACCACCGTCGACGTGACCATCGATCAGTACGACTCCGGCGGGTCGCTGAACAACGCCTTCTTCGACCAAGTGATGGGTACCATCGGCGGGACCGCCACCATTGCCGGCAAGACGGTTTCCAGTGTTGACCCGAACAACGTGGGTCACACCTTCACCCTGCGCGGCATTCCCGGTAGCGACAAGATGCTATTCGTGTCGGTCCCACTGCCCGCGGACTCCAACACTCAAGCGGTGACGATTGGCGACGGTTCCTACACCAAGCCGGTGGTGGTGCAGTTCTCCTTCAAGACGGGAAGCAAGGGCGTCTACGAATGGAACTGTGAGTTCCCGTGCGGTGGTGGCCGTGAGGGTGAATTCGGTCAAGCAATGTCGACGTACGGCTACATGTCCGGCACCTTGACGGTCAACTAAGGAGAATCGTGTCTACCTCTACTAATAAGAACTCATACAAGGGGCTGTACTGGATTTGGGCGGCACTGACGGTTGTCGGTATTCTCATTGGCCTCTACGCTCCGGCGTGGCTGATGCCACGTTCGATGAGTAACAACATGCACCTGACCGTTCTCACGATGGTCGTCTTCAGCGTCGCCGCCGCGCCGGTGGCCGCGGGCGTGTACGCCACGGCGCTGTTCGCTCTCCGTCACTGGGCGCACAAGGGCGACGATGTGCCCGCGCCCGGACCGCAGGTTCGTGAAAACGCAGTTGTCGTCACCACCTGGTTGGTCGTTTCCACAGTGCTCACGGTGTTCCTGCTCATCTGGGGGTTGGGGGCTTTGGCGGTGGATAACGGTTCGAATGGAAAGAACCCGCTCGTCGTCGACGTGACCGGTCAGCAGTGGGTCTGGTCGTTCTCGTACCCGGGCACTCATGTTCAGTCAAACGAGCTCTACCTGCCGGTTAATCGCGAGGTTGAATTCCGAGTCACGTCAGTGGACGTGACGCACGGCTTTTGGATAGCGAACATGGGTATTCAGGTCGACGCGAACGTCGGCACCATCACGACGATCCACACGACGCCGGACAAGTTGGGAACCTTCAATATCCGTTGCACCCAATTCTGCGGACTGAATCACGCGTTCATGGTGACCGAAGGTCACGTACTTACTTCTCAACAATTCACGAGCTGGCTCGCTTCGCAGCCACAGCGAGCCTAGGAGGTCAGAATGACAACAACACTGGAACAGACGAAGACCGCGGCGATACCGCAGGGTGGTGGGCTGGCTCGTCGACTCAATATGCTGACTGCGATGGTCGGAGGAGGGCTTGTCGCCTGGCTCTTTTGGTTTCTCGCGCACCACTTTCTTGACCCAACGAGTCGGACCTATAGCGACGAGGTCGCGGTGTCCTTGACGATTGGCTGGATCATTGGCTTCTGGTTGGGTATCGGCGCCTTCATCGCACCGTTGCGCTGGGTGACCGGTCGCGACAACACCCGCGCGGACGACCTCTACCTGGCCGGGCAAGGTCAAGGGACTTCGCGTTACTGGAAGTTCACGACGGACCACAAGGTGGTCGGAGTGCAGTACATCGTGATGACGATGGTGCTCTTGGGGGCCGGAGGGATTCTCGCGATGGCGATTCGTACCGAGCTCATCGTGCCGGGTAACCACTTTGTGAACCAGCAGGTCTACAACGGCTTCATTGCCGTGCACGGCATGCTCATGATCTTGGCGCTCATCGTCGCGGTCGCCGGACCGTGGGGCAACTTTGTGGTGCCGATCATGTGTGGTGCGCGTGACATGGCGTTCCCGCGGCTTAATGCCCTCAGCCTCTGGACCCTCGTGGGTGCCGCGGCTCTCCTGCTCACCACCTTGGCGGTAGGTAGTTTGACCATGGGCTGGGTGGTGCTGGAGCCCATCGCGGACCAAGCCGGTATCGGTATGGACTTCTTCGCGATGGCGATCATCGTCTTCACGGTCTCGACGACGGTGGCGGGGGTGAATATCATCTGCACGGTGATGACCATGCGCACCAAGGGCATGTCGTTGGCACGCCTGCCGATTTTCGTGTGGGGTGCAATCATCGCGGCTGCACTAGGCCTCTACGCCTTCCCCTTTTTCTCGTTGGTCGAGGCGCAGACGCTGGTCGACCGGACCTTCAGCACGAGCTTCTTCGTCGCGAGTGGCGGTGGAGCGGGCTGGCTCCAGGCGAACCTCTTCTGGCTCATGGGTCACCCCGAGGTGTACGTGATCCTGTTGCCGGCGGTTGGGGCGCTCTTTGAGATTTCCTCGGTGATGGCGCGAAAGCCCGTCTTCAGTTATCGAACCGCGGTGGCTGCCATGACCGGATTGGCGGGCCTCAGTATCTTGGTGTGGGCCCACCACATGTTCACGACCGGCTGGGCACCCACACTCGGTGGGCCCTTCATGCTCACCACGGAGTTGATCTCGATTCCGACGGGACTCTTCTTCTTGGTGCTCATCGGAACGCTCTGGCGTGGAAATATCTGGATGAAGCTTCCGACGATTTGGATGTTCGGATTCATTGCGAATTTCATCATCGCCGGCGTGACGGGTATCTACCTCTCGGACATCCCCCTCGATGACCAGTTGCACGGCACGATGTTCGTGACCGCCCACTTCCACTACGTCTTCGTTGGCTCGGTGTTGTTCGGCGCCGTTTCCGCACTGGCGTTCTGGTTCCCCAAGGTAACGGGGCGCTTCCTGAACGAGTTTCTTGGTCGCATTTCATTCTGGCTCGTCTTCATAGGCGTCCAGGTGACGTTCCTCGCGATGTTCGTGTCGGGTCTTAAGGGAATGCCTCGGCGCTACTCGTCGTACGCGATCATCTTCGAGCACTCCAACTTCATCACCACCATCGGCGCGTACATCATCATGGCGGGCATGCTGGTGCTGCTCGGTGCGGTGATCACCTCGTGGAACAAGGGCGAGCCCGCCGGACCGAATCCATGGCACGCGAACTCACTTGAGTGGATGGTGCCGACACCCGTGCCCTTGGAGAACTTCGATGTACTGCCAGTCATCACTGAAGACCCCTACAACTACGGAGAGGAACTGGTGCGTTCATGAGTATCGACACCCATTCAGAGCACGATGCTCATGGAGCGCATGACGAAGGACATCACGAGCCTCCCGAGGTAGTCGACGGTCGTCAACGCATGGGCATTTGGCTCTTCATCGGCGGCGACATGATTGGTCTGAGCGCGCTGCTGTTCACCTATCTGTACCTTCGCGGCGTGGACACCGGTGGTCATTGGATGAGCATGCTCGGCTACACCGGCCACCCGTACTCGTACTACTACAACATTCTCGACGTGAAGGGTGGCTCGCTGCCCAACCCGACGATGATCCACGTAAGTACCTTGTCCGCGGGACTCAACTGGATCGTGACTTTGCTCACCGTGATCAGTGGTGCCATCATTTGGGCGGCTGAGCGTGGACTTCGCGCCACGAAGAATGCGAAGTCTTACTCGTCCATGGCGGCGTTCGCCACTGCCGTGACGGTCGTGGCGATCATCTTCGCGATCATCCAACTTCGTCACATCCCACAGATCTTCGTGGCGAACAACGACAGCCAGGTCATGGCGTACACCTCATACGACTCAGCCATGATGGCAGTAGCGGGTTCGGCCGTCATCCACTTGTTCATCCTGGCCTTCTTGGGTCTGGGGCTCACAATTCGTTCAGCCCGAGGGGTCATCAACGGGGACAAGTGGTACCAGGCCCGTCTGGTGCGCTTCTTCTGGGTGTGGGTAGCTATCTCTGCCGTGATTGGCTCGGCGGTAACGACTACAATTAACACAATTCATTAGCACAAGCAGCTCTTTGGGGCACCTCGTGATGGGGTGCCCCAAAGGACTGTCGTGAAGCGGGTCCCGTGAGGCTCGTACGACAGGAGACAGATGAGTAGTAACGACCAACGCCAGACGCCACCGCGAGATCTGGCGTTCTTGCCGAAGAATCAACTTTTGACCCACGAAGACGTGGGTCGCGCATTAAGGCGCATGGCCCACGAGATCGTCGAGCGTAATCACTCGGTTGAGAATATTTCCATTATCGGTCTTCAAACCGGTGGTGAGCCGTTCGCTACGAAGCTCGCGGAGTTGCTGAGCGAGATCTCCGGCACGACCGTCCCACGTGGCTTGCTCGATGTCTCGTTTTACCGCGATGACCTTTCGCGCAATCCGATTCCGAAATCCACCGCGACAACGATTGATCACGATCTGACGGACCGCACGGTCGTGCTCGTGGACGACGTGCTCTTCACCGGAAGGACTATTCGATCGGCCCTCAACGCGCTCTCTGACTGGGGGCGTCCCCGCTCGGTGCAACTTGCGGTGATGATCGACCGCGGGCACCGAGAGTTGCCCATACGTCCTGATTACGTTGGTAAAAACCTTCCCACATCGCTCGATGAGGCAATCGTCGCAAACCTGGATGGAGTGTGGATTGGTACGAGGGGGCGATCGTGATGCGGTCAATAAGGGGACAAAACCTTCTTTCGTTGGACAACGTGTCACGCGAGGCAATCGTTGAGGTACTCGACACTGCGGAGTCCTTTGTTGAGGTCAATCGACGCGCCATCAAAAAGGTCCCAGCCCTCAAGGGCCGAGTCGTCGCGTCACTGTTCTTCGAGGAGTCCACCCGAACTCGACTGAGTTTTGAAACGGCCGCCAAGCGGCTCAGCGCTGACGTACTTTCGCTCGCGGTGGCCTCGAGCAGCGTGAAGAAGGGCGAGTCATTGCGCGACACGATTGCGACAATCGACGCGCTCGGCATCGACGCCGTCGTGATGCGTCATCAGTCGAGCGGTGCGGCGCTCCAGGTCAGCCGATACGTGCCCCAGGTGCACGTGATCAACGCGGGTGATGGGTTGCACCAACATCCCACCCAAGGGCTGCTCGACGCCTTCACTATTCGCCAAGTACTCGCCGAACGATCCCAAACCTCCGGCCTCGAGTCGGGCAGTGAGCTCTTTCAGGGGCTTCGGATCCTTATTGTGGGCGATATTCGTCACAGTCGGGTCGCTCGAAGCGATATTGGCGCGTACGTGACGCTCGGCGCGGAGGTTCGAGTCGCTGCCCCCGGGACGCTGCTGCCCGTGGATATTGGAAACTGGCCCGTGGCTGTCGTAGATGATTTCGACGAAGCACTGGAGTGGGCCGATGTTGTCGGCTTGCTGCGCTTGCAGCGCGAGCGAGGAAGCGGCTCTTTCGTTCCGTCGCTCGGGGAGTTCACCCAGACCTACGGTCTGACACACGAGAGGGCGAGGAAACTACGTCCTTCCGCAATCATCATGCACCCTGGTCCCATGAATCGGGGCGTTGAGATTGACTCGCGCGTTGCGGATCTGCCTTCGGCGGTCATTGAACGTCAGGTGGCCAACGGAGTACCTATTCGTATGGCGGTGCTGTACCTAACCGTGGCTGGATCAAAAGAGGAAGTGGTCTTGTGAGTTCGATTGTCCTGCGCCAAGGTCTCGTGGTGGGTACCACGTCACTCGAGATTGGTGATGTTCTGATTGTTGATGGTGAGATTGTTGGTGTGGGAGATCTCGGCGACGTGGCGAGTGGCACAACCGAAATAGACGCGACCGGCTGCTGGGTGGGACCAGGTCTCGTTGATCTGCACACGCATCTGCGCGAGCCCGGTCGTGAAGAGGCCGAGACCATTGAAAGCGGGGCCCTCGCGGGCGCTCTCGGAGGTTTCACCGCGCTCGTGGCGATGCCCAATACTGAGCCCGCACTCGACAACGTCGCGCTGGTGTCCTACGTGCTCGACCGAGGAGCGCGCACTCCACTCGATATCGCCGTGGCGGGTGCTATTACGCAGGGTCGCCGCGGCGAGATGCTCGCGCCCATCGCCGAAATGGCCGGACTCGGTGTTCGGCTCTTCACGGACGATGGCATCGGTGTGCAGGATCCTTCGCTCATGCGTCGAGCCCTGACGTACGCCAAACCACTGGGAGTTCGCCTGGCGCAGCACTGTGAGGACGAGCTGCTCGCGGGTGGCGGGTCAATGAACGAGGGAGCGGTGAGCAGCCGTCTCGGCCTGGTGGGTCGTCCGGCGCTCGCCGAGGAACTGATGGTGCTTCGCGATATCGAACTCGTGCGTCTCACGGGAGGCGCGGTTCACTTCTTGCACCTTTCAACCGGCCGATCACTGGCCATGGCGATCAGCGCTCGAAACGAAGGGCTTGCGATCACGTTCGAAGTCGCGCCGCACCATTTCACGCTCGACGAGACGGCGTGCGATCAGTTCGACCCGATGTTCAAAGTCCACCCGCCGCTTCGCCCGCGCAGCGACGTGGAGGCGCTGCGCGACGCCATGCGGCGAGGGCTGGTCGACGCGGTGGCGACCGACCACGCGCCTCACGCGCCAGAGCTCAAGGACCTGCCCTTCGACGAAGCACCCGCGGGAATGCTCGGGCTCGAGCACGTCGCATCGCTCACCCTTGACGCGTTGGGCGCCGCTGAAGCGAGTCCTCAGGAATTCTTTGCCCTGTTAAGTCGGGGGCCCGCTCGAATTGCGCAGCTTCGCCAGTCGGACGTCCGGGTCCGCCACAGCGGACACGGCGGGGCAGTCGTGGCGGGAGAGGATGCGAACCTGGTGGTGTTCGATCCCCAGGCGCGCTGGACCGTGCGTGCCAATGAACTCCAGAGTCGGGCCACCAATACCCCCTACGACGGCCGAGAGTTGGTCGGCAAGGTCCGAGCCACGATTGCGAAAGGCTTGCTCGTGGTGAACGAGGGGGCGCTGGCGTGACGAGCGTTCCCTCGGTGCTGGTGCTGGCTGACGGGACGACCTTCGAGGGTTACGCCGCCGGCCACTTGCCAGCAGAGGGGTTCACCACAGGAGAGTTCGTCTTCAACACCGCGCTCAGCGGTTATCAGGAGGTCATCACCGACCCGAGCTACGCGGGCCAGATCATCGCCTTCACCTATCCGCACATAGGCAACTACGGCGTGACGCCCCTCGACGACGAGGCGGCGCACCCCTGGTGCCGCGGCATTGTGGTTCGCGACCTCTCGCCGGTTCCGTCCAACTGGCGCTCGGCCGGGCCCCTCGAGGGATTCCTGCGCCAGCATCGAATTCCCGCAATCGTGGGAATCGACACGCGTCGACTCACGCGTCATCTTCGAGCGCACGGAGCCCTGCCCGGGGCGTTCGGTCATGGCGAACTCGACGTCGTGAGCAGCGCCGCCGCGGGGGCGCTCGGCACCGACGGCACCGACCTCGTGTCACAGGTTTCCGTCACGGAGGCCTATTTCCGAGGCGAGGGGGACCTGCACGTCGTGGCCCTTGACTACGGCATCAAGACGACGATGGTCCAACAGCTCGCCAGCAGGTTCCGCCTGACGGTGGTGCCCTCTTCAACGTCAGCGCAAGAGGTGCTCGATCTTCGCCCCGATGGCGTGTTCCTCTCCAATGGCCCCGGTGATCCCGCCGCTCTCAGCGACAACGTGGCGGTGGTTGGTTCCCTCATCGACACGGTGCCGATCTTTGGCATCTGCCTCGGCCACCAACTTCTCTCCACGGCGTTGGGCGGATCAACCTACAAGTTGCCCTTCGGGCACCACGGCAGCAACCATCCGGTGCAAGACCTCACCACCCGACGCATCGAGATCACCGCACAGAACCACAACTACGCGGTGAGCCCGGACTCGCTCTCGCGCGGCGTCGTGAGCCACATCAACCTCAATGACGGAGTGATCGAAGGAGTGTCCGCCGCCACGGAGCGCTGCTTCTCGGTGCAGTACCACCCAGAAGCGGGGCCCGGTCCCCACGACGCGCGTTACCTATTCGATCGATTCGAGACGCTGCTACGCACCGGCGCACTGGAGAGTATTTGATGCCCCGCCGCAACGACATCCGCTCAATCATGGTGATTGGTTCAGGACCAATCGTGATCGGTCAGGCCTGCGAATTTGACTACTCCGGCACACAGGCCTGCCAGGTGCTGCGTGCCGAGGGCTACAAGGTCATTCTCGTGAACTCGAACCCGGCGACCATCATGACCGACCCCGCCACCGCCGACGTGACCTACGTCGAGCCGCTCGACGCCGACGTGCTCACCGATATCCTCGAGCGCGAGCGTCCCGACGCGCTGCTTCCAACGCTGGGCGGGCAGACCGCACTCAACCTGACGATGGAACTCGTCAGTCGCGGCGTGCTCGACCGGCTCGGCGTCGAAGTGATCGGTGCCCGGCCCGATTCGATCGCCACGGCCGAGGACCGTGAACTCTTCAAGGCGGCGATGGCCGACATCGGACTCGCGGTTCCCGAATCGGGGTTCGCGCGCGAGGTTGAAGAGGCGGTTCGAATTGCGCATCGCATCGGATGGCCCATCATCATCCGCCCGAGCTTCATCCTGGGGGGCGCCGGTACCGGCATCGCGGACAACGAAACTGATTTTCGAAGGCTCGCGCACGAGGGGATAGCGGCGTCGCCCATTGGCGAGATCCTCGTGGAGAAGTCGATAGCGGGCTGGAAGGAGTACGAGCTCGAGGTCATGCGCGACGTCGCCGATAACTGCGTGGTGATCTGCAGCATCGAGAACTTCGACCCCATGGGGGTGCACACGGGTGACTCCATTACGGTTGCCCCGGCGCAGACTCTCTCCGACGTGGAATATCAGGCAATGCGCGACGACGCCTTCGCCGTCCTTCGCCGGGTCGGTGTCGAAACCGGCGGATCGAACGTGCAGTTCGCGGTGAATCCCGACACGGGCGAACGACTGGTCATCGAGATGAATCCTCGCGTCAGCCGTTCGAGCGCCCTGGCGTCCAAGGCCACGGGTTTTCCTATCGCCAAGATTGCCGCTCGACTCGCGGTGGGCTACACGCTGAACGAGATCGAGAACGACATCACTCGGGTCACCCCGGCGAGTTTCGAGCCGGTCATTGACTACGTCGTCACGAAGATCCCCCGATGGGCCTTCGAGAAACTGCCCGGGGCCACCCCCGAGCTCGGGACGCGAATGCAGTCGGTCGGCGAGGTGATGGCCATTGGCCGCAATTTCGCCGAGTCGCTGCAGAAGGCCATCCGTTCACTCGAGCAAGGCCGCCTCGGCTTCGCGCTCGGCAGCGACTCGGAGTTCCTTGATCTCGACCTCGAGATGCTGTGGCACCGTTGCGAAGTGGCGACTCCCGAGCGCCTCTTCGCGCTGCACGAGGTGATGTGGCGAGGGGCGAGTATCGACGAGGTCGTGCAGCGAACCCGGATCGACCGTTGGTTCATCCATCAGCTCGCCGCGATAATCGAGCGCGAACGAGAGTTGCACAAGGGGCTGGACCTGGCGTCGCTCGACCGCCGTGGGTGGCTTCGCTACAAGCAGTGGGGATTTTCCGACCCGCAGATTGCCAATCTGACCGACCTCGCCACTGGCGACGTCACGCGTCTACGTCGCGACGCCGGGGTCCACACCGTCTTCAAGACCGTCGACACGTGCGCGGCTGAGTTCGAGGCGGCCACGCCGTACCACTACAGCACGTACGAGGACACCTCCGAGGTTGAACCGTCGCCGCGCGACCGTGTCATCATCCTCGGCTCGGGTCCTAACCGGATTGGCCAGGGAATCGAGTTCGACTATTGCTGCGTCCACGCGTCAATGGCGCTGCGCGAGATGGGCTACGAAACCGTCATGGTTAATTGCAACCCCGAGACCGTCTCGACGGACTACTCGACGTCGGACCGTCTCTATTTCGAGCCACTCACTCCTGAGGACTTGGCAGAGGTGATTATCGCCGAGCAGGCGGCATGCATCGACGGCGCGCGCATCGTCGGCGTGGTCGTGTCACTCGGCGGGCAGACTCCTCTCAAACTGTCACACTCCATCGACAGTTCGCTGGTCCTCGGCACCCCCGTGGCATCGATCGATGCCGCCGAGGACCGCGAACAGTGGTCGGCCATCTGTACGTCACTCGGACTGCGCCAGCCGCCCGGCGACACGGCGCTCACGTTGCGTGGGGCCAAGGCCGTGGTAAAGAAGATTGGTTACCCGGTGCTCGTGCGCCCGAGTTACGTGCTGGGCGGGCGCGCGATGGAGATCGTGTACGACGATGAGGCCCTCGCCAGGGTGATGAACGATCTCACCAGCGCCCACGGATCGTTGGCTCGCGAGGGCGGAGTGTCCCAGAGTCGTCCGATACTCCTGGACAGTTTTCTGGAAGACGCCATCGAGGTCGACGTCGACGCCGTGCGCGATGCGACGGGCGACATCTTTATAGCGGGCATCATGGAGCACGTTGAAGAGGCCGGCGTGCACTCGGGAGACTCGGCGTGCGCCCTGCCCCCCCAGTCACTCAGCGGGCACGTACTCGACACGATGGCTGACTACACCCGAAAGATCGCCGCCGCCCTCGAGGTTGTGGGGCTTATCAATGTGCAGTACGCCGTAAAGGACGAGGAGGTCTTCGTGCTCGAAGCGAACCCTCGCGCTAGTCGAACGGTTCCCTTTGTCGCGAAGGCCACGGGCGTGGCACTGGCCGAGGTGGCGGTGCGGGTCATGATGGGCCACTCGCTCGGCGAACTGCGAGCCCAGGGCATTGTTCCCGACACGACGCCGACGCCGACGTACGTCAGTGTGAAAGAAGCGGTGTTGCCCTTCAGTCGTTTTCCGGGCGTCGACACCGTGCTCGGCCCAGAGATGCGCTCGACTGGCGAGGTCATGGGAATAGGCGAAAGTTTCGGCATCGCGTTCGCGAAGGCCCAGCTTGCGGCTGGCACGAGACTTCCCGATTCGGGCCAAGTCTTCATGTCCCTCGCCGATCGGGACAAAGTGAACGGGCTCTTGCTCGCTCGCCTGCTCGTTGAGCTCGGTTTCACCGTCGCCGCCACCGTCGGAACCGCGGGATACTTAAGGGCCCACGACGTTCCCGTGGGCACACTCGTCGGTAAAATTGGCCTCGCCGACATGGGGGCCGACGCCGTCTCGATGATCAGGTCAGGCGAAGTCCAACTCGTCGTGAACACCCCGTCGGGGAGTGGGGCTCGCGCGGATGGCGCGTCCATTCGCACGACCTGCGTCGTGCACGCGGTGCCTTGCCTGACGACCCTGAGCGCCGGTTTCGCCGCCGCGAAGGGCATTGCCGATACGCGCTCGCACGGATGGCGCGTGCATTCGCTCCAAGAGTTGCACCGGTGAGCGCGGACCTGCGCGCACGGGTGGGCGACGTCAGCTTGCGCTCGCTCGTCATGACCGCCGCGGGCACGGCGGGCCACGGCGACGAACTCGCAGGGTACGGTGATCTGAGCCAACTGGGCGCAGTGGTCACCAAGTCGCTCGCGGCGTTTGCCTGGGAGGGCAACCCCGCACCACGTGTCGCCGCATCGGGCGAACACATGCTGAACGCGGTGGGTCTCTCGGGGCCGGGGGTCGAGGCGTGGCGTCGCGACCATCTGCCAGCGCTCGAGTCTCGCGGCGCGACGGTCGTAGGCTCGATCTGGGGTCGCACGGTCGAGGAGTTCGCGCAGGCGGCGCAGGCCATGCGCGGAGCCAATATCGTCGCTCTCGAGGTGAACGCGAGTTGTCCAAACCTGGAGGGTCGATCGGCTATCTTCGCGCACTCGGTCGAGGCGACGAGGGAAGTCGTCGAAGCATCTCGTTGTGGCGAACTACCGCTTTGGGTGAAACTCAGCCCGAATACGCCAGACCTCGTTGCGATCGCTGGTGCCGCCCTCGAAGCCGGCGCCGCCGCGCTCGTGCTCGTGAACACCGTCCTTGGGCTGTCGATCGACATTGAAGCGCGTCGACCGTCGCTCGGCAACGGTGGCGGGGGGGTGAGCGGACCGGGAATCCTTCCCGTCGCCCTTCGAGCCGTCTACGAATGCCATGCCGCGTTTCCGTCGGCGCCGATCGTGGGCGTGGGGGGCATCCAAAGCGGGGAGGACGCCATTGCGATGGTGATGGCCGGGGCCAACGCCATTGAAGTTGGCACCGCGACGTTCGCCAATCCCCGCGCCCCATGGCTCGTGCAGCAAGGTGTTGCGAAATGGTTGCGTCGCCACCGCGTTGGTTCCATTGACGAATTGATTGGAGTAGTTCATGATTGATCCATTTGGTCAACGTTTGCAAGAACGTGTTCGCGCCCTTGGGCCGCTCTGCGTGGGTGTCGATCCCAGTCGCCACCTGCTCGAGTCGTGGGGGCGAACCGACTCAGTCGAGGGTCTGGAGTTCTTCTCGCTCGCGGTCCTGGAAGCGGTGATCGATACGGCCGCGGTGATCAAACCCCAGGTCGCGTTCTTCGAGCGTTTCGGATCCGAAGGCTACCGGGTTCTCGAGCGCCTGCTCTCTGACGCGCGTGACGCGCGGATCATGGTCATCGCCGACGCCAAGCGGGGCGATATTGGATCGACCAATGAAGGATACGCCGAGGCCTGGTTACAAGATCGCTCGCCGCTGTGTTGCGACGCGGTGACGATGAATCCGTATCTCGGCCTGGCGGCACTCGAGCCGTTACTCAGCGCGGCGTCCGCCACCGGTCGCGGCGTCTTCGTTCTTTCGGCGACCTCGAACAGCGATGATCGAGCCATTCAGAGCGCGCGAACGCCAGAAAATGTGAGTGTCGAGGAGTTGGTGCTGCGCAGCGTCGCGGCGATCAATGGACGTGACGACGGCCTCGGATCGGTCGGGGTCGTCCTCGGCGCCACCCGCGATAAGCCTGGTTTCGACCTCACCTCGCTCGGGGGTCCATTCCTCGTTCCGGGCGTGGGATTACAGGGGGCGACGCCAGAAAATGTCGCCCGGCTCTTCGATCGATGTCCCCCGGGAACGGTGGTGGCGAGCGTTTCCAGGGCGATTCTCCAGGCTGGACCCGAGAAGGCGGGCTTGCGCGACGCGGCCCAGCGCTGGCGCGACGATCTGAGCGCGGCACTTCTCTAAGGCAAAGTGGCTGAGAGAGGAGTATTCTGACCTGGTGACCCCAACTCCTCCATCCCTCTCGCACGAACAGCGGGTTGAGGCTTCGCGCCTCGCGGTGGCCAACCGTCGTCGGCGCGCTGAAGTGAAGCGCATGGTGAAGACGGGCGAGATCTCGCTCGAGGAGATATTCGATCTCGCGAAGAGTGAGGAGTGCGTTGCGCAGATGCGTGCGTACGACCTTATAAGTGCGTTGCCCGCGATCGGCGAAGTCAAAGCCGGTCGGATAATGAAGAACGCGTCGATTGCTGAGACTCGGCGTATTCGTGGTTTGGGGCCCAAGCAACGCGCAGAACTCTTTCGAGCCCTTGTCCGCTGAACCGATTGTTGCGGTGCTTATTGGTCCGGGCGGAGTGGGCAAGGGAACGATTGCCCGGCGCCTCATAGAGTCCGATGATCATCTTTGGCTAAGTCGTAGTTGGACGACCCGTCCGCGCAGGTCTGGCGAGGACGGCAGCGAGTACCGGTTCGTCGATCGTGAGACGTTTGAGGCCGCGATTGACGAAGATAAGTTCCTCGAGTGGGCGGAGTTCCACGGAAATCTCTACGGCTCTCCTCTGCCCGAAGCGCCTAATGGTGCTGACGTGCTGCTCGAGATCGAAGTGCAGGGGGCAGAACAGGTTCGTCGTGAAATCCCCGACGCCGTGGTGTTCTTGATACTGCCTCCTTCAATGCGCCAGCTCGAAGAACGCCTGCGCGCGAGAGGCGATCAAGAGGATCACGTGGCACTTCGACTCTCCAGTACGCCCGAAGAACTGGCAAAAGGCCATGAATTGGCAACGTATATCGTCGTAAACGACGATATCGAGCGAGCCACCGCGGAAATCCTCTCTATACTGGAAGGACTCCGCCGACTTCGGCGAGGCCCCTCGTAAAAGGACTAAATTCCATGGCCGATCGCCCCACCCTTGTTGACCCGCCTATCGAGACCTTGCTGCACAAGGTCGGTGACTCGAAGTTCACCCTCGTGGCCGTGACCGCAATTCGCGCGCGCGAAATCAACGAGTACTACAACGGCCTTGGTTCCGGACACGGCGCCTTGATTCCGCCGCAGGTGACGTCACTGTCGAACAAATCACTCTCTTTGGCTATGGAAGAGCTCTACCAGGGCAAGCTCGAGTTCCACCGCCCAACTGTTGAAGAGCTTGAGGCAGAGCTCCTCCAAGCCCAGGCGTTGGAGCAGGCCCGCCAGGACGCCAACAGCGACCTGGACGCCTTCACCGATGCCCTCCGCGACGCCTAAATCGTCGTCACCCCGCATTGTCCTAGGCGTTGCTGGCGGCATCGCCGCCTACAAGTCCGTTGATCTGCTTCGTCGTCTTCGTGACGCTGATTTTCACGTAGCGCCGGTACTCACCCCCGACGCGACACGTTTCGTTGGAGCGGTGACATTCTCCGCGCTCGCGAGCGAGCCCGCGCGTACCAGTCTCTACGGTGACCCCACGACACCGATCCCGCACACCTACCTCGGCCAAAGCGCCGACCTGATTGTCGTGGCTCCTGCGACGGCACATCTTATTGCTCGATACGCCATGGGACTGGCGGACGACCTTCTTACCGCAACGTTGCTGGCGTCCAAGGCCCCAGTACTGCTCTGTCCCGCCATGCACACCGAAATGTGGGAACAGCCCTCGGTGCAGGAGAACCTTGCCACCTTGCGTCGCCGGGGGGTCCTCGTCTTCGAACCAGCGACTGGTGTTCTCGCCGGCGGTGACGTGGGTGCTGGGCGGATGCGCGAGCCGGAGGAGATCCTCGAACTTGTGCAACGAATAGTCCGCGGGTACCGGGGGCCCTTGAGCGGCAAGCGGATTCTTATTACCGCGGGCGGCACGCGCGAACCAATAGATCCGGTACGGGTGCTCTCGAATCGATCATCGGGGCGCCAGGGCTACGCTCTCGCCGAAGTTGCCCATCGGCTCGGCGCCAAGGTGACGCTGGTGTCGACGGTGAATGTGGCGCTGGCCCTTGACGTTGTTCGAGACATCGACGTGATTACCGTGCAGAGTGCGGCACAGATGCACGAAGCCGTGATGAAGAGGCTCGAGAGAAGCGACGCGGTCATCATGGCCGCCGCGGTTTCCGACTTCACGGTAAAGCCGTCTCCCGAAAAGTTGAAGAAGGCCACGGGCATCCCCGAACTTGTCCTCGAACCTACGAGGGACATCGTGCTTGACCTCGTCGCGAAACGTCGTTCTGGCCAGGTCATCGTGGCGTTTGCGGCGGAGACGAACGACGTGAAGGAACACGCCCTCGCCAAACTTCGACGAAAGAACGTGGACCTGCTCGTAGTGAACGACGTGGGTGCCCCGGGGGCTGGATTCGAGCATGAAACCAACGAAGTGACCCTGCTCGATCGCAACGAAAGTAGCGAGACCATCTCCCTTCGATCGAAAGAAGCCGTTTCGTACGAGATTTTGAGTAGGGTGGCTTCATTGTTATCTCAAGGAGCCTCATGAGCGACCGCACCCTCTTCACGTCGGAGTCGGTGACCGAAGGACACCCGGACAAGATCGCTGACCAAGTGTCAGACAGCGTTCTTGACGCCATCCTCACCCAAGACCCCATGGCACGAGTTGCCTGCGAAACGATGTTAACCACCGGCCTCTGCGTGATAGCCGGTGAGATCAGCACCTCGGCGGTGGTCGACATCAGTTCGATCGCTCGAAAGACCATTCTCGATATTGGCTACGACGACGGGGCGAAGGGTTTCGACGGTAGAAACTGCGCGGTGCTCGTCTCACTCGACAAGCAGAGCGTCGATATCGCCGGTGGTGTCGACGTGGCGCTCGAACATCGTTCGGGGACTGGTGGCGAGGACGAGTTGAACTCCCTGGGTGCTGGCGACCAGGGGATGATGTTTGGCTACGCGTGCAGCGACAACGAGGACTTCATGCCGGTTCCCATCTGGCTGGCGCACCGCCTCTCGATGCGCCTCTCCCAAGTTCGAAGGTCGGGACAGGTCCCGTACCTTCGTCCCGACGGAAAGACCCAAGTAACCATCGCGTACGAAGACGGACGACCCGTGGCGGTTGATACCGTGCTGATTTCGACCCAGCACGAGGATGGTTACGATTCGCAGAGCACCATCAAGAGCGACCTTATCGAGCACGTCATCAGGCCCATGTTGCCCTCCAATCTCGATACGAGTTCGATGCGGATCTACGTCAACCCCTCCGGCAAATTTGTGCTCGGGGGCCCCCACGCGGACGCCGGTCTGACCGGTCGAAAGATAATCGTTGATACCTACGGCGGCATGGCTCGCCATGGCGGCGGCGCGTTCTCGGGCAAGGACCCTTCAAAGGTCGACCGGTCTGCGGCGTACGCGGCGCGCTGGGTCGCCAAGCACGTGGTGGCTTCTGGGGCGGCGGAACGGTGCGAAGTGCAGGTGGCCTATGCCATTGGCGTCGCTCGGCCCGTCTCAGTGCTCGTAGAAACCTTCGGGACTGAGCGAGTGGACCGTGCCAAGATTGCCAAGGCCGTCGACGCCATCTTTGACCTTCGTCCCGCGGCGATCATTCGTGACCTTGATCTACGCCGACCGGTGTACCAGCGAACGGCAGCGTACGGTCACTTTGGACGCAGCGACCAAGGTTTCACCTGGGAGCAGACGCCCCGCCTCGACGACCTACGCCGAGAACTGTCGCTCTAAGCGTGACCGCCCTGCGTGCGGTTCGCGTCATCACCGAAGTCGCCGCAGTCGATCGACCCTTCGACTACGCCCTCACCGAGGCCACGGGTCACTGCGGCGTCGGTGATCGCGTGCGAATTGATTTCAACCATCGCTCGGTACGTGGTTGGGTTGTTGGTGAAGTCGAACCCGATCGGGAACTGAAGCCGTTGACGAAGTGGCTCGGGTACGGTCCGCCCCCATCGCTCTTGGAGTTGCTCACCTGGGCGAGCGAGCGGTGGTGCAGCCCACTCTCAAGATTCCTGATCTCCTCGTCGCCCAAACGTCTCATCACGCAGTTGCCGGACGCACCTCGCGCGGCCGCCTTGAGTGATTCAGTGTCCAAGGGTGCGTTGTGCTTAGAGTCCGGCGTCATCCAGACTGCGCCAACCACCGATCCACTTCCTCTCATACTCGGCGCTTACGAGAGCACGCGCGAACGAGAGGGGTCGCTCCTCGTTCTCGTGCCGACGGAGGCGTGGGCGAGTCGACTTCGGGGACGTTTGGAGCAGCGAGGTTGCGCCGTGGCGTCGCACGAGAACGAGTGGGACCGCATGCGCGCTGGTTGGCCGGTGGTGGTTGGCTCGCGCGGCGCGGCGCTTGCACCGGTGCCCAAGGTGGCGGGTGCGGTGATCATTGACGCGGACGATGAGTCGTACCGCTCCGAATCCGCACCCACCTGGGACGCACTCAGCATGTTGCGCGAACGCTGTCGCCGCGATGATGCGCCGTTGTGGGCGACGTCGATGATCCCGTCGCCGGTCCTAGCGAACGATGAAGACTGCGAGAAAGTGAGCGACGTGGCGCAGGGATGGCCGCGGATTCAAGTGGTTGATAGACGTAACAGTGACCCCCGCGACGGCGTGCTGTCTCGCAGTGCCCTCGACGCGGCACATCGTGCACTGCGGGGTGACGAGTCCGCGGCGGTCGTCGTTGTCCTGCAGCGCTTGGGAACTGGCCGGCTATTCGCGTGCCGATCGTGCGGCGAGTTGGCGCGCTGCTCGCAGTGCGGTCAAGGCGAGGAGGAAGTGGGCACCCAGTTGGCCTGTCGTGACCGTCACGAGCTTCGAGCGAACTTCTGTCGATCGTGCGGCGCCACGAACCTGAAACGGGTTCGCGTTGGCGTGACCACGTTGGCCCGCGACGTTGCGGCGCAACTCTCGCAAGCCGTCTCGGAAGTCACGTCGGCGAGCGACGCCGCAGTAACTCTTCATCGAGTGGTGGTGGGCACCGAAGCGGTGTGGCAACGAGTACGCCGGTGCGGGGTCGTAATCTTCGTGGACTTCGATCAGTACCTCTTGGCTCCGCGCGAATCATCGAGGCGAAGCGCCATCACCGCTGTTGGTAAGGCTGGCCGTTTGGTTGGATCTCGACGCGACGCTCGTGGGGAAGTGGTGCTGCAAACTCGTCGAGGCGACGACCCGGTCATTCGTGCCCTGGAGCAGGGTGATTTTGATGCAATCGTCAGCGACGACATCGCCACCGCGAAACTTCTGGCCCTGCCTCCCTACGGTGGCGTTGCCACCATCTCGGGCGAAGCGGCCGAGGAGTTCGCGTCGTTACTCGGGCAGTCATCGGTTTCGGTGTACCAGGTTCCTGAAGGCTTCGTTGTTCGAGCGAGAGACGTGGATACGCTCACGCTGGCGCTGCGATCGGTAAGTCGTCCTGCGGGTAAGTTGCGCGTCGCCGTCCAATAGTTCTTCCCCCTTCAGCAAACTCGGGACCCGGTGGGGCGCGGTAAATGCGCCTCTGGTCCGAGCTCTAGACCGAAGTATCTCCTACGCGCCTACTGCCGGTGGCGTTTCAGTTGACGCTTCGTCGTGGTGTGCCGTTGCAACAAGCTTCTGCTGCGCGGGTCTTACCTTCCCTCCACGTCCAGTACCGGAGCTTGTCCCCGGCGTAGGCGCCGCAACAAGACTCACGGCGAGTGGAGGGTGCGTTATCGTCCAATCTGGCGGGCGGTAACGTGGAGCGGTGAGTACATTGCCAATCCGCACCTACGGTGATCCCGTCTTGAGTGCGGTGACGACCGAGATCGATAACATCGACGGTCGCGTCGCGGCGTTGGCGGAAACCATGATCGAAACGATGTACGAGGCTCCCGGAGTTGGCCTCGCCGCCAATCAAATTGGCGTGCAAAAGCGTTTATTCGTTTACGACAAGGGGGAGGGACCGATCGTGGTGGTCAATCCCGTCATCGTCGAATCAGAGGGTGAATGGACGTTCGAGGAAGGTTGCCTCTCGGTGCCTGGCCTCAGTTGGGAGATCACCCGTCCTAACGCGATCCATCTAATTGGCTACGACCTTGACGGCAACGAAATCAGTGTCGAGGCCGATGAATTCGAGGGCCGGATTTTTCAGCACGAGATGGATCATCTGAACGGGGTGCTACTTCTTGAACGCCTGGATGATGATCAGCGCAAGGAGGCGAAAAAGTTCCTGCGCAAGCGCCGTCTTCAGATCGCCAGCAACGACTCCGACGGACTCGACATCCTTCCTGGCCTGTAGATGCGCCTCGCGTTCCTCGGCACGCCCGAGCCGGCCGTAGCTTCGCTCAACGCCCTCGTGCAGGCGGGTCACGACGTGGCAATAGTCATTACGCGCCCCGACCGACGTCGCGGTCGGGGTGGCACGCTCTCGCCAAGTCCAGTCAAAGCAGCGGCCTTGTCGTTGGGGCTGCCGGTCGGGCACCGGCTGGGCGAACTCGACGACCTGGGTGTTGAACGCGGCGTTGTTGTGGCCTACGGCGCGATGATTCCCGCGGCGGTGCTCGATCGGATTCCAATGCTCAATGTCCACTTCTCGCTCTTGCCCAGATGGCGGGGGGCGGCGCCGGTGGAGCGGGCCATTCTCGCCGGCGACGAAGAAACGGGCGTCGGCATCATGTCCCTGGAGGCGGCCCTCGACACCGGACCTCTTCACGCCCAACGGCGAACGTCAGTTGATGCCAAGACCGCAGCGCAACTCACCGCTGAACTGGCCGGTCTCGGTGCCGAGGCGCTCGTTGAGGTGCTGGGGAACGGTCAACTTCTCGACCATCCCACGCCACAGGTCGGCGAAGCGACCTACGCCGAGAAGCTGACGACGGAGACGTTTCATCTCGAACCCCTAATGCCCACAGCGCAGCTGGAGCGCACGGTGCGTCTGGAGCGAGCATTTACCTTCGTCAATGGGCGCCGGTTGAAGGTGCTCGCAGCTCACATTTCTTCAACGAAGGGTGTTCCGGGGTCGCTCGCGGCTATCGATGGCGACGTCGCTCTAATCGCCATGGACGGTGCCCTGGTGCTCGATACGGTGCAGCCCGACGGATCAAAAGTGATGACCGCAAGAGCCTGGCGAGCGGGCGCGCGCCTCAGTCCGTCCGGAGCGACGTGGGCCTAGATTGCGTTCGTACGGCCTAGGCTGAGTTCGTGACAGCAACTGATGCCGGTCCGGCCGGCGCCCTACGAATAGCACCATCGATACTGGGCGCCGACTTCGGGTCGCTCGCGAGTGCGGTTCGAGAGATTGATGCGGAGACCGATTGGCTGCACGTGGACGTCATGGACGGACATTTCGTCCCGAACGTCTCGATTGGCCCCCCGGTTGTTGAGTCGCTTCGTCGATACAGCCCGCGGTTTTTCGACTGCCACTTGATGATGACTGATCCCGGTCGTTACCTGGAAGCGTTCAAGAAGGCGGGCGCGGATGGCTGCACCGTGCACGTGGAGGTCGGGGGTAGCGCATCGCTGATCAACGATGCCCGCTCGCTCGGACTTCGCGTGGGCCTAGCCGCCAACCCCGACACCCCATTTGAGATGGTGGCCCCGTTCCTGGGTGACATTGACTTGCTCTTACTGATGACCGTCTTTCCGGGCTTCGGCGGCCAGTCGTTCATGAGTGGTGTCATGACCAAGGTCAGCGAAGCTCGTCGGGAGATCGACGCGAATCAGCTCGACGTTGACATCGAAGTTGACGGGGGCATCGACGTGGTGACGGCGCCCGTCGCGGTGGGCGCCGGGGCTAACGTGCTCGTGGCGGGTTCGGCGATCTTCAGTCGACCCAAGCCGCTCGATGCCGCCCGCGCGCTTCGCGAGGCCGCGCGAACCGGTCTGCGATGAAGTACGCTGCCTCCGAAATCATGCTGGTGGCCATCGC
>Ga0182013_10001348_pt1 | contig 33645 bp, 40 predicted proteins | sample 612S2MmetaG_FD_120487 | JGI IMG/M metagenome (GOLD analysis project Ga0182013, IMG submission 120487) | Permafrost microbial communities from Stordalen Mire, Sweden - 612S2M metaG | ecosystem: Environmental > Terrestrial > Soil > Wetlands > Permafrost | place: Sweden: Stordalen | collected... | reverse complement strand
GCCCGCCAGATGCGAAGGAGCATCATGCCGCTTCAGGATGACCACCAGATCGTGTCCGTCGACGACCACTTGGTTGAGCACCCGCGGGTGTGGCAGGACCGGTTGCCGCAGAAGTACCTCGAACAGGGCCCGCGCATCGTGGATGAAAACGGTATGCACCTGTGGCACTACGACGGACAGGTCTTCCCGACGATCGGTCTGAACGCGGTCGCGGGCAAGCCGCCCGAGGAATGGGGCATGGACCCCGTCCGCTACGAGGACATGATCCCGGGCTGCTACGACCCGGTCGCGCGCGTGGCCGACATGGACCTCGACGGTGTCCAGTCGGCGTTGTGCTTCCCGTCTTTCCCGGGATTCGGCGGTGGGACATTCCATCGCGCGCAGGACAAGGAGCTCGCCCTGCTGTGCGTCAAGGCGTGGAACGACTTCTACATCGACGAGTGGTGCGCCAGCGCACCTGAGCGCTACGTCCCGCTGGCGATCCTGCCGACCTGGGACATCGACGCCTCCATCGCGGAGGCGCAGCGGGTGGCGGCCAAAGGCGCCAGGACGATCTCGTTCCCCGATAGTCCTGTGCCGCTGGGTCTCCCGTCGTTTCACTCGGACCACTGGGACGGGTTGTGGCAGGTATGCTCCGAAACCAAGATGCCGGTCTCGCTGCACTTCGGCTCCGGCGCCTATGTGCCGGGCTTCTCGTTCTCCGCGGTCAAGCCGATCCCGGGTCAGATCACCGTGCCCGACGCGCCCTTTGCCGTGGCGACGGCGCTGTTCTCGACCAACCTGATGTGGACCACTGTCGATTTGCTGTTCTCTGGCAAGCTCCAACAGTTCCCCGAACTGCAGTTCTCACTGGCCGAAGGCGGCATCGGCTGGGTGCCCTACATCCTCGAGCGCACCGACTATGTCTGGGAGCGGCACCGCTACTACCAGAAGATCGACTTCGACGCCCGTCCGTCGGATTTGTTCCGCAAGCACTTCTGGGGGTGCTTCATCGACGACGAGCACGGCCTCAAGAACCGGCACAGCATTGGCATCGACCGGATCATGCTTGAGATCGACTTCCCGCACAGCGATTCCAACTGGCCGAACTCGCGCAAGCGGGCCGCCGAGGTGCTCGCCGAGGTGCCCGACGACGAGTGCGCGCTTATTGTGGAGGAGAACGCCCGTCGGATGCTCAACTTCCCGCGGGTGCGCGCAGGCGATCGAGAATTGACCTCTGTCTAAAAGCGATTCGGGGAACCGCGCGTCAAGTTGCTCGGGGCCGTTAGGTTCCTCGGTCAGGATTTCTCGCCACTAGGTCACCGCACCTGCGATTTTGAGGCCGATGAGCGTGTCATCGTCAGCTCCGAGCTCACGGAGGATTTCGTCGGTGTGTTCGGCGAACTGTGGGGCGCGGGTCATCCGAACCGGGGCGTTGTCGAACTTGACCGGGTTGGCGACAAGCTTTTGCGGCTGGCCGTCGGCATCGATGAAACCAACAATCCGTCCGTTGGCGACCAACGCGTCGTCGTTGGCGATCTCCCACGGCGACTGCACAAGTGCCCACTGGCCTTCGATTCCGGTCAGAGCGTCGATCCATTCGGAAACGGATCGCCCGGCGATGATCTCGGCGACCAACGCGGCCGCGGCAGTGTAGTTCGTCATGATCGACTGGGCATCGGCGAAGCGCGCATCGGTGGCTAGTTCGGGATGACCCGCAGCGGTGACGAATTCGGCCCAATACCGTCCCGGCTGCAGCATGGACAACTGGATCCACCGTGAGTCCGACGTCTGGTAATTCCCGACCAGCGGGTTGCCGACGATCGCTTCGCGGGGGTTGAACTGCGGGATAGGTCCGTTGTTGAACAGGGCCTGGTTGACGGTGAACTGGGTGGCCCAGGCGCCGACGGCGATCAGCGACACGTCGATGACCGAAGCTTGTCCAGTCGTCGCCCGCGCGAACAACGCCGCGGCAATACCGCCGGCGATCGTCATTCCGCCAATTGAGTCTCCGTATCCCCCGGAGGGCATGAAGGTGGGGTAATCCGCTCCTGGCGGAGTGGATCCGTAAGCGCTGCCGCCGCGCGCCCAGAACGCGGTGGCGTCGTACCCGCCCTTATCGGATTCGTCGCCTTCGGTGCCGAAACCGCTGCCGGTGACGTAGATGATGTCGGGATTGATGGCTCGGATGGCGTCGAGGTCGATGCCGAGCCTGCGACACGCGCCGGGCAGGAAGTTGGTTAGGAACACGTCGCTTCTCTTGACGAGTTCCTCAAGCACCCAGCGGGATTCGGGTTTGTCAAGCGCCACCCCGATGCTGCGCTTGCCGCGGTTGGGGCCCTCCATCACCGGGGAGAAACTGGATCCCTCGCGAGAGGCGGCGTGCCCGAGTACTCGGACCAGTCCTCGCTGTGCGTCGCCGGTTTCAGCGTGCTCCACCTTGATGATTTCTGCACCCCAGTCGGCCAGCACGGCACCGGCCGCGGGGACGAAAGTGAATTGCGCGACCTCGAGTACTCGGATGCCTTCCATCGGTCGGTCCATGGCGATCTCCTAGCTGCCTAGATGGCGGTGCAGTGGGTCTGTTTCGGTGGAACAGCGGTTCGTCTCAGGCGAAGCAGGATGGGGTCGAGCCGTCGTTTCCACCAACCCGGCGGCCTGCTGGGGGGTTGAAGAACGAACGGTTCCGTGATGCCACTACCGTTCGAGTTATCTTACTTAGAATACTAAGTTGGGAAGCTCAGCGGGTACCTTTACCGCGCCTGCGTTGATTCCACTGTGTTCGCCGTGTCGTGAGCGCAACGCGGCCGGTCCTTCAATAGATCCGGATCGCTGTTTTCGACAAGAATAATGCGTTGACATTAATCTTGGTCGCTGCGATGCTGGCGTGGGATGCGTCACAACGCGGCCTGCTGAGATCTGCCAGCGCATCGTAGGAGCGAATATGCCGGAGCAAGTCGGCCCGACGTCAGACGGGCCACTGGCCGGTCTACTGGTTATTGACCTGTCGACCACCCTGCCCGGAGCTCAGGCCACCCAGTTCCTCGCCGATTGCGGCGCCGAGGTGATCATGGTCGAGCCGCCCGACGGCAGTCCGGTGCGCGAGCTCGCCGGCTGGCCGGCGCTGTTGCGCGGCAAGCGTAGCGTGACGCTGGATCTGCATGGCGACACCGATCTCGACCGGTTGCGGGCGCTGCTGCGGCGCGCCGACGTCATGGTCAACACGCTGCGGCCCACCGCCGCCGAGCGGCTCGGTCTGACGCCCGAGTTGCTCGCGAAGTGCTACCCGCGGTTGGTGGTCGCGAATATCACCGGCTGGGGTTCGACGGGACCGTTCCGCAATTACAAGGGCTGGGAAGCGCTGGTGATGGCCAAGACCGGCGTCATGCACGAGAAACGTGGGCTCGCGCATCGACCGGGGCCGGCATTCGTCACCGCAGCGTATGCGTCCTGGGGTGCTGCCCACGCCGCCGTCCAGGGTGTGCTGGCCGCATTGCTTGAGCGGGAGGCCAGCGGGCGCGGCCAGACGGTCGAGACCAACCTGGTGACCGGCATGGGATCGATGGATCCTTACAACTGGTTCTACGAGATGGTGCTGGACCGCTATCCGGGCGCCTTCGAGCCGATGGACTCCGCGTACGACGATCAGGGGCGTCCGCAGGCCTACCTCATCTACGCGCTTTTGGTGTGCCCCACGAAGGACGGGCGATGGCTGCAGTTCGCCCAGGTGTCGCCCAGGCTCATAGGAGCCTGGCTCAAGGAGCTGGACTTGATGGGGGAGATCGCCAACCCGAAATGGCAGGGGTTCCCCATGCTGCCGACGGCCGAACTGCGGGCCGAGTGGTGGGACATGATGATCGAGCGGGTGGGGGCTCGCACGCTGGCCGAGTGGCAGCAGGCGATGGCCGAGAACCTCGATCTCAGCGGAGAGCTGTTTCGTTCGCCCGATGAATCGCTGGACCACCCGCAGACGGTGCACGAAGGGCGCGTCGCGACCGTGATCGATCCCGACCTCGGGCCCGTCCGGCAGCCGTCGACGCTCATTCATGCCGATGGAAAGCCGTTGACCGTGCTGCGGCCGGCGCCGCGGCTCGGCGAACACAACGACTCGGTCATCTTCGAGCGGGCGGACGACGGCGCGCCGCCCGCACCGACCCGGGTGCACGAGGCGGCACCGCTGACGGGAGTGACGGTCCTGGAGTTCGGCAGCATGTTCGCCGGGCCGTATGGCGCGACGCTGCTCGCCGACCTGGGGGCTCGCGTGATCAAGGTCGAGCCGTTCGAGGGCGACAGCATCCGCAGCCTGGTCGCCTTTCCCGAGGCGGGCGGGGCGAAGGTGTTGCAGGGCAAGGAAAGCGTCGCCATCGATTTCACCAAACCCGAGGGCCTCGATCTGATCTACGAACTCGCCAAACGGTCCGACATTGTGCTGCAGTGCTTCCGCGGGAAGGCGGCCGAACGGGCGAAGATCGACGAGGCCGCGCTGCGGGCGGTCAACCGCGAGCTGGCGTTCGTGACGACCTCGGGTTACGGCGTCGACGGACCATTTGCGCACCGGGCCGCCTACGCGCCGTCGGTCGGCGCGGCGTCCGGCCTGGCGTTGGTCGATACGCACGACAGCGGTGAAGCACCCACCGATCTGGATGACCTGCATCGCCGAGCGGTCAAACTCCACGCGGGCGGGGCCGTGCCCGCCGTGCAATCGGACGGGATCGCGGCGCACGGCGTCGGTTCGGCGTTGCTGGTCGCGTTGTACGCCAACGGATGGGACGGCGGCTGTCCAACGTGGTCACGACGATGCTCGCCACCGCGCAGCAGGCGATGCTTCCGCACAACGCGAGCTACGCGTCGCGCCCGCCGGCGCGGTCAGCCGACGACCAGTTCTTCGGTATGAACGCGCTGTACCGGATGTACCGCGCCGCCGACGGCTACGTGTTCCTGGCCGCGCCGCTGCCCCATGAATGGCCCGCGTTGACGAAGGCCATGTCGCCCTACATCGACCTTCATGCCGACCAGCGATTCGCCGACTCCGACGCCCGCGCAAGGCACGACGACTCGTTGATCGCTGCACTGACACCGGTTTTCGCGACGAAAGCCAAGCTGGAGTGGGAGCACGAATTGTCCGCCCAGGACGTCGGTTGCGTCGAGGTGGTCGAGGCCAACTCCGAGCTGGTGCTGCAGACCGACCCGTACTTCGAGGCCGGCTATGCCGTGGAGGCGTACAGCCCGATCTTCGAGGAGCACCGCCGGCTCGCGCCGCTGTGCAGGTTCTCGCGATCACGAACCAGGGCCGACGCGGGGTGCACCGTCGGGCAGCACACCGATGCAGTGCTGCGCGAAATCGGACTGGACGAGGCGGCGATCGCCGACCTGAGGGCCAGGGAGATCGTCGGCGGCTAACGTGCCGCTCGCGAGGGGGTCTGGGTCTCGGTGTGTTCGGCGATCAGCGCACGGGTCTCGTAGGACACCGGCGCGGTGAGCATTCCGACCCAGGTGTCCACGTAATTGTGCAGCTGCGCTTCGCTGAGTCCGTGCCCCGAGCGCGCGGCGGCGGCCAACACGTTGATCAGGCTGATGTACAGCTGGAACGTCCGGCCGCGCCGGATCCGCTCGGGCAGATCCTGCAGCGCGGCGTCCACCAGTTCCTCCAGCTTCTCCTGGGTCCATTCGTCGTCGACGTGATCCGGCCAGTAGTCGCTGCGGGCCCGCGGATCCTCGGCAAGCCGGGCCAGGAACGGTGCGAACATCTCGCCCGCTGCGATGCTGTTGGCCAGCGGGCGCACCAGCAGCCACACCACGGCACGAGGGTCCGCTTCCTTGCCCTGCTCGCGCATGCGCGCGAGCATCTCCTGGCGATCGATCCCGAGGGACGCTTGACGGTACGAGATCAGCGCACGGATCAGACCCTCTCGGGAGCCGAAGTGGTAGCGGATCACCGAGGTGTTGGACTGCCCGGCAGCCTGCTGGATCTCGCGTAGCGTCACCGCTTCGATGCCGCGGGTGGCGAAGAGCCGCTCGGCAACCTCCATCAACATGACCCGGGTCGACTCGCCCGAGGCGTTGCGCCTGCGCGCGCCCGCGGCTGGCTCAGTTCCCAGCTCCGTCATGGTTCCTCCCGGTTCGCATCAGTTCTACCGGTGTCGCACCGCCTGACAAATAATAATGCCACGCCATTAAAATTACTGGACTTGCCGTGGATCAGCTGGCATCATTCGAGTCAGCAATCGGACGAACGGAGGACCAATGAGCATGATCTGGACGAATTCGGGTGACTCCCACTTCCTGGAGCCCGACGACATGTGGCAGTCCCGGTTGCCGAAACACCTCGCCGAGTTGACGCCGCGCGCGGAGAAGGATGCAGACGGCGAGTACGAAACCGTCTGGGTCGACGGGCAGATCTTCCGACGCAAGCTGCCGTCCTCGGCGATGGAGGCCTTCATCGAGGAGAGCATGAAGCCGCAGGGCATCCGTGACGCCAAGGCGCGGCTGGGGGACCTGGACAAGGAAGGCGTCTGGGGCGAGGTGATCTTCCCGTCGCTGGGCATGTGGGGATCGACCTTCCGCACGCCCGAGTTGCTCAAGGCCTGCATGCGCGCCAGCAACGAGTGGGCGCTCGAGGACATCTGCGCGGTGTCGCCGCGGTATGTGGTGACGGCGCAGGTGTCGACCCTGGTCGTCGAGGACGCGATCGAAGAGCTGCACTGGGCCGCCGAGCACGGCTTCAAAGCGGTCTTCCTGCCCACCACCCCCCATCCGAGCGCACCCGACTGGCACCGCAAGGAGTGGAATCCCTTCTGGGCGGCCGCCGAAGAAGCTGGCATGGTGATCGCGTTCCACATCGGCACCGACCCGGTCGACATGACGGTTGGTGGCGCCAGCGGCGGGGCGGGGATGGTGTACCGCGGGCCCGGTGGCGCGGTGATGAACTACGCCGAGACGACATTCTCGGGACAGCGGGCAGCGATGAAGATGGTCGCCTCCGGTGCGTTGGATCGACACCCGGATCTTCGGGTGCTGATCTCCGAGGGCGGCGCCACCTGGGTGCCGTTCCTGGGCGACCGGATGGTCGAGGGGTACCGCCAACACCACATGGCGGTGCGGCCCAAGCTGAGCCGCAGTCCCAAAGAGATCCTGTACAGCCAGGTCTATGCGTCGTTCCAGCATGACGAGACGGCGGTCGCCGCCTACGAGCACATGGGCTACAAGAACGTCATGTTCGGCAGCGACTACCCGCACATGGAGGGCACATTCGGCCACACTCAGGACACCCTGAAGGGGCTCTTCGACGGTGTGAGCGACGAGACCCGGCTGCGCATCACCCAGGGCACGTTCTACGAACTCTTCCCCGACGTCCCGCCCATCCCAGCCGAAAACTTCTGAGCGCGTGCCTAGTACATCGGGCTTGCGCGACGTCGCGATCGTGGGCATCGGCGCCACGCCCTACTACAAGCGCGGCGGTTCGCTACCGAAGTCGATCACCGAATTGGCGGGCGAGGCGATCCTGGCCGCGTGTGAGGACTCCGGTATACCCGTCACCGACGTCGACGGGTTCGCCTACTATTCGGGTGCCAGCGCGGGCTACACCGAGAAGATGGACACCGCCGACTTTGTTGAAACCCTGGGCATTCCGGAGATTCGGTTCACCGCCGCACTGACCTCCGGCGGCGGTGGATCTGCGGGAGCGATCGGGCTGGCGCGGGCGGCCATCGTCGCCGGCGACGCCTCGGTGGTGGTCACCGTGATGGCGCTGCAACAGTCCAAACAACGCCTGGGCTCGGTGTTCTCGGCGTTGGAGCCAGATCCGATCAACTCATTCCTGCAGCCGTCCGGGCTGTTCGGTCCGGGACACCTGATGTCGGTCATGGCCCGCCGGCACATGCACCTGTACGGCACCCGTCGCGAGGCTTTTGCCGAGATCGCACTCTCCACGCGGATCAACGCGATGAACAGACCGAAGGCCATGCATCGCCAGCCCCTGACGTTGGAGGACTACTTCAACGCCCGGATGATTGCGGAACCCTTGTGTCTCTTCGACTTTTGCCAGGAGACCGACGGCGCGGTCGCGGTCATCACCACCGGAACGGATCGGGCCAAGGATCTGCGGCAGCCGCCGGTGCCGGTGGTCGCCGCCGCGCACGGTGGCGTGCGGGACTGGGGTAGGGCCTTCGCCTGGATGGGGATGCCCGACGAATACTTCGCCTCCTCGGGCAATGCGCCCATCGCCAAACGGCTCTATCAGCAGGCCGGCATCACCGCGGCCGACATCAACGTGGCCTTGCTTTACGACCACTTCAGCCCGATGGTGCTCATGCAGCTCGAGGACTACGGGTTCTGCGGCAAGGGCGACGGTGGCGAGTTCGTTGAAAGCGGAGCGATCCGGTATGACGGCGGCTCGATACCGGTCAACACCCACGGTGGCCAGCTCTCCGAGGCCTACATCATCGGGATGACCCACATCATGGAAGGAGTTGAGCAGATGCGCGGTACCGCCATCAATCAGGTCCCCGACGCCGAGTTGGCCTTGGTCACAGGTGGTCCCGCCAGTCTTCCCGTCAGTGGTCTGATCCTGGGCCGCGCCGCGTGAGTACCGCCTCGGTCACTCTGGCCACCACCATTCCTGGCGAGCACGTCCGCATCGCGGTCAACAAGGACACCGAGCCGTTCTGGGTTGCAGCGCAGGTACGTCGGCTGGTCGCGCCGCAGTGCGCGGACTGCCATACCTTCCGCCTGCCCCCGACGCCGTTCTGCCCCAATTGCCAATCGAAGGCCGTGAACTGGGTCGAACTCAGCGGGCAGGCCGTCGTCTACAGCTTCGCCGTCGTGCACGGCTTCCCCGGCATGCCCGACCTGGTGTTGGTGCCGGCGGTGCTGGATCTGCCCGACGCGCCCGGCGCCCGGCTGGTATCCAACATCGTCGACGTCGCGCCCGACGACGTCACGATAGAAATGACGGTGCACGTTGACTTTTCACCGATTTCCGATGGCTGGATGCTGCCCGTTTTCCGAGTCGCCCACGACGGCGCGGAGTAACGCCATGGCCGATGACAGTGCCCTGCACGAAAAGCCGCTTGAGTTCCTCACCAGCATCGCCAACACCGGCGGATCCTGTGACCTCCAAGCGGTCCTGCCCGTCAACGGTCACTTCCGCTGTACATGCTCGTGCGGCGACTGGGACATCGACGTCGACGATCCGCAAGAAGGCCTGCGGCAGGCCCGAATTCACACGATCAGTGCGTAGATAACCAGGGAGCTGGAAACGTGGGAAATCTGGAGGGCAAAGTAGCCTTCATCACCGGGGCCGCCCGCGGCCAGGGCCGTGCGCACGCAGCCCGGCTGGCCGCCGACGGGGCGGACATCCTTGCGCTGGACATCTGCCACGACATCGGCTCGATCGACTACGCCAACGCGAGTCCGGACGATCTCGACGAGACCGTGAAGCTCGTCGAGAAAGAGGGCGGGCGCATTGTCGCCCGTCAGGCCGACGTACGCGACGTCGACGCCGTCGAACGGGTCGTCGCAGACGGCCTCACCGAATTCGGGCGCCTCGACATCGTCATCGCGAACGCCAGTGTCGTTCGACTGAGCGCGGGCGGGGACCGGCGACAGACATTCCGCGACATCATCGACGTCAACCTGATCGGCGCGTGGAACACCGTGGAGGCCACCACCTCGGCGCTGATCGACAGCGGCCGTGGCGGGTCGATCGTCATCACGTCGTCAAGTGCGGGACTCAAGGGCACCGGCACCGATCGTGCTGGCGGACAGGCGTACACGGCCTCCAAACGCGGGTTGGTCGGTCTGATGCAGGTATGGGCAAACGAGCTGGCGCAGTACTCCATTCGCGTCAACACGATTCATCCGACCGGCGTCGCGACGGGCATGGTGCTGAACGAGACAATGGCGGCCTTGTTCGAAGCGGGCGATACCGCTGTGAGCACCATGCAAAATGCACTACCGATCGACATCCTGATGCCCGAGGACATCGCCAACGCGGTGGCATTCCTGGTGTCCGACGAGGCGAAGTTCATCACCGGCACCGCCTGGCCACTCGACGCCGGCTTCGCGGTCCGCTAACCATCCGAGAGGAAGTCAACGATAAAAGGCGCCGACCGTCGGAGGCGACGATCAGTCCAGCCGGCCTTCGACGAACACACTTTCCGGAACTGCGCCATCGAGCCCGGGCGGGATGGCGCGGTTGTTGGCGGCCATCAGCTCGTCCGCAATCGTCGCGGCGGTGACGGCCCAGCCGTGGGCTCGCAGCCAGTCCGCGACCTCAGTCCGTTCCTCCTCGTAGAGGAGGTTGCCGGTCTCCGTGATGTCTTTGGCGCCCAGCTTGACCGCGGCCTCCCGATACCGATCCATCTGCTCTTCCTGACGCGCGAAACTGTTGGGACTGAAGAACTTGTTGTTGAATGCTTCCACCGCAATCCGGCTGCCGGGGGCGCTGAGCGACTCAACCCGGTCGAACAGCAGGTCTTGGGCCTCGGCCGTCAGATACGGCAACAGCCCCTCCGCCGACCACGCCGTCGGAATCGACGGGTCGAACCCGGCCTCCACCAGCGCTGCCGGCCAATCCAGACGCAGATCGACGCCGACGCTGACGTGGGAAGCGATCGGGGTGACCGCATGCGATTCCAGCGTGCCGGTCTTGAACGCCAGCACCTTGGGCTGGTCGATCTCGTAGACCATACATCCGGCAGGCCAGGCGAGCCGCCAGGCACGCGAGTCCAGACCGGCGGCCAAGATCACGGCCTGCCGGATGCCGTCGCCGGCCGCGGCGAGAAAAAAATCGTCGAAGAACTTGGTCCGGCACGCGGTATAGCCCAACATCGCCTGCATCCGGTCCGCTAACTGCGGATCGAGCCCCACCAGTTGGGCCGATAGTCCACCATCTTGATAGATCTGCCAGATGCCGTCGCCGGCCGCTTCGAGGAACAGTTGTGCGTACGGATCGCTGATCAGCGGATTCGCGCTGTTGGTCTCGGCCGCCCGCCCGCCGGCAACCCCTAAAGCGGTCGCGCCGACGCTCTCGTTGATGTCCCACGTGTCATCGTCGGTTCTGGCCATCGGAGTTCCCCTCAGCGGTACGCGCGAACTTCACAACCTGGAGCCGTCGGGGAGTTGATCGTCCGGCCGTTCCCGCCTAGGACCGTCACACTTGCGGCGGCACGATCGGCTAATCGAAATCGATCAGAACCCTTTGCGGGTCCTCGGATTCAACCTGTACCGGTATAACCGCGCCGGGCTGCACCCGGGCCAAGTGGACAACATGAATATCCTGCCGAATCGTCACGCCGTACGGCGCGCGGCCCGCGATTTCCACCCAGAGCCCGATCTTGCACGTATGTGACGAATCGGTGCTCCGGCTGGTCGGCTCAAGCGATAAGACACGCGCATTTCCCCTCAGCGCGCGGGCTTTAAACCTGGCTGCCTTTCTTCTGTCCCAGATCAAACCGATCGCAGGAACGCCCAAGACCAGGGACAACAACACCCAGGGCCACATGTGCCCGACGAGGGTTGCCATCGACGCACCGTAGCACTGGTCCATCGGCGCGACCCGCATCGCGGAACGTCCGACTCGGCCGTCAGCCGTCCGCCTGCCGCGCCAATCGGGCCGGGGTGTATCCCAGAAGAATCACCGTGCCCCGCGACTTCGTGACCCACGCATGAAAATCACAGGTTATCCGTTTACCAGAAGGAACCCCCTTGGCAGCACGAATTAGCATTGCTCGACTGGCACTCCGTGGCGTCGTTGCCTTTCGTAGTGGGAACAATGGGGTCAGACTGGACAGCTCGTGAGAACGCGGACCACTACCGGTAGGGCAAAGATTCCAGCTGGCAGGGGGCACTGATGGGCGCCAACGGTGACGACGCGGATTCGCTGACGCGCAATTCTTAAAGGACGCGACGCGGATGTTAAAGCCCTGACGTGTCGCCCCTGATTTCGTGTGAGTAACCAGCAGGCGCTGGTAAGACATGCGGTCGGTGGCCGACCGATCGGAAAAGGAGTTTCGTTGTGAGCCATCCGAGCGGCCGTCACTTCCTGCAAATTCCAGGCCCCACGAATGTCCCGGGCCGAGTCCTGCGTGCTATGGCGGCGCCGACGATCGATCACCGGGGGCCGGCGTTTCAAGCCCTAGCACTGGAGGTTCTCGACCTGCTTGGCCCGGTGTTCGGCACCAAGGGCCCAGTGGTGGTGTACCCGGGCTCGGGAACGGGCGGCTGGGAGGCGGCGCTGGTGAACACGCTGAGCCCCGGCGACACCGTATTAGCTTTCGAGACTGGGCATTTCGCGACGTTATGGCAGCAGATGGCCACCAGGCTCGGGCTGGTCGTCGATTTCGTTCCCGGCGACTGGCGGCACGGGGTGGACCCGGGTGTCGTCGCGCAGAAATTGGCCGCTGACACGTCGCGGGCCATCAAAGCGGTGTGCGTGGTGCACAACGAGACCTCCACCGGGGTGATCAGCCCGATCGCCGACGTCCGGCAAGCCATGGACAGCGCCGGGCACCCGGCGTTGCTGCTGGTCGATGCGGTCTCCTCGCTCGGTTGCATCGACTACCGGCACGACGAGTGGTCCGTCGATGTGACGGTCTCCGGATCGCAGAAGGGGCTGATGCTGCCGCCGGGGATCAGCTTCAACGCCATCAGCGAAAAGGCGCTCGAGGCCTCGAACACCGCCGGTTTGCCTAGGTCGTACTGGGACTGGCAGCCGATCCTCGCGGCCAATCGAAACGGGTTCTTTCCTTACACACCCGCCAACAACCTGCTCTACGGGCTGCGGGAGGCGCTGACGATGCTCTATGACGAGGGCCTGCCGCACGTGTTCGCACGCCACGCCCGCCACGCAACGGCGACCAGGGCGGCCGTGCGCGCATGGGGCCTGGATGTGGTGTGCCTCGACGGGGGTGGGCACTCCAGTTCGGTAACCGCTGTGCTGCTGTCTGACGGGCACAACGCCGACAAGCTCCGCGACATCATCCTGGACCGCTTCGACATGTCGCTCGGTGCCGGCCTGGGCAAGCTCGCGGAAAGCACGTTTCGGATCGGCCACCTTGGGCATTTCAATGATCTGACATTGGCCGGGACTCTCGCCGGGGTGCAGATGGGGCTGCAGCTCGCCGAGATTCCGATCGGCCCAAGCGGCGTGAGCGTCGCGCTGGAGCTGCTGCGTGCATGACGATCAACGTTTGGGCAGCACCCGGGCAGAAACGACACACGAAGAGGAGTCAACTATGAGCAACGTTCCCGCAATCGAGCTGAATGACGGCGCGCACATCCCGCAGCTTGGTTTCGGCGTCTTCCACATCAAGCCAGAGAAAACCGCTGCGGCGGTGAAGACTGCCCTCGACATCGGTTACCGGCACATCGACACCGCTGAAATGTACGGAAATGAAAAGGAAGTCGGCCAGGGCATCCTCGAGGCCGGGCTGGACCGAACCCGTGTCTTCATCACCAGCAAGCTCAACAACGGCTTCCACAAGCCGGACGATGCACGACGCGCATTCGACAGAACCCTGAGCCTGCTCAGTTCCGACTATGTCGACCTATTCCTGATCCATTGGCCGCTGCCAACGCTTTACGACGGCGACTTCATCTCGACCTGGCATGTTCTCGAAGAGTTCGCCGCAGACGGACGCGCCCGCAGCATCGGCGTGTCGAACTTCCAGCCGGCGCACCTTGACCGGCTCGCAAAGGAATCCGCCACGGTACCGGCTGTGAATCAGGTCGAGATCCATCCCTACTTCGCAAACGAAGAGGTGCGCGCCTACGGGCGAGAGCATGGCATCGCGACCGAGGCGTGGTCGCCGATCGCCCAGGGCAAGGTTCTCAGTGACCCCACAATCGAGCGAATCGCCAGCGCCGTCGGCAAGTCGCCTGCCCAAGTCGTGCTGCGCTGGCACATTCAGCGAGGCGACATCGTCTTCCCGAAATCCGTCTCGCCCGATCGAATGAAGTCGAACTTCGAATTGTTCGACTTTGAACTGGACGGCGACGACATGACTGTGATCTCGGCCCTCGGTACAGGCGAATCCGGCAGGATCGGCCCTAACCCGGACGAGTTCGACTACATACCCGGCTAGTCAAGCTGTCTCGAAGGGAGCGGTGAAATGTCAAGCAACACAGATCTGGTCACGAATGAAGTCGGTGAGCGGGACGCGCTGGACCCGACCATTGCGGCTCCGGTGACCGATGTGGCCGAGTACGGGTTCGAGGGGCGGTTCGAGGACTGGGCCGAGGATGCGCGCTACTTCGAGTACTCCAAGGCCGCAGACCCGATCGGATCCGGGCACACGTCGAAGGTCCCGATCAAGGCCTTCGGCCGGGACCTATACGCCGACGGCCCCAGCCGAATCATCCCGTTGGACTTGTCCAACGAACTTGGCATCAGTGGCGGCCCGGCTACCAGCCCGGGGCTGGTGGCAAACTTCATCCGGATCCGGGCCGGCGAGCGGATCGCCACCAACCCCAATGCCACCTCTCAGCTCTACTACGTGATCTCCGGCCGGGGCTTCTCCGCGGTGAACGGTCGGCTCGTGCGGTGGGAGAAGGGTGATTTTCTGACCCTGCCTGCCGACAGCCGTGCCACGTTCCACGCCGCCGCCGGCTCCGACGCCGCACTGTACTGGGTGAACGACGAGCCGTTGCTTCGCCACCTGGGCGCCCAGGCCACCGAACCCCGTTTCCGCCCAACGAAATTCCGCCGGGACGACGCGGTCACTCGACTGGCGGAGATCGCCTCGCGCCCAGGTGCCAACGACAAGAGCCGAGTTAGCGTCTTGCTGGCCAATGCCGCCGAGGAGCAGACACTGACGATCACTCACGTCTTGTGGGCGATGTTCGGTCTGCTGCCGCCGGATCAGGAGCAGCGTCCACACCGCCACCAGTCGGTCGCGCTCGACCTGATTCTCGACGCCAAGCCAGGCTGCTACACGCTGCTGGGCACCCGGCTGGATGAGCGGGGCAACATCGTCAACCCGACCCGAGTCGACTGGGAGGCAGGCGGCGCATTCGTTACGCCGCCCGGCCTTTGGCACGCGCACTTCAACGAGTCGGGCGGCCCGGCACACCTGATTCCCATCCAGGACGCGGGCCTGCAGACCTACCTGCGGAGCCTGGACATCCGTTTTTCCGACCGCCGGTGATCTACCCGACTGAACGCAGGCCCTTCTCGACGCGGTTGCCCAGATCCGTGTCGACGTTGCGCCAGTAATCAAAGGCGCGTTCCTGGACGGGTTCGCTCGCTCCACCGAGCAGGTGACCGACGATGTCGTCCACCAATCGATCCCGCTCCGCGTCGTTCATGACGTCGCGGACAAGGGTGCCGGCTTGGCCCCAGTTGTCGCCTCAGCGCGCAGCGTGTAGGCGGTGCGCATCATCTCTCCGTCGGTGTGCCAGCCGGCGGGGTCGTCACTGCATGTCGTGATCCCGCAGGTTGTTGTCGGCTCGGCGCTGCTGCGAGCGGATGAAACTCGGGAACTTCAACGGATCGCGCAGGAAGAACACCGGGGTGTCGTTGCCCAGTTCATCTCTCAGCGCGGCCAGTCTTCGTCGAGATCCGGCACGGTCAGCAGGTTGCGGTCGAGGATCTCAGCGATCCAAACCACTAGTCGGTCGAGTAGCCTGCTCATGTCAGTTTCCTTTCATCGGGCTGTTAGCGCGCACCTTTTCCAGGTGATGCCGTCGCGCAACATGTCCTGCGCGACCGCCCATTCCGCGACGCAGTACCGGTGTCGTCACGAGCCGTCGCAGCGCCTCCGCCATCCCGGACACGTCCCCCGGTCGGTAGACCAATCCAACGATCGCGGGTACAACGAGCTGCACGGTTTCCGGGTCAGCCGGGGCGACTACCGGCCGTCCCGCGGCCAACACGTCCAGCAGCACGGCGGTCCCCGATGAACTGCCGAGCACGACGAGATCTGCCGCAGCGATCACGTCCGACGATCGGTAGTCGCAGGAATCGCTAACCACATGCACGCTGCTCCCGACACCTTGCGCAGAGGTCCGCCGCATGACAGCGGTGCGCTGCTCGCCGGTGCCAAGGAGGACGAGTTGCGCCCTGCACTGTCGTCGCACGGCGATGAATGCGGTGGCCAGCTGTTGGGCGTGCGCACGATCGTCGAACGGGCCTATCGCGACGATGGTCGGGAGATCGGTGAGGCTGATCAGCGGCCAGGCGTTCACGGGCGTGGCGGCGTCAGCACCGCGGACTACCTGATTGAGTGCTGCTGTGACCATGGCTTAAAGAATTGCGGATTGGGTTGGCGATGTCGTCAGCGCTGGCGGCCATTTAGGGGCCCCGCTGACACGACACCGGACATACCTGCTGGCTGCAATCGGCCAGGTCCTTTCAGCAGCGTGGCCCCTGCCCCAGCCCCTGTGGAGGACAGCTGTTGGCGTCGGCTCAACGCGCGCAGCTGTCACCGCCGGCAAAAGAGTCGATATCGAATTCCGTTGTCGCACTGTGTAAAACACTGACCGGCACTCGCGCCTTAGGGCAGGCCCGCTGGCGCGCCGACGAGATTGCGGATCGCGCCAGGCGTCAGAGCGAACTTGGCGAGGAACCCGATGGCGGGACTGGCCGCGATCATGTCGGCGAAGTCCTGCTCGGCATGGGTGGAGATCAGTATCACTGGTGATGGTGTCGGCAACCCGGATCGGTGCAGTTGCTCGGCGAGTTCGAATCCGTTCTCGCTACCGAGGTTAACGTCTACCAGCGTCACGTCCGGTCGCTGTTCCTCGAAGCATCGAAGAGCCTCGGCGCTGTTCGATGCCGCGCCGACGACCGTGATGCCGCCATGTTCGAGCAGATGGCGCGCAGCCTCGACGAAATATGCGCTGTCATCGACGATTAGGCAGCGCATTAGATACCTCTCAAAGCCATGAGTTCAGCTTCGCACTGTGCGGCCCTGTTAGGCATTACCGCTAGCCATAAATCTGCGTTAAAGGATGCGCGCTCCCGCCCTGCGACCCTGATAATCTCGGCTAGCGGGTATTTGCAGATGGGACAGAACCTTGGTCCACCTCAAGAGTTCGACCGCGCACACGCACTAACGCCGACGTGGGCGGTTAGAACGGGATGGTCGCTATCAGTGACGTCCCAGTTCCGATCGGACTGGACACCTGCAGGCGTCCGCCGAGCGCCTCGACGCGGTCCGCCAGACCGGTTAGCCCGGACCCCCTGCCCGAGTCTGCTCCGCCGATTCCGTCGTCCCGAATGGATAGACGGACCGTGGAACCCTCTGTTTCGGCGGTCACCCTCACCTCGGTTGCCTGCGCGTGCTTGGCCGCATTCGTCAGGGATTCGGCAACGACGTAATAGGCAGCCACTTCAACGGAATCGGGCAACCGCTGGTCGACATCGACGCGGAGCTCGACGGGGACGCTGGAGCGGCGGGCCAGCGTTTTGAGAGCGGGCCCCAGTCCGCCCCGCGACAGGATCGCAGGATGGAGCCCCCGGGATATCTCCTGGAGATCCGTGGACACGCCGGTCAGTCCATCGACGATCTCAGCAAGTTGCTCGCGTACCGACCCGAGGTCGGGTGGCACGGAAGCCTCTGCAGAACGGAGCTTGAGCCCCAGCGAAACCAGCCGCTGCTGTGCACCGTCGTGCAGATCGCGTTCGAAGCGCCGCCTGGCCTCGTCGGCAGCTGCGACGATCCGGGTACGAGACGCCGTGAGTTGGGCGTGGGTCTCGGCGTTGGCGATCGCGGTCGTCACAAGATCCGCGAAATCCCCGACCCGCGATTCGGTGTCAGGCGGCAGCGGATCGGGTTGTGCCGAACCGACAATCGCCGCGCCCCACACGCGGCCGTCGACCATGATCGGCACCCCGACACCCGAGCGCAGCCCCAGCCGCCGGATGTAATCGGCGGCCGGACCGGGAGCGTTGTCGTGGTCCTGGCTGTCCATCCGGGCGGGGCGACTGGTGCGCAACACCATCGCCGCGACAGATTCGCCGTCCAGCGAAAACCGCTGACCAACAGCCAGTTTCTTCCCATCTAACTCGTGGTGCCCTGCGATCAGCAGGCCCGCGCCGTCGGGCTCGAATCGGAAGAGGGTCGTATGGCGCACACCCAGGCATCGGGCCAGCTCGTCGGCGACCGCGCTGAACACCTCCGACGGAGCGACCCCGTGTGCGACCAGTGTCGCCACCCGGCGCAGCGAGGCCTGCAAGTCGGCGAGGACGCGCAGTTCGTCACGGCCGTGCTCAGCCTCGAGGGCACGTGTTCTGGCCAGATGCGCCAACGTGTTGGCCACCAGCGCGACAACCAGGAAGATCCCGATCACAGCCCAGTTTCCGACTCTGGTCAGAGTGAATTCCGCCGGCCCGTTCCGGAAGTAGTTGAAGGCGACGGCGCTGGCCACTGACGTCGTCGCCGAGAGCCCGAATCGCCACATTGTGGAGACCACCAGAACCCCGATGATATACAGCACGCCGAACGCATCGCGGGGCGCGACCTGCTTGAGCAGCAGCACCACAACGGATTCCACCACAATGAACGACGCGGCGACCACCAGGCCCAGCCACACCGGCGGGCGCGTTGCACGCAGCAAAAGTGCCACCGGGCGAACTCGCACCGGTGACGCGTCCACGTCGGTATCGTCATGAAGGCCTAGGGAAGTGACAGCTGGCCGCGACGACGGCCAGCCGGGCGCTTGTGTGCTTCTCCGCGTCATCAGGTCGGCTCAGATCGATCGGTGCGGACATGGACGTGACCGCAACAGGCATTTTAACCCCCGGACTTATGGCGTCCCGATCCCGCACACCGCCCAACCCGACACAGCGATTTCCGATCAACCAGGTGGCCCTCGCGAGCTATCCTCAAAGCAAATTATCGAGGAGATTCCATGGATAGGCGCGTGCTGGCACGGAGTGCCGGGTTCCTAGTCGCCGATGGCCGAGACCGATCCGGCGGAAACTCGATGCAATCGCGAGGATCGGCACGCGACTGCCGCCGGGCTCGGGAAACAGTTGAGTCAAGCCCAGCGCGGCGACGGGTTCACTGTGGATGACATGGCCGCGCCGTTGACTGGCGGCGATCAGCGCGCCGACCGAGAAAGTCCCGCCCCGGTGCAACACGGCGGCCCCGTGGTGGCTCGGGTGCGGGTGGTGGTGGCTGAGGATGATGTGTTGCTGCGCGAGGGTTTGGCCAGCCTGTTGGATCGGTCGGGTTTTGATGTGGTGGGGCAGGCCGGTGATGGTGTGCAGTTGCTGGGGTTGGTGCGGGAGCATGCTCCAGAGCTGGTGGTGACAGATATCCGGATGCCGCCGACTCATTCCACTGAGGGCCTGGATGCGGCGCGGGTGATCCGCGAGGAGCTGCCTGACACGGCGATCCTGGTGCTGTCGGCGCATGTCGATGTCGAGCATGCGATGGGTTTATTGGCCAGTGGGCACAGCGTGGGCTATCTGCTCAAGAGTCGGGTCACTGATGTGGCCGACTTCGTGGACACGCTGGGGCGCATCGCCAAGGGCGCCTCGGTGGTGGATCCGGCGCTGGTGGCCGAGTTGGTGTCGGCTCAGCGGCGCAATGATCCGCTGGCGGTGCTTAGCGCGCGTGAGCGCGAGGTGTTGGCGTTGATGGCCGAGGGTCGCTCCAATGCCGGTATCGCGCATCGGATCTGGGTCACCGAGGGCACCGTGGAGAAGCATGTCCGCAGCATTTTGACCAAACTGAACCTGCCTGAGACCGGTGATGACCACCGCCGGGTGCTGGCGGTGGTCACCTTCCTCGAGGCCCGCTGAACGAGCTCGGAAGCCTGTCGCGATCTTGCCGGCGGTCGTCGTCAGATTTTCCGATTCTCGGATTTGAGCATCCAGGCGGCCTTTTCCAAGTCGTCGACGATGTTGTGCAGCAGGTCGGCACTGGAGGGGTCGGCGGTGTCGACCTCGTCGTGGACGGCACGGAGGGTGTGGACTGCGGCGTAGATCGCGGTGGTGATGAAGTCGACGGTGTCGGTGGTGGTCTGCTCGGCCGGGGGGAAGGCGGGCAGTGTGGTTGATGCCGTGACGGTGTCGGATCGTCCGTCGGGGACAGCGTTGAGGGCGCGGATGCGTTCGGCGATGGTGTCACTGGCGTCGCGCGCGGTGTCGACGATTTCGTCGAGTTGCAGGTGCAGATCGCGGAAGTTGGTACCCACGACATTCCAGTGTGCTTGCTTGCCCTGCAGGTGCAGCTCGATGAGGTCGACCAGGACCCGCTGGAGGTTCTCGGGCAGGTTCGGCGGGGCATCGAACTCCCGCACGTCATGGCCGGATCGGCGTTGTGAAGTCACCATGATTACTCCTTTTCGATGTCGGTTCTCAATATCGGGTAAGGCCGCTGATGCGCTGTCGGACAGCGCTTCTGGTAGCGCGCGAAACCCTGGGTACGCGAGCGGATTGGCGACCATTCTCAAGGGGCTGCTGCTTCGATTGTGGTTTGGTCTTGATCCGCTCTCTATCAGGATTGCCCGTGCGCGAACCGATGTCGTCCCCGCTACCATCCATCTGCGCTACCCGCTGACCGGAATTGCGGTTCACCGGTCAGCCGCGCTGACCAGATGGCGTCGTCCCCGTCGGCCGAGACCGCGTCGACACAGCCTTGATCATCTAGATCCTGCTCGCTGACGGCGGCGAGTGCCGATTGGCGGTGCGCTCCGCGGACGAACCCAGGGCCGTTCATCGCGGGAACTAGATCTGGATTGCTCGCAGGCCTTGTTCCCTTAGCCCTGCGCGGACACCGGCCATCGCTGGACGTCTTCAGCGGGCCAGCCAGAAGCGACCGCGTCTTGCATGGTCGCCACCGGCCGATCGAGCTTTCGCTGCGATCAAGACGGTCAGATGAACTCGGGCCACCTGCATTCCCGTTAATGGAACATCGGGCACAAGGGTACCGATACGCAGCTGGCTGGGGGCCAGAGACTCCTGCTGGCAGGGGGCATTGATGGGTATCAGCAGTGACGACGCCGGCTGCCTAGCGCGCAATTATGTCAATTAGGACAAAGGAAGTCTGACTATATCCGCGGTGAAGCACACGGACCCCGGGAGCGTTGTTCTCGGCAACAAGTCTCATCACCGCATCATTTAGAGGAAAGAGGATGACATGACGACTCGGCACCACCAAGTGATCGCGAAAATACTGGTCGGCGCTGCTGTTCTTCTCGGCGCTTACGTTGGGGGAGCGGCGCCGGCCAGCGCCGACCCGAACTCGATCGGGCCCGCCCCAAACCCGTACAGCGGCCTCAACTGTGACTGCCGAGAGACAGCTCCACCCGGCAGCCCAGCTCTGAGGGAAGAGATAGAGCGGGGTTTGCGGCAGGGTCACTCTGCTTGGGTGTCAGGACAACCGCCGTCGACCCAGCCCAGGCAACCGCAGTGACGTCCTAGCTCCTGATCGACATGCCCGCCACCTTCAGCGCTGACTGCACGCTGTTTCAGTTGCGATTAACAGACTGCCCCTGGGGCGACGGCTGCTGTCCACGCTCCCTGGCGTCAGAGATGACCTCGTCGACGAATTCGGCGGCGACGCCGAGGCCGCGCAGGCAGAAGCGTAGAACCCGCTTCCGCACGTCGCTGACATCACAAGTGCCTGTCGCCCAGTGGCGTTCGAGATTCGCCCACACGACGCCGTGGATTGACATTGCCTCCTCGGCCGGATGCCCGGCGCCGAACAGTCCCAGATGCATCCCGCGATCGATCTGCTTGATCGGCGGGCGCAGAATCTCGGCATAGGCGGGTGCGAAAAGTTCGGGTGAGGCACAGACCTGTAAGCGCGCCTCGAACGACAGTTGCCGGGAGTTGGACTCGACACTATGGTCAAAGGCCAATCCAGACGCCGCTCTATCCAGACAACTACGGCGCTAACGGGGTCCTCGTCGGCCATTCCAGTTGCAGCCGGCGCATCTCGGCGCGCGCCATTTCCACGAAAATCGCCGCGACTAACTTCTCTTTGGACTCGAAATGCCGGTAGAACGCCCGGCTGCTCAGCCGCGCCCGGGTCAGCACCTGCAAGACGCCCAACGCACCGAGGCCGCGCTCGTGCACGATGGCAAGTGCGGCGGTCAGGATCGCCGCTCGAACCTTCGGATCCGGTTCTACCTTGGGGCGGCCTCGGTTAACGGCGTCCATTTCGGCTGGTGGTGATCCTTGCTGCGTCAACCCGAGGCGCCGCAGGTGGCCGGGTAATCGCCGAACGCCTCACGAAACCCGTTCGGGTGTTAGTCAGTAGTGGGTGAGTGTGCTTGCATGCGTCCAACTTCCGTGTTGGATGACGCGGGCGACTCAAGGGCACGTCAGCATGTTGCACGTCCCGTTTGGCTGTGGCAACGCGCGGGGGCGAACTCACAGCGACACGTTTAGTAATTACCTTTGTACCAACGACGGGTGGGAAACTGGAGAAATGACCCCGAATCGAGCGCGCGGCCGACCACGCAGCGAGCAACATCGCCACGCCGTCCTGAAAGCCACCATGGAACTCATGCAGGAGGACGACCTGCGCCGGGCGTCGGTCGACCGGATCTCCGCACGCAGCGGAGTCAGCAAAGCGACCATCTACAAATGGTGGCCGAACAGAACCGCAGTCGCTATCGACGCGTTCCTGCACCAAATGATGGCCGACGCGCCGGTACCCGACACCGGATCGGCAGCCGAAGACTTCCGCCTGACGTTGCGGGGCATTATGGGCTTCTACACCAGTCCGCTTGGGGTGATCTACTCGCAACTCGTCGGTGAGTCACAGTTTTACCCAACTGAACGCGAGCGGATACGAACCCACCAGGTGAACGTCCGCCGGGCAGCCGTGAAGAAGATCTGGGATCGCGGAGTAGCCCGCGGTGAACTGGATCCGAACGTCGACCCGGAGGTGGCGCTGGATCTCATCTTCGGGGCGGCGATGTACCGGAGGGCGACCGGGCACGGAGGATTGACGCCTACCGACGCCGACGCCATCGTGGCCACAGCCATGCGGGCACTGGCTTGCTAGCCGGTTCAACATGCCGGCCATGTCGAAGTTCGGCGTCGTCGCCTAAGTCTTGGGCTGCCAGAGCGCGCCGGCGATCAGTTGGCGCAACATCGCGGTGACGGTCTCTATCTCTTCGTCTGGGCGCTGCACGTAGCCGGCGTAGAACCCCACCCCGCAGAGCAGCACCAGCAGTGTCTCGGTCAATGCTGGGATGTCGATATCGGCGGCGACCTCGCCGCGCTGGATCGCGTCGTTGACAGCCCAATGCAGAAAGCTCCGGCTGTTTTCCAGCGCATCATTGTCGGGTGTACTCAGTTCCGGGTGCCGCCGCGACTCCACCACATTGGTAACCAGAAACCCTGCCGTGGCTGGGTTCTCGATAGCGGCGTGCATCGCGACAGCGACGAACGCGGACAGCCGGCCGAGGAGGCTGGTTTCGCGGAGTGCTCGTTCAATGGCTGAGGCCACGACCAGTTCGTTGGTGTGATCGACCACCGCCCGGAAAAGTGCCCGCTTGCTGGAAAAGTAGTGATTGATCGCTGGCCGGGTCAGGTCGGCGCGCACGGCGATCTCCTGGAACGTCGCTCCGGCGTAGCCCCGCTCGGTGAACACCAGACGTGCGGCGCGCACCACGCGTTTACGCGTGTCTTCCGAGTTCGTTGCAGGCGGGCGACCCGGTCGCCGGATCACCGTTGAGGGCATCGTCGAAGTGTGCCACCCCGTCGCAAGGGATTGATGCGTTCGGTCCACCCACCGAACCGGCTGGCTCGAGTTTCATAGTGCGCTGCACTTCGGTTGCCGCCCGTGTCTCGGCTAATTGGCGTGGTGGCTAACCTGTCGTCGTGGATATCAACGGAGCAAGTGCAATAGTCACCGGCGGCGCGTCGGGCATCGGAGCGGCATCCGCACGTCTGCTGGCCGCCAGGGGAGCGCGGGTTGTCGTCGCCGATCTACAGGCGGAGCGCGGGGAAGAACTCGCCGAAAGCATCGGTGGCACGTTCTTGAGCGTCGACGTTACAGATACCGAGCAGATTAAGGCGGCCGTCGAGAAGGCAGCGGAACTAGGCCCACTGCGCGTCCTGGTCAACTCCGCCGGCATCGGCGGGGCACAGCGCACGATCGGCAGAGATGGTCGGTTCGAATCGGCCTACAACCTCGATGCCTATAAGAAGGTGATCGCGATCAACTTGATCGGTACCTTCGACTGCATCCGGCTGGCCGCCACCGCGATGAGTCGCAACGAGCCGATGGCCAGCGGCGAGCGCGGCGCGATCGTGTCGATGGCCAGTGTCGCCGCCTTCGACGGCCAGATCGGGCAGGCCGCCTATTCGTCGTCGAAAGGCGGCATCGTGGGCATGACACTGCCGGTGGCGCGTGACCTGTCCGCGGTGGGGATTCGGGTTAACACCGTCGCGCCCGGCTTGATCGATACCCCCATCTACGGTGAGGGCGAGGGGGCAGAGGCCTTCAAGGCCAAACTCGGCGAGTCCGTGCTGTTCCCGCACCGCCTGGGCAGCCCCGACGAGTTGGCCTCGATGGTCGTCGAATTGGTGACTAATTCCTACATGAACGCTGAGGTGGTCCGGGTGGACGGCGGGATCAGGATGCCTCCGAAATAGACCTGTGACCTCCCGGCCGCGTAACGTCCCAACGGTCCCAACAGATTTGACACGGTGCAGGAGTAGCAGTGAGCGAACCAGTGATCATCGAGGCCGCGATCAACGGCGCGACGTCGAAATCTGTCAATCCGAATGTGCCCGTGACCGAAGACGAGATCGTCGCCGACGCGCTGGCGTGTTTCGAAGCTGGGGCGGCAATAGTTCACCAGCACATATCGAACTTCAATCTCTCCGGCGACGATGCGGCTGACGTGTATCTCGGTATCTGGCGACGCGTGCTTGCCGAGCGGCCCGACGCGTTGTGGTACCCGACGATCAACCTCGGCAAGCCAGCTCACTGGTACGACCACATCCCGCCGCTGGCGGAGTCTGGGCTGCTCCGGATGGCAGTCAGCGATCCGGGATCGGTCAACATGGGGGTGCAGGTGGACGGCCTGCCGGCGGGTTCGTTCGTGTACGCCAACACCTTTGACGATATCGCCCACCAACTCGAACTGTGCCGCACCCACCGCCTGGGCCCGAGCTTTGCCATTTACGAACCGGGGTTCCTGCGCACCCTCTTGGCGTACCACCACAGTGGGCAGCTTCCGGCCGGTTCGTTCGTCAAACTGTATTTCAGCTCCGCACGTGGCCTCAGCGGAACGGCGTTCGGGTTGCCGCCCAGCCGCATTGCTCTCGCTGCGTATCTCGAACTCCTCGACGGGACCGGGCTGCCCTGGGCGGCGTCGGCAGTCGGCGATGACCTTGTTCGCAGCGAACTGTGCCGCGCGGCGTTGGACGCGGGCGGTCACCTTCACGTGGGGCTGGAGTTTTATGCCGGCGACCGCACCCCAACCAATGTCGAACTGGTGGCCGAGGCCGTCGAGGCCGCTGCCCTAGCCGGTCGTGAGGTGGCGACCAGCGCCGACGCCGCCGCGCTGCTTGGCCTACAACGCACCGTGGAATCGGCACCCGCCAGCTCATCATCCCGACGGGATGAACACCATCAATATCGTTAGTGTGCTGCAGGAACGGGTGTATGGATCTGGCGGCGTGGGCTGAGCGCAATGGTTTTGCGCGGGTGAGTGCGTACCGCTGGTTTCGCTCCGGGGCGTTGCCGGTACCGGCGCGGAGGGTCGGGCGGTTGATTAGCGGTATCGTCAAGTCGCCGAACGTAACCGCCGGCAGATCCGATCGCCCAGCTGAACCACAGCTACAAACTGGTGTCGGGTGCGCCCACGTCGGTTCTGTCGCTCAACAAGCTTATGGCAGTGAGCAATTCGTTCAATCTCAGCGCATCGGCATGATGCGCATACGGGGCGCGCCAGTCGTTGATCCTGGCTGCGAGCGTGACAGGTACGGGCACCCTCGCCCGGACGATCGTCTCGAGAAGTCTGCCGATAGCGGCGTAGCAGTCGCCTCCACCAATGGCGGTGTGTACATCAGTGCGATCGCGCTCAGAGATGTGGGTACCGGCCAGCTCGGCTAGGTCCCAAGCCAGCTGGGTTTCGGCGATGTCGTCCACCCACTCATTTTCGCCCATCGGGCCAAATCCTGCTGCCCGTAGCGAGCGCGTTCAGCCAACTAGCCCCTTGAGCCGCCCCCACGCGACGAACGCGGCAAGCCCTGCGAAGACCAAGTTGATCGGCCACTGCTTGAACTCGCGTCGACGGCCATGGAACACCATCGCGCCTATTTGTACCGCAACGAGCCCGAGCGCGGCGACCGGCGTGAGTATGGGCGCAATGCCGGTGAGCCAGGGCAGGATCAGGCCAAGCGCTCCGGCTACCTCAAGCGCGCCGATCGTCTTGATCGCAGGCGCCGAGAGCTCCTCGGCGACCGCCGCCGTGTTGGGGTTTTCGGCGAGTTGTTTCGGCGACTTGACGATCTTCATGCCGCCCACCGCGAGGTAGGCGGCGGCGAGTAGACCGGCGACGATCCAGAGTGCGATGTTCACAATGGTTCCTAACCCGGGATGGTTGGTGGTTGTCGATGCCTCAGCCAAAGCTAACGCAAGAAAGTTGATGTGTCAACCAAAATCACCTAGGCTTGTCCGGGTTAGGGGGGACATTGGCAACCGAACCGAACTGGCTCGACTCGCGCGAGGACCGCGCCTGGCGAACCTTCGTGCATGTGCACCACCGACTCCGCCTCCGTCTACATCAGCACCTGCTGAACGAGTTTGGGCTCAGCGATACCGACTACGAGATCCTGGTGGTGCTCTCCGAGCATCCGGGCGGCCGGATGCCCGCCCAGGAACTCTGCGGCCTGCTGCAGTGGGAGAAAAGCCGGCTCTCCCACCAAACGCGCCGCATGCAGGAACGGGGGTTGATCTCCCGCGAAACCAATCCCTCCGATGCGCGCAGCAGCATGATTTGTCTGCTGCCCGCCGGGCGGGCCGCCATCGAGGAGGCCGCACCTCGTCACGTGGACAACGTGCGCAGCCATTTCATCGACCTGCTCACCCCGGCCGAACTCGACGTCCTGACCGCCGTGCAGGAACGGGTTCTGCATCACCTGGCCGAGGACACGACGCCCGAAGAATGAAGCGCCGAAGAACGCTTGGCCGTGCTGAAATGATCGGGCCGAGTCAAACACTGGGTTGCAGCGGGCTGCGCTGGCAGGGTGATGGTTCATGCGGGTGTGGCTGAGCGGCTAGGCAGCGGCCTGCAAAGCCGTATACACGGGTTCGAATCCCGTCACTCGCTCGTCATTCTGTCTGGGGCGTGGGCGATGGCCGCCGCCATAGCAGGCGGCTGTGCGTCGTCACGCCAGCGTCGTCGGCACTCGTCGCCGAGAGCGTCAACAGGTCGCCGTCGACGGCGGCATTCCGGAACTGCGGCTGCGCCAACAACTCTGGCATCATCGAGATGGTGACGTCGTGGTGCAGGGTCGAGGTTTCCTCGTCGACCGAGTAGCGGCCGCCGTATGCGATGTAGTCACCCATGTCCGACTCGGCGAGCTGGGCCGACATGTGGCCGTCGGCGGTATAGAGAATCAGGCCGCGCGGTGCCGTGCCGAGCGGATGGCGGTCGTCGCCGGTGGCCGCGTCCCGAGCCACGAATGACACCAGTTCCCAGGCGCCGAGGATGGCGTCCCGGAGCGTCGCCTTCATGCCAGTTTCGTCCTCACAGGTTGGGTGCGCGACTGCGCGAGGGTCGGTCGTTGACCATGCTGAATTCCTTACCGTAGCGTCGATATCCGTGGTGAGAGCGGCCGGCCTCAGGATCGACCGAGGCATACCCAGTGATCTCACCCGCGTCCCGGCAACGGTCGCCACGCTCGAACAGCGCGGGTATTACGGATGCTGGACGGCCGAGATCAACCACGATCCGTTCCTTCCGGTGCTGCTGGCCGCCGAGCACACGTCGACGCTCGAGGTGGGAACCAGCATCGCCGTCGCGTTCGCCCGCACTCCGATGACGGTCGCGAACCTGGGCTGGGACCTGCAGTCCTACTCGGCGGGCCGTTTCAACCTCGGGCTCGGGACACAGGTCCGGACGCACATCGAGAAGCGCTTCGGCATGCCGTGGAGCCACCCCGTCCGCCGCATGCGCGAGTTCGTCGCAGCGCTGCATGCGATTTGGGCCGTGTGGCACGACGGGACGCGACTGCGATTCGAGGGTGACTTCTACACCCACACGCTGATGACTCCGATGTTCACCCCGGAACCGATGGCGCACGGCGTTCCGCGCGTGTTCATCGCGGCCGTCGGCGAGGCGATGACAGAGTTGAGCGGCGAGGTTGCCGACGGCCTGCTGGCCCATGCGTTCACCACCAAACGGTATTCGGAAGAGGTGACCACGCCCGCGCTGTTGAGAGGTTTGCGGCGGGCTGGTCGCGAGCGCACCGGTTTTCAGGTGTCCTGTCCGGTCTTCGTCGTAACGGGTGAGACCGAGGAGCAGATGATGGCGTCGGCCGCGGCCACCCGCAAACAGGTCGCGTTCTACGGCTCGACGCCCGCCTACCGAACAGTGCTCGACTTGCACGGCTGGGGCGATCTGCACGTCGAACTGCACCGATTGTCCAGGGAAGGCGAGTGGGACGCCATGGGGGAACGCATCGACGACGAGGTTTTGCGGACGTTCGCCGTGGTGGCTCCGCTGTCGGAACTGGCCGGCGCGCTCGCGGCGCGTTGTGATGGCTTCATCGACCGGGTGATGCCCGCTTTTCCCGCCGGCCTGTCCGAGGAAGCCATCGACGGGGTGCTTGATGAACTACGGCGGCGGTGCTAGAGCCGATGACGCCGACCCGCCGCGCCCGGCTGCGCCGCGCTTGTGATAGCCGCTAAGCCTTGCCGGTCCGCTCGCGGTGTTTGCATCCCGGCCAGCAGCACGGCCGGCGCTGGCCTTCTTCCAGTTCCTCCTGGGTCCGGCGAATGCGACGCTGGCGGGTCACGTCCTGCTTGGCATCTTCGACCCAGCAGATGAACTCGTTGCGCGCCAAGGGGGTGATGTCCTGCCAGGCGACGAGCGCCGTGGAATTGGAGATGAGCGCTTTGCACAGGTCCGCGGGCAGCTCGTGCACCACTCCACCGGCCACTCGCTTGCTGGTCACCGATCCAGCGTAATTCGGATCGGCGCGGGCGTCCGGAATTGTCACTCACAAGGATCTCGCAAGGATCTGGTCCTACGGTGTGTTTAGCTGGGAGAATCCGGTGGTCGTGCGGTCGCCGAGTCAGGAGGTTTCCATGTTGATGTCAGTACGCACTCTGCGCGGCGCAGGGCTGGGCATGATCGCCGGCGGCGCCATGCTGTTCGGGGCGACTTCAATCGCCTCTGCTGAGCCTGCGCCCCCCGTACCGCCGCCCAACTGCACAGCCGGTGACCTGGCGGTGGCGTCGGGCAACGTCGGAACGGCGATGGGCGCCTATCTGTTCAGCCACCCGGACGTGAACGACTTCTTCACCGGCCTCAAGGGGCAGCCGAACTCGGAAATCCATGACCGCGTGCAGACCTATATGGACGCCCACCCGCAGGTCGAGGCCGAGATCAACGGCATCCGCCAGCCCCTCACCGATCTGAGAAGCCGCTGCGACCTCGCCCCGTCACCGTTCGGCTCGTAGAAAGAGGCGCCCGATATGACTAACCGGACACGGTCATGGACCGTCACGGCAGCCCGCGCCCTGGCCTTCGCCGGCGTCATTGCCGCCGTCCCCGGCGCCATTTTCACCATCCAACCCACGGGGGCAGCCAATGCCGACGTCTGTGTCAACGCCGGGCGACGGGTGTCGGTGAGTGGCTGCGCCAACATCGCCGACGCCGTCGCACCCTACGTTCCGCCGCCTGCCTACTACGCCCCGATGCCCTACGACCCGACCCCGAACGTCAGCGGATGCGTCGGCTACAACGGCAGATGGGTCAACGCCTCCGGGTGCAACTGAGCCAACCGATGCGCCTGTTGCGCGGGCTACAATGCATTTATTCGGCGTCAGCACCACGTTGGCGGCGGCGTTTGTGGCGAGGTTTGTTTCGATGAGGAGATGACCGCAGTGAGCAGTCGCATTAGTTCTTGGGCCGCCGGCTTCGGAGTGGTGGCAGCGCTTGCGGGCGCACCCGTGGCGATCGCGACGATCCAGACGCCGGCAGTCAGCCAGGCCGAAGTCTGCGCCGACGCCGGTGGCCGCCATGTCGACGTAGGTGGGTGCTCGCACATTGCTGACGACGCCGCTGTTGCCGGAGTGGCGGTCGCGGGAGGCGACGAGGCGGCTGCCCAGGCCGCCGCGGGTCGGCCGCCGTGCATCACCCCCGCTGGGGTGCCGTACTACACGCCCGGCGACGCCCCCTGTAACTAGCCAGGGTTCGGATGACCCCTCCGAAACGCACCGGTAAGCCCTACCGGGTCGTGCAATGGGGCACGGGCACGGTCGGGACCGAGACACTTACGGCCGTCATCGATCACCGACCCGATTTGCAACTGGTCGGCGCCAAGGTCTACTCCGCTGACAAGGACGGCGTCGACGTCGGCACGCTGGCTGGCCGTGACCCCATCGGCGTCACCGCCACCACAAACGTCGAACAGGTGCTGGCCTTGGGCGCCGACTGCGTGATCTACACACCCCGCACCGCGTCTCTCGACGATGTCTGCGCGATCCTGGCCAGCGGCGCCAACGTCGTCACCACCGCGTTTCTGTTCCATCCCGATCGCGTCGAGCCAGGCGATCGGGAGCGGCTGTTGGCCGCCTGCACGCAAGGAAACAGCACCGTGCACGGCAGCGGCCTGAATCCCGGCAACCTGTCCGGCGTGCTGCCACTTGCGCTGTCGGGGATGAGTCGGACGATCGACAAGATCACCCTGCAGGAACGTGCCGACTGGTCGGTGTACGAAAGCACCTCAATCACCTTCGACAACATGCGATTCGGGCGACCCGTCGACCACGTCAGTACCAGCGCCGGAGGCTTCCTCGCCTTCAACAGCTCGATCTTCATCGAACAGGTCTGGTTGCTGGCGGACGCGCTGGGCGCTGACATCGACGAGGTCACGGCGTCCGTGGATGCTGTTGCCGCCCAGCATGATCACCAGATCTTCGATCACGTTCTCAAAGCCGGCACCACCGCCGGGCAGCGATGGAATTGGGTCGGCCGCCGCGGCGGCCGGGCGCTCATCGAGATCGAGACATTGTGGACGGTCGGCAACGAATATCCCTCGCACTGGCCCAAACCCAGGGATGGGTGGACGCTGACCATCGAAGGTGATCCCTCGATGCAAGCGCACTTCATTTCGCTGGCCAGCTTCAGTCGCCCGGCCAGCATGGAAGAGCACGTCCGCGCGGCCAGTGTGGCGACCGCCATGCAGGTGCTCAACGCGGTGGCCGCCGTCTGCGAAGCAGAACCGGGCTTCGCCACGATGGCCACACTTCCGTTGATACGCAGCTACACCGGATTCGCTCAGACACCGAGTTCCTGATAGATCTGCCGGCGATAGCCGGGGGCGCCCCACAGGTCGAGCAGGGGCCAGTCGTGGAATTCCCCGGCGCGCAGCACGAAGCCGATCGGGGCGCCTTGGGTGGCGGCTTCTCGGGCCAGGACAAGGGTGTCGGGTGCGAGGATCTCCCGCGATCCGCTGTAGACAGTGGTTGGCGGCAGGCCGGTGAGCGACCCGTACAGCGGGCTCACCAGCGGGTCTTTCTCCGGCGTGGGCGGCCGCGGCGCCCAACCAGTCGGCGTACGGGGCGGTGGCGTCTGCCATTGAAACCGAAGCCGGACCTTGCCAGGCCTCGACCGCCAGGTCGGAGGTCACCGAGCTGAATGCGTTTGCCGCAGAGCTCAACTCGGCGCCAATCCCTTCCCAGGCTGCCGCCGCGGCCAACATCGGACCCGATCCCGGACCGGCGAACACCAGCGCCGAATTAACCTCGGGAGGCAACACCAAGAAATTCATCACCGCTCCGTTCTCGATAGAGATCTTCGGGCTTACACCTTGAATCGCCCCGCAAATCCGCGCAGCGGGATGTCAGCGCTGGTGAGCAGGCCCGGCGGCGCCAAGACGACCGTTGAGATCGCGTTGAGGGCGGGCATCCCGGTGATCGTCATGCCGATCGAGGCAACCGCTTCAGGCGAGTAGATGTCCACCCCCGGCTTGGGCAGGATCTTGTGCGTGCTCGAGATGCACGGGTCCCCGTGGATTTTGGTGATGTAGCAGTGTTGGACCTTCCAGCGCGGCTCGGTGTGCCGCGTCATCTGCCACTCGAGGTGCACCTCGACTTTCGGAACCCCGTCGACGATGCCCTGGTATTTGAGGTAGTTGGCGCCCAGCGAGCCTTTGGGCAGCTGGTACCAGCCCAGGTCGACGTCCTCGGTGCAGGCGCCCAGTTCATAGGAGAAGGTGACGTCGTCGAGTTCGAGCCCGAAACAGTCGGCCATCAGGTACACGCCGTCGGCGAACACCCGGGTGCCGACCTCCAGCATGCCTGGAATTCGGGGATCGTCGACGGGCAGACCGTATCCGCACATCTGCCAGGAACCCACCGAATGGTGGCAGGAAACATCGACCGACTCAATGACAGTGATGTTCTCGATCTCGGAGACGTTGCACGAGTTGATCACCCCCAGGATTTGGCAAAGCCCGGGGTTCATACCGGTGCCGTAGAACGTCGACCCGCCTTTCAGGCACGCCTGCCGCAGGACCTCTGTGGTGGCTTTCCCGGAGTAATGCGGATGGTTTTGGTTCCTATGGTGACCGGTGATCCAATCCGCTGTCGTGACGATGTTGATGCCCGCCTCAAGGACTTTCACGTACAGGTCCTCGTCGGGGAACACGCCGTGGAATGTCAGGACGTCGGGCTTCGCCGCGATGATCTCGTCGACCGACCCGGTTGCGAGCACGCCGATCGGGGGCAGCCCGACGATCTCGCCGGCATCGCGGCCGACCTTGTCCGTTGTGTAGCAGTGCAGTCCGATCAGTTCGAGGTCGGGTTGGGTCGCGATCCTCCTGATCATCTCGCTGCCGACGTTGCCGGTGGCCACCTGGAACACGCGGATAGGAGCGTTCATTGGTTGCCGCCCTTCGTCATTGGGGCGCGGGCACGGCGGCGGTGGACCGCAGTTCCGCGGCGCTGCCGCCTCGACCGTCGGGATAGAACTGTTTGGCCCACTCGCGGATTGCGGTGAAGCCCTTGAACTCTTTTGGCGACAGTGCGGGTGGGTCTGAGTAGCGCTGGTGGGACCAAATGTAGATGTCCTGGCTGAATTGCCGGATGACCTCTTCGCCGAACTCCCGCGCCTTGGTTTGGGCCCGCGGCGTGTCGTTGCCTGTGCGGCCGATGTAGACGGTGAACCGTATGTCTGACGTGGTCTCATCGACGGGGGTGATAGCGGAGATGGTGCGGTTGTCGACCATGCCGGAGCTCTTGGTGACCGCGATCCCGAGCCCACCGTTGATCGCCTCTACGCCACTTTTCACGTCGTCGATCGACTGATTTTCGTCGCCTTCGAAGGTGATGGTGAAGTCGACGTAGGATACCGGATTGTCGAAGTCGTGGCGGGTGAACACCGGCACGATCGGCGTTTTGTGCACGAACTTGAAATGTTCGACGTCGACCCCGTTCTCCAGAACGTACTGCGGATGCAGTTCAAGTCTCTGTTCGTAAAGGCTGGCGCGCGGCCAGTAGTCGGCCAGGCTGC
>Ga0182013_10001347_pt1 | contig 33651 bp, 29 predicted proteins | sample 612S2MmetaG_FD_120487 | JGI IMG/M metagenome (GOLD analysis project Ga0182013, IMG submission 120487) | Permafrost microbial communities from Stordalen Mire, Sweden - 612S2M metaG | ecosystem: Environmental > Terrestrial > Soil > Wetlands > Permafrost | place: Sweden: Stordalen | collected... | reverse complement strand
ATTTGATATGTTACTGTAGCTGCACCAAGATTCCCATGATGAAATGTCCTTCATCGGATATATTTCGTTGGAAAGTGGGAATCTTGCCATCTTATATCGGTTGGATATTGGATATTTGCCAAATTGTTAGGATTTTTTGAAACATTACAGATTGGGATGGAGCCCGTTGAAATCAAATTTGGAAGAGATCTATTCGGAAGATGTATTTAAAAATGAGCTTATTGAGCAATTGGTTAAATAAAAAAGAAAAGGAATGCGAGAGAGGTATACAATCAATCCAATCCGATGGTCGGACCGCAATACGATGGATTGGGGATCATCAACCGACAAAAGGACTTCGATCGAGTACAAAATTTTCGGGTTTGTTATTTCTTTTTCCTATTCTCCCTATCGACAGAGGCCTCTGGCCCCACACATCTAATCCGACTCAGCCCCTCGTCATCGTAGTTGTCGGACTCGGAGTTCAAGTCCGAACTCAGGACTCAGCAGTGCCGGGCCCAAGTCCATGTCCAAGTCCGAGTCCCACCGAGTTCGCTTCAGAGAGAATGATGTGAAAATTGGCATCGCGGCCGCAAAACGATTGCGTTCAGTGTTCACCAAGTCCCAAATACGTAATCACATATCTGTCGCCAATATAACTCATTTTTCATAGAAACTTTTATTTTTCGTTTATATTGAGATCTTGGATTCGTTGTGAACTCGCCTCTGGCGCCACCCATTCAGATTTCCGGATTCTCGTCAAAATTGAAACTGCTGGAAAATTACAATTTTTCGGGCGCGCTCTCACGGTGTCCATTTCTCCGTTGGCGCGCCAGGTTTCGAATTGAGTCACTGGTTCGTGTGCTGCATTACAAATTCAGCTAATCACTCGGTGGATTCGATGCACAAAAGGCGACAACGCAACCGCAAGCGCACCATGCCGAATGGAGCACTCGGAATTCGTAGTCGCTCGGCTTTTGGTAGGCGCGCATTCAGGATGAGCCTTGCAAATTTAAAAGCTAACCGTCAAAATGTCAAATGCTGAGGCTTTCGGCGAGGGCCATGGCTCTTTTCAAAGCCTCCTTGCGAAATATGTGATTGCTATACTTTTCACAAGTCCATCTCGATCTCACCGGATCATATCGAACAATGTGAATGCCATAAAACAAAACATGATTCAAAATGACGATCGTGTAGATCTGCGGCATGCAAATTTCAGCGACGACATGGCCCAGAATGCCATCATTCCAATGGTATTGCCACTCTTTTTGCAGTCCACTGCATTCGAGATCCATGTGTTTTTCTTTGTCTGCGGGAAAATTATCGTGTGTTCGAGTGGCAAAACGAAGGCACTAATTCATTTCAAAAATTCAATTTTTTGTCACGGTAGGAATGCATGGCCGCGGCGTTGCCGGTTCCATATCGTCGCTCCACGTTTTTAGTCTCGTGCCGAATCGCATTTTGCAATCGAGAGTTGGGTCCAAAGTAAGCATTTGGCAAAACGCCTTGGATGGCCCTTTCTTTCTGCTTCGCATTCAAATATATCGGTTGGTGGTCCGCGTTCAAATAGTACACGCCGCCGCGTTCGCCATGATACAGCGTTTTGAGAGTTGGCGGGGAAGGAAGCGCAATACTAGAAAGTAACCGGGCCGCGTTGAAGGCTGCGTTTCTTTGCTCTCGTAATTTTTGAATCTCCGCATCTTTTTCGTCGACCTGAACGTAATCGTGCCCGTGTTCCCGCGCACCGTAGAGCCCATCGGTCCCTCCCACGACAGGTGCGTAGAAATCCACGTTCGACGCACCTGTCGTATCGGCGGCAGATGGTGACGCGTGCGTGGCATTCGACGATGATGGTTCCTCCATTGTCTATGGATCGACGAGGGGATTGTGGCGTACTAAATTATCGACCAAATTTCAAAAACGTTTTTCCTTTCAAAAATCGAGGTCATACAAAATACTCGGACTCGGACCACGACGCCGCAGACGACCATTTGTCGTCACGGAAAAACGGCCGCAATAATCTCGACATTTTCGGGATTTTCCCTTCCAATCGGCTCAAGTCCATAGACAAGCCTCTCTTGAAAATCACAACCGAATGAATGTGTTTTAAAAACATTTCGCATCATCTCGCGAATCAAAACGACGTGCAAAATCCACAAACTTTACAAGACTCTGCGAGACGCCAGTTCTCCCCCGCTAGCCTCTCTCATGTTCGAGCAAAAGACATTCAGAAACGATCGCCGCAGTACGCGCGCGCGTACACTTGGTGGGATGGTGTCTGTGTGTTTGTGGGAGATCTAAAAATCACAAATCCGTGACAAGTCAAAATCCACCTGCCTGCTCAAGACATCCAAAAATCATTCGCGTTTGGATTGCATCGTGCGTGGTGTCCAAAATGAACAGACACCTGATTCGTTTCATCCAGCTCTTCCTCATCGGCGCCGCCCTGTCCATTTGCGTTGCCATTCCCCTGATATGTTTGATCGATTTTGGGTTCTTTTCGTGGTATCTGCTCCTAGATCTGCGGCAAGTGGGCAACCGATACTTGTTTGCCGCCATTGCGTGCAATCTGGGTTGTGTGCTGCTGCTCTTTTGGCTGTACCCAGAAAGACTTGCCCGTTTTTCCGTTTTTGTGCCACCCGATCGTCTCTTCTACGGCGAACCATGCACGGACGCCTTCCTGGACGCCGATCAAGGCCTGTGGATGCGCAATTTTGGAATTGCCACCGCCAAACTATTACAAATCGCCCATCGCGGAATAATGGTTTACGTGGCATTTTCGATCGTGTGGCACTTCACTGGTTCGGACTGGAACTGGAACACCCTCATCATTCAAGACTGGATTTTTTTAACTTTTTTGGTCCTCGACGGACTCATCGAAATCTATTGGTCCGTCAAAACGCTAGTCGCATTTCTCCGCGCATCCATCGGTGTCGTCACACTGGAAAACCACAACGAATGGGATTTTCGTGCGTGCAATAGCTTGGATCCCGTGACCAAACATAAAATTCGTCTCAGCTACGGTGAGAGTCAAAACTGCAGGTGCGGTTTGAAAAGAATTCCAATGGATCATCATTGCAACATTTGCGACACGCACGTGGCCGAATACGATCATCATTGCTACATCATGGGACGGTGCGTTGCCGGCGGCAACCACCTGGACTTTCTCAAAACTGTCACGCGTCTGATTTCAACGTTGATCGCTGGAAGTTGCGTGCTCGCGACCCATTTGTTCATTCGCCAACAACACTATATTTCAAAGTTGATCACTGGAAGTTGCGTGATCGCGACCCATTTGTTCATTCGCCAACAACACTATAATCTCATGTTCTGCGCCGCGACGCAAGATGAGTGGCCGGCCATATGGAATTTGATTTCGCCCTACCTGGACCTGACCTGCCTGGTATTTTCACTCGTTTTGGCATGCGTATTGAATGTCACCTTGTCACAGTCACACTTTTTGCGATCGTTTTCCATTACTCGTAAATATTACAAGATATACTTTGAATCATCGGAGGAAGGGGAAGAATCGATTGGATTGTGACCACGAGCCTAACACGAGGTCACTCATTCATGCGTGCTGAAACGCCATTCGAGAATCTCCTTTGCCTTCGCTTCCCTCCCCAGGCTGGCATTGTTTTTGGAAAATGTAAAAAATGCAGATATTTACGGGCATTCTTTTATTTTCATCGGCTGGACTTTAAAAATCGTCACCACCGCCACCACCGCCATCGCCACCATCCTCTTCACCACCGACGTCGTCCGTCGCTCCACAACTGAGTTCGTCGGTCTGCGTACGAACCACGGTCGTGGCACTCGGCAAGCGCTGGATCAGCAACGATTTTCCGACTTTCAAGTCATGGCGTTTTTGAAAATTGCCCTGTGGTGCAATATTCGGCGTCTTGTGCGGATCTAGAGCGTGAGTGTGGATAAATTCTGCCTGCTGTTGGTCCGACATGACAAAGTGAAGCGGATTGGCGCGATGCGCAAACCAGTCGAATAGAAATGCATTCATGCTCCACAATTTCATCTCGAGGCTCATAGCATTCTTACATATCTTTGAAAAGGCCGCAGTCGGTTTGGACGACAATAAAACGATGCATTTTTGGACTTTGGTGGATTTGCACTGCTCCAACAAATCCCGTGCCGACTGGATGGATAATTTGGCGTTCGGATTGGCATTCACCGCCACGTGCAATATATTTCCAAAGACACCGTCGTACTCGGAATCGTTTTTCGGCGGCGGACCGCCAAACCAATCGGCATTCTTTCGGAAACGAGCCACCAAGCTCAAAGGTTGAGAGGTGAGGTTTTGAATGAGCAGATTGGTCGCCAGACGCAATGTTTGATCGTCGATGACGATGGCAGATCTGGTTGTTGATGATTCGGATTCCGCGGGATGATGGTGCTGGTTGTGGTGTTGGGCTGCAGAAACGCGGATTTCGGTCGCATGGAAGAGTTCTTCCAAATAACCCAAAACGTCGTAATTCTGAACGACCAACATTTTCAAAAGATTTGGCCATGCGCTCAACAAGGCGAGCAACGCCTCCCCCTTGCTGTTGGCCAATGCGGCATATTCGAGCGCCGAAAATTTCTCTATGGACCGACCGGTGTGCAATTGAGAGGACCTCCAATAAGCCGCATGATCCGGGCATTCCGACTCGTCCGGCGGCAACTCGGAGCATGACAAGAGGTCGTCGTCGTCGTCCGATTGATGATTGGGATTGAAGCGTCCTGGTTTTTCGTCCACATTCCAAGGCATTTTGAGACACCATTGTCTTTGGCGCGTGGATTGTGTCATTTTTTCGTGTGCCGTCCAGCAAAATACTGCGGATGCGGTGGACGTGTTGTGCAATTCGATTTTTCATTCGCGTTTCACTCTTTTTTGACAAAAGTGTGTGGCGCCTTTTATTTTTGGGTGCCTAAAAAAAGTCGACGACACACGAACGTGGGCGGACGAGGCACGTAAAAACGCGACGGAAAACTCGACTCTCCTATGGATGACCACCGAGAAATTCGCAAATTCGTCCGTCTCACAAATGATCCAATCAAATTAGTAGCATCGGATGGTCGTTGGATGACCAATCAAATTTGATTGGGGACCGGTCGACACTTTTTGACACAATGTCCGCCAAGGGTGTGCGCCAATCTACCAATTCCAACGGCAGCGATCAAACTGTCGAAAGCGGAGAATTTTTCGACACTTCTTATCAGACTCTGGCGGTACCCGAAGTGACGACGGTGCCATCGCTGCGCTTTGCCAATCATGCGCCCGTTAGTTCTTCGCCAACCGCGACCACCAGCGCCGGCGACACCGACTCCTTCGCACCGCCCGCAAACGCAAACGGCGCATTTTTGCACCCAACTCGACTAGCGTCTTTGCCGAGCGACAATGTTGCGAGAAATGTCGGTGCGGGTCCCGCGAAGGTGTCGTCACCTGGCGCGTCGAGCGAACGAAGAAGGACGATGATTCCCAACAGAGCAGTTCCGTCAAATTCCATCTCATTGCTCCGTTTTTCGCCGACATCTGACTTTGCAAACCGAAATAGTTCACTTCCGAACACTTTTCAGGGTGCCCCGTCGGCCACGCTGATTGCTTCAAAAAACAGTGACCCTGCAGAGTACACTAGAACGCTCAAAAATCCGAGTTCCAGAATCTCGACCACGGCGGAACATCATGCGTCCCTGGAGAAGCGTCTGAGAAATACTGCCTTTTCAGACTCGTTCAACCTGTCGGGAAGTGGAAGGCGAGATGACATGGGACCATCGTCGTCATTATCACCCTCCCACACCGCGTCCTCATCCTATGCCGCGCGCAAACCGACGAGTCCCCATTCATCCCTGGACGATCGACACACATTCGGTCAACCGGCGCCTCCCAATCTCGTCGCGAACGATAGTCCTGCGCAGAAACCGCCGCCGCGTCCTACCACATTCCAATCGTCGCCGTCCGTCTCGAACAGGTCGTCTTCTGAATTCCTTCGTCATCTTGATGCCCGACCCGTGCCACCACCACAGGAACGAGAGGCACCCCGTGAGGCGTTCACCAATCGGTCAACCGGCCGAAACATTCCGGTCGCTGCGACCGACGCCCCATGGGATGCGCCCTTCGGAAACAGTCGTGGAAGCACGAGTCGTCCCGCCGCCGAAAATGATATCAAATTTGTCGATCAGACGCCGATTCGAAGGGAACGAGCCAGTCCAAAATCCTCGCAGACCCTTCGTTCGTCCAAAACCGCGTCGGACGGCAACATGAATGAGGAAAACGATCCGGGAACACTGCAACCACCACCACCATCGTTAGCGACGACGCGCAAGAACAAGACCAAAAAAACCACAAACGTCACCGGGGACTCCAAATATAAAAACAAGACCGACCATTACAAGTCAAAGGAAAAAACGAGGGATGGCAAGAAAAAACCCGATCTGACAAGTCACGCCTGGGTGGCCGGCCTGAGTGTTCTAGCGGCGGCGGCCGGTGTCGCCACCATCGGGATGGTTAAACGAAAGCAGTCGTTGATGCGGCAAAAAATGGAAAGACAACAAGAAGAAGAGGAGGAAGAATTCGAACCTTCCGCTTTTGGCGCTCCGCCAAACAACACCCGAGTGACACATGTTGTTGCGGGAGGGGGACACGCGGACGTCGTCCGCAACAGTGTATCGATTGGTGCACCATCACGGACGTTGACAACGACGACGACAACAGCAGCAGCAGTAGCAACCACAGCGCCCTTTCGTTCTCACTTGTATTCAGACGCAGATACCACGACATTTCCCTCGTCCAATGCTGGCTTGGACCAATCGCCCACTGCGGCTTCCGTTGGAGAATACATTCCCGGAAGGACAGTATCGGCAGGATTATACGCGGTGGCCCCGAATTCCACAGACACCTTTGACGATTCGGCCTCCGTCCAGTCGTCCGAATCCCTGCCATCCTCTCAGAGTTCTCGGGCCAGTCAACATTCTTCCAGTACAATCAGCAGTGATCGTGCCTTGAGTCAGAACCCCATGCATGATTCCATTGCCAGTAGACTTTTCTCGCTAGAAGATGACAATCCAGATGCTTTGCGCTTGGAATACAATCGAATCAGAATCACACAGATTTTGCACGAAAAAATCATTCATTCGCACGTTCGGTACCAGCAACAATTGCAACGACACTGGTCTGCCGATCGCCCGATTGTGTCTCTGGAGGAGCTGGACGTCCAAAGTGTCGAATGGGTTCATCCCCTGGACTTTGACAAATTGGTACCCGTCGAATTGTGGGGTGCGCTGGTTTGGACTTACAAAAGGCCCAATGAACCCGATTCATTACCGGTTCATCTGATTGTATTTGTTTCGGCGGCCGGACAAATCGTGGCCACCATCTTGAATGTGGACATTTTATTGAGCAACCTAAACAAATGGTACGGGGAATTCATTTTAAAACCGATTTCGCCAGGCCAACGCGGCAGTGATCGGATTGTCAAAAGCAACTTGACCGATGCCGAGTTGGCGAGCAAGGTAGAGTCCCTGCTGGAACGCACTGTGTATGCAATGTAAAAAAAACAAGAAACGGTCACATTCGAGATTAAAATTTGGCCGAAATGCGCGACGCAACAATGATCGTGTCATCTTTTTTGATCTGCCACGGCATTGCCGGCCGAACAGCACACATTTTGTCGCGGTAGAAGTGCGGTTGGTATACGTGTGTTTGGGTGCATTTATGTATCTGCGCAGCAGATGTGGACAATTTGTTCATGTATGTGGATGTATATTTCGTGAACGCGCGCCGCACATTGACTGTCGGTTGAATTTCAATCATTCATGTGCGCCGTCGCCGCTCCAATCACAACGTTCTGCCCAATCCATTCGGCGACGCATTGGCGTCGGTGGGGGTTTTGTTGTTCCAAGGCCCAAAAGCTGCCGTACTTGGCAATGCAGACCTTGAGCACTTTGCAGCAGGCAAAAGTGACTTGATTCTCGGCGTAGGATGTGTCTTGGAGCTCCGAAAACATTTTCAAAGCCACCTTGCGGTAAACAGATTTTGAAGTCGAATATTTCCAATAATGAACCGAGAGATCGTTCAGGTCGATCGCATCGACCTGGAAAATGACAATGGCCTGTTGCAAAGTTAAACGGCGCGATTTCCAAAAATCCCGACAGCTTTGGCAAATATAACAGTGTTGTCCGTATTTGACGATCGCCCCCACCTCGACTAGACAGTAAATACAGTGTTTTCGGCTGGTCGGGAACGGGACACTGGGGCCGATGGTCAAATCCAATTGATTCGCCACGGGCGGTGGTCCTTCCGAAAAATGGCGGAATCGCGAAGGGCCGGAATCGCTTCGATGTGCGGCGGCGTTGCGATTGTCCCCATCGTCTACCATCATCATCATCGCATCCGAATTCTGACAATGGGAGTCTGGCGTTGTATCAGAAGGATCGCGGTTCTGGCGGGCTCTCAACTTTTCGACCAACGGCAAGTAATGATCGACATTCAGTTTGGACACTTCTAGCTCTCGAACGCGGGCAAGTAAGCGGTGTACTTTCTGGCATTGTGAAAAATGAGCCATGTCAGACGAACACTGGCGGAAGTACGAGTGGGGATTTATTCTCGGACGCGACTGGCGGTCTCGGCAATGCACGTATCCCCGATGGCACGCATTATGTACACGACCATCCCACTTCCAATCCACAACAAGCAGATGCCGTGTTTGTTCTCTGTGATATACTCAAGAGCAGACTGAAGTTCGATGACTCTCGCCAATCTCCAGAGACCATTGTCCCAAATGTCATGCCCTCGGTGGCCCAATCACGGGCAAAAGTGAACCACTCAAGTGCTTCAAGCAGGTCATTGGCGAGTCGTGCGTGTTCGTTCGCTTCTCTGCCACCCACCACTAGCGTCGCTACAACACTCATCCCCGAAGGCCGAACTGCCTACCCTACTCTCGGCTTCTCTTTAGACTCCTCGTCTCACACGGCCGCTTCGGACAAAGTGGCTGCAGACTTGCAACACTGTTCTCTCCTCATTGTCGATGAGGTCTCCATGCTCGACAGTGTCGCAGATGAGAGAGTTGACGTTTGACTGACTGGATTTTTAGCCTGGGGAAATCGGCGGCATGGAACAGGAAAAAAATGGGCCCGCGTCCAGATCCGACGTCCGTCCCAGCGTCGTTTCGCTGACGATCCGGTGTCGCCAATCACAAATCCAAGTATCGGTGTCGTTCGTTCGTTCGTTCGTTTATTTCCCAGTACGACAGACGAATTTGAAAAAGGGGTTTTTCCGGATGGCTTCCGGCAACTTTTCACGGTCCACCGTATTTTTACGGACAAAGCCCAGTCCCAGATAAAGCAGTGTGGGGGGCAAAAATGGGAAAACGCGGCCGGCGTCCAAGTTGACCGACGGAATGCACTCCGATTGGTTTAAGTCGGTTGTGTATGTAAAATGCGTCAGCGAAGGCGGCAGGAATTGTCGGATGCGGTCATAAACGATTCCGTCGGTGCGAATGGCAAGTTCGGTCAGCAGCGGTCGATCGTAGAGCGTCGGGACATGCTGCACTGCGAGGGACGTATTCGGATGACATTGGATATTCAAACCGGGAATTTCAAAGTTCGGAATGCGGAAAATTTCTCCTTGGAGCGCCAATGACTGCAAAGTCGGACTCATCCAATGGTGCACTAAAAACGAGGCGTTTACGTGGTCGCATGCAGTGAACAAAGACAGACGACGCAATTGTGGCAAAAATACAGCATCTAGAGGTACGGAAGCGGCCCATTCGGGGTCTACGCGACTGTTTTCACAAATGACCAACGACAGGTCGGTCAAAGTAGTCGGCAAACGTTCAAAATCTTCAAATTGGCGAAACTGGACGCCGAGATCCAGGCGCAATTCAACAAGCGATCGAGGTAAACCGCCCAGTAAATTGCAATCGTCCAGCAAATCGCGAATGTCGCCATGAAAATTCACAAGATGGTGTGTTAGGCTGAATTTTTGCAGACCAGGCGGCAAAATAAAAAAAAAGTCCACTGCCGAATAACCTTCACGCAGGTCATATTCATTGATGATGAATAATTCTTTCAAAGACGACGGCAGCATTTTTAATTTCGGATCAGATTGCCTTTGGAATCCCGCTGCCATCCGCGTCAGACAGTTCAGACGACTCAGAACCATTTTTTCAGAATGACCATTAAAGTAATGCACCATTTCGTCACTGATTGTACAAGAGAGTTGTTCGATCGTGGCAGGATTCACGAGGTTATTGTCGAACGGAAGGGAAGCCAGCGGCCGATGATAGAATATGCATGAGTCGAAATTTGCTCCGAAGATTCCTCGAAAATCGTCGGGATTCACATTGGCGATCAGATTCAAATTCGTGACGGACGAGGGGATGGACGGAATTGCAAAGTTCCGCCACGTTCCCATTTGCGGGAGCAAAAGGCTTTCGAGATTGGAAAGATGGCTGAATAGTGAGAATAGGTCACAGTCAAGCGAAAACGAAAACCAATTGCAACCGCTCAAATCCAGCGTCTTCATTGTCTTTGGAAGCGGATTGACTAAATTGAGCGCAAAACAACGACTACTCGCATAATGACTGCCGTTAGGGAAACCCAAATGTTCCAACTTTGCGAATGATAGTTTCGGGCAACCGTGGTACGTTCCCTTCTCGGGCCAGCATGCAACGTCAATTTCCAAATGACGTAAATGGGCGGCAAACGGCAGCAATTCGCGAACGAACTGTAAAACCGACCATGGCCTGCACTTACCGCCAAAAACGAGCTTGTCGGCATGAGCGTAGATGCGCGCCGACGTATCTCGGCGACCACAGTGGACCAGTCGGAGTATATCGTCTCCGTTTAACCATTCGCATAGATATTCAAACACGCAAGTGGGTAGTTGTAGGAAAAAGTTGAAATCGCTGGACTCGCTAGTCTTGATTCTCTTGTTCGCAGCGCCGGTGTGCAGCAGAGTCACCACATTTTCATTCGCGTCTGGTATCGGTGCTCTTTTTTGTTTTTTGAAACCGCCTTGTTTTGTTGATTGTGCGGATGATTCCATAGTGTGCACGATGACTATCCTAGAGCGGCGGACTGGGTTTTTAGCCCGACAAAATCCAACCGGTGTCGGGGCAGAAAAAAATTGGGCGCGCGTTCCGATCCGACGTCTCGAGCGACGATGCGGCGTCGACATTCATAGATCCAAGCACTCTTGACATCAATTCGAACGGTTGTTGGAAAAATGTCCGCAGATGCCTTTGAGTGCGAATCCCGTGGCTACCAATGCAGTAGATGTGGAAAGGAGGTGTCTCCAGAAGAGTTGCATCCCTCTGACGGATTCATCCCATTCGAAAACGACAAGTGGACACACTTCTATTGTCATGACCATCACCCCGGAGGTATGGCTCTTTTTTGGACTCCCATTCGAAGACCTTGGATCCAAATCGTCAAATTGGCCATGGCAGAACTGACGGACGTTCAAGATCATTCTTATTTGGACATTTTTTCAGAACTCGTGCCCTTTATCAAGGACCATTTTGATTATTTGTGCAAGGGCCATCACACCAACGGTTGGATTACTCGTGTAGCAGATACCTTGACAAGTCATCCTCTGCTTTTTGAGCAGTCGCCCGGCCACCGGAAAAGCAACTACTGGCGTCTGAGACTTTCTTTTGACTCATCGGCGAAGAATATGCCGAGCCAGGATCTAATCGGACCGCTCCGACCGCCGGATCGACCGCGAATGAACACGTCGCTGAAACAAAAGAGAAATCGGGCATGTGTCCTCAAGGAATTGTTCAATGTCGAGTTCAAGTCTCGCGTAGGAACCCACTACTTAATGCCGTCCTCGACCATGTCGAATCCGTCATTGCCCCCTCGAATGCCGGCCGTTTACAATTTTGAATCCATCTTGGACCACTGCAGTGAATTGTACACGTTATCACTATCATCATCTTCATCGTCATCGCCGCCATCGTCATCGCCGCCATCGCCATCTTCGCCGTCATCATCATCGCCGTCATCGTCATCTTCATCGGTTCTGACTTTATCATCATAGTGTCCGTCGATATGAATTATTATCGTGACCCGTGGCAGTCATGCGGTTACCGTCATTGCCCGCCTGCTCAATGTGTTTCTGATTCAAAATAAAAATGGACACAAGATGGTCGAGTCGAACGAATTCCTCCACGACGTTCGCATCACGAATCAAAGTGAACGATTGCCAAAAAGAGAAAAATCGTAGTTCCGATTCACCGAATGTTCGCACTCATCACCAGCACCACTGAATTGAACAAACGCGTGCGACGAGTACTTGGCACTGGCTGCCTCGGGGTGATTTTGAAGGATCTGCGGGGAGACTCGGAAAAAAACAACAGATCTGAGTCGCTGACCGTCGATTTTTTTCAATCCCACATCCGTACGTGTCATGATAGATAACACTTTGTTTTCTTGCAGTGGATCGGCTAATCTATGCATTTCAAGTTTCTTGCAAGATCACGCGTCGCTTCGTGTCGTTTCGGCAATGGATTCTCAAAAAAGCATCCTTAGCATTGTGGCCTGGAAGGTTACGCTTGCTACCGCCGTTGGAATGTCCAACTCGTCCATAAATCAGGTTTTGGTTCTTCTACCACGGTTGGAGGCCTTGCCGGAGCACAAGATTTGCAACAAGGTCCGCGTACCTAAAGCCTTCGTCAAAAGTCACAAGTGGTACTGGGTGGATGATCCCTCTGATTCAATGCTCGCCATGGAGGGCAAGCAAGTCACATTGATCGTGGATTCCAGTGGCAGGATGGAAAACATTGTTTTTAGACCAGGCACACCCGTTAAGGGTGAATTCAAAATGACCCCCAGCTTACGTCCCCGTCCGTACTCGGACTCGGATTTCACTGGCGGACGTGTCGTCCTTAGGAAGACCCCTGGAAAAAGCGAAAAGCCCCGTGGCGATATCGGTGTCGTCCTCGTACCGAATGGAAGCAAGGTTCAAGTCCAATTTGCCGATGGCAAGGGTCCTACTTGGATTGCCACAGATTCCTTGTGCCTGATGAAGTTCCATCTCATCAATTCATCCCAGCCACAATCCGGCGATGACTTTATATACGCCGATCGTAAGAAAGACGAGGGCAGTGTGGATGTCGGGCCAAAGAAGGTGCGCTTTGCGCTCGGTCCATCGTCGTCGAACTACTCCGATGACTCTTTCTCCCGATCTGATGAAGATAACAGTGACGAAGACATTAAGGATATCTGTCCATCGTCGTCGAACTACTCCGATGACCCTCCCACCCGATCTGATGAGGATGCCAGCGAAGAAGACGTTGAGGATATCGATGAAAATAATGTCGATGAAAATGACAGCGTAAATACAAGACCTACCCAGTTGGCGCCCTTTCATTCGTCATCGAACCAAGAAGAACCTGTTTCCGGGATTGTTGTATCGTCCAATCGATCGACCGATCTATGTGACCGCGCAACACTCGCACAACTTTCCGATGCAATGTCCGAGCTGCGCGCCGAAGTCGTCGAACTGAAAAACATCTGGTCGCGCACGTTCACCCGATCTATATGACCGCGCAACACTTGCGCAGCTTGCCGATGCAGTGTGCAAGCTACGTATCAAAGTCGACGAACTGAAAGCCGCCCGCCTGGTTTTGCCCGCTCACCGGAGGACGAGAAAAAATGTAATAAAAATTCGCTCGAGTGAGCCGAAATGCAAGAGGCAATCAGTTTTGAATTATATCAAAAAATCAAAAGAACATCCGAGGTGATCTTGTCGATCATCCACGAGCGAAATCATCGAAACCTTGTCCTTTTCAGCCGCCGGAAGGACCAAGGCACGTATGACCGACGAATCTGCCGTAACGGATTCCAAATACGAATCAATCTCGCCAGTTGTCATGGGTTTCAAACGACCGCGGTAACGCACTGTGTTAATTGCCTCGTGTGACGCGAGGCATGCGGGTGTCCGCGTCCGCGGTACAACCACCTGGTTGAAAGCACGTGAGCCGACCGCTAAATAAGATCGGGTTCCACTGTAGACATCGAACGGTCGCCCGAACATTGAACGGGAAAAGCGGAGGTCCAAAAAAACAGAGACAAGGCCCACCACACCAGGTCCACCTTCCAAAATAACCACAACGCTCTCCTTCGCATGTGGCCAGATGGACTCGCACATTATCTTACAAAAAGTCTGAGCAAATTCATGTAGAGATTCGTACATTGCCGTTGCTGTCGACATTTCGACGCAACAAACCAATATACCGGGACAATGCACTTTAAAATAGGCGATAGTGTCTTCGTTCACACTGACCAGCACGGCGGCATCGTGGTGTGATTGAGAACGAGAAACCAAGTACTAAAGCAATTGACACCGACGTGCGTCGTCGTCACAAACCACGACCCAGGGCTTGGAAGCTGACGACGACGATATTTGATCGATTGCGAATGGTTCCAAATCCCAATGACTGGCATCTGGCGCGCACGCTGTGATGGGCGAGAAGTCGTGGGCGGGCACCCGAAATCCATCATCACCGACTGGGAACACGCCTCGCATGAAAACGGGCGACGACACTAGGTCGGTTGATGGGCACCGACCTTTCATTTCGCGCGTCCTAATCTCGATTTCCAACCGCGTCAGCATCTTGTCAACGATCGATCGGAGTTCAGGATCCATTATTGAAAAAGTCGACCAACAGTGTCGTCGGAGGAAGCGGGTGCGTAACGATGAATGGTCCGAACAAAAAAAACATTCGAATCACGGAACAAAAACGGCAAAAAATGCAGCCGAGATTTTGGCTTCGTACAAAATTCGAGACAGCGAAGGCTCTCTCAGTCGCGTCTTTTGATCAATGGCAGCAACTACCCACGAACGAGCCTCAAAAGTCGACAATACTAGCAATAATGACGAACGCACTGATATAGCCAAGTTCAAATGGTGTATGCAACTTGCTGCGCTTGGCGACGCGTTGGCCTTCCAATGGGAATTCGAAAAGAACACGAAATCTATCAGGAATGACTATCTGCCTGAAGTGAGTGATCCCTATTCGCGTGGCAACTATTTTGCTTTACCTGAGACCTACAACCGTGTGAGTGACGACACGATCATGCATTTGGCGACCGTCAATGCTGTGGCGACGTTTGGCGTTCGCGAGTGCATCGGCGACATGGCCAATCCCGATTGCCAAGAATACTTTGCCAGGGCAATATTTCAACAATATGTGGCCTGTTTGGACAGGAAAGTCATGGCTGACCGTGCGCCGGGCATCCAATCGGAAAAGGCGGTAAAGTTCATGGCCAAAGGCAAATATCCCCCGTACTCGTCGTCAGCTGGCGGAAATGGCGCCGCCATGAGAACCATGTGCCTCGGTCTTGTAGCGCCACACCAGTGGCAAGCCTCGAATTTGGTAGCTATGGCTGTAATCGCGTCCGCCGCCACTCACAATCATCCAACCGCCATATTTGGCGGCGTCATGAGCGCCGTTTTTACGAGTTTTGCATTCAAGCTCGGAATGAAAAGCATCGGTGACTGGCCAGCCATGTTTTTTGGTCCAGTCTTGATGAGATACGTACAGTCGGCGCGTAAGTATGCCTCTGAAATTCGTGATCACTTGAACCTCATGAAAATCGAACGCGACGCAGCCAGTAGTCCGTTTGAATTGGCAGTCTTTTACTGTGGAACCATCGGCGGCATTGGAGATAAATGGGAGATTTGGAGCGCCAATCAAGACAAGGATGACACCCTGCTGTACTTTTTGTTCAAGTGGTTTGACTATTTGAAATCGGACGGTGGTCCTGATGGTCATGATAGTGATAATGTCGGAGACTGGGACAAATACTGGAGACGAATGGCGTACGATAATGGAACAGAGACGTGGCCGGGCTCTTCTGGTCATGACGCACCAATGATGGCCTACGACGCACTACGTCAAGCAGCATTTCCCAAAACCGGTTCCCGAAAACTATTATTTCTCAAATGGTATAATGTGCAGATAACCGCTGCGTATCACGGGGGCGACTCTGACTCGACGGCAACAATTGCGGGTGCATGGTTGGGTGCGTCGCACTCGCAAGTTGCGCCCGAAATTGTAGACTTGTGCAACTTTAACGAGTTTGTATGGCAGCTAGATGGGTCCTCACTGATACTCTATGACATTTTTACAACAACAACAACAACTCCTTGAACGTTCGCACCGGATATTTACGTAGCAATGGGGGTTGGTGTCAATGAAGGTGAGAACAGGAACGAGTTCTCTTCTGCGTTTGAGCCAGCCCCTGCATTGAATCCACCCCCAGGTGCCAAAATGGTTGTTTTCGGAACTGGTGTCAATAAGAAGGGTGCCAAAAATGTGAACGTGTTTTATTAAAAAACACATCCCGCACACTGCCCTTCCCTTCCCTGTATTTCCAAATGTAGACCGCCTTTGCTTGGATGTCATGCATTGTCTCTCTGCCACCCCCGACCCGCCCCCCCCCTTTTATTACGATGTGTGTTCGACGACGACATTGTTTCCAAGGGAAGAGTCTGAGAGGTTGACTTTAATCCGTCAGTGTGGGATTTCTGGGCATTTCCAGATGTGTGGGTCCCTGAATGATGAAAAAATACCCAAAACACGACTACTTTTGACTTTTTTAGGGTGGGGATGACAACAAACAAATGCCGGTGCTCGGTCGGGTGCGCCGCACTCGCAAGTTGCGCGCCGAATGGTGGACTCGTGCAGTTTAACGGGTTTTTATGGCGACGGAGGAGTCATTCCCCACCGGTACTCTACGACATTTTGACTTTGCTGCGGTAAACATTTCTCGCCAGACGAACACCACATGAAATTTGTGACTGATCCATTCTGGGCACGCGTGTCGAACAACGATCGTCTCTTGCGCTTACAAGACGTTTTAGACTGCGATTCGAACGAATTCCCTCATGGTCTTGGTGTCACACAAATCAGGTAGGGGGGGAGGGGGCACGAAAATCCATTAGAACCGTTAGTCCGCAGCTGTTGGTTTGACACCGCGCGCGCGCCTTCCGTTCAGTCGCCCTTGCAACGCCATGGATGAGGAACTTTCAATTGGCGGCAGCACATCTTGTTCAGAAACCGAATGGTCCAATTGTGGGATAGAGTTTTGGCCCGAGTCCGACGCGCCCGACGCCCACCTCGTGGATCCCACTGTGGATTCTTGGACACGAGAAATGGAAAGACAATATCCTGTGAGCGTGTCCTGGTCGCCATGGAAGTGTCAATCATCCAACTCTGACCACGATTTTGAGGAAGAAAACTTTGATCGTGTCGAGCATGACCCAAATCAACTTTTACAGAGGGCGGCGGACACTGATGCCACGCCCAGCAGTGCTGCTGTTCCGACTTGCTCTCCCATCCTTGCCGCTCCACTGGACGTTCCGATGTGCGCGCCCTCCTCGTTGGTTCCCAAGAATTTAGAGTCCGATTTTTGTGAGGGCCAAAAGGTAACAGTGACGATGACACCCGTGCCGCGCAACGCTGCTGCTGCCAAATCCCGTCTTGAACGGTATCGAACCATGGTGCATTCGTCGGGTCGTGGCGAAATCACGCAGCACGAGGTCCAAAAGAGACCCATTGCCCGGGCCTATTGGTCCACTTCAGAACTATACACACTGATCGATTCGGCGTTGGCGTCGACGGAGCCGAGTTTTTTATTAAAACGACTTCAAAAAGCCGATCCTTGCTGCAAAAAGACCTTGCGTCACGTCATCTACAAAAAAGCAAACCTGATTCAAAAATGCGCCCAAAAGGGCATTGGCACCGTGGAACAGTTACGGCAGGAGATTGCTAGAAAACAGGAAAATGCTTGGCGACGACAATCGCGTGCTGCACAATAAAAATGAAAAAGGCGAAGCGACGTCCAAAACCACCAGATTCCCTTTTCGCCGCCAACACAATGGTGTGATTTTTGGAGTGCATCGCCATCATCGGGTAGACGTCGCCGGTCGGGCACTTTCAAAGCGTTGAACAAGGCCAAGGCCTCGGTCATTTTCTCTTGTCCTTGCCTTTGGTATTCCCTAGTGGCAGCAACGTATTCTGCAAATTTGAACAAACGACTTGTTTTGGAGCACACGATAATGTCTTTGAAAACATTTGCGGTACACGACCGAAGCGCGTCCCGTTTGGAACGACGGCTCTGAAATTCGCCGAAAATCGGGTCTTGTCATGACCCCGGAAAATGATAGAACCAGATCAGTAGATCCTTTGACACGCGCGCGCATCTTTCACGGTTCGGGATTATATACAACTTGGCATATACACACATGTCCCGTAGTACTCACCAAATCGCGACCTCCCATTCTACGGCGCCGGCCGACCACACGCCGATTCATCCACGGCGCGACGACGCGCCAAAAACCAACGACTTGGTTGGCGACTCACCGCCCTATTCTCCGAGTTCCAAAAACGCCATGCTCTCCAAGGGACACTGTCAAATTCTCAAATGGATTCGAAATTTGGATTTGAACGTCAATGGACCCTATAACTTCTTACGTATCGTCCCGGACATTACGGTAAAACCTGCTGAATTCCCGCGTCGATTTAAACCGAATGCGGGCGCCATAGCAGCCGACTACATTGAACACGGACTTCAGCGTGGATTCATTTCCTTGGAGGATTTGGAGGAATTCGCGGTCGATCACGATATCGACATTCGCGATAGATGTCCTCCTGCGTTGAAAAATACATGTCGACGCAGGCGCCGATGCGAAATGAAGGCACTGATTGTGAGAAGCAAAAGACGTTATCGCTATACGGCCGACATGCTTAAAAATCAAATCCAGCGTCTGCAGCACCGACTGGACAAGCGAAAACTAGCCGGGCGAAAATTCATGCGGTATTGCCGTTCGCAGAGCGAACGAGTGAATCGAGGTTCGCCCCACATGCATTGCTGGTTGCAAGGACAGGAACAGCTGCAGATAAGGCAATTGGGCAGCGATCGTCGATTCTCGTTCGACTAGGCGAATAATCTTTTTAATATACAAAGAAACATGATCCATGAATGTAAACGGCTTGACGTGACGACGGCCAGTGGAGCAAATCCATGGGCATTCCTTGGCTTGCTTGAGCTTCAATACACATTCTTTTTTTCACGGTGATTCGACACACGGAGACTTTCCAAAAAAAGTGGCAGCGGACAAAAAGGCACAACGTGGTCGAATTTTTGGGCGACAACGAATCGTATCGGAAAATACAATTGTCGGCTACACAACTGCCGTTGTCTTTTGCGATGAATGTAATGGTTCTTCGAATGCACGTGCGTTTCGAGGACGATGACGCCTTTCACGGGAGTGCACCCGGAGAACTGCTTTTCACTCTTCCTGGATCACTCGCACTCCCAGGATTCTCTTCGTGCCCGGCGGGTGTTTGGACGAGATGATCGGGATGTGCGTCCTCCTCCCCCAAGTCGGCCCTGGCAAGAGGGTCTTGGTCGTGCGCGCCACTCGAGCTCGCTCGCAGGACGGGCGGATGCAATCGGGCAATATAATCAATGCTGCCCTCGTGGGCCACAAACAGACCACCGCCGTCCTCCTTTACGTTCGGATCCCAAACCATGCAACCAGAAAAATTGTAGTACTCTTCGTGCTCGAAAGGGCCGCAAGTTTCGGGATTTAGATACTTTCGAGAAAGAAACAGGGACCCAACCCTTGGATTGCTGCGGAGTTCGAAGCACACGATGCCGCACTTGCCATTTTTGCGACGATACACCATAATTTCATCGTTTCGGGTCATGAGACATCGCCCCAGTGGGCATCCTGTTAGACTTGCGCTCGAAAACACAGTCTCGACCCGGCCCGATTCAAAGTCGAGTTTGCCAATCGAACGACCGGATTTGAAATACAAATGTTCGGTTTGGTCAGTCGGATTTTGACCCAACCAACTCATGGTGTGGAAGGAAATGTCATCTGGATTCGTTTTGAAATTGCCGTCGTTCTGTTTTGGCGCGCCGTTTCCAATAGAAGAGACTTCGGCACAGGAATTGATCTTGCGAATCCTATTATTCAGGGAATCCGCCACGAAAACGCCATCTTGTGACGACAGGAAGACGGCGCACAGGGGATGGGAGAATCGGGCCACACTGCACATTCCATCGACAAATCCAGGGCGCGAGTACAATGGACTACCTCCGGCGAAGCATTCGACGATCAAGGGTCTTGGCATTGCGAAATCGACGGTTTTGTCGAAAAGCGCCACGGGAAGTCGGTCGACAACGTGGAGAGCGTGGGTGCTCGTGTCCACGAGAACCAGTTTGCGCTCCACAAATACCAGACAAGATACAAAAATTTCGAGATTGCCGAATGAAAATGATTTGGAGACGGGCGCCACACTTTGGCCACGGTTCCTTTGATCTTCTATCGAACTCTGTCGCAGAACGGAAAGCCAATCACCAAAAGCAAACAAACGATGGCGCGCACCCGTTTGGATATCGACGCATTCGAGTCGATTGACCCCAAGGGCAAAGTAGATCAAATATCTTCCGGAAGGCGAAACGACCATGGCGGTGATGGGTCGTTGTCGATCGAACAATGTCGTCTGGTCAAAGCCGCCCGTCCTGTTACTCTGAACAAAATGTGATGCTTCGCCGTCCTTGGCCTCGTCCGTCGACGCCATTCTTGCGGTGAATCAACCCAAGTCGCAACTGGCGTCGATGTGTCCGCAGGGTTGACCGGGGCGGGAGTTCGAAAAACCAAATTTTCCGACGACGCCTGACATGAATGATTGAAAAGGTCGCAGTGGCCTTGCGCCAAACCGCCATATACCGAATACGACGAGTTTTGCCTCAACCCACAACAACAACAACAACAACAACAACAACAACAACAACAACCTCGTCCACGACACGATGCGACAGAAATGAAACGACGACCACTGTAGATCGAAGCGGAAAGGCCTTGGGTCGCCGCCCCGTAAAACGACCACACAATGCGAATGTCGCCGCGAAAAATGCCCAAGAACATTGTGCGCACGACTGAAGCGCATGAATGGTTCAGAGACAAAGTCCCATGGGAGGGATTTGTTCTTCCTGGGGATTCCCAAAATCCGAGTTCGATCATCGAACTTTTTCACACACACACACACACGCACACATGTAATGCGCGGTCGCCAAGTTCTCACACATTAACACTTTTACAAACAGAATAAATAATAGTGATCTTGGTCTTCTGGTGAAAAAACATTCGGATTCTCACCTGATTCTGTATCGAACACTGCTCATCCCGTCATGAAAACTTGCCTGCTCCTCGTCGCCCTCTCTTCGGTCTTACTTGCCGTCGCCTTTTCCGGCACCGCCGCCAACCAAGTCCCGCGAACTCCCTGCCAAATCAACAATGTCGTACTTGGTGGAGGTGGTATTTCCATTTATGCCGGTGCTGGAGCCATTGCCGCGCTCCGTGCCTCGCCCCGTTACAACCTCACCAGCGTCACCGCCACCAACGACGGAGCCATTTTGGCCACCTTGATTGTTGCCAATTACAGCGATGCCGAAATCGAGGGTCTCCTGTTCGCTTCTGGAACCCCTCCTCGCCCCCTGGACTACGAAACCGTCGGCGCCAACATTGTCAACTTTAGCGGCGTGTTCTACGTCCAAGATGAGTACCAGGGTTTGATCGAATTGTTGCTCATCTCCAAATATGGCGTACCAGGGATGACTTTTGGTCAATTGTTCCAAGCGACTGGTAAGTTCTTGAACTTTGTCGTCTACAATTGCAACCTCCGCCGCCTTGAGTATTTGAACAAGGATACGACCCCTGATCTCGCCGTCAGTCTCGGTGCCGCCGCTTCACTGGCCTACACTTACATTTACGATACGGTGACGATCGACGACTACATTTACACTTCCGGCGCGGTCCGTAATAATTACCCCATTGATTACTACCCACCAACCCTTGGCAACAGGCTCGTTGGCGTCAATTACGTCTATGATTACAACACGGTCGACTGGAACTACAATGACACGGCGGCCGCCAACGTTGTCGTGGGAGCCACCAATTTGCTCAACTATTTGATCAATCCTTCGATCAACACGCCCGTGCTTGGCTCTCCTCAGACCGTCAACGTCTACATTACGCCTGGAGTCATCCAGTACTCACACTACTTGACGGATGCCCAAAAGTTGGAGTTGATTGCCGAGGGAAATGCTGCCATGACCCAACACTTGACCAACCCTCTCTCCTTCTTCTAAGGGGGCGCGACGGCGCGCAATGTGTTTTTTGTGCCGGCCGGTCCAGTCCGCATCATCAGCAGTGACCCCCTGTAACGCCATAAAAATCCAAACGCGATTATTCGCCGACAGACGCATGCTCTGCTTTTTATTGTTTGACAAAGACAGGATCAACATAGTCCATGCCGAAGGTTGCGGCAGTGACATGTCCGAGAGCGTTGGTCATGAAAGTCGGTGCGAATCCAACAATCTGATAGTACCCAGGCACGGTAATCCAGTTCAAGAACCCGTCTTGACTGTAAAAGTAACCTGCAAAGTTACCGTAGGTGGCGTAGACGCGCTGATGGCTGGCTCGAGCGATAACCACGTCGCCCCAAAAGGCATTGCGATAAGTGCCGACCCAAGCATTGATTTCCGCGTCAGTGTAATTGTCAGTGTATCCGACATTCCAAGAGTCGTCGACAAAACCAGGCACCGTGTAGACGCGGGAACATACGGAACTGGTATTGACGGTGGGAGCGCTGGTAATGTGTTGCTGGTGAGTGATGAGGTCGCGCGCATAAAAAGCCCAGTCCCACATGTACTGCGATGGGTCCACACCACTGAGTGCGTCCATGTTGGATACGAAGAGGAATGCCAAATCGTCGGCGGGGAAGATGGTGATCCAGGTGGATTGTCCGAGCGTGCCGCCATCGTGGATGAACATGGCCTGACCGCGATATGTACCATGCAGGTATCCGTTGCCATATTGGGTCAGGATGAAGGGCAAGGGATCATTGGGATCATTGTTAAAGTCAATCAAGGTCGTTCCACTGGCATCATGATTGTACAAACTCATCACGCCTGCATTGTGCAGGAAGGCAGTGGTCGCAGTCGAAAGCTGACCGGCCAGATTGTCCGTGAGGAGTGCCTTCAAGTATTGGGCACCATCTGCGGCCGACAAGCAGATTGAACCGGCGGCGGCGACTTGATCCACAGTCAACGCGTTCAGATTACGCGGTTGGTAATTGACTGGCAAATTTGTCGCAATGTCCATCAAATGGGGATAGGCATAGTGACCCGAGGCGATCGAGGCCGCGGTCGTGGTAGCCGAGTGAGTCATATTGAGAGGCGTGAAAATAGTGTCAATGACGTTCTGTTCCCAACTCTTGTTCGTCAATAGTTCGACCAACTGTCCCAAAAAGACATAGCCAAAGTTATTGTAGAAAAAGGTGGTGCGCAAAGTGCAAGCAGGCTGCAGAACGTGGAAGGTGTTGGTGAGTTGTGTGCCATTGCCGGCATTGCCTGCGGCCCAGACGACGTCGTTGCGGGAAATGCCCGATTGCATCGACAGTAAATCACCAATGGTGACACTGGAAGCAATGTTATCGTAGAGTCTAAAGTTTGGGAGCACCGTTTGAACGATGGTGGTCCATTGCAACAGACCTTGATCGACGAGGCGCCCAATCAGGATGGCCGTGAAGGATTTGGTGACAGAACCAATGGCCCACTGAGTTTGTGCATCGGCCGGGGTGTTGTGTTGCAAGTCAGCGATTCCCAGACTATCGGCAAAGAGTACCATTTGACCCTGGACACCGGCAATCATATAGCCAGGCGATTGGACGGAGGGACAGCCCATCATTTGGGCAGCATAGTTTTTAATTTCACTGATCGCATCAACTTCCTGAACAACGTTCGTGGATTGGGAAATGGTCTCTTGTCGTGCGACATGTCGTCGTGCGTTTTGAACGTTCTGGCGGTGCCATCCACTGTTCACGCCAAAATGCGCTTGCACCACCTGGCCAATGCCAATCAGCGCGATGACAAAAAAGATGCTCCATGAGTGAATCTTCATTTTCGGGTCCTCGTCGTCGTTACACTCGGAATGACTAATGGAACCGAGATAAAAACCAGGGAGCGCACGCCGTGAAATTTTGGGAATAGCAACGGTCACTTTTTTGTCTTGACAGTGTCGGGCGGGGACTCGACTTGCTTTCACCGCTCGGCGCTCGTTTTTTTTTCGGTCATCATTATTTTGGATGATTTGCAAATAGACAGTGCTCTCTCGTTTCGTCTTGATATGATGGCGGGTGATGTGTTGGCCGATTGGATGCGGTCGCCTCAACGTAACTCCATGCAGAATGTTATCTGCGAGTGGCCCGTGGATGTTGATCGTCTTTTGGTCGGTATTCAAGTGTGCACGTACCGGTTTGATGGTATTTCAGCGTACACTCCGGTGCCCATGTTCCAGCTTTGTCTCGCGCACAAAATCGAACAACATCAATTCAAAATCACGGTGCTCGCCGGTGCCTTGGATCAGACCGATTTCGACATGGCTTTGAAGAACGAATACAAGAAACAGCACGACCGCCATCACGCACCGCCCATTGGATTGACGAATATGGAAAAGGAAAAAGTCCAACAGGCGTTTAAAGTGGCCAAGAACGACTTGAGGCACAAGGTTGCCCTACTCCAACGAGAAGTCGCCCACAACAAACAGATGGGGAAGCCGCAATTCGAAAATTCTTTTGGCGATCATGTCGATTTGGAAGATGTCACGTTTGAAATCTCGCGTCTGCCCATTTTCGAGAAACAACCCATGGAGGACTTTGAGCCGTGGTTTCGCTGGATGGCGGAAGAACAGCTGCTACCCATGATGGCTTTGACACACGTGGAGGACTTGGATTTGGAAGGGGGTACGTTCCAAGGAATCAAAGACTTGTACGGCATCGAACCGACTCGACAACAAGTGGAACAGTACGAGAGGATTATTATCCATTGGCTGGGCCAAGCGCTGCGGGACGTGAAACGCAGCCTTGAATGAAGGCCGAAAATTTAAAATATTATAAACACCACTCCGTGTGTATCATGCCGCGTTTTCGGTTTGTTTTTTGGTTTGTTTGTTTATTGCATCATCGATTGAATCTGTTTTTTTTGGCCGCCCGTCAGGGAATCAAACGAGAGGCTTCCCAGGTGGCTTGGCTCAAAGACTGGACTGTGATTGTCCTTGTTTCAAGCCAATCGTCGGTCGATGTACCTCCTGCAGGAGTTGCAAAAACCGCCGAGTGTCTGGGCCCACCTGCTCCGACAAGGACGCAGCCATTGCTACCGTTGCTTCCGCCAAAACGGCAGAGGCCAACAGTTTTTGGGGACTCACCGCACCGTTTGACAAACACAATTCATATAATTTCAATTGCTGGCTGGAAATGAACGACAAATAGGCCAGATGATCGGCGCATGGCAAGTCTTGACGGTCCAGAGCCATGAGTGCGACATCCTTGACACTACGGATGGTTTTGAGAGCCATCAAGAATGCCTGGTAAAAAGAAGCAATCTTTTCGGGTGACATGATGTGCGCGTCGCCATCGAGCAACAACACCAGATCTTCAATGGAATCATCGGCCTTGAGAACTTGTTGCTGGCGTTCATAGGGTTCCATTTGTGAACGGATTTGATTACTCAGCGAAAATGGCGCCGCGCGGGCAATGCCAATGTTTTCTTTCCGCACGTCATTGTTTGCGGACTTTTCGGTCACAAGATGATTTTGGACAACGGATTCATCGGGATGAGTGTGCTTTTGCGATGGCAAGACACCAGCGGAAGAGGAACTGCAAATTCTCTTGGAGGGCGACCGCGGTTCTTCTCGACTCGTGCGAGGCGACTTGGCCTTTCGATGCTCATCCTTGACATGTTTGATATGGTGGTACATGATTTCGCGTCTGAGCAATGTAAAATTAAAAAGAACCAAACTCTCCAAAGGCCTTGCGTGGACTGAGCGCTCTCGAACTCGTGCTACTTGAATACAGCCGTTGGAAATTGGGCCCAAAAATGCGGCCCAAAACGGCTCTCGCCAAAAAGTCCGCCGGCCGCAACCGAGGCATCCATGTGCGACATCGAGTGTCCAATTTTGTTTTATTCGAACGTAAAATGGAATCCCATTGTTGCGAGTGTTGGCAGTGCAGAATTGAAGGGCAAGAGATCCAAGAGGGCTACGGGTGCCCCAGGCTTCGTGCGATAAACTCACAGAGAGCAGATATTGCCTCAGCGGGCGTCATTTGACTTGACCAACGTCGAATACATCTGTTGGGACGCTCGCAAACGCGAAAAGTTGATTTTAAAGCGGCGTCTCGAAAGTTTTGCGACGAAAAAAGAGGCAAGGCTTTTCATTTTCCAGGAAATCCATTTTTTGCTCTTCGTCGACTTGGGACGCGCACCTCGTCACTCTTCCCTGAGAAGATTGCGTTGCAAAATGTCCGAACGTTTGCATCCAAAGAGGCATGGCGATCGTGTTTCCCGTGGAGCCCAAGCCCCGGACTCTGAAGACGATGGCAGAGCCGCTCGCCACTCTGGCGAAGCACGCCCACCAGCCGCCCCCCGCCCCTCCGACTCTTTTGCCGAACACCAATCGAATGATCGCCGTCTCTCCTCCTCTCGATCACAAAATCAGCCGACGAACGATGAAAAGCATGGCAGCAGTGCTGCTGATGGTTCCGTTCGGCCTCATGGTTCGACAAGGGGGGCGGCGGTGCTCCCACAATTCCAACTCGAGCTGGATGCGAAAACGTCCTTTCCAAAAAACATTCTCCTCGATGATGCCGATTTTATGCTCAAACCGGATTTGGACCCTTACATACCCAGGGATCACTTACGTGCCGCCACGCTGCCCGTTTACAAGGCAAAGTTGAGCAACCTTGCCGCCAACTACCGTACGGCCACAGAGATTCTGAAGGCGCTCCCAGATGATTTTCTCAAAAATTATACCTTTGGGCCAATCACAAAAGTTGGAATTGGTGGCATCAAAAAAGTTCCCAGGGGCGAAAAGGTCGTGGACGCAATACCTGAAGAAAAGAACGATTCGTCGATTGCCTTCCTCCACGATTTGCAAGGCGGGAGGATGGTATTGAAGTGGCGCCCGGGTTTTCCAACTCCATTGTCCCAATTGCCCGACGTTTATGCCGATTTTCCAAGAACCGTGCCCCAAGTCTTGTCATCGCAGCCGATTCCGGGGGAAGACATGTACACTACGCCCCATTTGCCCTTTCTTCATGTTCTCTATGGACTCGACGGATTCTGCCACCGGACGAACTCTAACATCCCTAGAAAATCGGAGCCCCCGAGGACTGCGAAAATACGCGTGGCCGTTCGGCGTCCCATGGATCGCGCGATGCTTCAAAAGTTTCACGATATTTGTATGATCGATTTTCTTCGTCGCAATCCGGAAAACATTGGGTTTTTCGTCAACAAGTACCATTTGGGGGCGACCGCCAAAAGATTTAAAATTCAAGATTACATCGAGAAGCAAAACGCAAAAACACCCGAGCAACTGTTGCAAGTCCTGAAGGAATTCATTCCAGCAGCTGCGACGCCCTTCCAGGACCGGGATCGCAAAAAAGAGGATTCTGAAAGAGCTGAGCCCCCGACGGCCGAAGAAGTTTCCGGCTACGACGCTATAGATATGAAAATGGATATCTTCGATGCGGTCGGGGACGAGTACGCACGTCCACCCGTTTACATGCTTTCCGAAATCCAGTACTACACGAATGGTAATGTTGGTAAAAAAATAATGGACCGTTACCGGCAGTCGCGTCCGGAATTGACGGATGACGAAATCCGCAATTTGCTTGTCGGAGACATTCGCAACCTTAAATTCTGGGGGCAACACCAATTGACGCAGGCCGACGATGTAGGGCCTGGTGAAGTCTTCCCAGGCGCCCGACTTTCGGAACAACAGTTGATTCAACTGGAATCCAAACCATTCGATTTCATGGGCGGCGTTATCATCAACGGATACAGGCTCGTAAATGGTACAAATGGTCGCTTGGAACTCAACGTGAAAGTCGACTTGATGATGGTGGTTCTCGCCAGCCAGACCGTTGGTGATTTGGTGCAACGGAACGGAAATCTCGGATGCCAACAACCTGCCGCGTCCATCCTCGGATTTGTCGATGACGGGGATGATGATGATGATGGTGGTGCCAAACAGGAGAAGAAGGAAGCGGGCGCAAAAAATGCCCAAACGTCCAAACCCGAGGCCACCGCCGACGAGGCTTTGGAGGATGGGTGCACAAATCCCATCAAACAAAAATCCCACAAACTCCACGCTCATCCTGCTGGAGAATCCATGGAAGAGCCTGCAACCAAAAAACCACTGCTGAATCCTCAAACGCCATTGACGGTGACGGCGACGGCGGCCGGAGTGAACGACAATCATCGGTCATCATCTGGCAAAATCTCCGCTGACACTGGTGGCAGAGAAGAAAGGACGACGACGACTACACCGACCGTAGCAATGCGGAATGACACCAGAAAGCAAGTGAATCCGTCGTCCGATGCCGTAGCACCGCCGCCACCAGGTTCGACCCTGCTTCGCGGTATAAACTCGAGACTGGCTCAGTACGGTGACGATGAAAATTACATCCGTTCTTCCGGTTCGCCTGTTCCCTCCAGGACGGGCACTCCTGAGCTGCCGCAGCAATCTGGGAAAAAAAGGGCCCCCACTAAAACCATGGCGCAGGTGCCGCCCATTTTGGCGGTGCCGACGGAGACCGATTCCCAAAACCCCTATGCGGACGCCTATGCTGACCTTGACATGGATGTCGACTTTGACGTGGATGCCGTTGCCGCGAAATACAAGTCGGCAAGCAACGTTAGCGAACTCGTGCCGTCTGGCGGTGGCCGGGGTGCCGAAAAGTCAAAACCGGGCGCCTCTAGAGCAAGAAACGTCCTGATGGATGATGATGATGATGATGATCGCAACGGCGGACGTGGTGGCGGCGACAAGGAGGGCCGCGAAGTCGGAAGACCCTACTCAAAATCCAGCCATGTCAAGTCTGGCATCGACGTGAAGGCATCGTCTTCTGCCCGTCCCAAGAATAATCCGCCCGATCCTAACGTCGAAACCGAATCTCAAACGACAATACCCGAGAAATCGGCAAAGAAATCACCAGTGTCTGATGTGGTTCCGGTGCGAAAATCCAAAAAATCCTCACCCGACGTTTCCGACGATGAGGGCCAAGATGACGACCAAGACCGCGGGCCAATGTCGAGACTGCCCTTGAAAAATCCCCACGGGAGAGTCACCGAAGAACGACCTGCGCCATTGCCAGTCGTGGGGGTCCGTTCTAGCAAACCATCCAAAACACCACTCCTCATCCAACACGAATCAGGCGATGAGGAAGAGCGAGACGGTGGTGGCGATGGTTACAATGAGATGCAAAGGTCTAATTTGCAAAAACGCGCGCCGAATTCGAGCTCGCATAGAGAACAGGAGAGAGAAGGGCGGCATTTTAACGGTAGTGCTACCTCGGGTGGCCATGACGGTGGTGGCAAAAACAGAGAAAGAGATCAGTCCCGTTCCAAGGAGGGGGATGCGACGGCACCGCGCCCGGCAAACCCCAGGCCCGAAAAACCCGCTGTTGTACGTCCTCTCGTCGAGGCGATCGCTGCTCCCAAACCCCGCAAGAATGTTCCCATCCAAAATATTCAACGTGATCGTCACTCCGATCTGGGCGATGTTGAATTTGAGTTGAACGAGGGCGGTCACTCGAGCGACACGTCTCTGTCCCCTCCCGCCTCTCCCCGCCGTCCCACACAATCACAACGCAATCACTCCAGGCGTTAGTGTTCCGGCCGCCCACTTTAATGCACGCGCGTTGTGCCCATGATATTCATTCAATATTCTTTTTTCTTTATTCTGGCTGCAAGATTTCTTGGCCTTGCCTCATATAAAAATATCCAATTCCCAACTCTCCATAATCATAGTTCTTTCTTACGACACTCATTTTTTGAACTTGATCCATCAGGTCTTGCAGTTCGGCCAGGATGACTTTTCGCAGACCGGATTGGCCCTGCAGCAGCTCGGCCTGTTCGGTCAATATGTCTTGACGCATTTCAATCTCGCGCAGCAAATGCATTCGCTTTTTGCCAAACAAGTAAAACTGTCTGCAGTCGTTGAGATAATTCTTGTAGGCGCGAAAACAAGCGACAATCGATTCATTGACGGCTTCCTTTTCTGTTTCTGAAATATTGGGATACCTTTTTGTAAAGGCAAACGTTTCCTCCAATAAAGCACGTTTGGGTACGAGTTTTTCAACGGCGTAATCAAAGGGGACATAACGCTCCACATTGGGACCGAACAGGTCGAAATTTTTCACGGGCTTCGGTATCCTCGGCGGTTGCAAATGAAAATAGGGCGTGTTCCTTTGCGCAGCGAACGTTGGGGAGGGATTTGAAACGGACGTCGTCCCTGCAGGGGCAACGGGAAGGCCGTTGGGCGTGTAGTGCTCTGATGCATCGTCGTCACCATGATTGTGGTGGGTGGCGATAAATGTGGTGTCCTTTTCACGGTGATTTTGCCCCTGAGATGGATCGTGCAGATCCGGACGCGACGTACGACGCTCGGGTTTGGATGGCACGTCCGAAGTATTGACATTATCGTCAGAAGAGGAACGTGGTGGCGGCGGGTAGTGAGAGGAGGAGTTCGACTGAAAGTACTCGACAGGTCGTCCTGCTGGGGTCAAATGACGTTGGATGGATGGGTGGTGGCGGCTGTCACCGTAGTGCCGATTCTGGTCGTCATCGCCGTGCTTAATGTTGGAGTCGTGTTCCGTGTTGCGGTCCTGTTGCTGCCCGTGGTGGTGGTGGTGCCGATGATTGCCATAGTTGTTGTCATGATCGGTTTTGGCAGCCGCTGGAAGTCCAAGAGTGTTTTTTGTGGAGACGTCTGACGTTGCCGTTGGCGTCGTCGTCGAATGGTAGGAAGGGTGTCGCACAATGACGTCTGGGTGATTCGATAGTCCGTTGGACGACGATGGCGCTCGCGGTCGAAGGTGAATGATGGCGGAACCGTCCGGAATGTCCGTTGATCTGGATTGTTGCATTCCCAAGCCATCATCACGACCAGCACGGCCGCCACTAGTACGACAACCGCCCTGCAAGGACACTTCTCCCGCTTTTGATTTTTCAGAGGGATGTGAAGCGTGGTGCGGGCCGGATCTGTCGAAGCGACCATCTTGGCGGGCCAGTTTTGAAAAACCATACCGAGAGTCACCCGAATGTTTTTGAACAGGGACTGTTGAACTCAAAAATTCCTGCAATACGCCAAACGAAAATCGAGGCGTTCGACCCCCCGACGATATGTTCGATGATGGCGGACGAACGGCTTTGGCAGGCACGACGGACCCAGTGACCGTTGGCAAAACAGGATTGGCACTCTCAACCGCACCCGGATTTGCAATTTGCGGGTTTCTCTCCACTGGGACGGCTTTGGTGTCCGTAACGTCGCTTCGCACGGCGGCCCGACCGCCTCCAGTATTTTGATCGTCTCGATTTTTTGGGGCATTGTATACAATGGTTGAAGATGGAACCTTCGGCGTATTGGAGACCGCATCATGCGTGAAATTTGGTGCAGCGAGTCTCGCTGGGGGGAGATTAAAAATGGGTGGGCAATGTTCTGTGTCTGGAGGAGGAGTGAGGGACAGTATCTGGCCGCCGCCTCTCTTGCCCTTCCTCGCATCCGAAATGGCTTTTGAACGCGCTTTGCTGTCTTGTAACACGCCATCCACCGGCGCACTGCTCGGTGTTTCGGGTTTTGTCTGCGGCGGCGGGTTTGGTTCGCAGGCGTCAACCACTTCAACTCTTTCGGTTTGTGGAGTTTTTGGATGCAATGATTCTACGGGCTCCGTCGGCAAAATCGCACCAGTGGTAGAAATGTCCAGCGTTTCGACATTATCGAATGGCATGAGATCGGGAAAAGTCATCTCGGTCAAAAGCGGTCGTGGTATAGCGGCGGCTGATGGTGGCGGTGATGGCGAGGACCGGTAAGGAGGAGGAGGACCAATGGGCCATTCCTGAAAGGTCTGGATTGGCTGGAGGGCAGTGTTCAGAGGTGTCAGAGATGCATTTGAGCGAGACAGCAACTGGAGCCATGTCTGCTCGTCGGTTTTTCCCCCAAAAATGGAACTTGCGGTTCCTTCACTAGGCAGTAATAGTGATGATGATGATGGTGATGGTGGAGATGGTGGCGATGGTGGTGGTAACGATGTTGTTAACGATGGTGGCGATGGGGGTGATGACTGTCTGTCAATTTTCAGCGCGAGCAGCCAAGTCTCGTCTGGCGGCGGGTAATCCGTTTGATCAAAACTCGAGACTGTGGAAACGACAACGCTCGAATGCCCCGGCGAAACGGGCGCCATCATCGTCTCTGGAGAGACATCGTTATTGTTCGGCAATATACCGGGTGACGCAACAGGGAGCCTCTTCTTGGCGCTGAAAAAATTTATCAATACATCATTCGGCCTGGTTGTTGTGGTGCGGGTGGTGTTGCTGTCGTTGTTTAACGTCGTCGTGCTTGCAGTGGAGGATGACGCGGGTAGAGAACGATTCAAAGGTTTGTTGTCGGACGAAGCAGTGGCCGGCGGTTTTACAAGTGTGCCAAAGTCGCCACCCAAGGCCTCCGCCATCAGCGACGGTGTGTCCGATAACGACGAACGACTCAGGTACTCACGGTTCTCGTATAATTTTCGACGGCGTTTTCGTTCGTCGCTTTTGCGTTTTTGGGACGAAGAGGTGGTTTTTCGAATGGATTCTTCTTCAGTAAAGTCACCGTGCGGTTCATCCTGGCTGTTCGACATTTGCCCGAAGATAGATACCACCAAACAATCTGAATTCCAAAATTTTGAAAACACGCAAAGCAATTCCGACACCACGACCGTCAATAGATTTAAAAGTTTGCAAAAAAAACAAGAAATCGAGTATTTCGGAATCCACGGAGGCAATTTGCACGTGCGCAGTATGCACTCGCGCTGCCCTCGGGTAGATAGGCGAGCGGGCGGATGGATCGACGAGCCTAGGCAGGCGGATTGGAGTAACGCTGATCTAAATCAAATCCTTGTGTCGTTTTTATTTTTATATTTTCTCAGTGCAGAGGCTTGGGTGGATTTTACAAAATCGAACAAAAAAACGATGGGTTGAAATCAAAACTCAAATTACCAATGTTTGCCGTGGCCACATTGCTCGCCACGACGCCACTCAGACTGGCAACTTGGGGCAAAACGGGGTTCATATAGTTGGTGTTGGTAATATTTAGAGTTTGCGGAATATTGAACAAAACGCGCACATCGAGCGCCGGTGCATTTTCGTTGTTCAACGTCTGGTTGCTCAATCCGATTGTCATAGTGACCGTGCCCACAGGAACTAACGCGATGGGATATAATTCAATGAACAGATCATACAATAAAGTTTGCAAACTGCAGCTGGAAGTCGATGTGGCCAGCGCCGAGTAAAAGAAGTTATATTCCGCGAGGCCTGCCGAGTTCAGATAGTTGTTCAGCAAAGTATACACCCAAGGGCTCGTCGTTTGCAGAGCAGAGAGTGGTACGTCGAATTGGAATGCATAGAATCCGGCGTTCCACGAAAGGGATTGCGTTGCCCCACTCGTCTCATTGACAATGCAAGTCAACTTGAAAATCACGTCTCCGCCGATGTTACTGGCCGCCTCCAATTGAACGTACTGCACGGATTGATTCGACATTTGCCAGTTGGTAATGTCAT
>Ga0182013_10001345_pt1 | contig 33694 bp, 28 predicted proteins | sample 612S2MmetaG_FD_120487 | JGI IMG/M metagenome (GOLD analysis project Ga0182013, IMG submission 120487) | Permafrost microbial communities from Stordalen Mire, Sweden - 612S2M metaG | ecosystem: Environmental > Terrestrial > Soil > Wetlands > Permafrost | place: Sweden: Stordalen | collected... | reverse complement strand
TCTTAGCTCTTAGCTCTTAGCTCTTAGCTCTTAGCTCTTAGCTCTTAGCTCTTAGCTCTTAGCTCTTAGCTCTTAGCTCTTAGCTCTTAGCTCTTAGCTCTTAGCTCTTAGCCGTTAGCTTTTGGCTATCAGCTATTCGTTCCCGATTCCTTGATTCCCTGCTCCCTGCTCTCTACTTGATCGTGATCGGCACGGGCCATACGCCCTTATTGGAGGTCGGCTCAAGATCGTGCTCGCCTTGCACCGGGACCGGAAAAATGCCCGAAGCCTCCGCATCCAGGTGGCTAGGCCGTCCAGCGCCCGTCAGCGGCTGCCCGTCGATCTTCTTCTGCAACGTCATAAATGCATGCAGCAAGGCTTCCGGCCGGGGCGGGCACCCCGGAATGTGCACATCCACCGGGATGTAGCGGTCAATTCCCTTCAGCACGTTGTATCCCTGCTTGAATGGGCCGCCGGAGATGGCGCAGGCCCCCATCGCAATTACATATTTTGGCTCTGCCATCTGGTTGTAGAGCCGCACCACCTGCGGAGCCATCTTCTTTGTCACCGTCCCGGAGATGATCATCAGGTCTGCCTGCCGCGGCGACGGCCGGAAGACCTCGGCTCCGAAGCGCGCCAGATCGTAACGGGCCATGGTCGTCGCAATCATCTCGATTGCGCAACAAGCCAGCCCAAACTGCATCGGCCAGATCGAGTTTTTCCGTCCCCAGTTATAGAGCTCCTGAATACTGGTGACGAAAATCCCCTGCTTCCCGAGCTCGATCTTCAGCCCATCCTCTACCATTGTCGCTGCGCTCCAAATCAGTGATCAGCTGTTCCTCAGCTCCATACCTAATCAACTCTCACAACTCGCCTGCTTGATTCCGCAGTCCCGATCGAAGCCGCATCCAGTTCGATTTGTCTCGGACATCTGACCGCTGGCCGACCGGAGCGGCCTTACACCCACGTAAGCACGCCCTTGGCCCAGGCCCAGGCGAGGCCTTCAATCAGCAGCAGCACAAAAACCAGCATGGACAACGTCGCCGCCACACCGAGCCCCGTAAATGCCACCGCAAACGGCAGCAGGAACACGGCTTCAACGTCAAAGATCAGAAAAATAATCGCATACAGGTAGTACGCCGATCGAAACTGCACCCAAGCGTCCCCACGCGACTCTAACCCGCACTCGTAAATCGCATTCTTCACGGCGTTCGGCTTCTGCGGTGAAAAGGTCCTGGCCCAAAGCCAAGCCAGCGCCAGAGGCGTAAACCCAAAGCCAAGCGCCACCACGAACAGAACCGCAAGTGAAAAATAGGGGTTAGCAGCCATCGCGCAGAGTGAAATCCTTCAAGACAACCGTACCAGTTTCCGCCTCTCTCTGGCTAAGTGGATGTGCGTTCCCTCACACAAGTCAGGGCCGTTTTTTTTCCGTTCATACCACTCTATGAACCGGCCGCTGCAGACCGGGCTCCCTGGATGTACGCGCAACTCATTTCCCATGCATCTTTCTGTGTCGGCAGGGTCTGCGCGCCTCCCTTTGCGGCTCTTGTGTTCTCTCGCACACAGGCCCGTTCCTCGCGCGTGAAGCATGTGACCTTTTCGCGAAGGATCTACACAAGACAAGAGGGAATGAAGAGGACCCTCCGACAATGTCGAACTGGCAACGGACCCAGCTTGAAATGAGCGCTCCTGCCTTTAGACCATCAGAGGTTGAAGTAGAAGACGGGCGCCATCGCCGCCAGCACCGCCCCAACCTGAACGCCGAGGACACCCAGAGCCGGCCTGAAGGCGCGTGGCAGCCACTTCAGGGCGAAAAACAGCAGCACAGGCACCTGCGCTGCCATCAGAATCTGCCAAAGATGCGCAACAGCGCCCTCATCGGCCTCGCGCGCCGCCCCAAACATCAGAATGTGGCCAAGCACGAGCGCCAGCGCCGTCGTCGACATCGCCATGGGAATGAGTGCGCTCGGATGCAGCAAAACCCCTCGAAATGTGTCCGATTCTGTTGCCATCGTCCCTCCTCCGAATCCCGATACGTGCTCCAATGCCGCCGCCGTCACAACGTTTAGCGAGCTTCGCCACCCGCGCCGCTCATCCTGAAGCAAAACTTCAAATTCTGTGCCGTATCGTCTTCTCCATACAGCAGGATAGAGGCGGATCAGAACACGTGCAAGTCTGCGATTCATAACGCCTCCAGTCTTTGCACGCCTACCTTCACGAAATGCTGCAGCGTCGCGAGCCGCGCCCGCAGCACAGCGCCTCCTGCTGCCGTGATCCGGTAGGGCCGTCGGCGCTCTTCCATATCCAGTGGCTCAATCCAGCCCTTCTGCTCGAGCCGGGCAATCGCCCCATACAGCGTTCCCGGGCCCAACCGCGATCCGAACAGCCGCTGAATATCCTCGATCATGGCGTGCCCATGCTTCGGCCCACTGGCAAGACTGGCAAGCACAAGCAGCGGCGGGTCAGAATAATAGCCCAATTCTGAGTTTTCAACCTTCACTACGTCTTGCGTAGTACGCATGACGTAGTTATCGCAGATGGCAGCGCTTTTGACAAGGGCTCTCAGAAGATGCGTACCGATTGCGCGTATGGGGTTCGCGATTTCCGACTCATCCGCGATGCAACTGCGGATGAATGGAGGCCGCGCCTCAAGCTGCGAACACAATCCCGTATTTGATCTTCAGAAACTCCTGCAATTCCACCGGCGCCCAGGCGCCGAGTTCCTGCCACGTCATCACCTTGCACCGAGTCCGCATTTCCGCGTTCTTCACGGCCGCCATTACCGAGAACCACTGTTCCCTGAGGTCCGGCCGCCGGGCATCGTGCAGGACGCAGAAGCTGCAGCCGGAGGCATAGGCCGCCAGCACGTTGCGAATGAGCTGATACCCGGCATACCCTGCTTCCACGGGCTCTGTAGCTCGCGCGCGCGCCACAATCTCTGCCTGAAACTCAGGCGCCACAGCCGCGTCCGCTGCCGGCTCTTCCCACTCCTGCGTGTATTCCTCGGCGAACTCGATGGCCGTCCGCCGCCGCGCCGCCCGCAAATCCACCCTTGGCAGCAGTTCCCGATCGAAGACCGCGTCGAAATCCCGATAGCCTTCCACAATCTTTGCGGATCGCGTTTGAAAGTCACTCTCGGTTAGCTTGGCTTCGACCAGCAGATTGCCCCAGCGCATATCGACCTCGGTTCGATCGAAATGTCCCGAAGCCAGTGGTACCCGCGCTCTCCATCCAAAATCGGGCAGCGAATCCACATCCACGCCCAGCACAACTTTCAACCGTGACGATTCCGCCGCCCCGAAACCAGCAAAACAATTCATGAGCAGCGCATCGGAGCTCATAGATGAGTCCAGTTCGCGCCAACGCCGTCCTGACTCGGCCTTCGGCAACGCACGCCCCTGCGTATGAATCTTCTCGAACCGCCGCATCCACTCTGGCCGCGCCGCTATGGCCATGTAAGCAGCATCGAAAAAATTCCCATGGCGCGACGGCTCTGGCGCTTCTGCATCCTCGTGCTCCGGGGCAAACACAATCACGGGCGATGTGCCGTAACTCTCGACGTGCAGGCGACCCTTCGCCCACGCTCGGCTCCGCTCCATCAGTTCCTTGCGCAGTTCGGCTGCGTACCAACCTCCCATCACGCCCATACCGAGTCAGATTAACCGGTCGGAAGTACCGCTGTATCGCAAGCCGAAAAACTCGGACCACCATTCACTTTTTTTGTTGCGGCGACCTTCGGATCCACGACAAAATGACATGGGTATCTGCAGCTACTACATCTCAATGCGCAAGGACTTGTGATGCTGAAAGGCAAACCCAACCGACTCAAATTCGAAGCGGAGTTGCTTTCCCGCGGCCCGGGCGGCGCCTGGACCTACATTGAGTATCCCTTCCGCGCGCAAGAAGTCTTCGGCCGCAAGGGCCAAGTCCCGGTGCGTGTCATTCTGAACGGCTTTGCTTTCCGGAACTCGCTGATGCCGCGCGCGGGTGTGCATATTCTAGGGGTCGGCAAAGACGTACTCGCGGGCGCGGCCGCGACTCCCGGAGATACCGTTCACGTTGAACTCGCTCTCGACGATGCGCCACGCACGGTCACCGTTCCCGCAGATCTTGAGACCGCACTCAGGCGTGCTCCCGCGGCGGCCAAATCTTTCGCAGCCTTTTCGTATTCGCACAAGAAGGAATATGTGGACTGGATCGAGAGCGCGAAGAAGCCCGAAACGCGCGCCAATCGCATAGAAAAAGCAGTTGCCATGGTCGCGGAGCGCAAAACACCCAAGGGCTGAAACTCGCGAACCCCTGCGAAGGCCGACCCATTGGGAACTGCCTTTGGAGAGGCTCGTAATTTATTCATCAGCGTTTGAAGGTCGTATTCTGCGGCGACCGGAGTTACCGTTTCTTGCGCGAGAATCCAAATTGGAAAGAATCCTCTCCGACGGAGACACTCAGGGGCTCGAATACAGTTGTTCGCCCATGAGAAAATGGAGCCTGACATGCTCCATTCCAAATTCCTTCAAACAGCCCTCATTTTGGCCGTCAGCAGCGTTGGCTTCCAACCCGTCTTTGCACGTGCGGCGGACACCAAAGCCGACGAAGAGGCCGGCGCCGTTCTCTTTCGCGATAAGGGATGCGCCTACTGCCACGGAGCGAATGGGGCCGGCGGAAAGAAAGGGCCGGACCTCTCTGGCCTGCGCACCGATAAACTGTGGCCTCCGGCCAAAATCACCGACCAGATTCTGAACGGGGGCCAGAAAATGCCGCCCTTCTCCGACTCGCTCAGCGACAAGGAAATCGCCGAGTTGGTCGCCTACCTGCGCGCCAAGCATCGCCCAATTCCGCCACCCTCGGCGAACCCCACGCCGGCGCCCCCGGGACTGTGAACAATCGGACTCATCCTTCACGGAAGGGATTGGCTTCAGCCTGCGCATTCGGACCACGCATATTCCGGCTGCTTGAATTTTTCAGCTAAACCTGCAGCGGGAGGTCTTCCACGCCGGCAGTTCCGAAGACTCTGCGGTAGCGTTCGATCTCGTTTGCCGGACCCATCGCCTTCAGGTAGTTATCTGATAGCTTCACTGCCGGGCGGCCGTCGACGTCGGTCAGTTTGCAGACCAAGCTCATCGGATTGAACCCATCGCCGCCGCGCGGATCGCAATTGCGAAAATCGTTGGTGAGAAACGTTCCCCACCCCGCGCTGAATCGAATGCGGCGATCCGGAACCCACTTGCGCTCATCCTCAAAATCGCTTGCCCGTTGAAAGTCGGCCGGCGTGGCCCCATTCTTCAGTGTCCCACCAAAATATGCATGCAGTCCAAGGATCAGGTCCACATCGAGCCCATCGGATGCGATCAGCCGCTTGCGACGCGGATCCCGCCCATGCTTCTCAAGCCACGCAATGTATTCGTCTCCCGCTGCGTAGGGATCCTTGCTGTCGACGCGCTGTCCTGTCCAGTTTCCAACCCATTCTGGAGCGCCTTCAAGGAACTGCGTTGTTCCGAACGTATCGGGAAGCATGATCAGTAGCTCGCCCTGATAACTCTGCTGCCATAGCTCCAGAATTCGGTACTGGGCCGTGCGCAGATCCTCTTCGTCGTCGGCCAGCGCCGCCAGAGCCATGGGTAACTCATGGGCATTCGTGCCGATGGCTTCCAGGTCATGCTTGTAGGCAAGATAGGTATTCGAGCTGCCGGCAAAGCTTTCGCCCAATACGTCGCTCATCGCGATCACAACGTACTCGTGCCACAGAAAGCTATGCCGCCGCCGCGTCCCAAAGTCGCTCACGCTCAGCCGCGGTACGCCGCGCAGACGTTCCATCTTTTCCCACAGCCGCGTCTTGGCACGCGCATAAAGAATATCGAGCTCAAATTCGCTCAATTCCTTCAGGCTGGCCCGTGTCTTCAACTCGTCGATCACCGAGAGCGCGTAAATCTCCCACATCGTCGTCTCGGTCCACGAGCCTTGGAAGCGCAGCGAGAGTTGCCCATCCTCCACGTGCAACTCAAAATCTGAGAGCTGAAAGTCATTCTCCAGCCACTGGAGAAATGCCGGCTCGAAGATTCCTCGCTTTCCATAGAAGGTATTTCCGGCCAGCCAGATCATCTCAGACTTGTGGAATTTCAGGCGCCGCGTCGCGGCCAGTTGCTCGCGCAGCTCATCCACATTGACGATGTCGCCTAAGCGCACCGTGCGCGTCCGGTTCATCAGCGTGAACGAAGTTTTTGTGCGCGGAAAATTCTTCCAGATGAATTGAAGCATCAGGAGTTTATAAAAGTCAGTATCGAGCAAGGACCGCGTAATGGGGTCGAGTTCCCAGTTGTGGTCGTGCGCGCGCCTGGCGAGGTTGATAATCACAAATCCACTCTATCGCAGCAACGCAACGTCTCGGCACAGCAGGCGCCGGCGCATCGCATGCCATACCTCGCTTCTATGGCTGCTGTGGCTGTGGCTGCGCCGCCGGTTGAGTCGCAGGGGTCTGAGGCGAACCGGGCTGGGTTGCGGCAGGTTGACTGGGATATGCATTTTCGACCGCTGTTCTGAGCCGCTGCATTAACACCACCGGCGGTGCATCCAAGCCGTGATCCAGTTGCAGGGTCCACACCGGACCCTGCAGATCGCCGTCGCCGCTCACAAGGTAGACGCGGATCCTATCGGTGTCCGAGGGGACGTCGCCGGGTGGACTTGCCGCACCACCCCACCCACCGCTCGGTTGTCCGGGAGTTCCCGGGTTGCGATTCGAACCAGGATTCGCACCGGAATTGGGCGGTATTGGCGGCCCAATAGAAACCCCCGTCAAGCCTCTGCCATTTGCAATGGCGCCCTTGATCACAACGAGCACAAAATCGGCATCTCTGCGCCGATGCGCCAGCGTGTACCTGTTCCAATCTTGCAAACTGGCTTGAACATCGGAGATTGCCTGAAGTTCTCCCGCAACCACGCCGAACCGTCCCGCGCCTTCAGGCGCTTCGACATAAACAAATTTCGCGTGCTCGAAGATGGCCGGAACCTGGTCGTGCTTCTTATTCTTCTTTTGCGCCGATGCCATGCCGGTCGCAAGAATCGCTTGCAGAGTCGCTGCGATAAGTCTTTTCATGCCAAAACTCCCACCCCGCTCTTCGCAACCGCGCGCGGACCCGCGGCGTGCTTCAACACTCGACCCGGTCCAAGCGCCGAAGTTAGGCCGCTTCTAAATCTATTTCTTCAGCTTCCCTCGTTCGCTCCTAAATACGCGCCGCAGGACCGCCGTACGACCAACTTCGTCGGCACAGTTACGTCGCGAATCGGCAATTCCGGATGCTCGACCCGTTCCAGCATGGTCGCCATGGCCACCATGCCAATCCCCGCGCAGTCCTGGCGGATTGTCGTCAGCGGCACCGGCAGAAGACTTGAATACTTCACGTCATCCATGCCAACGATCCGCACCTCTTCGGGAATGCGGACATTCAGCGCGATCAGCGTCTGCATCAGTCGCGCTGCCGTCAGGTCGTTCGCGCAGACAATCCCCTCCGGCCTGAGCGTCTCGAGCATCCGTTTCACCAGTGCTTCATCCTGCGGACTTCCCCGCCACACCGGATCCTGTTCCGAGGTCACCTGATACTTCCGCAACGCCTCGTTCAATCCCGTGATGCGCGCGTCGACGGTGTTGGCGGCGTGTACTTCGCCCAGAAATGCCAAACGCCGTACGCCCAGCGAGAGCAGATGTGCGGCTGCCATATATCCGGCGCGCCGGTTGTCCACTCCCACCAGGTCATGCGCCGAGCGCTCAGGATAGGGCAGGTAACACCGATCCAGAAGAACCACCGGAATTTTTGCCCGTTCAAGATCGCGCGCGATTTTGCGGTTCGCTGCGTCCTTGTCCGGGCTCAATTCCAGCGGCGCAAAAAACATTCCAGCCACGTTCTGGCGGATGAACGAGTTGACCATGTGCTCGGCCTCTTTGGCTGCCTCGCCGGCGGTGGTCGATGCGTTTCCCCACAACAATGCGTCGGGACGCGCAAAGGGCGAGCGCATCATCCCATGGCAGATCGGCTCGAAGATTTCAGTCAAGCCGAGTTCTGGAATCAGGAGACCGAACGTGCGCCCTCCGGTCATTTGTGGCGCCAGCACATGCGTGCCTGCGCCCGGTCTTCGCGACACCAGGCCCATGCGTTGAAGATCGAGCACGGCTTTTGCCACGGTGATTCGCGAAGCGTCGAACAGCTTGCCCAGTTCCGCTTCGCTCGGCAAACGATCGCCCGCCTTCAAGGCGCCGGACTGAATATGTCCATGGAGATATTCAAAAACGCGACGATACTTTGCTGTCGCCTGCTCCGCAACCGGCTCCGGAGGTGGGCTGAGCTTAATTGGCATTTTGCGGAGCCCGGCCATACGGTCATCCTTTCCAATCAAAGGGTGGGTTCGGCTAAATAAAGATTGACTGAACTTTTGAAGACTACAGGATTCGACAAGCCATTGTCGGTGCGATTTGAGACTTTTACGCTATGAATGCCTTTACGATCGCCGCATCCTCGAACAACCTTCGGCACAGGCCATTGGGACCTTTAAAAGAACACGGCAGAAACCACGAAGCTCCAACAGGCAGCAGGATCGCATCGACTCAGAGAATTTGTCAATGCATTAGCCCTTTGTGAGCCTTCTACACCACCGCCGGGCGCTCCGTCCTTCCGCGGCTTCTTTGCAAAGCGGGGAAAGACGCTTTGGCGGGAGATGGCTGCCAGTCCCACTTACGCCAGTGCCCCTCAAGCCTCGATCTTTGTCTCGATCTCTTTGCGAAGATCATCCGAGAGCTCCGGCATCGCACCCGCCTGCGACGCCACCCATCCGCCCCAGCGGTTCCCTGCCTCATTCAGTGTCGCCAGGCCGGCTCCGCGCAGGAGGTAGTGCGTCAATGCGGCGGTAAACGCATCTCCAGCGCCGATCGTATCCGCAACTTTTACCGGGTATCCGGGATGCTCGTGCCACTCGTCGCGGCGCACGAGCAGGCTGCCGTGCCCGCCACGCGTAATCGCAACCATTTCCAGCGTCGGAAATTCATTCAGCACACGCTCTGCGCTCTGCTGCTCATAGGTCCGCCGCTCTTGGCTGAACTCATCGGAACTCCACATCTCTGCGTCGCCAGCCGGCAGCCCCAGCAGTCCAAGAACGCGCGGAACTTCTGCGTCGTTCATTTTGACCACCGAGGCCAGTTCCAAAGACTCCTGAATCACTTCGCCGGAATAAAACGGCGTGCGCAGATTCACGTCGAAAACGCGAATACAGCGCGACGAAGCCTGCGCCGCCATGGTCTGGATGGTTTGCCTTGACTCCTGGCTGCGCTGCGCCAGCGAGCCAAAGCAGAGTGCGTCGGCCCGTTCGGCCAGGCGCATCCACTCGTCGGTCAGCTCGAGAAAGTCCCACGCCGCCGGGTGGTGAATTGTGTAGTGCGGCTGGCCGGCTTCAAAATACACCGTCACGCGGCCTGTCTCATGCGCGTGGTCGGTCTCGATAAAGCTCGTATCCGCGGGCATGGGCCGCAGGCGCTCGAGCGCCATGCGTCCCAGGTCGTCGCGTCCAACGCGGCTCAATAAAACGGCGTGGCTCCCGAGGCGCGCCGCCATTACCGTGAAGTTGGCCGGCGCGCCGCCCAGGCGTGGTCCATCCGGCAAAACATCCCACAGCAACTCGCCCAGACCCAGGATCAGATGCGGTTCCCTCAATGTCGTTCTCCATCGTCCGCTTGTTTTGGCATTCCGCCCGATCGAACCGCGCCGCGAAAATCATTCCGCGCGTTCGCGTGGATGCGAAAGTCCATTCAAGCTGTAAACATACACGTTCCCTCGCAGAACACCACTGAGTCAAATCAGCCTGTGGATCGCCAGATGGAGCAGTCTTCCCAATTCGATGAAGCGTATTCACCTTCCGGCTGGTTCGCCATGATCTTATGGTCGGCAATGGCGTCTTGCCGTGATCGGGGAACCTTCCCCAGGTAAACCCGCGTCCAACCACGCGCACTTTCCAGCACATGTTCCTGTTCATTGTTTACATACAGCAGGTCCACAATTAGCGGCCGTCCGGCCGCGGCCTTGCGCCATGCCTTCAAAAGCCGATTCAAGACCGTTGGCCCAAAGGGATTGAATAGAAATACTAGAGCCGGCCCCTCTGGAAGTTGAAACGCGACCGCATCGCCCTGAACCATGCGCATTGGCGCGCGCGCTCTGCCCTCTGCCCGCCACGCCCGCATGTTCCTGCGTGCGATTCCGGCCAGTAGCGGATGCAATTCCACGCCTACGACTTCTCTGAATTGAAGTTCCGATGCGAGGAGCACAGCACGGCCCATCCCCGCACCGAGGTCAATGAAGGTGGTCTCGCTCATCCGCGCGGCTGGCTCGCTGATGCGCCAGCGCCGGATCAACGCCTTAAACACCGAAGGCGCGACCCCAAAATACGCCGTTGCGTGCCGGTCGTGCCTGTGACCGGTGGTCAGATGCCTGCCAGCTACGAGGCCGCTTGTCTTCACGCCAAACTTTAAATCGAACGGATGCTTTGTAAGGCCATGCTTGACCGTGAGCCCCGGCAAGCGCCTTCGCGTCTCTGTTTCCCCGCGGCTGCTTGTTTCTTTGGCGCTTGCTTTCACGGTTTGAACCTTAGCACATGCCACCGGGCCGCTCTCATGAACCGTGTTACGACGATGACACATTCCGCGCCGCATTGACGCCAACAGTGCAGGAGACAAGGAGCGCGGCGATTCATCACCGTCGCTCGAGGTGGAACGATGTTTGAAATGGTGCAAATCATCTGGGATCGGCGGCCCTGGCTGTAGATTCCATGGCAAGCAACCCAGCGCGGTTTCCGCAAGCCGCCGTCCCGAGGGCATACAACATGTTCTGGATTCTGTTCCTGTTCCTGATGATCGTTCAGATTGTTTCCGGCATTCGCCGGGAACAAAAAGCGGGCGAGTGGAGCTGGTCAAAGTTCGTCTTCGCGCTGTCGTTTGCGGCGCTCGAGTTCGTCCTTTTATTTGTGCCGCTCACGTATGTCGATCAACACAGCCGCTACTACAATCCGCTTTGGATTACCGCGACCGTACTTGCGGCGCTCAACTTTATCTGGTTCATCATCGTCTGCCGGCGCTGGCGACTGCCCAATGGGCGCACCAGTCTGGAAGCCTATCGCGACTCTCACCCCAAATAAAACAGGACTCCGCAAACTATTTTCCGGCCGCGTCTACCAGCACTTCCACTGAAGGCGCCACTTTATCGACCAGAACTGCCTGCGGCTTCTTCGCAGCCTTCAGCGCTGCCAGCGCGCTCGATTTCTCGTCCGTTAGCATCGCGCGATGATTCTTCAAAGCGTCCAGCGCCTTCAGGCCCACTCCCGCCACCCTGGACACGCTCTGCGACAGCGGCGCAAGCTCTGCCGTCAGCTCCGATCCCGCCAGCGAAGGCCCCAGCTTGCTGTCGTTCTCGCTCCAGGCTCGCAGCCATTCCTCCACGAACTTCCACTCCGCCGGCGAACCCTTTCCTGCTGCAATATCTTTGCAATCGGCCGCAAACTGGCGCGCCGTCTCGCTCTCAGGGCTCACCGCATCCACCAGCCGGTTGAGGGCGCTGGCCGTCGAATACTCCTTCAACGATTCGCGCTGATATCCCAGCGGAGGTTGCACCGCGGCAGCCAGAATGGCCAGGTACTTCGGATCCGCGTCACCGCTCATCCGCTGCAACATCCTTTGCGTCGACGAGTTGTGCTCGAGGCCGTAGTCATTCAGCTTCTGCGACACAACCGCCATCCGCTTGTACATCGAGTCCACATCGCGCACATCCTGCGGCGACCAGAACCGCTCCGCAATGGGCGCAGTCCGCGGCCAGATGCGGCTGTCCACATTTTCAGGAGTTACAAACTCGCTCCACATGGTTGCTTCTCCGCCCAGGACGAGCGTCTTTTGCTCCGATGTCAATGACGTGGCATCTCCACCCAATGGATCGACAAGATAGTGCTGGCTAGCCGGCTGATTCAGGTCTATGTAGTAGCCATTGGAGAGCATGACTCGATTGCCTTGGCGGGCCGCCGCGGCCAGCCCTTTGGGCCCGCGCCACGATTGCACAACCACATCTTTCGGCGTGTCGGGTTGCAGCACCTCATCCCATCCAACCGGAATCTTGTGGTGCCTGGTCACGATCGCCTGGATTTTTCCCGTAAAGGTTGATTGCAGAGCCGCATTGTCTTTGATTCCGTGCGCCTTCATGAACTCCTGAATGTGCGCGTTCGCTTTCCACTCCTTGCCATCGCACTCATCGCCGCCGATGTGGAAGTATGCGTCCGGAAACAGCGCCGTCATCTCACCGACAAACTTGTCGAGAAACTCGTACGTCTCTTCGCGCGTCGGATCCAGGGCGGCATCGAGAATTCCCCACTTGGTTGCGATCTGATACGGCCCCGGCCCGCTTCCAATCTGCGGATAAGCCGTAAGCAGCGCTGTCGTGTGGCAGGGCATATCGAACTCGGGCACTACGCGAATGCCGCGATCCGCTGCATACTCGATTACGTCTTTAATCTGCTGCTGCGTGTAATAGCTGCCGTTCGATCCCTTCTCATGCAAGAGCGGGAATTGCCGGCTCTCGACGCGGAACCCCTGGTCGTCGGAAAGGTGCCAGTGCATGACGTTCAGCTTCACGGCTTCCATGCCATCGAGATTGCGCTCGATCATCTCAACAGGCATAAAGTGCCGACCCGCGTCGATCATCAGCCCACGCCATTCAAAGCGCGGCTGGTCGTCAATGGTCACCGACGCCGCCGCAAAACCTTGCGGAGTGACGTGGACGAGCTGCAAGAAGGTCTGCAATCCGTGCATGATGCCAAGCGGGTTCCTCGCCGCAAGCTCTACCTTCCCCGGCGCTACCGACAGGTGATAGCTCTCGTCCTCGCCCAGCGCTTCGACTTTCTCGCTCGGCCCTGCCGTACGGATCAGGAAGCTCGCGTCGTGCTTTCCTTCGCGCGCCGCCTCCGCCGCGAAAGGGATTCCAGTCGCGCGCCCCAGCGTCTCCAGAAAACGCCGTCTCGCGGCAGCAACGCGCGCATCGGGATAATCCTCGATGCTTACGGCGAAATTGCCGTCAATCAGGAACTGCCCATCGCCCAGCGCCAGATGCGCCGGCAGCGGCATCAATGGAACCGAATCGTTTGCCTGGGCAGACCCGGCCGCAGGAACCAGCAGTAAACTCCCGAAAGCACAGCAACACAGAACCTGGCGAGCGCAGCCGAGCGTTTTCAATCAAGTTCTCCTGAAGAAATTGGTGGAGCCTCGCCGCAATCATACATCGCCGTATCCGCCATGGCGGCGATCAAAACCAGCTCAATCGATCACTTCAGAGTTATTAAGCATGTTCGCAATTCCTTCTCCGCAGAGTGACAGTCCCCCGCAATTCGCGTTACGCTTAGGCAGATGCGCGCCCTGCGCGGCTCGAAGGAGTTTCACCCACTCATGCCGATTCAGAAAACGTCAAAAATCTGGCACAATGGCACCCTCATTCCCTGGGAAGATGCCTCGCTCCATGTGATGAGCCACGTCATCCACTATGGCTCCAGCGTCTTTGAGGGCATCCGGTGCTACGGCCAACCCTCCGGCTCCGCTGTTTTCCGGCTTCCCGAGCACATGCAGCGCCTGCTCGACTCAGCCAAGATCTATCGAATGGACATTCCGTACAGCCTGGACGAGCTTTGCGCGGCCGTGGTTGACGTAGTTGAAGCGAACCATGTGGCTCCCTGCTACATCCGGCCCATCGTGCTGCGCGGCTACGGCGAGATCGGCGTCAGCCCCAAGGGCTCGCCCATCGAGGTCTACATCGCCAACTTTCCCTGGGGCAAGTACATTGCCGGCAGCGGTGGTGCCGACGTCTGCGTTTCAAGCTGGAACCGCCTGGCCCCCAACACTATGCCGGCTCTCGCCAAGGCCGGCGCCAACTACATGAATTCCCAGCTCATTCGCATGGAAGCCGACCTGAACGGCTACCAGGAAGGCATCGCGCTCGATGTGAACGGTCTCATCAGCGAGGGCTCCGGCGAAAACATCTTTGTCGTCCGCAATGGTGTTATCTACACGCCGCCGCTGGCCAACTCCGCCCTCTCCGGCATCACCCGCGACAGCGTGCTTACGCTCGCCCGCCACCTGGGGTTCACGGTTATTGAACAGTCTCTGCCACGCGAGCTGCTCTATATCGCCGACGAGGTGTTCTTCTCCGGAACCGCTGCCGAGGTGTCGCCGATTCGTTCGGTCGATCGGATCGTGGTTGCCGATGGCAAGGTAGGCGAAATCACCAAGAAGATCGCCGATGAATTCTTCGGGATTGCCAACGGCCTGAAGCCGGACCGCTTTGGCTGGCTCACGCCGGTGAAAGTGGACGCCGCGGAGCCGGTCACGGTGTAACCTCCGCCGGATTCGCGAGGGTCGCAAAGGAAAGGGCAGCCTCTCGAGGCTGCCCTTTCTTTTGCGACCCGCACACAAGCGGCCTCTGTGTCGGAGGAGTCACTGCCGGCTTGGCGGTGATTCGGGCGGAGATGGAAAACGAACAGAGGCGGGTGAAGGTTCGTGGTCTCCGACGTCTTCAACGCGAGACAGGGCGCACGCGATCTTCTGTGAGGTCAGTCGTGGACCACCCGCTCAATCCAGTTCCAAAAAAAAATAAAAAAAAGCGGTTTCTGTAAAGAAATTCCCTGTTTTCATAGAGATAGAAGGAGTCCACTCTTCCAAATTCTAGATAGCAAAGGGGTTATTTGCAGATTCTAGACAACAAAAGAGTTACGGGCATGATTTTCTTAATTTTGAAGCCTCCTTGGGTTCGATACGCTTTTTTCTTCAGGAAAAGGGCCTCTCGAGGGCCGAAATTTTCCGAATTCGGCATCTTGTAAAAACGATCTAGATGGATTGTGCGCCGGCGATGCGAAATTGCATGCAAACGGAACGAAAGAAAAACAGAGGATTTTGAAGGCTACGATGGATTTCTGCCATCAAGGACGAGACCGGGATAGGGAGGTCTGGCGGAGCGCGATTCGGTGCAGGGTGGAATTTCGGGAGGGTATCCGGATTTCCGTGACGCGCTGGGCTGAAGACGATTCAACCATTTGCTTAGGGGTAGCTTCCGGATTGCCTGTGACTCAGGCGGACTGAGATAGAAAAACAAACAGGAGGCGGGTGAAGTTTCGTGGTCTCCCATGTCTCAAGCGCGAGACATGGGGCACCCGGTCTTTTGTTGATCGTCAGACATGGGGCACTGGGCGGCTTAATTCGGTTCCGTAGGTTTAGGCATCAGTCGATCGAAGTGAATCAGAAAATGGAACCCCGGCTCCGTCATGGAAGTATCCAGAGCCTTGCCATCCGGGGTCATCTTGCCGGTGAAGATTGCACTCCCAACAGAAATAAAGATCTGGCGCGAGGTCTGATCGTATGTGACTTTGCTTGCCAGCGCGCCTTTGAATTTCTCATCCGGACAATCGATGGTGACCATCAGGCCGTCCTCGGTGTTGTAGATGTGAAAGATGAAGTGGATTGTGATCCCACGACTTTCGTATTCGGTGCCGGCCCAATCGCCGTCAAAGATGGTTGGCGGAGCCGGCTTGGGTATCTTCGCCTGCCAGGTGACGCGCTTCAAGTTGAGCGGCCACGAGCCTTCCTGGGTCCAAACGCCGGTCATCTCGGAGCCGGATGGGGTAACCGTTGCCTCATAAGAGGCAACCCTGGGTTCAAGATCGCCGTTGCTTCTCGGCATCCAATACGTGAATCGAAGAACCAGACGACTGCCGTCGAAAGAACCTCCGATTGCGGGAGCACCTGAAACCTTCCTATCAATATCGTCGAGGAGCGCCGTCATCTTGCCTTCAGGCGTTGTGCTCATATGAAGCACCACATGCCCGACAGGACCCTGACCCACTAAGATGCCATCCCAGTCGCCAGCGAGCGGAAAGGTGGCAGGACTGGTTTGTGCGCTGGTCAGAGGAGGGAGAAGTCCCCACCCGAGCAGCATTGCACAAAGAGAGATCACCTTCATGAAGGTTCTCGCTTTCGAATGGATCAATCATATTTCAGGTTCGCCGATTTCGATTGCGTGAGCATTGCCCTTCCCCGCCATATTCAACAGATGCCGTCGTTTGGGATGGGGCACCCGCAGGGGTTATTCGTAGCGCAGTGCTACCACAGGTTCCACGCGCATCGCGGCGCGCGCTGGAACGAGAGCGGCAGCGAGCGCCACGACGACCAGCAGCATCGCGGCACCTGCGTACGTCCACGGATCGTAGGGTCCCACTTGGAAGAGCAGGCTCTTGAGCAGGCGGCATGTACCCAGCGCGGCGCCTAACCCGAGCACGCCTCCCAGCAAGATCAGGCGCACGCCTTCGCCCGCAACCAGCCGCAGAATGTTCATGCGCGTCGCACCCAGGGCCATGCGCACGCCAATCTCCTGCGTGCGCTGCGTGGCCACAAACGCAATAACCCCGTATAGGCCGATCACGGCCATCAGCAGGCCGCAGAGCGCGAAGAACCCCACCAGCGCCGTCTCGAACCGCGGCCGATCGGCCAGCTTGCTTACGCTCTGGCTCAGCGTTTCAACCTCGACCGGAAGCGTGGGGTCGATCTGCGCAATCTGGCCCCGTATCCACGGAGCCATAGCCGTTGGCGCGAGGGATGTTTTCACGACGATCGCGTTCCACGGCGCCCAATCTTCCGCAACGCTTCGGCGCAGACGATAGAACTCCGGTTCATCATCGCCGGTGAGGCTCTTATTTTTGACGTTGGCCGCCACTCCCACCACTGTCGACCAGGGGTCATTCGGTCCCGGCTTCACATGCTGGCCGATCGGATCGGCATCGCCGAAAAGGCGCGTCGCGAGCAGGCTGCTGACGATGAGAAAATGTTCGTTTGAAATTCTCTCTGCCTCGGTGAACCGCTGGCCACGCACGATGGGAATTTCGAGCGCATTGAAGTAATCCGGGGTGACCCACCGCCAGGTCACCATGCCGCCCGTACCGTCGGCAAAGTGCGGCTTGCCGTCCACCTGGATGTTGGCGAAGATCTGGCTTTCGTGCGTGTCTGCCGGCGGAAGCCAGTTGCTCATGCCCACCGCGGTGACGCCCGGGAGCCGGCGCAGCGCAGCTTCGGCCGCGAGATAAAACTCCATGCGTTGTTGAGAAGTGGTGTAGCGATACTGCGGCAACGCGATATGCGCGGCCAATACGCCGTTGGTGCGGAGCCCCAAGTTCTGGCGCTCGATGCTGCTGAAGCTGCGCATCAGCAGTGCCGCGCCCGCGAGCAACACCATGCTTACCGCGATCTGCCCAACGACCAGGAACCGCCGCGCCCACGCGTGGCCACCTGCACTGCTTGTGCGCGCAACCAGAGCCTTGATGCGGGGTCTCTCCAGCGCGGGCAATGCGCCAAACACTGCTCCGCAGACCAGAGAAACCATCAGCGTGAAGAGAACAATGCGCAGATCGAGCTGCGCATGTTCCAGGAAAGGTATGCCCGCGGGAGCGATGGCGACGAACACGCGGAGGAGGATTTCCGCAAGCACCAACCCGGCCAGGGCGCCCGCTGACGACAAGAGAAGCACCTCGGTCAGGCGCTGCCGCACCAGACGTGCGCGGCTTGCGCCCAGGACCGATCGCACAGCGAGCTCGCGTTCGCGCTGCGCAGCCCGCGCCATCAACAGGCTTGTGACGTTGGCGCATGCAATGAGCAGGACTGCGAGCACCGCGCCAAGCAGAACCCAGGCGGCCGTGCGGACATCGTGCATCTGGCGGTCGCGAACCAATCGCACGCGCAGATGAACCTCATTGCGGAATTGCGCCGGCGCCAGGCTGAGCGAGTAGTTGAAGACTGGCTGCAACTCTTGCTGCGCACGGTCGATCGTCATTCCCGGCTTCAAACGTGCAAAAGCGTACATCACCGTGTCTGGGGATTCTCGGCGTTCGGCGGCCACGTCCAGGGCCTCGGGTAAAACAATATCCGCGGCCTCGAGGGCCGGCATTTCAAAGTCTCTGGGCAGCACGCCGATGACGCGCACCTGCTTGCCATCGATGTCGATGAGCCGGTTCAGGACTCCGGGATCGCGGCCATAATGCGACTGCCAAAGGCCGTAGGAAATCAGCGCGACTTTCACGCCGTTGGGCCGGTCCTCTTCCGGCAAAAAATTCCGGCCCATCATCGGCGAGATCCCCAGCGTGGTCAGAAAATTCTGCTCGACGCTGGCGCAGCTCAGATGTGCCGGATTGTGCTCGGTCAGATCGCAATCGTGCGCGCCTGTTTCCGACGTGAAGGCATCGAACGGTTTTTGATTGTCGCGCCAGTCGTAGTACGAGCCGCCCAGCATGAACTCTTCGGGGATAATTGGGGCGGTGAGGCCGACGGAAACCAGCCGGTTATCGTGAGCGTACGGGAGGGGCCTGAACAGAATTCGATCGACGACGCTGAAGACCGCGGTGGTGGCGCCAATGCCTACGGCCAGCGTTGTGATCACCGCAAACGTGAACACCCAGTTGCGGCGGAAGCCTCGCATTGCGTAGCGCACATCCTGTTTTACCGTGCTGATCCACCACCCTGGGCGTTGAGCATAGGTCTGCTCCCGCGTGCGCTCCACTCCGCCGAACTCGATCATTGCCTGGCGGCGCGCTTCGCCTTCCGACATGCCCGCGGCTACGTTCCTCTGGACGGACTGATCGAGGTGAAAGCGCAGTTCCTCGTCGAGTTCGCTTTGTGGTCTGCGGGAAACTAAAAACCTCAGCCGGGTCAAGAACTCATTCATGTCCAAACCTCCCATGGGCGATCCGAGGTGAGTGGTCTCCCCGATCCCCAAATGCGAGGGACCGGGGGCACCCGCACCCACCAAAAAGTCGTGCTTTCGCACCCGACAGTGTGCTCCTACTCATAACGCAGCGCCGCAACCGGTTCGACCTTCATTGCTGCGCGGGCGGGAATGAGCGTCGCGACAAATGCGACGAGTGCGAGAAGCAGCGCCACTCCTATGTAGGTAGCCGGGTCGTGCACGCCGACGTGATAGAGCAGGCTCCGCAGCAGGCGGGCCGTCATCAATGCTGCAGCAAGTCCCACTCCACCACCAACGAAAATCAGCCGCACGCCTTCGCGTGCAATGAGCCGCAAAATATTGCCGCGTGTTGCGCCCAGCGCCATGCGCACACCGATCTCCTGCGTGCGCTGCGTGGCCAGAAACGAGATCACGCCATAGAGCCCGATCACCGCCATCAGCAATCCGCAAAGTGCGAAGAACCCCAGCAGCGCCGTTTCGAACCGCGGCCGGTCGGCAAGTTTGCTCAGGGTTTGGTCGAGCGCTTCTATCTTGACTGGGACGGTGGGATCGATTGCGGAAATCTGCGACCGCACCCACGGCGCAACGGCTTGGGAAGACAAGACCGAACCAATCACCATGACTGGCTTCCTTCCCTCCCAGTCGCTGTCGGACTTTCCCCGGAGGAAGTCGATCTCCGGCTCGTCCGGTGAAACCAGCCCGCCATTCTTCACGTTCTCGGCCACACCCACAACCGTGGCCCCGTTCACTCGTCTCCCAATTGGATCTTCGCCGGGAAAGATGCGTGCCGCCATGAGCCTGCTGATGACGACAACGGACTGCGAAGAGCCGGTATCCTGCTCAGTGAACCCGCGCCCGCGAACAATGGGGATATTCAGCGCCGAAAAATAATCGGGCGTGACTTTTCGATCGGTGAGGGTATCGCTCGGTGATGCGCCCTGGTAAGGCTTTCCGTCGATTGTGAGGCCGTTCAAGCGCGAACCGCCCTGCCATCCCCCCGGCGGAACAGAATCGCTGAATGCGACCGCGCGAATGCCGGGCAAACGCCGGATCGCCGCTTCAGCGTCCAGGTAAAACTGCATCTGTTTGCGGGTCGTGTTGTATCGGAATCCGGGCAGCGCAATCTGCGCCGTGAACACGCCGCCGGTCTGCATGCCGAGATTTTGCTCCTCAGTATTTCTGAAGCTTTTGAGGAGCAGCGCCGCGCCGGTAAGCAGAACCATGCTCACCGCAATCTGCGCTACCACCATGGTTCCGCGCACCAAGGTACGCTTGCGCATCTTCGCGGTGCGCGCCGCCAGTGCCGACCTGCGCGGTGTCTGGAGGGCAGGCAGCAGCCCGAACAACGCTCCGCAAACGAGCGACAGCAACACTGTAAACAATGCAATGCGCAAGTCGAGCGTGGCCCGCTGGAGAAACGGAATCCCTGTAGGCGCGAGGCGCACAAACACGCGCAGCAATCCCTCGGCCAGCGCCATGCCTGCCGCGGCTCCGGCAAGCGAAAGCAATACTGCTTCGGTCAGCGTCTGGCGGATCAAACGTCCGCGGCTTGCGCCTAGCGCTGAACGCACGGCCAGTTCACGCTCGCGTCCCTCGCCGCGCACCATCATCAGGCTGGCCACATTCGCGCATGCAATCAAGAGGACTGCCAGCACCGATCCCAATAGAATCCACGCCGCCAACTGAATGTCGTCGGTCTCGCGATCGCGCAGAGAACGAATGCTCAGGTGGATGTCCTTGCGCACATCTGCAGGAATGAACGTGTCGCGCGTGTGCTCGAAGAGCGGCTCCATCTCTTCCCTTGCCTGCTGAATGCTCACGCCTGGCTTGAGCCGCGCCAACGTGCGCATGGGATTGCCGAAGCCTCCGTTGGCGGTCTTTTGCTTGGTCGGGTCGAGCGCCATGGGGAAGACTATGTCCGCCGGTTGCAGCGTGGGAAACTGGAAGTCCTTGGGTAACACGCCCACCACGCGGACCAGATCGCCATCGACATTGATCTGGCGATTCAGAATGTTCGGATCGCGGTTGTAATGGTCCTGCCACAGCCCATATGAAATGAGGATCACGGGCGGTCCGTTGGGCAGAGCTTCTTCCGGAGTAAAGTTGCGGCCCACCACCGGGGAGATTCCCAGCATCGGCAAATAACCGGCGTCGAAGTCCATGTAATCGAGCTGCTCTGGATTATTCTCGATCAGGTCGGCGGGGTGCGGTCCCGTGCTCTGAATGGCCATGGCTTCGAAGGGCTTTTGATGGTCGCGCCAATCGAAGAAAAATCCGCCCATCATGAATTCCTGCTTTTCAAGCGAATGCACCAACCCGACTGTGACCAGGCGGTCGTCCTGCGCATAGGGCAGCGGACGAAATAAAATTCGGTCGACGACACTGAACACCGCCGTCGTCGCGCCAATCCCCACGGCGAGCGTCGTGATCACCGCAAACGTGAATACCCAGTTGCGGCGGAAGCCGCGTTGCGCATAGCGCACATCCTGCGCGACTGTTCCCATCCACCAGCCGGGCCGTTGTTCGTAGCACTGCTCTCGCGTGCGCTCTACGCCGCCAAGTTCAATCAGCGCCTGCCGGCGCGCTTCTGACTCAGTCATGCCTGCAGCGATGTTTCTCTCGACTGACTGCTCGATGTGGAAGCGCAGCTCGTCGTTTACGTCCCGCTGAAGGCCGCGTCGGAACATTGCCCACCTCCGATGAAGAAAATCACTCACGCTGCCGAATCCTCCAGAAACTGGCGCCGTTGAAACCATCCCTCAGGCCCTAAAGGGCGGATACAATTTGCGGTTTGCGGCCCGGATAAATCCGGGCCCTTTCAAAACGAAGACTAACGAGGTATTTGCAGCAAGCTGTGAAGTCGTGCACTGATTTCAAAATCAAGCATCTTCCGAGCTTCAGGTGCCTATTCATGGCGCAGCGCATCCATCGGCTCCATGCCCGCGGCGCGCCTTGCGGGAATCCAACCGGCGGCCAGCGCCACTGCGAACAACAAAACTGTACCGCCCACAAGTGTTACCGGATCGTAGGGCCCCACGCCATAAAGCATCGTTCCCACCAATCTTCCCAGCCACAGCGCAGCAGCCACGCCGGCAATCACGCCGGCAACCGCCAGCCACGCACTCTCGCGCAGAATCATGGCGCGCACCTGGCCCGGCTGCGCACCGAGAGCGAGCCGGATGCCGATCTCGTTCTTGCGGTTCGCCACCGAATAGGCCATCACACCGTAAATGCCCACGCACGCCAGTGCCAACGCCAGCGCGCCAAAGCCTGCCGCCAATGTGGCCAGTGCGCGCTCCATGCGCATGGTTGTGTCAATGTCTTCCTGCTGGCTGCGAATTTCCTGGATGGAGAACTCGCTGCTCACGCCCGCGACCGCACGCCGCAACGCAGGCACAATCACCGCCGCGGGCAGATGCGTACGCACCATGAAATTCGACCCGTATGATTCGTCAGCCTGCGTGAGTGGCAGAAAGAACTGCCCTGGCGCCTGGCTGCGCAGATCGTCGTTGAGCGTGTCACCGCAGACGCCCACCACCTCGATCCACGATTTGGGAGTGCCTTCGCCACTCAGCGTGATGCGCTTGCCGACAGGGCTTCCATGTGGAAACCGCTCACGCGCCAGCCGCTGGTTGATCACCGCGACTTTCTGGGACGTTGCGGTGTCTTGCGGACCAAACCCGCGTCCCGCAAAGATCGGCACACTCATCACCGCGAAGAAGCCGTTGCCGACTCGGTTCGAGCGTTCTGCAAGATCATCTCCTGCGCCGCCTCCATCCATCGTCACAGACGTTGCTTTAAGCAAACCAGGGTCGTCCGGCCGGACTGGCACAGTTTCCGGGTGCGCGACTTCGTCTTCAGTCCGGATCGCGACTGTGTTCCAACCGCCGCCAAGCCAGGTGACAGACATTGCCGTCGCCGCGTCCACGCCGGGAATCGCCGCGATCGCACGCTCCACATCGCTCATAAGCTGTACGTTCTTCTTGGGCGGGAAACGGTCAGGCGCCGGATAAATCGGCGCGATCAGCAAATGGTCGGTGCGGAATCCCGGTTCGATCGATGCCAGCCCCATCACGGTGCGGACAAAAAGACCCGCACCGATAATCAAAAGCGTAGAGAGAGCAATTTGCAGCCCCACCAGCGCCTTACCGCGCAGCCCGCGCTGCCGCCGCGTTGCGGTCTGCGCGCCTTCCTTCAGGCCGCCACTCACATCCAGGCGCGCCGCGTTCCATGCCGGAAACATCCCGAACATGAGCCCGGTGAGGACCGTGGAAACTGCGCAGAATACAAAGATGCCCCAATCGAAGTGAACAGCCATCTTGTCTGCGCGCCATCCTCTCACGAGCAACGCCGGAATTCCGTTGCGCCCGGGATATCCGAGCAGCAACCCGCCGCTGCCGCCCAGCGCGGCCAGAAACAGGTTCTCTGTCAGCAGTTGTTGCAGCAAGCGCCGCCGTCCCGAACCAAGCGCCAGGCGCACGCTCATCTCGCGCGTGCGTTGAGTGCCGCGCGCCAGTTGCAGGTTGGCCACGTTGGCGCATGCCAGCAGAAGCACCAGCCCAAGGAGCACGCCAAGCACATTGAGCGGCTTGCGGAAATCGCCGTCCATTTGATGCAGCCCGCGCGCGCCGTCGGCCATCACCATCCGTGGCATCGTTGTGTTCGGCTTCACAGTCATTGTTGAGCGCACAGCGGCTGCCAACTCGGTATCCAGCGCAGCCTGCGCCTGGCTTTCGCTTACGTCGGCGCGCAGCCGCCCCATCACCTCGATGCCCCAGTAGCCGGGATCCTTCAACGCCGACAGGCCCACGCCACCCCATGGGTCAACCATGTTCGCCATCGACATGGGCACAAACAGATCTGGCGACTGCTGCGCGCTCGCCGCTCCTGTAAATATCCGCGGATTCACGCCGACAATCGTCAGCGTCGCTTTGTCTACGCGAAGTGTCTGGCCGATTACATTCGCTGACCGTCCGAATGCGCGATCCCACAGTCCTTCGCTGATTACGGCCACTGCACCCGTGTCCACCGCTCCATCGTCGCTCGGCAAAATCGCCCGCCCCAGCTGCGGGCGCACGCCCAACAGGCTGTAGTAATTGCCCGACACCGCCTCAACGCTCAGAGGCTCCGCAACCCCACCCACCATGCCTGAAGAGCCCACTTCTTCAAATGCCACCAGCCCTTGCAACGACCGGTCGCTGGCCTGCAACTGGCGAAACACGGGATACGAGAAGCTCTCGCTGGTCATGCCCGCCGCATGCGTATCGAACTCGGTCCGATAGCCTTGCACCGGCGTCTCCCCATTCGCACGCCATCCCAGCAAACGCAACTGCTCCGGATGATCGACAGCAAGCCGGTCGTAGAGCATCTCTTTCGCAATCGAGAAGATTGCCGTATTGGCGCCAATCGCGAGGGCCAGCGATCCCGCAGCCACCGCGGTGAATCCCGGGCTCTTGGCCGTCAGCCGCAGCGCATAGCGCACATCCTGGACGACTGTTCCCATCCACCAGCCGGGGCGCTGCTCGTAAGTTTGCTCGCGTGTCCGCTCGACCCCGCCAAACTCGATCAATGCCTGACGGCGCGCTTCTGCCGCGTTCATCCCCGCAGCCACGTGCAGTTCGATGGCCTTTTCCAGATGAAAGCTCAGCTCAAGGTCGAGTTCCTCAGGCTTCCGCCGTGAAATGAGAAAACGCAATTGCGTCCACAGTTCTCGCATCATGACGCGGCCTCCGGAATGCGGCCCAACACCAGCCCGATCGCCTCAGACAACCGCTCCCACGTCTCAACCTCGGACTTCAGTTGCTTCCGCCCCGTCGCCGTCAGCGCGTAATATTTGGCTTTGCGATTGTTCTCGGAGTTGCCCCAGTCGGCCCGAATCCAGCCCTTGTACTCGAGCCGGTTCAGCGCCGGATAAAGCGATCCCTGCCCAATCTGCAGCACCTCATTCGAAATTTGCTGGATGCGCTGCGCTACGCCCCATCCATGCATTGGCCCGGTCGCCAGCGTCTGCAAAATCAGCAAATCCAGGGTTCCCTGCAAGAGATCTGTCGATGTCGGCATCTTCCCCTCGATGTTCGACAACAGAATGAACCCGTCTCCTGTCGGATGTCAAGGGGGAGGCGAGTCGAATTCACCCTAACCCGCGCGTATCATGGTAGGTGTCAGTTCTCAGTTGTCAGCTGCGTGCTGTCCACTGAACACTGACATCTGACCACTGCTTTTAAGGAACGCCGCCCTGGTGAAACCCGACATGCAAGTCCGAGTGGCCGGGATGGACCTCGTCAACCCGGTCATCGCCGCCAGCGGCACCTTTGGCTATGGGATCGAGTTCGAAGAGATTGTCGATCTGGAGCAGATTGGCGGTTTTGTCACCAAGGGCATATCCCTTGAACCCATGGCCGGCCATGCGGCCCCGCGCCTGATACAAACGGCCGCAGGTATGCTCAACGCCATCGGCCTGCAAAACGTCGGCGTCGAAGACTTCATCCAGAAAAAATTGCCGGCACTCGCCCGTTACCCTGGCTGCAAAGTTATCGTCAACGTCTTCGGCTATACCGTCGCCGAATACGTTGCGGTCATCGAGCGCTTGAACCAGGCAGAGGGCATGGCGGCCTACGAGCTCAACGTCTCGTGCCCCAACGTGCATGAAGGCGGCATGGCTTTCGGCGCCGACCCAGGCACGCTTGAATTTCTTGTCCATCGCGCTCGCACCGCGTCGCGCCGGCCGCTGATCGTCAAGCTTTCGCCCAACGTCACCTCCATCGGCCTAATGGCCCGGATTGCGGAAAACGCAGGCGCTTCCGCCGTTAGCCTCACGAATACTTTCCTCGCCATGTCCATCGACCCGGAAACGCGCAAGCCCCGCCTCAGCAATGTCACCGGCGGCCTCTCCGGGCCGGCCATCAAGCCCATTGCCCTGCGCATGGTTTACGAGACAGCCAAGGCGATCGATATTCCAGTGATCGGGATGGGCGGCATTGTCACCCCGGAAGATGCGGTCGAGTTTATGCTTGCCGGGGCCACCGCCATTCAGGTGGGAACCGCCAGCTACGCAGACCCGCGCGCGGCCGAGCGCCTGGCACGCGGCATGCAATCCTGGTGCCGCAGCCATCGCGTCGAAAAAGTGAGCAGCCTCACAGGTGCCTTGGAACTGCCCTCTTCCTGATGCGCTCCGCGTCACACGAACCGCGCCCTCTCCGTGTTCGTTTTCCGTCTGCTCTTATCCCCCAGCTCTTTCCTTTCAGCGGCATAAGGGCCGTCCTCCAGATCGCGCCCGCGAAGTGCGGCCAGTCACACTCATGCGCCATCCATTGAACGCGCGGCAGCGTCCTCACACGCAGATGTTGCAAGAAACCCATGAACTGTGATGGAGAACACAGCGAGTCGTCCTTTCGCATGGGTACCTTCCTTTTCGTCAATCAGTGACAACCGGCGTTCATCTTTCATCGACCTTTTCCGGCGCGATCACTGTTGATTAGCAACGCAAGTGAGGTGGGTATGGGTCAGTCGATTTGGAGTTCGATGGAGAAGAAGGGCTACAGCCGCAGAGACTTTATGCAGTTCTGCGCTGCGGCCGCGACCGTGGCCGGGTTCGGTCAGTCAGGCGTGGCCCAGGTGGCTGCGGCCTTCGAGAAAAAGGAAAAGCCCGCCGTCGTCTGGATGCATTTCCAGGAATGTACCTGTTGCAGCGAGTCCTTCATCCGCGCCTCCCACCCCATCGTCGTCGACGCCCTGCTCGATGTTCTCGACTTGAACTACACCGAGACACTCATGGCCGCTTCCGGCTTCCAGGCCGAAAAGTGCCTGACCGACACCATCGAGAAGAACAAGGGCAAGTACATCGTCCTGGTAGAAGGCGCCGTTCCTACGGGCGACGACGGCGTCTACTGCATGATCGGCGGCAAGACGGCCGAATCCATCCTCCAGACCGTCGCCAAGGATGCGGCGGCCATTGTTGCGTGGGGCAGTTGCGCCTCCAACGGTTGCGTTCAGGCCGCCAAGCCTAATCCCACCGGCGCCACGCCGATCTACAAGCTGGTCGACAAGCCCGTGATCAACGTCCCCGGTTGCCCGCCCATCGCCGACGTCATGATGGGCGTTGTCACCCACCTCCTCGTTCTCGGCCAGGTCCCCGCGCTCGACTCGCAAGGCCGTCCCAAGGAGTTCTACGGCCGCCGCGTCCACGATACCTGTTACCGCCGTCCCAACTACGATGCCGGCCTCTTCGTCGAGTCTTTCGACGACGAGAACGCGCGCAAAGGCTATTGCCTTTACAAAATGGGCTGCAAGGGTCCCGTGACGTATAACGCCTGCTCCGTCGTCAAGTGGAACGAGGGCACCAGCTATCCCATTCAGTCCGGGCACGGCTGCATCGGATGCAGCGAAGCCGGCTTCTGGGACAACGGCCCGTTCTATCAGCACCTGCCGTCCTTCCCGGGCTTCGGCATCGAGAGCACCGCGGACACCGTCGGTGCAACCGTGGGGGCTGCCACGCTGCTTGGCGTCGGCGCCCACGTGGTGGTTACCAACATTCGCAAACGCAGCGTGATCGCAGAAGTGCACGCCGACGATCAGAAGGAGTCGTAACAGCATATGGCACGCGTAATCGTCGATCCAGTAACTCGAATTGAGGGCCACCTGCGGGTTGAAGCCGTGGTGGAAAACGGCGTCATCACCGACGCATTCAGCTCCGGCACCATGGTGCGCGGCCTCGAGAAAATTCTCATCGGCCGCGATCCACGCGACGCATGGGCCATCACCGAACGCGTCTGCGGCGTCTGCACCACCGTGCATGCGCTCGCCAGCGTCCGCGCCGTCGAAGATGCACTCGGCATCGCCGTTCCGCCCACGGCCGAGCTCATTCGCAACATCATGATGGCTACGCTTTACGTCCAGGATCACGTCGTGCACTTTTACCACCTGCACGCTCTCGATTGGGTCGACATCGTGAACGCCCTCAAGGCCGACCCCAAGAAAGCTGCGGAGCTCGCGCAATCCTTCTCCAAGTGGGACAAGAACACCCCCGCTTACTTCTCCGAGGTCCAGGACAAAATCAAGGCATTCGCCGCCAGCGGCCTCGGCATCTTTGCCAATGGCTACTGGGGACACCCGGCCTACAAGCTTCCTCCTGAAGTGAACCTCATCGGCGTCGCCCACTACCTCGACGCGCTCGAGTGGCAGAAGGAAGTCGTCAAGATTCATGCCGTCTTCGGCGGCAAAAATCCACACCCGAACTATCTCGTCGGCGGTGTTCCCTGCTCCATCGATACAAACGAAGTGGCCGCCATCAACTCCGACCGGCTCAATCTTGTCGCGCGCCTCATCAGCCAGGCCGACGAGTTCGTCAACCAGGTCTATATTCCCGACCTGCTGGCTGTTGCCTCCTTCTACAAAGACTGGGCGCAATGGGGCGGCGGTTTGAAGAACTACATGAGCTACGGCGAATACCCCACCCAGGGCTATGGCAAACCGGAAGCCTTCAAGTATCCGCGCGGCGTCGTTCTCAATCGCGATCTCTCCACGGTGCATCCCGTCAACCCGCGTGACTCGCAGGAGATCAAGGAATACATCGCCTCTTCCTGGTACACCTACGACGGGGGTGACAACGAGGGTATCCATCCATGGGCCGGCGAAACCAGGCTCAACTACACCGGGCCCAAGCCGCCATTCGAGACGCTCGAGGGTCACGCCAAATATTCATTCCTCAAGACCCCACGCTGGAAAGACAATCCCATGGAAGTGGGGCCGCTTGCCCGGCTCGTCGTCGCATACGCTTCCGGACACACCGATGTGCAGGAACTGGTGAAAGACACACTCGGCAAGCTCAACGCGCCCGTGGGCGCACTCTTCTCCACCCTCGGCCGCACCGCCGCCCGCGGTCTCGATGCTGCCCTCGCCATGATCTGGCTCAAGGAGTTCTTCGGTCAGCTCATGGACCGCGTCAAAATCAACGAGACCTCAACATTCAACGGCGAGCGCTGGGAGCCGAAGTCCTGGCCCACCGATGCCGAGGGCGTTGGCCTCGTAGAAGCGCCGCGCGGCTCCCTGGCACACTGGATCAAGATTCACGACGCCAAAATCGACAACTATCAGCTCGTCGTCCCAACCACCTGGAACGGTTCCCCGCGCGATGCCAAGGGCCAGCGCTCGTCCTTCGAAGCCTCGCTCATTGGCACGCCCGTCGCCAAGATCGATGAGCCCGTCGAGATTATCCGCACCATCCATTCCTTCGACCCGTGTCTGGCCTGCGCCGTACACTTGTACGATCCGCAGGGACGGCACATCAGCCAGGTTTCATTTGAGTGAGAATATGAGCACGCCAGCCCTGGATACAAAACGGAGTCTGATCGCAAGAGCCGCTGCCCAACCGGTCGACTATCGACGCATCTATGTGTGGGAACTCCCGGTTCGGGCCTACCACTGGATCAATGCTGTGGCCCTCACTGCACTTCTCATCACGGGCTATCTCATCGGCGCTCCCATTCGCATGTTCTATGCAAGCGAGGCCTACCAGCTCTATTGGTTCGGGTGGGTCCGCTTCATCCACTTCCTCGCGGCATTCATTTACGTCTTCAACTTCCTGGCCCGTCTCTATTGGGGATTCGTCGGCAACAAGTACGCCAGTTGGGCAGCGTTTTTCCCGCTCAAGCGCTGGCAGCGCCGGGAAATCGTGGATGTCATCAAGGCCGACGTCTTCGAGGTCAAGGCCCACGGCCCCATCTCCACCGGCCACAACGCGCTCGCCGGCACAATTTACTTCGGCACCTTTCTGGCCTTTGTCTTTCAGACGATCACCGGCTTCGCCCTCTACTCCAGCATGAGCAACTCGTGGTTGCCGCGCATGTTTACCTGGATCGTCCCGCTCATGGGTGGCGAATTCAGCGTGCGCTTCTGGCACCACCTCTTCCTGTGGTTTTTCGTCACCTTCATCATCGTTCACATCTACCTCGCCTTCTATCACGACTACATTGAAGGCCGCGGAACTGTTTCTTCCATCATCGGCGGCTGGAAATTCGACCGCGAGAAGCCGCACAAATAGCGCCAAGCATCGAGGGCATCTTGAATTTTGATTGCGAAGAGAAAACACTCATCCTCGGTCTGGGCAATGTGCTCATGGGCGATGAAGGCATCGGCGTCTACGTCGTGCGCGCCGTGCAGGAACATCCACTCCCGCCGAACGTCGAGTGCATGGACGGCGGAACCGGTGGCTTTGCTCTTCTCGGCACGCTGCAAAGCGCGGATCGCATCATCCTGATCGACGCCGCCGACGACGGCAACGCGGAAGGCACGGTCACCCGCACCACGCCGCGCTTCTCTCGCGACTACCCGCCCACACTGACGGCGCACGACATCGGCGTCAAAGACCTGCTCGACGTCTTTTACATCCAGGGCGGAGGTCCCGAAGTGGTGCTCTACGCCATCACCATCGATCCGCGCCAGCCCATCCGCATGAGCCTTTCGGAAAAAGGCGAGCGCGCTGCAGACCGAGCTGTCGAGCGCATTCTCGCCGAACTCGCCGGTTACGAAGAAGACAACTGCGAGCCGCTCTGCGCCCCGTCGCCTGCGCGCCTTGTGAGAGCTTAATTGACCGCGGTCGTTTTTTGATTTTTGCTTTCCCACCCCGGAGCTACCTGGCTGCCGGTTTCCATTTGAGGTAGTCCAGCAGCCACTTCCACGTCCCATCCATCGTCTGTTCCATTGGCGGCGGTGCGGGTGTTTCTTTCGGGAAGGCCACCGCGTTGCCGCGGTGCGCTTCGGCAAGCTGCTTGAAGACGCGCCCCTGTTCCTTCACGCGGCCGTCGTTGGTCAGCAAACCGAGACTGTATTCCAACGAGTTGAAGTTGAATTTGCGGTCGACATCGTGGCTGTCCCAGTACGTAAACCAACTCACGCCTTCTTCAATTCCGGCCGTGACGGCTTTCTCAAGCCACTCGGCTTGTCCCTTTTCCGAAAGTGTCTCGATACAGGTGTTGAATTCCCCGGCCCATACAGGCTTTTGCGCGTCGCCGGCGTACGATCGCACCAATGCCGCGAACGCCGCCAGAATTTTCGTGCTCGGGGGATCCATCGGGCCTCCGTACTTCAGCGCATCGGACCACCACGGATAGGCATGAATCACGGGAAACCGCTGCGCAGCCAGCGCCCGGGCCGAGAACGTGTCGGGGAAGAACCACGGGTGATGATCCACGCCATTCACATGCAGACCGCCGGGATGGGCCTCGTTCATCAGCGCGAACATCTTCGTCATCCACGCATCGCCTATATTCGTCGGAGCATGCCAGCAGGTGTTCATTTCATTGCCGAAGTCGAAGCCGATGATGTTGTCGTGCGCCTTCATCGTGCGCGCCAGCGCCCGTATCAGAAGTTTCTCAGCCGTCCACAACTCCGCATCTACAAAGATCGCCGGATCGGGCTTTTGAAACGATGGCAGAAAGAACCAGCCGCTCAGCTGTCCCGTGAATACGGTGACAAGTGCATCCAGCTTGCGCTCGCCCATCAACGTCAGCAGTTGATTCAGCCGGTCCAGATGCGCATCGCTTACCCAGGTCAGGTTTGGTTGAAAGTCCGGCCAGATCAGCATCAGCCGCAGATGATCTGCGCCCAGCGCCGCAATCGCGTCAAGGTCTCGCTTGATGGGGTCTGGATTCCAGTCGTTCCAGCAGAACCACCAGTTGTGCGAAGGCGTGTAGTTCACGCCGAAGCGATGCCGATCGAGCGCAAGGGGGAAATCGCTCGCCAGCGAGGCCGCTCCCTGCATCGATCGCGGGCACACCGCCAATGCCGCCGCGCCGGCAACAAACTCCCGCCGATCCATGGCCTACCTCACGCAGATCCGCTGCTCTCGATTAGCGCCAGCGGAAGATGCGTAACGATACCACAAACGGAACCACGAACCACGCCAGCAATATGCCCACTTGCGGCAGCATCTGTCCGACCCCGATTCCCTGCAGCATGTTTCCGCGCATGGCGTCGATGCCCGCGGTCAGCGGCAACGCCCTTACAAACGGCTGCACCATAGCCGGAAACCTTGTCGCCGAGAAAAACACGCCGGACAATATCCACATGGGCAGCATCACCAGGTTCATCAGCCCCGACACGGCTTCCATCGTCCTAGCGCGCGAGGAGACCAACAATCCGAGCCCGGAAAACGCCATCGACGTCATAAGACAAAAAAAGACCAGCTGCCAAAGCGGCCCGCGAAACGGCACACCGAACGCGATCTTCGCGAACCCCAGAAAAAAGGCGACCTCGATAATCAGCATCGCCAGCCGCGTAAGCAAGAACGACGCCAGGTATTGCCACTTCGGCATGGGCGACGCTACCAGCCGCTTCAACAATTTCTTCTGCCGGGCCTCGACGATTGCGAATCCAAGCCCCCACATGGCCGAGCCCATCAGGTTCATCCCCAACAGCCCCGGCACCACAAAGTCGATGTACCGCGCCCCGGTCTCGTGCACAAGTTCGTTGCCCGCATGCACTGCGTCCTTGCGTCCCGCCGCAGCCTGGATTGCTCGATCTGCCAGGAGCCTGGCGCTCCGCGCATCTGGATTCGTATCGTCGTACTTGTAGGCCACGCCGTCCGGCCTTTGAATGGCGAGAAGGAGAATGCGCCCAGTCGCCAGTTCATGGGTGCCTTCGGCTTCGTCAACCGTATCCGCCGTCAGCCCCTTGTCCGCTGCCAGTGCCTGTGTCAATTGCGGAGTTGTGGCGCCAACCTGGAGCACGTCGGCGGGACGGTTGCGAAATGCGATGCCCAGTCCCACAGCGAGCAGAATTGGAAACAGAAATATCCAGAAGATCGCCTCGGGCTCGCGCAGAAACAAGCGGAACCGCGCCATGGTCAGCTGGTACAGGCTGCTCAATTCGAGTTTATTCATCGCGCAGGTTCCTCCCCGTCAGGCGCACAAACACATCTTCCAGCGTGGCCGAGTGGGTGCGAAATTCGCTCAAATGCAACCCCTGCTCATTCAGGGCGGCGAAGATGCGCGGCACCGCGATATGCAGTTCGCTCACCGAAAGCTGGTGCAGTCCCGCATCCACGCGGTGCGACTGGACGCCGGGAATCGCCAGCAATGCCGAAACATCGACGATTCCACGCCCGCTCGTCTCACTCCCTGTCACTGCAAACTCGACAATGTCTTCTCCGCCGACGGTGCCAATCAACTGCTGCGGCGTTCCCATCGCAATCACTTTTCCGTGATCCATGATCGCCACTCGATCGCAGAGCCGCTCGGCTTCATCCATGTAGTGCGTCGTCAAAATAATCGTGCGTCCCGCCTGTTTAAGGTCATCTACCAAATCCCACAAATGCCTGCGCGCCTGCGGATCGAGTCCGGTCGTCGGCTCATCCAGAAACAGCAGTTCCGGATCGCCCACCAGCGCCGTAGCCATCGCCAGCCGCTGCTTCTGTCCACCCGACAGGCCGCCCACACGTGAATTCCGCTTCTCGTCCAATTGCGCCGTCTTGATCGATTCCTCCACCGAGATCCCGCGCTTGAAGAAGCTCCGAAACAGCCGCAGCGTCTCTTCGACTTTCAATTTTTCCGGGAACTGCGTCTCCTGCAACTGAATCCCGATGCGCTGTCGCAACTCGTTCGCATTGCTCCGCCAGTTTAGCCCCAACACCTCAACCATTCCTTCATCGGGAGCCGTCAATCCCTCACATATTTCAATGGTTGTGGTTTTCCCCGCGCCGTTCGGCCCCAGCAGCCCAAAGCACTCTCCGCGCGCGACTTCGAGATCGAGTCCATCCACCGCCTGCACGTCTGCAAAGGCTTTTCGGACGCCCTTCAGCAACAGCGTCGGCCCGCTCCCGCCGGAGCCGATCCGCGTCCCCAAATCCGGCACAACAGCCGCAATTCCTCCGCTCATTTCAACCACCCCCAACCCGGCTTCTCCGCCCCAGACTACCGTATTTTCAATAGGATTCCCCG
>Ga0182013_10001342_pt1 | contig 33707 bp, 26 predicted proteins | sample 612S2MmetaG_FD_120487 | JGI IMG/M metagenome (GOLD analysis project Ga0182013, IMG submission 120487) | Permafrost microbial communities from Stordalen Mire, Sweden - 612S2M metaG | ecosystem: Environmental > Terrestrial > Soil > Wetlands > Permafrost | place: Sweden: Stordalen | collected... | reverse complement strand
TCACCCGTGCGCCACTTTACTCATGGTATTGCTACCACTTTCTCGTTCGACTTGCATGTGTTAGGCACGCCGCCAGCGTTGATTCTGAGCCAGGATCAAACTCTCGTTTGAAACCTGATGTCAACCCTTCTCTGACGGAGGTCAGATAGGGGTCGACGGCATCTGCACATCTCTTCCGAAGAAGAGGGTGCATGCAAATGCTCTTACCTTGTGAGATTGATCAAGCCAAAACCTGATCACATCTCACGACTGGCATGTTCAACCAATTTGTCAAAGATCCTTATGGACTGATCCGCCTGAGCGGGGTCCCCTTGGATCGAGGCCCTGACTGTTACGTCAGAGTGTCCCCGAACTTGTGCGCTTGCCGTCTTCCGGCGTACTCAAGAAGCCTACGGCGTTTTTGCGCGAACCTTTTAAATTTACTAAGCTTTCATCTCTCTGTCAAGGTGAATCTGTTGACCACTTGGAGAATAGAAAGCCCGAAGGCCGCACAGCGCAAAATATCAAAGATTGACCAGCGCACGAAACGCCTGAGCCGCTAGGGCTCACAGGAGAACTTCTCCTGAGTCTTGCAATGGCTTGTTCTCTCTAGGGATTCCCTCGAGGGGCTTCGGGGGCTCTTGCCTCACCCTGCCCAACGAACCAGCATCACAACTTGCTTCCCACTTCCCTCAAGGGGCAGGCCACATAGGCCACCGGGAGGCTTCACTGCTCAATCTGCAACTTCCAAAGAGTAGCACAGCCCAACCGTTATTGCAAATCGCAGCCGTCGAATCAAATGCTGTTCATGTGCAACTTCACGAGCATAGCAACCGGCGCTTCTAAACACAAGGCCCCCGGCTGTGGAAAGCCTGCCATTCTGTGGGAAACTCTCAACCGCGATGCGCAAATAATCCAAGATCGGTAAGCCCGTTCACGAAGAACTGCATGGCCAGCGCCACCAGCAGCAGCCCCATGATGCGAACCAGGATGCGAATGCCCGTCTCCCCCAGCACGCCGCGCACGCGGTCCGCACTGGAGAGAACCCAGTAGCTGACCAGCGCGGTAATCGCAATCGACCCGAGAATCGCGCCCATCTCCCAGTTCCACAGGGACGGCACCTGGCCCACCAGCACCATCACCGATGAAATCGCGCCCGGCCCAGCCAGCATCGGAATCCCCAGCGGCACAATGCCCGCATCTTCCTTGGCTGCGCCCTCCTCCGCGTCGCCTGAAGTCTCCTGCGTAGGCGAGCGCCGCGCCTCCAGCATATCCAGGCCGATCAGCAGCAGAATCAATCCTCCGGCGATCTCAAACGCGGGCAGCGTGATGCCGAACATCCTGAAAATTAGTTGACCCGCCAATGCGAAACTGGTCAGCACCACAAAGCAGGTCAACGCGCCTTTGCGGGCGATGCGCCTGCGGCGCGACGCGTCGGCGTCGGCCGTGATGGCTAGAAACGAACCGATCGCGGCAAAGGGATCGACAAGAAAGAAGATGGAGCTGAGCGCCAGCAGCGAGAAGCGCACAATCGGCGCCGTGCGAATCTCGTTCAACGCAGCTTCGGCTGGATTTGTCCAGAGCACCCTTAAAGCCTACAGCATTTCCGGCCTTGCACATCCACTGCAGGCGGCCGGCTTCAGGACAGATGCAGCGCATGGGAGAAGAACAGAATCGTGACCTGCACCACTGAGAAAACCGTCGTATAGAGGCTCAATTCGCCGGGGATGGGCAGGTCGGGCTGCGAGTCCACATCTTTTTTCAGAAATAGCGCCCGGTTGAACAGATCGTGGTTATCGTCGCGCGTGGCCGCGGCCATGATCTCCATCAACCGGTCGCTCCAGTACTCCTTCCAACTCTGCTGCTCCTGCGCCATACGGATGAAGATGAGCACAGACTGCAGCACGGGAAAAAAAGGGATCAGCAGCAGACACGCGCACAGGATCGGATGCTGCTTCGCGAGGAGTTCGGCGATAAGAAATCCCAGAAAGACGTTGACCGAGAGAATCACCATCATCCGGCTAATGCCGTTCTTGCGAACAGCGGTGTGCTCGAGCTGGTAGCAGTCCATCGTCCAGTTGAACAGCAGCCTGATCGACGACGGCAAGGCGAAGACCGCAACGTAAACCAGGCTGCCGAAATGTTCCGTCAGCGACGCCTTTGCTGCCGGATCGGGCTCGGGCAGGGCGCCGGTTCCCATCAGGTTGCTAACCGCGCCGGCAAAGAACTTCCATTCTTTGTAAGCATTTGCCTTGGGGCCGTAGATCAACACACCGAATTCATCGAGGCTGCGCATGGTGGGATGATGCTTGACGAGAAATGCCGTCAGGAAAACGATGTTCCGGTCGCTCGTCAGCTTGGCTTTCTGCTCCTGCATGGATTGCGAGAGCGCATAGAGTCCCAACACGATCGCAGTGGTAACCAGCTGGAGCACAAGCGTGATGCTCAGCGCATGTCCAAACACGATCACAAGCAGGTTCTCCCCTGCAGCAGAAGTTGACGAGAAGAATAACACGACCTCCACGCAGCGCCGCCGCGCAAAATCGCGTTCGCCGCGCGCGCGAATCAGCGCTTCCGGAAGCCAATCCGCGATAATGGAAACACTGGAGTTCGCTTGAAATCAGGATTCGTCGCCATCCTCGGCCGGCCCAACGTGGGCAAGAGCACCCTCCTCAACGCCCTCATCGGCGAAAAAGTGGCCATCGTCACGCCCAAGCCGCAGACCACGCGCAATCGCGTAGCCGGCGTGGTCGAAGTGCCGGCGCGCAAAGGCAAGCATCCGGCCGCTCAGATCATCTTTGTCGACACTCCCGGCGTCCACAAGCCCGGCACGCAACTTGACCGGCGAATGCTGCAGGAGGTTTACGAGGCCATCGAGTCGCGCGACGTAGTCCTTGTCCTCATGGACGCGACGCGCCGGATTCAATTGGAAGAAGCCGCTCCAGTTTCGGACAGTCCCGAACTAACCGAAGCAGGGGTGCCCCAGGTCCCGCTTTTGGGACCTGGGAGTGAAAATTCCCCCGCGCAAAAACACCACCGCACCAATTGGGTGAGCGAAGATGAGTTCCTCTTCGGCCTCGTCCGCAAGCTCGACTGCCCCGTCTTTCTCGTCCTCACCAAAATCGATCTGGTCGGCAAAGATCGACTCCTTCCCCTCATCGACAGCCTGGCGAAGCAACACAAATTTGCCCAGATCATTCCCATCAGCGCCCGCAAGCGCGACGGGCTCGATGTTCTGATAGACAAAATTGTCGAAGCCCTGCCCAAGGGCGAGCGCTTTTACCCCAAAGACCAGTACACCGATCAGCCTGTCCGATTCATGGTTGCCGAGCTGATCCGCGAGAGCATTCTCATCGAGACCGGCGAAGAAGTTCCCTACTCCGCCGCGGTGGTCATCGAGGAGTTCGAGGAGCCTGCACCCGCACCCGCGCGCCCCTCCAAGAACGACAGAAAGCCGCTAACGCGCATCGCTGCCGCCATTTATTGCGAGCGCGACGGGCAAAAGGCAATCCTCATCGGCAAGGGCGGCTCGAAACTCAAGGAGATCGGCACCCGGGCGCGCCTCCAGATCGAGTCTCTGCTGGGCACCCGCGTCTATCTCGGGCTGCACGTGATCGTCGAGCCCGGCTGGCGCGAGTCGAAGAGCTTCATTGAGTCGCTCGACTGGCGCAACCAGTTGGAGCGCCTGGCCACGCGGTCGCCTGTCGAAGATCAAAAAGACGACGACGATTCCATTTAGCCTTTGCGCGTCCGCCCGCATTGCGCAGTGCCCGGTGTTAGCCTTTCCTGTGGAGTAAGCACGAGGGGGAAGCTGTGGGCAAATGTTTTGCATGTTTCGCAATTGCGGCAATGGTATTCGGGGGCTGCTTTAAATTAATGGCGCAATCATCAGCGGCGTCCCAAAAGGCCGCGCCCGCAACGGACGCAACATTGAAGTCTCACGCTGAACCGGCCGACAACCCGGTCGCCGATCCCGGGGCCGTTGTTGTCGCCGGCCATGCGCGCTTTACGGTCCTCACGCCGCAGCTGATCCGCATGGAGTGGTCCGCCGACGGCAGATTTGAAGATCACGCTTCGTTGGTGTTTCTCAATCGTAGGCTGCCTGTGCCGAAGTTCGAATCGGATAACGAGGCGGCAGGTCCAGGCAAGGCGCTTGCCCTTGAAACCGACGCCTTGATTCTTAAGTACACCCCCACCGGCGACGGTCGCTTCAACGCCGACAATCTCTCCATCACAATCAAGAGAGTTGACGGCAAGCAGGTCGTCTGGCACCCCGGCCTCGAAGATCCCGAAAACCTGCAAGGCACCACCCGCACCCTCGACGGCGCGCTCGGCGACAAAACCAAGGAGCCTATTGAGCCAGGCCTGATCTCGCGCTCCGGTTGGGCCCTGGTCGACGACTCCACCCGCCCCCTCTTCGACTCCTCCGACTTCCGTTTCCTGGAAGGCGAAAAGAGCCCCTGGCCGTGGGTCATTGAACGCCCCGCCAGCGAAGCGCCCGGCTCCTACACAGACTGGTACTTCTTCGGCTACGGCCACGACTACCACCGCGCCCTCGGCGACTTCGTCCGCGTCGCCGGCCGCATCCCGCTGCCGCCGCGCTTCGCCTTTGGAGCCTGGTGGTCGCGGTACTGGGACTATAGCGACCAGGAACTCGACGAGCTCATCCGCGGATTCCGCCAGAACTCCACTCCCCTCGACGTGCTGGTGATCGATATGGGCTGGCACATCAGCCGCGAACAGCTCGAGGCGATGAGCGAAAAGGATCAGTCCGGCGAGGGCCTCGGCTGGTCAGGGTACACCTGGAACAAGGTGCTGTTTCCCGATCCGAACGACTTCCTCAAGAAGATTCATGAGGAGGGCTTGAAAGCCACGCTCAACTTGCATCCTGCCTCCGGCATTCAGCCGTGGGAACAGGCCTATCCCGCCATGGCACGCGCCATGGGCATAGACCCCGCTACTAAGAAATACATCCCCTTCGATCCGACCGATAAAAAATGGGCAACCAACTATTTCGTTCTCGTCCTGCATCCGCTCGAGAAGCAGGGCATCGATTTCTGGTGGCTTGACTGGCAGCAGGACCCCATGATGACCAAGTTGCCCGGCGTGAGCAACACATGGTGGCTTAACTACATGCATTTCACCGATCAGCAGCGCGAAGGCAAGCGCCCGCTGCTCTTTCACCGCTGGGGCGGACTCGGCAATCACCGCTATCAGATCGGCTTCTCCGGCGACACCGTCTCGGTATGGGATTCGCTCGCCTTCCAGCCTTGGTTCACAGCCACCGCGGCCAACGTGGGCTATGCCTACTGGAGCCACGACATCGGTGGCCACATGCCCGGCGCCGTCGATCCGGAACTGTTCACCCGCTGGGTGCAGTTCGGCGGCTTCAGCCCCATTCTGCGCACCCACACCACCAAGAATCCCGATTCCGAACGCCGCATCTGGGCCTATCCCGAGCCCTATTCGGCAATCCTGCGCACCGCTTTCCAACTTCGCTACGCGTTACAGCCCTACATCTACACTGAAGCCCGCCGCACCTACGACACCGGCGTTGCATTTCTCCGTCCGCTCTATTACGACTGGCCCGAGCAGAACGCCGCCTACACTAGCAAAGGCGAGTATCTTTTCGGCGACCAGATGATCGCCGCTCCCATCACCACCCCGTCCGATAAAACTACCGGCCTCGCCGCCGAAAAGGTCTGGCTCCCTGAAGGCGAGTGGATCGAATGGCCCACCGGCAAGCATTTCACCGGGCCGGCCGCCGTCGATCGCAGTTTTTCGATCGACCAGGTTCCGGTCTACCTGCGCGCCGGCGCCATCATTCCCATGCAGCCGCCGATGCTCTATACGGGCGAGAAGCCGGTCGATCCTCTCATCGTGAACGTCTGGCCGCTTCAACCCGGAGCCACATCCAGTTACTCGGTCTACGAGGATTCCGGCGTCGCAGTCCAATACCAGCACGGAGTCTTCGCGCGCACTCCCATCAAGGCGCAACAAAACGGTGACACATTGCGCGTCGAGATCGGCCCGGCCGAGGGCAGTTATCCGGGTATGCTCAAGACCCGCGGCTACGAGTTGCGTCTGCCGGCCGACTGGCCGCCAGCGTCGGTGACTGTGAACGGGGCGCCAGTCCCGCAGGGCGCTATCGGCGGCAGGCCCGGATGGAGCTTCATCGGCAACACCCTTACCACCGTGGTTCCCGTTGCGACAGCGAGCGCTGTTGGCAAAGTCGTCATCGAAGTCCGCCGCGCCTCCGGACTCACCGCGCGCCGCGCCGAGTTGGACGGATTCGCCGGTTCAATAACTCGCCTGCGCGCCGCCTACGACGCCGTCAACCAGACCTGGCCGGTTTCCGCTCCGCCCGACCCCCTCACTGAGGCCATGCAGACCGGCGACCGGCTCAGCTACCACCCCGAACGCGCGGTCGAAGAGATTGCGCACTTCCACGAACTGATGCCGAAAGCCCACGCCTCAGTGACCGCCCTCAGCAACGGTTTTCAGCAGCGCATGGACGACTATGCAAAGCGCATGACCAATCCCGACACCCGCCCCGCCGACATGGCCACCCAGAAGCAGAACCGTCTAGACGCGCTGAGTCGCGCCCAGCGAATGGCCGATGAAGCCGCAAAATAGAATGCAGGGCGGACTGCGCAACTAACATCCGCCCCTCTTTCCCACTCACTCGTGGTGATCGCCGGAGCAGCACGATGAGCCGGCGCTCTTGATCTGCGTTACCTCCGGCTGCACGTAACTCTTTGTCGGGTCCACAATGTACCCGTCCTCGTACTTATCGTGATGCCGGACCCACGACATGCTGAACGCCAGCCCATCCTCATCGCGCCCCTTCGGCACTAAGTCGAGGAAGTTATACGCACCCAGAAGAATATCGAGCCCCCGCGCATAAGTCGAGTAAGTATGAAAGATATCCCCGTTCGCGTCTTTGGCAAACACACTTAGTCCCGGCCCCTCATCGCTGAAGAACTTCGTCTGATCGTAGTTGTATTCCACTTGTCCCCGGGCCCGTTCTTCCTCGGTAAAGGAAACGTGATAGTCGTAGTTAAAATCGCTACCAAACGACGACACCCAGCGGAACCTCCATCCCATGCGCTTCTTGAATGTCTCAATCTCCGCGATGGGCGCATGCGAAACCACGGCCAGCGTCACGTCGCGGTTGGCCAGGTGGATGGCCGCTCCGTCAAAGTGATCGCCGAGAAAAGAACAGCTCGGGCAGCCCTCTTTCCAGCCCGGCCCCAGCATGAAATGATAGATCACCAGTTGGCTGCGCTTGCCGAACAAATCAGCAAGAGTAAGTTTGCCCTCCGGTCCTTCAAATTCATAACGCTTTTCGACCTTCTCCCAAGGCAGTTCGCGCCGCAGCCGGCTCAGCTCATCCCGCTGCCGGGTGAACTCCTTTTCCCTGGCTAGAAACTCCTTGCGCGCCTCCAGCCACTCGGCCTTCGAAACTACCTTCGGGTGCTGCACTGCTGCTGCGATCGTAGCCATGTTCTACCTCCTCGTCGGTTTTTGGGGAATTCGATTTTTTCAGGATCCTGCTGGCAATGAATGCCCCTAGCCCGCCAGTTCCAGTGGCGCTGCCTGCAATCATCGCCGCGGTTGCTATACAGACTGGACACATGCGCTACTCCTAGGCCGGCGCGTACGCCGGCTGCTCAACTGCCTTCGTGAAGCCTGGCTGTTCGTCGGCGCTCGGGCCCCAGCTTGCCGGAACCGCAACGTCGAGCAGCCGCAGATAAACGCTCAACTGGCCGCGATGCTGGTACAAGTGGCTGAACATGACGTCCCGCACAAAATGCTCGCGCGGTTCGGCCAGCACTTCCCTGTCGCCGGCCATCATGCGCCAGGTCTCTTTCATCGCCGCATCCTCAAAGCCCGGCAGAAGTTTGCGGACGGCGTCAATACTTTCGTCGAAAGTTCTCAGGATCTCGTCGCGGCTTGCAGGCTGAGGAAACTCGAATGACTTCGGCGCCTGCGCCGGGTTGTTTCCAACAAAACGCACGATGCCGCCCGGCCCTGCGGCGATATGAAAGGCGAGTTGCCCCGCCGTCAGAGATTTTTCATGCGGCTTCCAGGTCAACTTGTCTTCCGGCAGCCGCTCCAGAAACCTGCGCGTCACCGGCGCCTGCGCTTCAAACTCGGCCAGAAACTCCATTGCGATGGACATAACTTACCTCCTGTTTACTCGGTTGTGGGGAAATTGAACGCCGCCCTATGCCTTCTCGGCGTACTCGCGGACACGATCGTTCATGAAGGCCCAGCCCTTGACCACGCCCTTACGGTGCTCCTCATCGATCAGTCCAAATCCCGCGTGGCAAAACTTGATCACCGTTTCGCCGTCCTGCTCGCTTAGCCGGTATTGCACATTGTTCGACACCGGATACGACATGAACAGCGGGCCGCTGAACTCGAGCAGCGTCGGCCGCTTGATGGCCTGCACCGTCGCCCACCAGTGGCCGTTGCCGTCGCCCAGGTCGCGGAACCAGCGCCCGCCCGGCCACGCCTCGATCTTGAACTTCATCCGAGTGCCATCGGGCATTTCATTGCCCGGTCCAAGTTGTGCGAGCAGCGCCTCGAAGGTCACATCCAGCGGCGCCTTCACTCGAATCTCCTGCTCCACTTTGAGCGAGAGGCTTTCAATTTCAGAAAGAGTCAACGTCATACATTCTCCTTGGGGATTTTTTTGTTCACTTGCGATGTCTTTGCGTCCGATTGCTGCCTGAGCCTCACAATTGCCTCGGCCCGTTCCTTCACGCGATCCAGCTGGTGGCCCCAGTAGCGCTCGAATGTCTGCGTCCACTCATGCAGCGGGCGGATCGCCTCAGCATTGGTCCGGTAGAGCCTGTGCCGACCGTTCCTCCGCACTTTCACCAACCCCACCTCGCGCAAAACTCCCAGGTGCTTTGACACCGATGGCTGGTCGAGACCGGTCTCCGCGACAATCTCGCCCACCTGCCGTTCATGGTGCGCCAGGTAGCTCAAAATCTGCCGCCGCCGCGGTTCCGCTACAGCATTAAACGCGTCCGAAGTAGTAGCCGCCCTCGCCATGAACAAAACATTACATACCCATATCGGAATATGTCAAGTGGATTTTTTTCCTTCTGCAAATATTTTCCCCGCCCTCATCACTCGTCCCCCTTGAGATTCCTGTTGCAGCCCCGCCGGCCCCGGTTTACCATCCCGGCATGAAGAATCCTGCATGGTTGTTTCCCGCTATGCTTGCATTGGCCGGCTTGGCGCTCTCTGCGCAGACGCCGGCCCCGAACCGTAAGCCGGTGAAGGACACGGCCTCAATGAAGACCTGGTTCATCCGCATCATCCCGCCTCGCCCCACCTTCGATAAGGACGCCACTGCCCCCGAGCAGGCGCTGATGGACGCTCACTACGTCTATTGGAAAGACATGTTCGCCAAGGGCGTCTGCGTCTTCGGAGGCCCGGTTCTCGACCCTCGCGGCGTCTACGGCGTTCTGGCCATCGAGGCTGCCACGGAAGACGAAGCCCGCGCCTTCGCCGCCGGCGATCCGTCCGTCAAGGCCGGACTGATCCACACCGAAGTCGCCGAGATGCGCGCAGTCTTCCTGCACAAGGCAAACTGAATGCATCAGTCGAATCAACTTTGATCGCCACCTAAAATCGCTCCTTAACATCGCAGCACCAGGGCAAGGATCGTCACGCATGACTCTCGATCGCCGCAGCTTCTTGAACGCCTGCACCCGCGCCGGCATCGCCTCCCCGCTGTTTCCGGGCATTCTCTATACACTCGCCGCGCAAGCCCAGGATGCGTCGGGCACGGATCGGTCAAAGCCGCCTGCAATCACTCCCGACATGATCGACAAGGCCGCGGTGCTGGCCGGAATAACTCCGTTCACCCCGGAGCAGAAGCAGATGATGATCGCCGGGCTCGTCGACCAGAACGGCTCCATGAAGGCGATCCGCAAGCTCGAGTTGCCCAACTCCGTGCCGCCTGCATTTGTGTTTCATCCGCTGCCGGCGACGCCGGTTCCCGCCCAGGAACCGGCAAAGGTTGCCTGCGCGGAGCAGAAGCAAGAACTCGGCCGGATCGTTTCAGAGGGAGGGCCCTTCTCAAGTCCGAATGCTCCAGCCCGCATCGAGGACCTCGCCTTCGCAACCGTGGGCGAGTTGGGAAAGCTGCTAGAGAATCGCGTAGTCACTTCTCTCGCTTTGACCCAGATGTACCTCGGCCGCCTCAAACGCTACGACCCCAAGCTCCACTTCGTCATCACCCTCACTGAAGATCGCGCCATCGCCCAGGCCAAAGCCGCCGACGATGAAATCGCCGCCGGCCACTACCGCGGCCCGCTGCACGGCATCCCCTGGGGCGCAAAAGACCTCCTCGCCGTCAATGGCTATCCCACCACCTGGGGAGCCGGCGGCTTCGAGCATCAGTCCTTCGCCGAAGACGCAACCGTGGTGCAGCGACTCGACGCCGCAGGCGCCGTGCTGGTGGCCAAGTTGACCCTTGGCGCGCTCGCCATGGGCGACAAGTGGTTCGGCGGCCGCACCCGCACCCCCTGGAATCCCGAGCAAGGCTCGAGCGGCTCTTCGGCCGGCTCAGCAAGCGCCGTTTCCGCGGGCTGCGTAGCATTCGCTATCGGCTCTGAGACCCTTGGCTCCATCTCTTCCCCATGCACTCGCTGTGGCGTCACCGGCCTGCGTCCCACCTTCGGCCTCGTTCCCCGCACCGGCGCCATGGCCCTGAGCTGGACGATGGACAAGCTCGGTCCCATCGCACGGAGCGTGGAAGACTGCGTCACGGTGCTCGAGGCCATCTATGGCCCCGACGGCCACGACACCTCCGTCGCGCCCAGTCTCTCCCAATGGACCGCGAGTTACGGCGATTGGAAAACTCTTCGCGTCGGCTACCTGAAAGCCGAGTTCGATCCGCAGCCGCCGCTCAAGCTCGACGAAGCCCCGCCCAACGAAACCTCCGCCGAGAAGAACAAGCGCGAAGAGCACAACGCCGACCTGCAAGCCGCCCACGCACGCCGCGACTACGACCGCCGCTACGAACAGGCCGCCCTTGCAAAGCTCCGCGCAATGGGCGTCAACCTCATCCCGATCGAGCTGCCCAAGCTCCCCTACGGCGCCATGGTCCCGCTGCTCACCGCAGAAGCCGCCGCGGCCTTTGACGATCTCACCCGCTCCGGCCGCGACAGCCTCCTCACCGAACAAGGCCCTGACGACTGGCCCAACGCATTTCGCATCGCTCGCTTCTATCCCGCGGTCGAATACATTCAGGCCAACCGCGCCCGCACGCTCGTCGTCCGCCAGCTGTCAGCCTTGTTTGAAAAGGTCGACGTCATCGTCACCCCATCCACCGACACGCAACTCATCGCAACTAACCTCAGCGGACATCCAGCGCTCATCCTGCCCAATGGCCTGCGCGGCCCCGATGCCCCGCCCCCGCCCGAAATCGACGACGGCAACAGCGACGACATCGGCGGCCCGGGAACGCCCGTGTCCCTCACCTTCCTCGCAGGCCACTATCAGGAAGCGAAACTGGCTGCCATCGCAAGCGCCTATCAGCAAGCCACAGGCTTCCACCAACTCCACCCCAAACTCGGATAGCAGCCTGTATACTGCGCCCTTTTCGCGTGGTATCTTCCTCTCCGACCGCCCCCTTGTACGCCCCGGCGTGATTGGTGCATGATAGCGGGATGACTCCGGTACGGATAAGCACTTTCTTCGCCTGTGCGCTGGCAATGGCGCTGGTCAGTCAAACGGCGCCGGCCCAGCGCGTCTTCGATGTCAAGGACTACGGCGCAACCGGCCGCAAGAGCGACGACGCCCGGCCGGCGCTGCAAAAAGCCATTGATGCCTGCGGCAAAGCGGGCGGGGGCCGTGTTTACGTTCCTCCCGGGGAATACACCTCAGGACAGCTTCATCTGCGGTCGGGGGTGCGACTGTATGTGGAGGCGGGCGCGACCATCTACGCCACGCTCGATGGGAGCCAGTACGACGACGCCAAAAAGGCCGCGCTGATCTATGGCGAAGACCTGCACGATATTGCGATCGAAGGCGCAGGCACGCTCGATGGGCAGGCGACCTATGAGTGGCATCTGAACACCCTCACCGACTATTACATCCTGCCCAACCAACGCCGGATGGAAGCCACCGGGAAGCCTTTGATGCGGTCGTTCCCCACCGGCTTTGGGAAGGAAACCGTATTTCCACGCATGGTGCTGTTGCTGCGCTGCGTGGATGTGCGCATTACCGGCCTGAAGCTTCTGCGCTCGCGAAGCTGGACCATCAATCCATACGCATGCAAGCGGCTCACGATCGATGGGGTGTACATCCACTCAAGTCAGAAAGACGGCGTATGGGCCGATGGCATCGATCCGGATGGCTGCCAGGATGTGCACATCTCCAACTGCACCATTGAGACCGGCGATGACGCCATCGTCTTCTATTCCACTCCCATCTGGGGACCGGCTCTGCCCACTGAAAACGTGACCGTAACCAACAGCCGGCTGTCGTCTTCATCGAGCGCCATCAAGTTTTGCGACGGAAACAGCATCGCCGTCCGCCACGTGACCATCAGCAACGTCGTCATCACCAACTCAAACCGCGGCCTGGCCTTCATGGTCTTCGATGGCGGCATCGTGGAAGACGTCGTGATTGCGGACGTAACCATCGACACCCGGCGCTTCGACTGGTTTTGGTGGGGAGATGGCGACCCGATCCACTTCAACATCGAGCGGCGCAGCGAGGTGGATGGCCTCAAGCACGAAAACGAACCGGCTGCCGGCATCATTCGCAACGTGACCATCAGCAACGTAATCGCGCACGGCCAGGGGACATCCGCGATGCGCGGTCACCCGGATAGCTGGCTCCAGGGAATTCGGCTCAACCATGTCAGGCTGTTTGTCTCCCACGGAACGGAGGCGCCGTATGAAAACACGACCGCGGCGATGACGCTCCAATATGCGCGTGACGTCCAGATGAACGACGTGGAGATTGCCTGGGAAGAGCCCCACGCGGCCACCTGGCAGACAGGGCTTGCGGTCGACCAGGTTCAGGACTTGCTGCTCGAAGACACAAGGATTGACGCCGCCCCCGGTTCCGGCCAGCCGGTTCTGCGGCTGAACGACGTGGACGGCGTTCTGGTTCGCCAGTCGCGCATAGCGTCGGTTCACGTCACGGGCAACAAAAGCAGGGACGTGCGCCTGGTCGGTACAGAAGCGAAGTTAACCGAGGCCCCAGGAGCGGCGCCGGCGATTGTGAAATGACTTGTACGAAGGTGATCCTCCTCAACAGCAACTTCCGGATTGGCCAAGATCCAGGTGGAACACGAAATCCCGAATCATCTGACGCAAGTCGCAAGGCAATCGACCCGTCCGTTGGGGTAAGCCGACGGGGACCCATGCACTCCTAAGATCGAGTTCCGTAGAAGGCGGTCTTCCGCAATTCCGGCGTGTACATGCACCAGGTATTCCGGCCGCGCCTCTTTGCCTCATACAGCGCAAGGTCGGCGGACTTGTTCAGGCTCTCCGGCGTGTCCCCATCTTCAGGGAACAGCGCAATACCGACACTCACGCTCGCCAGGATGCTTCCGTTTCGGAAAGAGACCGGCTCAGAGAAGCTCTCGACAATGCGGTCGCATACGCGCCTAAGGCACTCCTCGTCGATTGTTCCGGCCAGCAAGATGGCGAATTCGTCTCCGCCCAGCCGCGCCACTTTGTCGGTGGAACGGACAGCCAACCCGAGCCGCTGTGCGGTCACCACAAGAAACTTGTCACCCGCATCGTGACCGAATGTGTCGTTGATCGTCTTGAACCTGTCCACATCCACAAGCAGCAAGCCGAATTCGTAGCCCTTGCCCTCGTTGCACATTTTGCCGAATTCTTCTGAAAACCGGCGCCGATTCGGCAATGAGGTTAGTGTATCGAAGTGGGCGAGCTGTTCAAGTTCGATTTGACTTTTGCGCAACTCAATTGTCCGTTCATCGACAATCCTGCTCAAGTAATTGGCGCGCGCCCGAATAAAGCGCATGCTCACCCTGTTTGCAACAAACACAATGAAGATCGCGAGCAGAAATGAGGCGAGATAGAAGAGTCTCGTCTGGTAAAAGTGAGGTTTCAGGACGATGTTGACTTGAGCGCCCAGATTGTTCCACAGGCCATCGTCGTTCGACGCCACGACCTGAAATCTATAGTCTCCGGGTGAAAGGTTCGTGTAGTACGCCACGCGGCGGGAACCCGTTTCCACCCACTCGCTGTCGAATCCCTCAAGCCGGTACTTGAAGCGCACCCGCTCCGGAATCAGGAAGCTGAGCGCGGAGAATTGGATTTCGATGTTCTTTGTACCGGGCCAAAGAATAACATCGCTGCCGAGCGGCTTAGTTACCCTGTCTGCGACGACGGATTCGACAATGACCCGTGGGGCAACGCTGTTGTGCAACAAATGGCGCGGATCGATCGCCACGATGCCCTTTTTGGTCGTAAACCACAGCCTGCCATCAGAGGTGCGAGCGCCGGCGGGCTGCGAGGTTACGTCCGATGACTCGGTCGTCTTCATCCCATCGGCAAGAGAGAATTTTCTGGATGTAACAAACTTGCTTCTCCCATCGGCAAAATCCGCAAGCTCCTTTTGGCTTACCGAGTAGATCCCGTCCTCGGTGCTGATCCAGAGGTTGCCGTCATCGCCGGCAAGAACATGCGACACAAACCCATCGAAAAGCCCGCTCGCTTTTGTGTACCGGGTTACGCAGCCGTCGGCGGTGCGGTACTGAACGAGCCCGAGAGTGCGCCCGCCCAGCCAAAGGCTGCCGTGCGAATCGTCAAATATAGACGTGACATCGAACTTGATGTTTGGCTGCCAGCTTCCCCAATCTTTTCCAGCCGGAGAAATCTTGAAAAGCCCGTTACTTGTCCCAAACCAAAGCGTCCCACCCTTACCGCGACAGATGGTGAACGTATAGATGCCAGCTTCTGTGATGGGCGTCGTCTTACCCCGAACTCTAAACGGCAGAGTCTTTCCATCCTTGAATCGAAAGACGCGCGACTCCGAGTTAGTGACGATAAGACTCTCGTCGTCTTCTGAAATCGCGGAGATGAAACCCGTAGAGAAGTGGCCGTCACCAGGGTAGACGGTCAGGTTTCCATCCTTGATGCGGCTCAGGCCCTTGAGTGTGCCGATCCACAGGCTCCCGTCTCTGCTCTCAAAGAGAGCTTGGCCTGAAAGGGAGGGCAGTCGAGAATTCTGCCTGAAGCCCGCAACTGTGTTGCCTTCGATGCGGGCAAGTCCGCCGCTATCGGTAAAGACCGTGAGGCTGCCGTCGCGCATGGCAATCGCGGACTTGGCCAGATTCGTCGGAAGGCCTTCTCTAGTGGTGAAGGTAGTTAGGGACGTGTCGCGCAGCCGATCCAACCCCGAAGCTGTGCCGATCCAAAGGCTGCCCTCGCGATCCTCCAACAGGCTCAACACCAAATTGTCGGTCAGGCCCGCGATGTAATCGAACGTCGAGATGCGCTTGTTTGTTTGACGGGCGAGCCCTGAAGTCTCTGTTCCCACCCAGATATTTCCCTGGCCATCCTGAAGAACGGCAGTCGCGAGTGCGGGAAAGGCGGATTGCATCTCGAGGTGGATGGCCGACCCATTGCCATCCAGCCGGAATAGCCCCTTGGCCGCTCCGGCCCAGAGCCTCTGCTGGCGGTCTTCAATCACAGACGTGACTGTTGAGCTTTGCGCCATGGTATCGAATGGCCCGGAGAGTTTACCGCCCTTGTAGGTAAACAGGGCATTTGATGCCGCAATCCAGATGGTGCCATTATGGTCCTCAACAAAAGAGAAGATCCACCCGGTCTGGTTACGAAGAATGGTTGCCTTGCCGCTCTTTTCCAGCCGGTAGATAAAGTCGTCGGAGCCGATGAAGACGACATGCTCCCTGCTTTCGAACAGGATGCGAATGGCTCCCCCAGGTAAGGGCGCCCGGGGCAGGTAATCTGTGAACCGCAGGTCCTTGTAGATCACAGTCCGCGTGGCAGTCCGAATCAGTAGATCTCCATCTGCCGACATGCATATGGCCTTGACAGGCTCGTTGCCGATCTCAGAATCCATCTGAACAAAACGCACGCCATCGAAACGAGCCAGTCCGGGCCCGGTCCTGATCCACAGGTACCCATCTTTGGTTTGAAGGATCTGGTAAACGGCCTCGCCCGGCAGTCCGCGCTGCGAGGTCCAACTGTCGTGCCCATACTGGCCCATCTGCTTTTGTGGATCGAGCCCCCACAACCATGCGGTTGAAGCTAGAGCCACCGAAGCCGTCAGAATTACGCCGCTAAGAAGCCGGCAAATATGCGGCGGTATCGCACGCCGACCGCCAACCGGTCCCCTGGCAACTCGATGACTCGCAACCGAAACAGCGCGGCCCGGCATGCACGAGGGTTCGGCTATCCATGCCGCGGGCAGAGTTCCGGCATGGGCCCCTTCCGTGCATCCATGCACAGCTCTCATGGATTTACTTCACCTCGGAACCTCAAGGTTCTATATCGGCAGATTGGCAATGCTCTCTACTCGATTGAGCAAAAACCGCATCCTTCCGGTCTGGAGACCCAATAGAACGTTGAGAATAGGACGCCGGGGCCCTCGCTCTGTTCGCGTCGCTCTACCGAAACAAAACAATGAGCCTCTCATGGCGACTTCATATTACGTAAGGCCAGGAGTCGAAGGACGGCGGACCGGCAAGACAAGGACGGGTGCCGGTTGACGTGCCGCGATGACTAGCGGAGTTTGCAATTTGCCCAGCCCTAGTGCGCGCAGTTCCTGAATCACCGCCTATGCGGAAACTTCGGCCGAACCAGAGCGGCCACCAATAGCACGAAATCAGCACCGGAATCTCCGAGCGCGCTGTCTGCCCATCAATCTGAAAGGGTTCCAGACACCGCCTTCTATGAGGGCACGATTTCAGTCGTGCCGAATAACATCAATAATCACCCGAATTTTGGCCGCCCAGGTGCCCTTCCGGCCTGATTTCAGCCTTTTTCCGCAGCCTGTTCAGCCCTGAGGGATGCTCGTTCGGCGTTTTCGACCTTCCCACAGGCTGCCAGGCCGCGGCCCATGATTTCGTCATTCCGCCCTACGAGCTTCGTGCCCCAGGTCCGATAGTTCGCGGGGTCGAGATCTCCCTCCCGGAACCTGAGAGAAGATCTTCTTCCTCACTTGTCTTGCCGATTCCCCGTTTGCGTACTATTACCCTCCCGACGCGCACACTGGAAGTGTGAGGATCCCATGTCCAATTTCATCTGTCAGGGATGTGCCCGGTCCGTACCCCAGGCACCCCCCACCCCCCCACCCCACTTAAACACTTTTTCAAAGCCTACACCAAAGGCAACTATAATAGTATCAGTAACTTACTGTCATAACCCTAGTAACCGAACGGTAAACACAGCCTCTTTTTTCCCTTCATTTTTGGCCCCTTCGTGTCGATTTTTGACGCAAAACAAGGCTAAAACAGGGCAATTCCATGCAGTTTCCGTCTGCCCTCATCGTAGGCCGCGGGGTCAGAAACGCACACTGGAACGATGCCCCACCCCGGCCGGAACCATCAGCTTCTGATTTTCGAGGTCGTCACCGTGTGCGTAGCCAAGTTCACCGTGAACGAATCGATCGTGGTCGTCGCCGGCGGATTGGTCGAAGTGGTCTGCTCCGTCACGGTCACCACCAGCGAATCCACCTGGATCGTCGTCGCGCTCACCGTGATGCGCAGAAATCCGTACTGCGTGTCGTTGTACTGGTCGAGCGTAATCGTGTTGCCCTGCCCGTCCGGCTCGGAGTGGTGTCCGGCGCGGGCTTTCGCTCCGTCCTTGGTCGTCTTCAGGCCCGGCAGATCGTAATAGCCTCCGTTGCCTGCGACGATATAAGCAATCTGCCGCCCATCCGCCTTCATGATCCTCGTGTATCGCTCGTACATGTGCGCGTGTCCGGAGAGGACCATGTCAGGCCAGATGCCCGCCGACGTGCAGCACTGGTCAATCGCCGCCAGCATGTCAGGGCTCGGTGAGTGGGCCGAGCTCCCCGTGAAAGGCGGGTGGTGCACCGCGATGATCAACGCCTCCGGATTCGAGCCCGCATTGCGCGCAGCCAGCGCCGCGGCAAGCTGCTGCTGAAGGAAGGTGATCTGGTCCGTGCCGATGGTCGCGCCGCTCAGCACACCCACGGTCTCGCTCGTATTTGAGTAGAGCCCGATGATCCGCACAAACGGCGCCGTGAGAGTGAAGTACACCCCCGGCTGCGTCATCGTGGTCCGCGAGAAGCTCGGCACGCCTTGCACAGGGGCCGGGGTGCAGAAGTTATTGACGAACGCCTCAAGCGAGTAGTCAGCCGGCTCGCCCGTGTACATAATGCCGTCGTGATTGCCCGGAATCGCAAAGATCGGCCCGGCATAGTTGCGGTAAGGCTCGTAAAACTGCTCGGGATAGTAGGTCTCCTGCCCGAAAAAATAAACCACGTCTCCAAGATGAAAGAAGAAACCTGGCAGCCCGGTCGAGTAGCTTTTTCCGCCCAGATCGGCGGCCATCGCGTCGGCCACGGCCAATTGCGGTTCAGCTCTAATGATGCCGCCCGTGTCTCCCACGGAATGGAAGACCAGCTTGCCCGACGCCTGTATCTGAGCGAGCGCGTCGGCGGGCAGCACTGCGCTTAGGTCCATCACCGGCGGGTTGACACGCGGCGCTGGAATTGGATCGGTTTGAACTATCTCTTCCGATTCCGGAATATTGGAATCCCCTGCGATCTGGCCGGCGCTATAGGTTGTAGATCCATCTGCTGTGAAGGTTGGATTTGCGAAGCTGAAGCCACTGCTGGACATGGGAGGGGGAAGATCCTTTTCTGCCGGCATGGGGTTGCCGGCGGGAATTTGATTGCGGGAGCGCCGGATTGACGTTTGTCTCCGCGGTGCCGGAATTATAACCCCAAAACCGTGAACGGAAAATTACTCCGCCAGCCAAGCCGCCGGCCGCAAGCTGTCGCTTGTTTCCGCCGATGTACCATCGTACCCATGGCCCTGGTCGAAGTGAACTCGGTTACTAAAAGCTATCCGCGCCGCGCGGGGCTTCGGACCAGGTTCGAAACCGTGGTCGAAAATGTTTCGCTCAACATCGAGCCCGGCGAGACACTCGGCCTGGTGGGTGAATCCGGCTCCGGAAAAACCACCCTAGCCCGCATGATTCTAGGCCTGATGAAGCCCACCACCGGAGCAGTCCAGGTGAACGGCATCGACATCGCGCGTGCTTCGGCGAAGCAGTTGCACCGCGCTCGCCGCCAGATGCAGCCGGTCTTTCAGGACCCGTACGGAGCGCTGAATCCACGCATGAATGTCTTCGAAATCGTGACCGAGCCGTTCCTGATCCACGCCAAAGATGGGGAGATCGATACCCGGCGAGACTCTCTCCGCGACAAATCTCGAACGATGCTCAGTGAGGTGGGACTCGACGAGTCGGCGCTCCTGCGTCATCCCCACGAGTTTTCCGGCGGTCAACGGCAACGCATCAACATTGCGCGCGCCCTGGCGCTGCGGCCAAAGCTGCTTATTCTCGATGAGCCTGTTTCAGCCCTCGATGTCAGCGTGGGTGCGCAGATTGTGAACCTGCTGCGAACGCTGCAGCGCGAGCACGGGCTCACCTATTTATTCATCTCGCATTCCATGCCGCTGGTGCGCTACTTATCCACGCGCATCGCTGTCATGGAGCATGGAAGACTGGTTGAAACGGGAGAAGCCGAGGCGCTCTGCGCCAATCCTCGCCAGGCTTACACGCGCCAACTGCTGGCCGCCACGCCGGAATTGCCTTCCACTGCGGCTTAACCATCTGCGATGGGGATTGCGTATTCGGTGCAGGCTCCGATCCCTGGCGCCTCGACAAGGCGCCAGGGATGGGCAAAACATACTACTTCGATTGCGGCTGGGCAGGCGTGCTCGAGGGAGCGGGCTGCGCAGACGGTGCAGGCGTCGCGGCTGGAGCCGGGTTTGACGCCGGAGTGGCCGAGCCCTGGGCTGCCGGCGCGGTGACGGTTGAACCCGCAGGAGAAGCCGCAGCTGCAGGAGCTGTTCCTGGATGCGGCGGAACTCCGCCGGGCATCGGGCGCATACCCATCCCTCCCGGCCGAGCCTGCTGCGGCGGCATGTCGCTCTGGTCCACCAGCTGAATGTCGAAGATAAGATCTGCCTTGGGCGGAATGCCCGGATGAGCCGGATCGGGACCCGGCCGGCCCTTGGCGCCATACGCCAGTTGCCAGGGAATAAACAAGCGCCGCTTCCCGCCGACCTTCATACCCTCAAATCCCTGGTCGAAGCCGGGAATCAGGCGGCCAAATCCCTGCGGGAAGGTAATAGGCTGGGGATCGCCGAGCTTCGGCTTGCCGTCGTCCCCCATCACCGGCTTTCCGTCCTTGTCCTTTACAGGCTGGCGGTGATCGTCGGACGAGTCGAATTTGTGTCCATCGTCAGGGCGGCCGTTCGCTCCCAGGTAGCCCGTGTACAGCACCTTGTACACCTTGTTGGGCTCAGCCGCGGCGCCCGTTCCGACTGTGATGTCTTCGTACTTCAGCGTGAAGGCCGACTTTACGTTACCCCTGACCCGGGGTACCCCCGCGGGAAGCTTGGTGGCCGCGGCAGCCGCCGGTTTGGCGGCAGTAGACGCCTTCATGGCAGTGGAGCTGCCGGTCGCCGGTTTTGCAGTGGTTTGAGCGCTGGCAGAGGCCGCCATCAACGCCAGGGAAACAATCAGGACGGTGCGTTTCATAACTGGGTCATTCTCCAAGGAGGTTCTCCAAGGGAGTGTATCAGGCCGATGGGCTCACCATCATTAACCCGGCCAGCAGCGCGGTTCTGAAAGCGAGATGCTCCACCACGATTGATTCGTGCCGCGCATGCGCCCCCTCGCCCACCGCACCCAACCCATCCAGAGTTGGTATGCCCAGCGCTGCGGTGAAGTTGCCGTCCGAGGCCCCTCCAGTCGCCGCTTCCTGGAGCGAGACGCCAAGCTCCTCGGCCAGCGCCTTTGCCCGCTGAAACAGCCCAATCGTCCCCCGCTTGCGTTCCATCGGCGGCCGGTTGATACCCCCGGTCACGGTCACTTCGCAGCGCTTATCGACTGCTTTCAAGCCGGAGAATCTTCGCGCAATGCGTTCCCCATCGGCCCTGCGAGCAATCCGCACATCTACTTCCGCCCAGGCCTCGGATGGAATCACGTTGGTCTTCGAGCCGCCTCCGGCCATGCCCACGCTCACCGTCAAGCCGCGTTTCAGGTCCGTCCAACCGCTCACTCGATCAATCACGCGCGCCAGTTCGCGGATCGCACTTGCGCCTTTCTCAAAGTCAACTCCGGCGTGGGCCGCCACTCCTTTCACATCCACTCTCCAGTCGCCTGTACCTTTGCGCGCGGTCTTCAAAGCCATCCCCTGTGCAGGCTCGAGCACATAAACAGCGGAGCACCCCGCCGCCAACGTCTCGGTGATGGGCCGCGAGATCGGACTGCCCATCTCTTCGTCTGTGTTGAGAAGAAGAACCGTTTCCCGCTCGAGCATGTCGGCTTCGATCAGCATCTCCAGCGCCGTGAGCCCCATGGCGACCCCGGCCTTCATGTCCAGCGTTCCCGGCCCCCACAGCCGCCCTGCACTCGTGCGGCATGGCATGGTCTTCAAGGTTCCCACCGGCCAGACCGTGTCCAGGTGGCCCAGCAGCAGGATGCGATCGGCGGCTTTCGAGCCGCCCCCCCGCCTTCGCGCTCTGAAGCGAACCTCGAGAAGGTCGCCAAACCGACGGTGCCGATGTAGCTTCACGCGACCGCCAAGCGATTCTGCACGTTCGAGGGCAATGGCAACGCAGGCATCAACGGCCGCTTTATCGTCGGAAGGCGATTCAGATTCCACCAGCCGCCGCGTCAAATCCAGCACCGACGCTTCTTTCCTGCGCGCCCCGGCCAACAGCGCGCGCATCGGCAGACTAATTTCTTCGGCGATCCGCATTTTCTCCTCTTTTTCGCCAAGACCGCGATGACTACCTGATTCTACGACATTTAATGGCTTCCGTTCGGCTCGGTCTCGGCGGCGCTTGAGTGTCTCACCGTGCCCATACTGTTGCCAAAAAACCACAGTGCAAAACCGCTATCTCTCGTCTAATCTAGCGGAAGCAACGTTGTTCGGCTTCCGGAGAAAGAGATTTGGTTCAGTCCCCGCACTTGGAACAGACCGTCGGATCCCCTCTTGAATTCACGGGGGTGGGTCTGCATTCCGGGGCTTCAGTCACGATGCGCCTGCTGCCGGCTCCAGCCGGCTCCGGCATCGTCTTCCGCAGAACCGACCTGGATAACTTTGAAATTCCGGCCACGGGCCGCAACGTGGCAAAGGTCAGCTACGCCACCAGCCTCATGCGGCAAGGCGTTCTCATCCAGACTACCGAACACCTGCTCTCTGCCCTTATCGGAATGGGCATCGATAACGCGATTGTCGAGCTGGACAACCTTGAACTACCTATACTGGACGGCAGCGCTTCGCCCTATGTCGAGGCCATTCTGAGTGCCGGCATCCGCATCCAGCGCCGTCGCCGTGAAACCATCCGGGTCCTGCGTGCCGTTGAAGTGAGAGAGGGAAAAAAGTTCATCGGCGTGTATCCTGGCTCCGGCTATCGCGTCTCCTACACCATCGACTTTCCCGCTCCCATCGGCCGGCAGAAGACCTGCGTGGACCTGGCGGCCGAAACCTACGGCGCCGCGATTGCTCCCGCCCGGACCTTTGGCTACATGGCCGACGAACGGCGTCTGCGCGATATGGGCCTCATACGAGGAGCGGGCCCCGAAAATGCCATCATTCTCACCCCCGCCGGCCCGGTCAATGGACCGCTGCGATTCGCCGATGAATATGTGCGCCACAAGGTGCTGGACCTGATTGGCGACCTGGCCCTCGCCGGCCGCCGCATCGAAGGCCACGTGGTGGCCGAGTGCGCCGGACACGCGATGCATACTGCCTTTGTCTCGCGCCTGATGAAAGACCGCTCGGCCTGGGAACTGGCTCACGTTCCGGTTGCCGATGCCCCGGCCGCGGCGCAAGCCCCGGAGGCTATCCCGGCCGCCCACGTTCGAAACCCAGCATTTGTAGGCGCGTGAACTCAGCATCTTCCAGCCGACACGTTGGCTAAACGAACAGAATTCGCATCGGCGCCAGGGCCGTCACGCTCTTTCCCTCTTCAGCCAGTTTTCCGCTGTCCGGCTCCCGCGCAAATACGCTCACCAGGTTGGAATCCTGATTGGCGACCAGCATCCACCGCTCGCTCGGATCAAGAACGAAGTTGCGCGGCGTCTTGCCCCCGCAACTGGAACGTCCCATCGGCGTCAGCTCACCGGTCTTTACATCGGCACGGAACGAAGCAAGAAAATTCAGATCCCGATTGGCAAAGTAGACGAACCTTCCGTCCTTCGAGATCACCGTGTCGCAGCCGCGCGTGGGCCCGTGATAGTCATCGGGCAGCAGGTTGATGCGCTTGATGAGGGTCAAGCTTCCGTCCGATTCTTTCCACTCCAACACATCCACGGTCGATACCAGCTCATTCATGCAGTAAGCCGTGTGCCCGTTGGGATGAAAATGCAGCGTCCTCGGCCCAGATCCACGAGCGCCATTGTATGTGCCGGCAGCATCCATCCCTGCCGTGGCCGGACCGGCGCGGTAAATGTGGATGCAGTCGCTGCCCAGGTCGTTGATGTAGGCGAAGCGGTTGTCCGGCGAGAAAGACGCAAAGTGAGCGTGCGCGCTTTGCTGCCGTTCCGAGTTGGGACCTTGCAGAGTGTAGTGCTCCGTCCAGACCGCTTCGCTGAGCCGGCCTTCGGAGATGCGGAAGCTTGCTGCGCTGCCGCCCCCATAGTCGGCCGCAACCAGCATCTGTCCAGTGCGATCCACAGCCAGGTGGCACGTGCCTACGCCTGCCGAGTTGCGCGCCGTGAGCGGCTCGAGCTGTCCATTCACCAGTCGAAAGCTGGCCACTTCTCCGGTCGGTTTCCCTTGAAAGCTGGAAAGCTCCGAAGCTGAGTAGACAAAGTCGGTTCCATGTGAGAAAGCGAGCCACGCCACCTTGGGAACGGTCGCGGCCACGCCGGCGGCCGCCAATTCTCCGCTCGCCGCGTCCCAGTCATACCACAGGATTCCATCCGGTGCGCTCGATGCAACCAGGACGCGACTCTTGTGGCCCTGAGGGGCGGATCCCGGAGCGGCAGATCGTGGACCGGCGGCTAATCCTGGCCGGGCGGCAAATGCCAGGGTGGCGGCGGAGGTAGTCAGGAGAAAATCACGGCGCGAGACAGTAACCATAGCGCAGTCCATTCTCCACCATGCGGCTATCCATACTCAAGTTTTGCGCGCCTCGGCTCCTCATCTGACCTAGCGTGTCCTCGCTCCGATGCGCACGAGGGCTCCGCTAGACTTGAATTCGGGAGCCCAACTTGTCCCATCTCACCAGCTTCGTCCGCATTCCTGCCCTGGCCATCCGCCAGCATATCCATCCCCTGCCGCGGCTCGGCATTCTCGGCGAGGATTCACTGCGCATGCGGGTGTGGCCCAACGACATCGACTTCAATCTGCATTTGAACAACGCGCGCTACCTCAGCATCATGGACTACGGCCGCACTCATCTGCTGGCCCGCACCCGTCTGCTCGAGCACATTGTCCGTTCGCGATGGCAGCCCCTGGTCGGGGCCGTCTGGGTCACGTATCGCCGCTCCCTGCCGCTGTTTTCGCTCTTCACGCTCACCTCGCGCCTGGTTTGCTGGGACGAGCGCTGGTTTTATATTGAGCAAAACTTCCGGGGCATCGCAGGACAATGCGCGGTCGGCTGGGTCAAAGGAATCTTGCGCAATAAACAAGGCATCATCCCGCCGCAAAAAGCCATCGAAAACTTAGCTCCCGGCACGCTGAGCCCGCAGATGCCGGAAGCCATCGCCACATGGAACGAACTGACGCGCGAACAATTGCAGTCGGCCGTTCCATGATGCCACGTGAATCCCTGTATGCCTTCCACCGCACCCCTCAGTCGAGCCGGAAGACCACGTTGACCGTGGTTTCAACTTCGACCGGCTGGCCGTTGAGCAGATAGGGCCGATAGATCCACTGTTGGACGGCGTCCAGCGCTGCCTGCTGCAGCATGGGGGATCCGCTAATCACCCGCAGATTCTCGATAGTGCCGCTCTTTGAGATGGTGGCCTGCAACTCCACCGTCCCTTGTGTGCGCGTGGCCTTCGCGATGGGCGGATAGACGGGTACTGTCTTACGCAGGATTAGTCCGTTCATGACCCCAGTAGAAACGTGCGCCGGTACAGCGGGTCGTCGCTCAACTACAACAGGCGCACCATGACCTGAAAATGGGTTATCCAAGCTACCGCTGCCTGGTCCCTCTCCCATGTCGGCAATCGTGATCGGCCGCAGCGCTTCCGGTCCAGCCGGAGTGTAGATATGCTTCGGAATTACCGACGGCGCCTGGATGCTCGTGCTTTGATACTGCGCCTCAACCACGGTTGCATTGGCCGGCTGAGGTTGCGCCTTGGGCGGTTCCGGTGGCGGCGCGGGCGCGTCCATCAAAATGGCAACCGCCAGGCGCGGCAATGCCTCGGGATAAATGAGGGGAATGAGAATCAGCGCCAGCAGAATGGAACTGTTCAGCGCAAACGTCGCCAGCATCCAGCCCCGGCTCCGAGTGCGGATCGTGTCCCTGGATTCGAATGTAGAGTCTTCAAACATGGCCGCCCTCCCGATGCAAGAGAATTCAGGAGCTCGGACAGGAAGCGCTTGAGCCTTGATCGACACGAATCGCCGCACCGCCGCGCTTAAGTTTCAGCGCGGCGAGCCGCCCTCACGGCCCGTTACTCATCCCTATCGGAACCGCTGTGCTATCTGTAGACACCGCACGCGAATAAACTGTTCCCGAGGCTCAGGAAACAATCTGCGTTGCGCGTCCAATCATCGAATGCGGTACACTCCATGAATTCACAAGGGATCGCTTTGGAGTCGACATGAAACTGTCTCGCTTGTTCCTGTTCGTTGCCCTTGCAGCATCGAGCGCCCAAACCCCAGTTCCCGCCGCCCCCGATTCTCATGAGACGCTGCGCTACATTCATGCGGCCTGGGACACGCTCACGCGATCGGTCACCGACTGCCACTCCCTGGTCGACATCAAGGTCGATGCGAATCCTGTGCTGTATCTGCCCATGGATTTCACGCGGCCCGCGGAAGTCACCACGGTCGAACAGAACTGTCACGTAAGAGTCGTCGTCCTGCCCCGGCGCATTGAGAAGCTGGGCGATGTGATACCACAGGAATTGCCCAGCCCGGGGCTGCTCTACCTGCCCAACCCCTACGTCGTGCCAGGCGGACGCTTCAACGAGATGTATGGATGGGACAGTTATTTCATTCTTCTCGGGCTCGAAGCCGACCATCGTGAGGCGCTGGCCAAGGGCATCGTCGATAACTTTCTTTTCGAAGTTGAGCATTACGGATCGGTCATCAACGCGAACCGCACGTACTATCTCACGCGCTCTCAACCGCCTTTTCTCACTTCCATGATTCGGGCCGTCTACGAGAACCGGCTAAGTTTTCCTTCCACGCCTGCAGGCCGCGCCGCAGCCAACGCTTGGCTCGATCGCGCCTACACGGTGGCAGAAAAAGATTACTCAACCTGGACCCGCCCCGAACACAAGGCAGGAACCACCGGCTTGGCGCGTTACTACGACTATGGATCCGGCCCGGTGCCGGAGATGTCAGACGACAGCACTTACTATTCCGACGTGATTCGCTCGCTCGTGGAGCATCCAAGCCCCGCGGGCACGGCGTTTCTGATCAAGGGCTCTCAACATCCCGACGCATCCGAAGCCGCGCGCTTGAAGCAGACAAGCTGCGATGTGCATGCGACCGTAGTCTGCGAACGTGCCTGGTATGGAGGCTATCGACTTACCCGCGATTTTTTCGTTGGCGATCGCGCCATGCGCGAATCAGGGTTCGATACCTCAGACAGGTTCGGTCCCTTTTCGGGTGCAACCCATCATTATGCGCCGGTGTGTCTCAACAGCCTGCTCTATCGCTATGAGCGCGATCTCGCTCATCTGGCCCATCTGCTCAACAAGCCGCAGGATGCCTTCCACTGGGACAAATTGGCCAATGCCCGCTATGCCGCTATGCAGCGCTATCTGTGGCGGCCCACTGAAGGAGTCTTCGCCGACTTCGATTTTGTCCACGCCAAGGCTTCGAACTACGCATTCATCACTTCGCTCTATCCGCTGTGGGCAGGCGCGGCCACGCGCGAACAAGCCAACCAGATGGAGGCCAAACTCAGTCTCTTCGAGAGACCGGGCGGATTGTCGACCAGCAACACAAACACCGGCCTTCAATGGGACGAGCCTTTCGGCTGGGCGCCGACAAATTGGATTGCAGTCACGGGACTCGATGCGCTGGGCTTTCACACCGACGCAGTGCGCATTGCGCGGCACTTCGACTCGACCGTAGACGCTGGCTTTGCGGCAGACGGCACGATCCGTGAAAAGTACAATGTGGTCGCAGGCAATTCAAACGTCGCCGTCAGCACCGGCTACAAGCAAAACGTAATCGGCTTTGGATGGACCAACGCCATCTATCTCAAGATGAAGCAAGTCGCGCCGGACGCTCAGCCTGCCGCCGAGGCCGCGCCGGCGAATTAGAAGGCCACGTCACAATGGAGGGGCGCTTTTGCTTCGAAAGCGCCCCTCTTCAGTCCATGCGATCCAATCACTCGGGCAGCATAAGTGTTCCCTTCACGTTGAATTTCGCAGTCAGCGTCTGCGAGCCGGAACCCGGCTGCCCGCCGCCTACCGAAACTGTGTACGCGCCCTCAGCCACAATTGGCTCGCCGGCTTCAGTGACCATGCTCATGTCGCGAGGCTCCAATTTCAGTCGCACCTTCGTCGACGCGCCGGCTTCGAGATGAACCCGCTCGAACGCCCGCAGCGCCTTGAGCGGAGCACCCGCAACGCTCGGGAAGGTTAGATAAAGCTCGGCCACTTCATCGCCCGCACGGCTTCCGGTATTCGTTACGGTCACCTCTGCGACTGCCGGGTCCCCGGCCTTGATCTCACCGGCCGCCAAAGTTAGTCCGCTGTAAGAAAAAGTCGTATAGCTCAATCCATATCCGAAGGGATAAAGCGGCGTTCCCTCGAAGTAGCGATAGGTGCGTCCCTTCATCGCGTAGTCTTCGAATGGCGGCAGCTGGCTCACATCCTTGTAGAAAGTTACCGGCAGCCGCCCGGCAGGATTGCTGCGCCCGCTCAGTGTCTGGGCCACTGCCGTTCCGCCCTCTTCGCCGGGATAGAACGCATCCAGAATTGCATTGGCATGATCATTGGCCCAGTTGACCGCAAGCGCGCTGCCATTGGTCAGCACCACCACCAGCGGCTTGCCGGAAGCGGCCACAGCTTTCAACAAATCCTCCTCGGGCTTGGGCAGATCGAGGCTGGTGCGGTCGCCGCCTTTGAATCCTGGCTCAGCAACGTCCATTTCTTCGCCTTCCAGTTCGCTGGTGATGCCCACCACCGCCACTACGACATCGGAGGCCTTGGCGGCTTCAAGAGCCTCGGACTGCGGCCTCATGTCGATTTTTGACCAAACGAGCTTTGCCCCCAGTGGCTGGCCATCGGCCAGCACTCCGTACTCCACTACAAGCGCAGCCGGCTTGCCTGCTTCAAGGTGAACGCGGCCCATCTTGGCCTCATGCGGGTCGCCGGCATAGACAGACGTCTCTTTCTTTCCGTCGAGTTGAATGCGGGAAAAGCCGGCCGTCAACACCCCCAGGTTGTAGTCGCCTGTCTCTGGGGCGGTGAGCGAGCCTTCCCAACGAATCGAAAGCGGGTGCGCGTTCGCCGCTTCAGGAGGAATGGCATTTGCACTTACGTCGACCGTAGTTTCAATGCGCTGCGCCAGCGGTTTGGTTGCGGCGGGCGAGTTGATGTCGGAGATATCGAATACCGCGTAGCTGGCGCGAAGCCCAGGCCGACCGTCAAAGCTCAGTGCCGAACTTGGGACCGGCGAGCCCGCGTGGCTCAGAAACTGCGTACCCTCGACATAGGTGATATTCGCGCCAGGAAATTCATTTCTGATTCCTTCCAGAATCGAAACCGTGTGCGTCGGCGTCCCGTTGTAGTTGCCCAGCAACACCTTCGTCTGATTCGCAAGCGGGCCAACAACCGCAATCTTAAGGCCGGAGGTCTTCAGCGGCAGCACGCCGTCATTCTTTAACAGCACCATCGACTCATTGGCCAGTTTGAGCGCCAGCGCGCGGTGCGCCGCGCTGTTCAATTCGCTCTCATCGATCTTTGAGTAGGGCACCATTTCCGGAGGATCGAACATTCCCAGCTTCATGCGCGCGGTAAACAGCCTCACCAGGGCGACGTCGATGTCGCTCTCCTTCAGGTAGCCTTCCTTCACCGCGTCGAGATAGGGCTTGTAATCGTGATCGTCCGTCACCTTGGTGGTGAAATCAACGCACTCGTTGTCCATGCCGCGCTTGAGGCTGATGGCCGAGGCCTGCGCTTGCGTCGGCTCATAATGATGGCCATCGAAGATGTTGATGACCGCGCCGCAATCAGACACCACATACCCCTGAAATGCCCACTTGCCGCGCAGCTGGTCGTCGAGCAGAAACTCGTTGGCGCACGCCGGCTGTCCGTTGATGCTGTTGTACGCGCACATCACAGAGCCCGCCTTGGCCTCGGTCACCGTGGCGCGAAACGCCGGCAAATAGGTATCCAGTTCATCGTGCTTGCTCACCTTCACGTCGGCTGTGTGCCGCGTCGGCTCCGGGCCGCTATGCACCGCAAAGTGCTTCGGCGTCGAAATCACGCGATAGTAATGCGGATCTTCGCCCTGCATTCCAGTTACGAATGCCACTCCCATGCGCGCAGTCAGAAACGGATCTTCGCCATAGGTCTCCTGCCCGCGTCCCCAGCGAGGATCGCGAAAGATATTGATGTTCGGCGCCCAGAAATCCAGCCCGTGAAAGATGATGCTGCCACCATGGTGCATATCTCGCGCGTGCACGATTCTTCCCTCCACGCCAATCGCGATCGCCATTTCATGAATGGCCGCCGGATCGAAGGTCGCGCCCAGCCCGATGGGCTCAGGAAACTCCGTAGTGCCATTTACTGCAACCCCGTGAAGCGACTCGCTCCACCAGTCGTATGCCGGAACGTTGAGTCGCGGAATCGCGCGCGCCTGGTTGACCAGTTGGCTCGCCTTTTCAGGCAGCGTCATCTTGCTCACCAGGTCCGCGGCGCGCTGCTCGGGCGGCAGGCTGGGATTCAAATACACCGGCTTTCCCGCCTCCTGCGCTCCCCCGCGCCAGACTCCGCAAAAAGTCAATGCCACGACGGCAACCATCCCCAATCCTGATCTCGTCATCGTTCCTCTCAAGTTCCGCCACCATAGTTAAGCGGCCGCTTTGACACAAGAAAATATTCGCGCTGTCCCCGCGCGCAACTTTAATGGCCAGAGAACATCCTGTCAAGCCACGCGGTGCGAAGAAAATCGCTTTATGAACACTTACTGTGTCGATGATTCTCTGCGCTTTGGCGAGGCTCCCGTCGATCTCCCACAGGCCCATCGCCCGCATAAGCGGCGCAGAATCACGCGTCCCCTCCGGCGCCCAGCCCCTGCTTTTCATGGTTGGAGGAAATATCAGCGCTCTTCCGCGGCGGTTTTGGCTCCAAGGGGGTTTCCGCCAATCTCGTCAGGCCTTTTCAATCAACTCAGGCTTTTCTTCCTTGTGCACGAAATACTCATCCAGCAGCACCGAAACGAGCACCGCGGTAGGAATGGCTACGGTAGCGCCGAGGATCCCCGCCAGCGAGAAACCGAGCAGCAGCGAAACCACAATCGCCAGGGCCGGCAAGTCTACGCGCGTCTTCATAATTCGAGGCGAAAGGAACGAGTTCTCAACTTGCAGGTAAACAAAAAAGAAAACCACCACCGAGAGCATTCTTGCCCAAGAGTCGGTGGCTGCCACCAGCATCGCCAGCACCAGTGAAATCGCGGCTCCCAGCACCGGCACTATGTTCAACAGCCCGGTCAGCACTCCCAGCGCATAGGCGTAGCGAATGTGCATCAACGCAAAGAAAACCGTGCTCGAAATGCCCAGCACCAGCATCAGGCTGGCCTGGCCGATAAGCCATCTGCCCATGCGAACCGATGCCCGCTGCAGCGCGTCGTCGAGCCGCTGCCGCCTCTGCGGCGAAAAAAATGAGAGCGTCCACCGGTACGCATGATCGCCTTCGAGAATGAAGTAAATCGTCAAGACCAGGCCGGAAAGAATGTCCATCAGGCTGCCCGCCAACCCGGTGATCGACCCCAGCACATGCGTGGCTGCCTGGCTGGCAAAGCCCTGAAGCCTGGCAACGATGTCGTCGGTGTCGAGGTTGCCGAGAAAGGGAAGCTGGTTCAACTTCGCCAGCAGCTCCGGGACCTTGGCCGGCTCAGAGCCCCCAGCCCTCTTCAGGTCCTGAATCACCGGCGGAATGGCAAGGAATCCAAAGGCGGTAAGCCCCCCGGCCGCCACCAGCAGCAAAACGAAGATGGCTACCGAACCCTTGAATGGAACCCATTGCCCGATGTGGAGCTGTTCCGTCGCGCGGACCAGCGGCGCCAAGACGACCGCAAACAGCGCCGAGACAAACAGCATCACCAGAACGCCGCGCACCAGCCACGCCACATAGCATGCCGCCGCCACCGCGAAAGCGAACAAAATGTCACCGCGAAGATTGCGCGGCTTATCCGTGGATCCGGTCATGCGTTGCGTACCTGCAAAACAATTTAGATGCAACAACCTGGGCAACAGCACTGCCCAATCCATCATTCCGGCAGGCGCAGCCGCGATAACTGACTCCTTTCCCTGATCCCTGACCCTGGTTACTGGTCTCCACCTAGGATCGACCCCACGATCCCTCCCAGGAGGCCGCCGCCAACCGCCGCCGGCGCCGTGCGCGTCTCGCCATGGGGCAGATATTCTCCGATCTGGTGGGCCAGCCGCGATATGGGCAGCGTCTGCAGCCACACCGTTCCCGGCCCGGTCAGCACGGCGAGGAAGATGCCGTCGCCGCCGAAGATCATGTTCCTGATCCCGGGTACCATGGTGATCTGGAAACCGACCGAAGACTGGAAGGCGCCTACATGGCCCGGGTGCACACGCAGCACCTCGCCCGGCGCCAGAGTTTTCTGGATCAACTCGCCCGAAAGCTCGAGCCATGCGGTTCCAAAGCCGCTGACCCTCTGCAGCAGGAACCCGTCGCCGCCAAAGATGCCCGCTCCGAGGGACTGCTGGAAGCCCACGCTGATGGTGACCTGCGGCGTGGCGCACAGGAACCCATGGCGGTGCACCATGTATTCCGCTCCCTGTCCCAGTTGAACGGGCACGATATGTCCCGGAACCTTGGTGGCGAACGCCACCTCGCCGGGATACTGGTAGGCGCGATACTCGGTCATGAAGATGCTGCCGCCGCCGGCTACGCGCTTCAACACCCCGAACAATCCGCCGCCGCCGCCCATCTGCGTGTGCGTCATCATCTGGATCGAAGCGGTCATCCAGGAGAGCTCACCGCTCTCTGAATAGACGCTCTCGTTGGGGTCGAGCTGCACTTCCAGCACCGGCATTGTGGTGCCCTGAATTCGTGTCTGCATGGCGAAAAGCCTCCTGTCACTGGACAGTGTACCTGCCCGGCGCGCCTGGCCTAACAACAGGCAACGGTAAAATCGGATCTCCTGATCGAAATACCACCGCGAGACTTGTGCCGTTCGCGGCATGCGGCCATCACATTCCGCCGGCTTCATACCCGCGTATACTTTCCGTCATTCACGTTCCAGGACACCATCTCGAAGGCAAGCCACGCCATGGATCCAACCTCGATCATCCTTCCCAGCTCCCTGCAGAACGCTGCCGTGCTCACCATCGTGCTGGCATTCGCGGGCTACCTGATGACCTTTCTCAGCACGCGCATGATGGCCCGGCGCGCCGACCGCCTGCGGCTTGTGAACCAGCGGCTCAATGAGTTCTACGGACCGCTCTACGTGGCCACTGTCGCCGGCAACATCGCCTACCGCTCGCTGCTGCGCAAGCAGGGCAAGACGCAGTGCCATCCCATCCTGGACAGCGAGATGAAGGAGTGGATGCTGTGGATGAGAACCATCTTCATGCCCCTCAACGATGTGCGCGAGAAGATCATTATCGAGAACGCACACCTCATCGTCGAAGAGCAAATGCCGCAGTGCCTGCTTGACTTCGTCACCCATGTAGTCGGCTACAAGGCGCTGCTCTCAGAATGGGATGAAGGCGACTTCACCGAGCGCCGCTCCACGATCGGCTGGCCGCCGGAGTTCGATCTTTACGTGGAGCGGTCCTACCAGGCGCTCAAAGGCGAGCAGACGCGACTGCTGCACAACTCGTTGTGGCTGGCGTGGCGACGCATCTTGCACCGCAAGCGCTGACCGGCATTCTCCTGCATCGAGCTTCGAGGAGAACACGCGGCGAACGGGCGGATGAAAATTGGGTGGGTTAGACCTTGTTTTTCGTCGAAAATCGACGAAAAGTGGCCGTAATTCGACGAAAAAGGGGCGTTTTTTAAGTTTCCGTGAAGGAGGTATCTTGTTAAATTACTGATTATAAAAGAGTTAATGAGCGAGCGAAACGCAGAATCGTGCTTTCG
>Ga0182013_10001341_pt1 | contig 33709 bp, 27 predicted proteins | sample 612S2MmetaG_FD_120487 | JGI IMG/M metagenome (GOLD analysis project Ga0182013, IMG submission 120487) | Permafrost microbial communities from Stordalen Mire, Sweden - 612S2M metaG | ecosystem: Environmental > Terrestrial > Soil > Wetlands > Permafrost | place: Sweden: Stordalen | collected... | reverse complement strand
TCATCTGGTCCTGAGCTTTGACCCGTGACGATGACTGAAAGGGAAAGCATGCACTACCCGGCAGAGACGAAATGGGCCGACGAAGAGCTCGAATTCTAGCTGCCGTTAAGCTGCCAATAAGCAAAAAATGGGTGCTAAAAAGTCGGTTTTTGGGGACTTCGCCCAGCGGAAGTGCCCTGCTTTCATAACGACTTAGGCGTGGTTCGGTAAACTGCAAAACCTTTATGCGCCGGTTCGATCCCGGCCCGCGCCTCCAAATTTCACAGCCAAGAATCCCACTAAATTAAAGGAAATTGGCGCATTCGAGCGATTTCCACGCGAGATTTGCTCACAGCATCTTGGTGATTGCATACCACATTCCCAAAGAGAAGAAGCCTTATCAAGAATTAGGCGGCGATTACTTCGACCGAATCCGTGCCGAAGGCCTGAAGCGCTACTATGTCAGGCGGTTGCAAGGTCTTGGTTTGGAAGTAACGCTCGCTAACGCACCTCTCAGTTCCTAGGTAAGCAGGATATTTTCGAGAGAGCCAGCCCCGTGTCATCGACCATGGATCACTCCGAAGGGCGCGACCCCCGAGGAGTGAAACCACAATACCAAACACAACTTCGACGACTCAATCGTAGCCTTGCAAACGCACACTCAGGCAAGGTAAAACAATCAGGTCTTCGGCCAATCCCGTTGGCGGTTTTGAACTGATGACTTAGGGCCGGTTCTAAGGTTGTAACCGAGGTTTCCATTACTCCTCGCATCTCCTTCGTTACTCATTGCGTGTCATGTTCGGGCCGTCGGGCGATGAGCAGATCCCAGTTCAAACTCACGAATCGATGCTTTTCCGGATCGGATCCCCGCAGGAAATCGAGGAGGAGTGAGCGTTCATTAGGCGGATTTCTTCTCCCGTCCAAATACGACTTGTTGAGCATCCGAATGATTCGCGACAAAAGCATCATTCGCAATTCGTGGGGTGGATACTTCAGTCCCAAGTCGTGACCTGAATTGGCATTGCTTGAAGGGATGCAGCCTGGCTATCCTATTCTCGGGTTCCCGCTCTCTCTGTGCCGCCCGCGGTATACTCACTCCTTATCATGGCTGTTGAGACCGAGATCAAGTTTTCCGTAGCCGACCTGGACGCCCTCAGCCACCGCCTCCAGGCTGCCGGTTTCCGCCTCCAGACCCCACGCGCTTTTGAGAGCAACGTCTTATACGACACGCGGGACCGCCGGCTGCGCGCCCGCACCGAAATCCTGCGCATCCGCAACTACGCTGGCCGTTGGACCCTCACCCACAAGCGCCTTCCCGATTCCGGCCCTGGAGAAGATCGTCACAAGCACCGCATCGAAACCGAAACCGAATTCGCAGACGGGGACGCGCTCGCCGAGGTATTCGCCTCCCTCGGATACACCCCCGCTTTCCGCTACGAAAAATGGCGCACTGAGTGGACCGACGGTCACGGCCACTGCGTCATCGACGAGACTCCCATCGGCAACTACGCCGAGCTCGAAGGCTCTCCGGACTGGATCGACCGCGCCTCGTCGCTGCTTGGCATCGACCAATCCCAGCACATCACCCTCAGCTACGGCCGCCTGTTCGATCTGTGGCGCGAGCAATCCCAAAGCCCCGCCCAAGATCTCACCTTCGACGCGGTCTCGGCTCATTCGGCGTCCGCTAAGACCGACTCTTAGACACTCCTCATGCAATCGGCACCAGTGCCGATATTCCCCTAAGCGATCTCTAAAAACCAAAAGGGGGAAAGGGCCCGGTCCAGCTGCATCCCGGCGCCAAAATCACGATGTCGACTTCCGTCGCTTTTCCAGACACGGTCCAAGGCAAACTCAAGGCCCTCCCGACTGCCGTGCCAACTGCCATCGGGCTCGCCAAAATGTCCATTGCTGTCGTCGACCCCGACGCCGAGCGCCGAAAAGCCGTCAGCGGCGTCATCGAAAACGGCGGCACCGCCACCGTCTCGACCCAAACCGGCTACCTGTCGGCCCCCGACGTCGCCCAGTTGCTCGCTAATAACAGCTTTAGGGCGATCTTCGTTGCCATCGACAGCAATCCCGATCAGGCGCTGCGCATGGTTGAAAGCCTTTGCGTCCTCGACTCGGCCACCGTCATGGTCTACTCCCAGCACGGCGCCAACGACCTGATGATGCGCGCCATGTGGGCCGGAGCCCGCGAGTTTTTTCTCGAGCCCCTCTCGCCCCCGGAGATCGACAACGCGCTTTCCCGGGTGGCTGCACGCACCGCTCCCGTCGTCAAGAGGAAAACCGCCGGCCGCTCCTTCGTTTTTCTCGGCGCCAAAGGCGGCGCGGGGGTTACAACCCTGGCCGCAAACTTCGCTGTTGCCCTGGCCCGCGAGTCCGCTGAGAGCACCCTCCTAGTCGATCTCGACCTGCCCAATGGCGATGCCGCGCTCAATCTCGGTATCATCTCCCGGTACTCCACCCTCGACGCTCTCCGCGACATCGGTACACTCGACATCGCTTCCCTCTCCCGTCTCCTCGTCCGGCACGATTCCGGTCTGTCAGTGCTTGCCGCTCCCGGCCGGTTCCAAAAGATCAAGCTCGACAATGCCGCTGTCGACAAGCTGCTGGCCATCGCCGCCCAGGCCTTCGATTCAGTCGTCATCGATGCCGGCGCTCGCACCGATTGGACAGGCACCCGCCTGTTCGCGGACGCTTCCATCATCTATCTCATTAGCCAGGTGGGAATCCCCGAGCTTCGAAACGCCAACCGCGTCATCACTGAAAGCCTCTCCGCTCGCGCCTCCCAACTTCAGGTGGTGCTCAACCGCTATGCGCCGCGGATGTTTGGTATCGACGACGACGCCATCGAACGCGCCCTCACCGTCCCGGCTAACTGGAGAATCCAAAGCGACTTTCTCACCCTGCACCGCATGCAGCTACAGTCTGCGCCCCTGGTCTTAGAGGACTCGCCCATCGCGCGCACCATCGGCAAAATGGCGCGCAACGCATGTGGCCTGCCCACAATTGAGGCCAAGAAGAAAATGCTCGGCATCTTCAGTTGATTTGTGCCCTTGGTAATCGAATCTTAAGTTCCGCTCATCATAAGGCACATCTCACGGTCGATAAGACAAGAGCGGCGGTTTCCTGAATTCGGGGCCGCATTAGGAAACCGTCAGCCCCCGGAGCCACTCCGCCGGCCTGGTCTCCCATGGCGACGGGAGAATCGGCGGGAAATCGCTTGACTTTGAACACTCCGGGTGTGGGCAGTTAGAACGCTCATCGTGTGCAGGATAAAATGAAATGCAGGCTTTGCTGCCGGGAGCAGCTCTTACGCCATGTCGGATGTTTCTCATCTTCCGGAAGTACCCGGCAGAGGCATCTTGTCCGTTGCGCTTATCGGTCCCCACGAAGAGCGCCGCAAGGCGGTCTCTGAAGGTCTCGCCGGCATTCAGGACATCGTCGTCCAGGAGTTCTCCTCCTTCCCTCCAGAACTCAACGACATGCCCCAGATGCTCGAGAAGCACTACGATGTCGTAATACTCGATGTAGATAGCGATCCGGACTTTGCCTACGATCTGGCCGAAGCGATCGGCGTCAAAGGCATCACCTCAGTCATGGCTTATTCGGCGCGGCCCGATGTCAAGCTTGCCATCCGTTTCATGCGCGCCGGCGTCCGCGAATTTCTAACCCTGCCCCTTGAGCGGGCTGAAGTCCAGGTTGCCTTCAACCGCGCATCTCTACGCCACCCCGCACTTCGAGAACTTGAGCGCAGCGCCGGCAAACTGCTCGTCTTTCTGGGGGCCAAGGGTGGCTGCGGCGTCACCACCATCGCCTCCAATTTCGCCGTCGCCCTGGTTCAGGAATCCGAGCGCAGCACCCTGCTCGTAGATCTGGGATTGCCCCTCGGCGACGTGGCAATCAACCTCGGCATGGCGCCTGAATTCTCCATCGCTGACGCCGTCAAAAACTCCTCCCGGCTCGATTCCCGCTTTCTCCAGTCCATCGTGTCCGTTCATGACTCCGGCCTGGCTGTCCTTGCCGCGCCCAGCGAGTTCGTTCCCGAGCAGTTCGATCAGGAGGCCATCAACAGACTCCTCACCATCGCTCGCCACAACTTCGATTTCATCGTTGTCGACATCGGCTGCAGGCTCGATCTGATGGACTCGGTGCTGTTTGAGGATTCCGCGATCGTATATCTCATCAGCCAGGTCGGTATTTCCGAGCTGCGCAATTCCAATCGCATGATCACGAGATTCTTCGCCAACCGAAACCAAAATCTCCAGATTGTCCTTAATCGCTACAAGCCAGCCACGCTGATCTTCGACGACAAACACATCGAGAAGGCCCTTACCCGCCCCACTCAGTGGAAGATCCCCGACGACTACGCCGCCGCCCGCAGGACCCATAGCGTCTCTACTCCCATTGCCCTGCTCGAATCGCCAATCTCCCTGGCCCTCCACCAGATGGCGCGTTCCGCCTGCGGTCTTCCCGCCGAAAGAGAGAGCAAAAAAGGACTATTCAGCTTTTTCCGGTAGTTTGTGACAACTCACGCCATGGCGATCGGGACGCGCCATAAAGCCGGGGTGATGTGAGGAGCTGACCAACAGCCATGGATAGGCCCGCGTCAGCCCGCCAACCGCTTGCTTATTGCTCGGCCCCGTGGCATTTCTTGTACTTCTTCCCGCTCCCGCAAGGGCAGGGATCGTTCCGTCCGACCTTTTCGCCCGTCCTGCGTTGAGAGGGCTGTGCTCCATCGCCGCTTCCCGAGCGAGCGGCGACTGCCAGTTCCCGCTGCTTCTTGCGATGGAACTCTTTCTCCAGTGCGTCGATGGTGGTGGAAGGCTGCCGCGTCGCAATCGCGATCTCCCGCGGCGCCGCATCCAGTGTGATCGGCTGCGAGGCGCTGGCCACCGGAGGAGCCTTGGGCACCGTGCGCCTGGGCTCGGGCGCAGCGTTCACCGGCTGACCGTCGGGGCCCAGAATCTGCATCCTGAACAGGAACCGGACCGTGTCCTCCTGGAACTTCGCCATCATGGCCTCGAACATGTCAAATGACTCGCGTTTATACTCCACCAGCGGATCGCGCTGCGCATAGCCACGCAGGTTGATTCCTTCCTTCAGGTGATCCATCGACAGCAGATGGTCTTTCCACAGGCCGTCGATGACGCTCAGCATGACCATCCGCTCGTGATAGCGCATGGTCGCGGCGCCAAGAATTCTTTCCTTCGACTCGTACTGCTCGGTCAGCTTGGCGAAGATCTCCTCGCCCAGTTCGTGCCGGCTCAGTTCCTGCGGCTTTACGCCCGATGCGGCCAGATCCAGACCGAACTGGTCCATGAGCTTTTCGGCAAGCTCCTTGGTATTCCATTGCTCCTGGCGCACTTTTTCGCCTGCGAATTCGTCAAGAAATCCACTCAACAAGCCGCCGACGTAGTCTTCGAGGATCAGCTCGCGCTGGTCCACGCCCTCCAGCAGCTGGCGGCGCAGGCCGTAGACGGCCTCGCGCTGCTTGTTCATGACGTCGTCGTATTCGAGCAGGTGTTTGCGCGATTCGAAGTTCTGCGCCTCGACGGCCTTCTGCGCGCCCTCGATGCGCTTGGAGATCATCTTCGACTCGATCGGCACTCCCTCTTCCATGCCCAGCCGTTCCAGCAGTGTACTTACCCACTGCTTGGCGAAGATGCGCATCAGGTCGTCTTCAAGAGAGAGATAGAACCGCGACTCACCTGGGTCGCCCTGCCTTCCCGCGCGGCCTCGGAGCTGATTGTCGATACGCCGGGACTCATGCCGCTCGGTGCCGAGGATAAACAGGCCACCCACGGCAATAACCTGCTCGTGGTCTTTCAGCGCCGCTTCCGCGTGACCCTTCAGCGTCTCCGCCCACTCCTGCTCGGCGACCTCAAACTCCTGGCCGGAATAATAGAAACGCAGAAATCCCGCTGGAGCCATCGGATTGATTGCGCCCTCAGCCACGCTGATTGCCCGTGCCTTGGCCTTCTTCACCAGCTCCTGCCGGGCCATGAACTCGGCATTGCCGCCGAGCAGAATATCGGTTCCGCGGCCGGCCATATTGGTGGCGATGGTCACCATCCCCAGACGCCCAGCCTGCGCCACATACTCGGCTTCTTTCTCGTGGTGCTTAGCGTTCAACACCACGTGCCGAACGCCCTTCCGCTGAAGGATTCCCGACAGTCTCTCGCTTTTTTCGATGGACGTAGTACCCACCAGCACCGGCTGTTTCTTCTCGTGCAGCGTCCAGATGTCGTCGGCAACCGCCTTGTACTTTTCCTTCTCTGTCCGATAGACCACGTCGGGATTCTCGAGCCGTAGCATGGGCTTGTTCGTGGGAATCACCACAATCTCCAGCTTGTAGATCTTCTCGAACTCCGCGGCCTCGGTCTCGGCCGTGCCGGTCATGCCGCTCAGCTTCTGATACAACCTGAAGTAGTTTTGGAAGGTAATCGTAGCCAGCGTCTGGTCTTCCTTGCGAATGGTCACGCCCTCCTTGGCCTCGATCGACTGGTGCAGCCCATCGGACCAGCGCCGCCCCGGCATCAGCCGCCCGGTGAACGTGTCGACAATAATCACCTCGCCGTCCTTCACCACATAGTCCACGTCGCGCTTGTAGAGAGCGTGAGCCTTGATGCCTGTCTCCACGTAGTGCTTCAGTTCCCAGTTCTCCGCGTCGGCGATGTTGCCGATCCCAAGCAGCCCCTCGATCGTCTCCCAACCCCGGTCTGTTACCCCGATGGTCCGCTGCTTCTCGTCCACAATGTAATCGCCGCTGAAGTACTTCTCACCCTCGGCGAGCCGGATTCCAAGCTCCTCCTGGCGCCTGTGGTCGGTGTATTCGACCTCCTCGCCCAGTTCAAGCTGCGGGATAATCTTCCTCACCCGCGCATATTTGTCCGTGGTCTGGTCGGTCGGCCCCGAGATAATCAGCGGCGTCCGCGCCTCGTCGATCAAAATCGAGTCCACTTCGTCCACGATCGCGTAGTAGTGCCCGCGCTGCACGCAGTCTTTGATCTCGAACTTCATGTTGTCGCGCAGATAGTCGAACCCGAACTCGTTATTGGTTCCGTAGGTGATGTCGGCGGCATATGCTTCCCGGCGCTGGTTGTCGTCCAGGTCGTGCACGATTACGCCTACGGTCAACCCCAGGAACTCGTAGATCTTGCCCATCCACTCGGCATCGCGCTTGGCCAGGTAGTCGTTCACCGTGACCACATGCACTCCGTGCCCGGCGAGCGCATTCAAGTAGCAGCTGAGGGTCGCCACCAAGGTCTTGCCTTCGCCGGTTCTCATCTCGGCGATCTTGCCCTGGTGCAGCACCATGGCGCCGATCAGCTGCACATCGAAGTGGCGCATCTGTACCGCCCGCCAGCCGGCCTCGCGCACCAGAGCAAACGCCTCAGGCAAAATCTCGTCGAGCGCCGCCTTCTCGGCTGCCTTTTTCTCGTCAGCGTCGGTAATCCCCTCAAGCCGAGCGGCAATTCGCGCCTTCAAATCGGCCGTCTTGTCGCGCAACTGCTCATCCGTCATCTTTTGAATATCCGGCTCCAGCACATTGATCGCCCCCAGCCTGGGCGTCAACCGCTTGATCTCCCGCTCGTTCGCGGTGCCGAAAATCTTTGCCAGCAACTTATCGAAAAACACAGTACTCTCCGTCTACCAGTGTAAATGGCGCGGGTTAAAGGAACATGTCCCCGCGCCGACAGGGGATCTGCTGCGCCCCACCCTCATTCCCGATCGGCGCTGTTCATCGCTCAAAAAGACAAGGCCCTCCATTGCGGAGAGCCTTGTCTTACACTACCTGCACTTCCCACTATGCGCTGAACAGCAGCACGCCCGCCGGTTTCTCTTCGCTGGCCGTTTCGACCGAGCTGACCGGCCGATAGAACAGCTGGTTGGCATCCAGATAGACCTCGAGAAACGCCGGACGGTCCGAAATCTGGCCCGCGATCAGCGCCTCCGAGAGCGGATCTTCCACGTAGCGCTGCAACGCGCGGCGCAGCGGACGCGCCCCGTAGCTGCGATCGGTCAGAGTCTTGTCCAGAATCCACTTCTTCGCATCTTCGGTCACTGAAATCGTGATCGCCTTCTGCGCAAGGTTGGAGTTCAAATGCTGTACCAGCAACTCGACGATCTGTATCAGGTCGGCGTCTGTGAGCGACTGGAAGAGGATGGTTTCGTCGAGCCGGTTGAGGAATTCAGGATTGAATGCCTTCTTTACCTCAGCCATGACATTTTTTTCGACAGCTTCGTTAATCTGGTCTTCGCCGTCGCTATGGAAGCCAAGCGACTTCTTCTCCTTCACCAGGTACTTGGCGCCGATGTTCGAAGTCATGATGAGGATGGTGTTCTTGAAGTCGACCGTATTGCCCAGACCGTCGGTCAACTGGCCATCTTCGAATACTTGCAGCAGGATGTTGAACACATCCGGATGCGCCTTTTCGATTTCGTCGAGCAGCACGACCGAGTAAGGCGACCGCTTCACGCGTTCGGTAAGCTGTCCGCCCTCCTCATAGCCCACGTACCCCGGAGGCGACCCAATCAGCTTCGACACCGAGTGCTTTTCCATGAACTCCGACATATCGAACCGGATCAGCGCCTTGTCGGAACCGAACAGGAAGTTGGCCAGCGTTCGCGCCATCTCGGTTTTGCCGACGCCGGTGGGTCCCAGGAAAAGGAAAGAACCGATTGGCCGGTGCGGAGACTTCAGGCCGGCACGCGAACGGCGGATTGCGCGGGCCAGGGCGCTGATGGCCTTGTCCTGCGAGATCACGCGCTTGTGAAGCTCTTCTTCCACGCGCAGCAGTTTTTGCGTCTCTTCTTCCTTGATGCTGGTCACAGGGACGCCCGTCCACCGGCTCACTACGTCTTCAATGTCCTCGCGACCCACAATGCCGGCGGCTGAATCATCGAGGTGATACTTCTCGCGCAACGCGCGCAGATTTTCGCGCTCCTTGCGTTCCTCGTCGCTATAGAAGCGCGCCTTCTCAAACTCGTGGTTGGCGATCGCCGAGTCCATGCGGTGCACAATGAACTTGATCCGCTTCTGCACTTCTGTGATCTCTTCCGGGAGCGAAGTCTGGCGCAGCTTGACGCGCGCGCCGGCCTCGTCAATCAGATCGATGGCCTTGTCGGGCAGGAACCGGTCGGGAATATAGCGATTGGAGTGCGACACCGCAAACTCGACCGCCGCATCGGTGTAACTGACCGCGTGAAACTTCTCATAGCGGTCCTTGATGCCCATGATGATCTTGATCGCGTCCGCTTCGTTGGGCGGCGGAACCTTGACCGCCTGAAAGCGCCGTTCGAGCGACCGATCCTTCTCGATCGACTTGCGATATTCGCCGGGCGTCGTCGCCCCAATGCACTGAATCTCGCCCCGCGAGAGGGCAGGCTTCAGGATATTGGCCGCGTCCAGCGAACCCTCCGCCGATCCCGCGCCCACCAGCGTGTGCAGCTCGTCGATAAACACGATCGAGTTCTGATTCTCCATCAGCTCTTTCATGATGGTCTTCAGCCGCTCTTCAAACTGTCCGCGGTACTTGGTGCCCGCGACGATGAGCGAAAGATCCAGGCCCAGCACCCGCTTATCGGCCAGGAAGCTGGGCACTTCGCCGTCCGCAATCCGCTGCGCGAGGCCCTCCACAATCGCCGTCTTGCCCACGCCCGGCTCGCCAATGAGCACAGGGTTGTTCTTGGTGCGCCGGCAGAGAATCTGGATCACGCGCTCCAACTCGCCATCGCGTCCCACCAGCGGATCGAGCTGGCCGTCCATCGCGGCCTGGGTAAGGTCACGGCTGAACTCGGCCAGCAAACTCGACTCCCGCTGCCGCTGTTGCGGCGGAGCCTTCTCCTGCGTCACCCGTGCCAGCTCGTCGCGAATCTGCGCCAGCTTCAGCCCGCGCTCCTGCAAGATCTCCGAGGCAAAGCACTTCTCCTCGCGCAGCAACCCCAGCAACAAGTGCTCGGTCCCGATGTGCTTATGGCCCAGCCGCTCAGCTTCTTCGGCCGCGTAGGCCAGCACCCGCTTGCACTCGTTCGAAAGCGGCAGGTCGACGCTGGTCGACACTTTTTCGCGTATGGTGGTGTGCGCCTCAATCTGCTTCCTGATCGATTCCACTGAGGCGTGGGAACGCAGAAACTTGTTGGTTAATGCCTTGTCCTCGCGCAGCAGGCCAAGCAGAAGGTGCTCGGTCTCGATATAAGGCGACCCGAACTGGCTTGCCTCGTATCGCGCGAAGAAGATCACGCGCCGTGCCTTCTCCGTATAGCGTTCGAACATTGTGTGCCCCTTTATCCAGGCTCTCGGCTGGAGTGGCTGTCCGGTTCAGTTTCGGCCCAATTGACGAAGACCTGTCGATGGGGATCCACTTCCGGCTTCAACCTAACCTGCGCGCGCCCTTCCTCATTTTCTCGCCGCCGGAGACACCTTATGAAAAGTTACGGCCTCTGCCCCGAACAGCTCTCCTGGATGGCTGGGGCAACTTGCACCCTTTCATCTCCGGGCGGTCTAGCTGCCCGGAAAAGATCCATCCCATTCGCGCCAGCCCGAATTAGACTAAAGCCCAATCCAGACTGCTACTTACTAAGACTCAAAAAAACCTCGAAACGGTGCTTTTTCAGTCGCATATTTCCCCTCACGCGGTGCTTTCTCCGCCGGAGGGAACCTTTTGCGCTGTCCCGCCCGCCGTCATCGGCATAAGGTACCCGTTTTCAAGACGGAGGGCCCGCGTACATCGCCCCGCCAGCTCCAAATTGTGCGTCACCAGGATTGACGTCAGTCCGTGGCCCTGGTGCAGCCTTTCGATCAAGTCGAACATCCGGGCCGCCGTCACCCCATCCAAATCTCCTGTCGGCTCGTCGGCCAGCAGCAGCCGGGGGCTGTTCACCAGCGCCCGCGCCAGGGCTACCCTCTGCTGCTCGCCCCCTGACAACTCCCCGGGCCGATGCGTTGCCCGGTCTTCCAGATCCACTTCCTTCAGCCACTTCGCAGCCAGCGCCATTGCCTCCACTCGGCCAACGCCGCGAGCCAGCAGCGGCATGGCCACGTTCTCCTGCGCCGTAAACTCGGGCAGCAGATAGTGGAACTGCCACACATACCCGATCTCCCGGTTCCGAAAGGACGCGGCCTGTGGCGGGGAAAGATTGGCCACGTTAGCTGAGGCGCAGTATACAGTTCCCGCGGAAGGAGCATCAAGAGCTCCAAGAATGTGCAAAAGTGTGCTCTTTCCCGCCCCTGATTGCCCCACAATGGCCAAGATCTCACCGGCCTTGACGGTGAGGCTCAGGTCGCGAAAGAGCGTGAGCTCGCCGTGCGTGGTGCGATAGCTCTTTCCGAGCCCGCGAACCTCAATCACCGTTGAATTGTCGCTTGGGAATTTGCCCTGCAGGCCGCCCCCGGCCCGCGACTCCCTCTCCCGCGTTGTGCGGGATGCCTGGCTGGCAGCCGCTGGAGGAAGTTGTGTCATCCGTTGAACTCAATTTTACATTGCCGTCCTCGCCCCTGCGCAATACCACCCTCGGGCCACCGCGTGGCAGGTAATGCGTTGGAGTGACCCTGCTAACCCCGCTGTCTTTAATATTCAATCTTCTTGGTCGACTCAAGCCAGGCCGCAAAGCTGGCCCAGGCCTCATCCCCTAGAACTTGCTTTGAAGGCAGCTTCCGTTTCGCGGCATCCTTGCTGATCTCGCCATAAAGAACAGCGTCGTCGAACCCAGCCCGCGCCGCATCCGCCGTGCGGGCACCAAAATAAAACGCGTCCAGCCGCGCCCAGTAAGCCGCGGCCAGACACATCGGGCAGGGCTCGCAGCTGGTATACAGCTCGCATCCCTCCAGCGTGAAAGTCTTAAGGGCCCTGGCCGCCGCACGAATCGCATTCACCTCGCCATGCGCGGTAGGATCGTTGCTCGCCGTGACGGTATTTACCCCTTCGCCCACAATCTCGCCCCGGCGCGTAACCACCGCCGCAAACGGTCCGCCGGCGCCACTGAGGACATTCTCAGTAGCCAGCGCGATGGCGCGGCGCATGAACTCCGGGTTGGGTTGGAGAGCCATGGCAGTCGATCGACCTCGGCATGGAACGGCGAAAACAAATTCAGTATGGCATAACCCCGCCGCAGGCTCGTCTCTGACTCTTTCGGTTCCCGGGGCTCTCTTCTGGAACTAAGGGAAGGCCGGACCTCTACTCTCGGACCGGGTCCTGTACCCTCGCGTATACTGCATCCACACCGCCGGAGGATTAAGCCCGAATGAGTCTGTCCAGCCTATGGCAGTGGCTGTTCAACGCCTGGATCATCGGCGAGATCGTAATCTCCGTCGCCACCCGCACCCGCCGCGGCCAGGGCGACCTCCAGGACCGTGGGACTCAGTTTATTCTCTGGATCGTGATCGTGCTCTCCATGACCGCCTGCGGCTTTCTGCGCCACTTTCAACCCCTCCCGGTGCATGTGGATCACGCCTCGATGCGCCTTGCCGCTCTGGCTCTGCTCTCCGCCGGGCTCCTGGTCCGCGTCGCCGCCATTCTCACGCTGGGCAAGTCCTTCAGCGCCAACGTAGCCACCCACGCCACGCAGACCATCAACCGCTCCGGCCTCTACGCCATCGTCCGCCATCCCTCCTACCTGGGCATGGAGATCATCTTCTTTGCCGCCGGCCTGAACTCCTTCGACTGGGCCGGCCTCGCCGTCGCCTTCGTCCCGCCCACGCTGGCGGTTCTCTATCGCATCCACGTTGAAGAGGCGGCGCTGTTCGGCGCATTCGGCGATGACTACGCCGATTACGCGCGTGCCACCAAACGGCTCCTTCCCGGTATCTACTAGCCCGCTGCCACACCGTAAAATTAGCCCATGGCCGCCGGGGACACGCTTGCGATTCTGAACTCCCAAATCATCGCCTGCAATCTCTGCCAGCGCCTCCGCGCCCATTGCACCCAGGTTGCCGAGGTCCGGCGCCGGGCGTACGCCGATTGGGAATACTGGGGCCGTCCGGTGCCCTCCTTCGGCGACCCTGAAGCCCGCGTGCTGGCCCTCGGCCTCGCGCCCGGCGCTCACGGCTCCAACCGCACCGGCCGCCCCTTCACAGGCGACGGCTCAGGCGAGTTCCTGTTCCCCGTTCTCCATGAAGCCGGTTTCGCCTCGCAACCCAAGGCCGTCTCCCGCCACGACGGGCTCACCCTCAGCGGCCTCTGGATCAGCGCCGTAGTCCGCTGCGCACCGCCCGCCAACAAACCCACTCCGGAAGAGCAGCGCAACTGCGCCCCATGGCTGGATCGCGAGCTGGCCCTGCTCAAGAAACTGCGCGTGGTCGTCTGCCTCGGCCGCATCGCCTTCGATGGCTTTCTCGCACACCAGGCCCGCACTGGGAACATGGCTGCCCGCTCCGCGTATCAATTCGCCCACGGCGCTGAGTACAAGCTTCCCAGCGGCCTCCATGTGATTGCCAGCTACCATCCCTCGCTTCAAAACACCAACACCGGCAAGCTCACCCGCCCGATGTTTCTCTCCATCTTTGAGCGCGCCCGCCGGCTCGCCGGCGAGTGATTACCAGCCGCCGAAAGGAGAAAAATGGACCCTCTATCGCGAGAGATCCTCCGAGAGATCAATCTCGACGACGCGGTCCCCGCACCGGCTCGAGCGAAGGCGCCAGTCGATCACTGGACTACCTCCGTGCTCTTGGAGCGCGCCGCCTATCTGCGCAAGATGGCCAAGTTCGGCGACGGCTCGGCCTCGGAGATTCTTAAGGACTATCCCGGCCACGCCGCCACGCTCCTTTTCCGGGCGCGCAGCGGCGATGCCTCCATGCACGAGAGCCGTGCCCAGCTCATCCTGGTTCTGGCGGGCAATGCTACCCTCGTCACCGGAGGCAAATTGGCAGGCCGTTGCTCAAGCTCCGCCGGAGAAACCCGCTCCAATTCCATTGATGGCGGCATGCGCCTGGAACTCCGTTCCGGCGATGTCGTCCACATCCCCGCCGCTACGCCTCGTCAGCTTCTGCTGGCCGGAGACAAGACCATCGCCTGCCTGATCCTGGAGGTCCAGGAAACAGCGTAGATCCAGCACCGTCTTCTTGATTCCGTCGGCCCTCTCATGCATCTTAGAAGAAGCTAGTCCGACGGTCCCGGAAGCCCTGGTCTCAGAAGACCAGGGAGAAATGGAGCGTCCCTGTTGGCCATCTCCCGTTCCAGCGCCGCAGTTGCTGTTACCCAGCCCCGAGGCATTCTTGCCGGCCGCGCCGCGCTCAAGAAGCGCATCGACAACATCTTTCTGATCGGCGTTCCACTGGCAGGTTCGGTGGCCAGTATCTTCTGGTTTCGCTCCCACCCCATCCATGCTATAGAGGTCGTTACCTTTATCGTGGGATATTTCGTCGTAGGCATGGGCACGGGCATCGGCTTTCACCGCTATTTCTCCCACAGGAGCTTTGAGACCGCTCCCTGGGTCGCTTATCTGCTCGGCGCCGCCGGCTCCATGTCGTTTCAAAGCTCTCTGCTCACCTGGGTCACCGACCATCGCCGCCATCACGCTCACACCGACAACTGCGGTGACAACCACTCGCCCATCGTCGACGGCCACTGCGAACACGGCTCAGGGCTTAAAGGACTCTTCCATTCCCACATTGGATGGATGTTTGACGACACCTCCACCGATGTCAACATCTACGGCCGCGACCTGGCGCGCGATCCTGTCATCCGCTTCTACGCCCGCACGCACTACCTCTGGCCGCTCGTCTCACTCGCTCTTCCCTGGCTCGCCGGCTACGCCTTCGGCGGGTTGACGGACGCCTGGGGATGCGTTTTCGCCGCCTGCGTCCGCACTGTGCTCTTCCAAAACTCCGTCTGGGCGGTCAACTCTTTCGGCCACACCTTCGGCTATCAGAACTACAGGATGAGGAACAACAGCAAGAACAACAGAATACTTGCGGCGCTCACCTTCGGCGACGGTTATCACAATAATCATCACCGCTATCCGCGCTCCGCCTTCCACGGGCTGCGCAAGTGGGAGCTGGATTTGAATGGCCTGATCATTCTGGGTCTGAGCAAACTCGGCCTGGCGCGCAATATCATCTTTGCCGACGGCTACTTGGGGGAGAGGCGACCCGTTCTTTCCCCAGACCCTGTCGCCGAACGGCCTTCTGGCGATTAACAACAACCCACGCGATGGCGAGCGGTTGGCCTTTGTGGTCCCCCAAGGACAGGCTGCTCTTGTTTACTCTATAGTCGTCCTTCCAAGAACAGTAAATCATTGATTTAATATAGCTTGCAAGTATGTGCGCCTTCGGAACGGGTGTCTTGGGGCGTTGGGCGGCTCCCGGCACGGACCGGTTACATTCCTGACATTTTGAACCGGGGGACGTCCCTGACAGATGGAATTGGACTTGAGTTCGCATGCTTTCAGGGTGCGCGTCTGCGGATAGTCGTACGCAATGGGGTGGGCCGGGTTTCTGTCCCCGGTTCCAGAGACCGGAGCGAGGACTCGGGGGCATCCTCATTTTGGGGCGATCAGACGTGGGCCACCGTCCGCATGAGTATGTACTTCGAGTACCGGGCCCTCATCGCCGCCTGACCCGACTGACTTCGTGGTCTCCCACCCCTCGAGCAAAAAAAACAGCCTTATCGCGATGAGCGGGTCCTCGCGCAGGGCCCCCAGCGGAGTTACGAGAGCACCACGGCGGGTCACCCAGGCGCCTGGGGAACGAAGTGAGTTCTCCCCCAAACGATCGGTGCCTCGCATTTGGGCACCCGGGATAGCATCACGATCCGCTACCATTCTTGACCAAGACTGAGCTCCGCAAGCCAACGTCGTTGCAGAAAACTACCGTTCCGGTGCGCATAATCGGCGAAGTCTCGCCCTTCGCGTCGTAATATCGCGGAAAGCTCTCCCTCATTTCGTCGCGGGGCGGCTCCCTCCTTACTCTCCCGGTCCATCCCCATTGCGTACAATTAACCGCCAGACGCGCACACTGGAAGTGTGAGAATCTCCTGTCCAATTCCGACCGTCAGCTATGTGCCCGGTCCGTACCAGCCGGGTACCCTACCCCCCCACGCCCAAAAAGGCCCCATCCGAGACAGGCATCCGCAACAAAATTAATGGAATCAACACTTTATGCAATTACATGCCGTACCGAACAGTAAACGCAACTCCTTTTTTCGTTCATTTTTCGTTCATTTTCGGCCTCTTCGTGTCGATTTTTGATGCAAAACGAGGCCTAAACCATGGCAATCCCAGCCAGGCCTTCCCGCTGCACATCCTGATTTCGCAGCAAAGCGCAATGCGGGCAGAGGTGAAACCTGAGTCTCAGTTGCTAGTCCTCAGTTCGGATTCCCACGTCTATCCATCCAGCAGGAGCTTGATCATGAAGAAGACATGTACAGCCGCGTTATTCCTCGCCGTTTCGCTCACCGCTTTGGCAACCGCGCAGGATTCCAGCCCGTCGATAGCGCCGGGCCAGGACGGATCCGGCCAGGGCCAGAACCAGGGCGGCGGATACGGCCAGCGCGGCGGTGGCCGCGGATGGGGAGGCGGCATGATGGGCCGCGGCCTTATCGGCACCGTCACTGAAGTAGCCGCCGACCACTACACCATCAAGACCGACGCCGGCGAAACCTATACCGTCCACTACAGCGCCAACACCCGCATCTTCAAGATGCCTGCCGGCGGCATGCGTCGCGGCGGCGGCGAAACCGCCGGGCAGGGAGGCGGCCAGGGCGGCAATCCTCCCCAGGAGATTAAGGCCTCCGACATCAAGGCCGGCGACATCATCGAGGCCCGCGGCGAAGTGGACTCGTTGGCCAAATCGGTGGGCGCCGTTGCCATCGTCCAGGTGGATCCCGAACGCGCCAAACAGATTCGCGAGATGCAAGCCAACTATGGCAAAACCTGGCTGGCAGGCAAGGTCACAGCCATCGATGGAGTCAAGGTGACGCTGATGAGTTCCATCGACAACGCTTCGCATGCCTTCGTGGCCGACGAAAACACAACCTTCCGCCGCCGCCGCGAACCCATTACCCTGGCCGATATCCAGGTCGGCGACATGGTGCGCGTCGAGGGAGCCGTCAAAGGCGGCACGTTCACCGCAACCACCGTGGGCGACATGGGCGCGCCGCCGGAGAACACCACCGTCCCGCGCAACCCGCCGGCCGCCCAGTAATTGCCAGCCGCCGGGTCGGAGGGAGCGGGAGCCTTCAGGCCCCCGAAGAGACGCGCAAATGGAGGGCCTTCAGGCCCGGATCTTCGCCATTTTTCCTGTGAATTGAAGGATCTAAAACTGTAGTACTAGTCCAGGCTTTTCACCGGAGTATCGGCGGGATAGGATGACTGAAACTGATCGTCTTTCAGCGCCTGATTCTCGTCCACGCTCAGCACCGTGATCACCAGCTAATGCCGGCGATCGGGCACTTGATGGTCATCGACGACGGATACTTGATGCCGCCGAAGTCGCGATACCTTGAATAGAAAACCTGGGTGCTCAGGTTGCCGTCGTCGTCATACACGTCCTGCTGATAGGGCAGAAGGTCATCGCGGTTAAAGGTCACCACGCGTACAGGTGTAAGTTGCCGGCTACCCGGTTTCTGTCGCATGACGCTCAATACGTATTCCGGGGTGATGAGCAGGTGCTTTTTGGCGGGATCTTCCACCGTCTCCGTATCCGCCGTTACCGAATAAAGTTCGTCTGGCTCGACCCCCCGCACCACCATGGCATTGAAAAAGAATCCCGGCCGCAGATTCTCGAGTTCGTTGGCTGACTTCTTTTTCAGCGCATTCGATCCCTTCATGACCTGCTTGCGCGAAGGCACGTAAATGGTGAAGGTCTTGCCATCGCTCACCATGTCGAAGGCTTCCGTGCGGATCACGGGCACGAAACCGTAGACCCGTAGGTTCTCCGGCTTGCGCAGCAGGATGACGGCCTGGAACGTAGGCGCGGTCTTCTCCAGCCCTTCCGCGGTCTTCTCTTCGCTGGCCTGGATGGTGACCTTGGAGTTTAAAGTCTGGAGATCGTCCCAGCGCTTGTTCAGCTGGGTTACCAGCTGCTCCGGCGTTACCGTCTGCACAATCGCCGGAGCCTTGGGAACGGGGAGTTTCCGGGTGGTGGGAAAGAGTGAACAGCCCGCCAGCAACAGCGGCAGGCAGAGCGCGGCGGCTGATGGAACGCGAATCCTCATTGCCCACCGGCCTTTTTCAACTCGCGCCGGTAACCGGCCACGTTGCGATTCTGCTCTTCCAGCGTCTCTGAGAATCTTGAGTGCCCCTGCGCGTTCTTGCCCGCGGCCACGAAGTAGAGGTAGTTCGTATCCGCCGGGTTCATCGCCGCCTTGAGCGACGGGACGCCGGGATTGGCCACCGGCCCCGGCGGCAGGCCGCCGTGGAGATAGGTGTTGTACGCGGTATCGCGGGCCAGGTCGCTCGCGTAGATTGTGCCCCGCCACTGGCCTTCGAGTTTCAGGCCATATATGACCGACGGGTCGGTCATCAGGGGCATCTTCTGCTTCAGGCGGTTCTCAAACACGCTCGCCACCAGCGGCCGCTCGGAGTCCACCGCCGTCTCGCGCTCGACAAGTGAGGCAATCGTCACCACCCGGTGCACATTCTCCTTCAACCCCAGTTCCTGGGCCGCCACTCTGAACCGGCGCACCATGGCGGCAACAATCTGCGCCGACCCGGTGCGCCGGGCAAATCGGTACGTGTCCGGAAACAGGTAGCCCTCCAGGCTCTTTGCCGCCGGGTCGAGATCGCCTACCAGCGCCGCCTGGCTCACCGCCGCGGCCAGAAAGTTCTGGTGCGTGTCAAACCCTGCCTCTTCGACGCGCCCCGCGATGTCGAAGATGTTCGCACCCTCGGGGACGGTCAGCGCCCGGGTATACACCTCACCGCGCGCAATCTTCTGGTACACCTCAAGAGCAGGCTCCGGATGGTCGAACCTGTACTCGCCCGCTCGGAGCGTCGTTCCCCGCTTCCACCCCCGTATCAGGTAAAAGGCATATTGGCTGCGCACGATGCCCTGGTCCTGCAATTGCTTCCCTATACGCACCGCCGATGAGCCCGGTTCGATATCGACGAATGTCTCGGTCTGCGGCCCGTAAGGCATCAGCAGCAGCCAAGCCACCCCGCCCGTGCCCACGAGGAGGATCAGAAACACCCCGAGCATGAACCTGGCCAGGCCGGAACCCCTCTTTTTCTTTCCTTTCGTTCTGCGCCTCGCCATTAAGCCGGTATCAATCCTTCAATCACTTAGGACGCGGGAACCGCCCCTGGGGACTCTCTATCTTTCGATTGTAACGGGGCCTGAACCTGGCGGGCGGTTGCACTGTTCGGTAGCGGACATTCAACCCTGCTGCCGCCCGGGGCTTTAAGCTGGACGGTGGGAGTTAAAGCTGGAAGCCGTCACCCGCCCTCGCTATCTGGCCCTTGATGTCGGTAATCGCCGCATAGGCGTCGCCGTGTCCGACGAGCTGGGCCTTACAGCGCAGCCTGTGCTCACCCTGGAGCGCCGCCGCAATACCCGGGAAGACCTGCGCTCCCTGGCTCGCCTCTGCCGCCGGTTCGGCGTTGCGGGCATTGTCGTCGGCAACCCCGTCCACCTCTCCGGCGACCCCAGCCCCCAGGCCGCCAAAACCCACGCCTTCGCCGCCGCGCTGGGCGAGCTGACCGGCCTGCCCATCCACTTGTGGGACGAGCGGCTGACCACCCGCGAGGCTCACCAGATCCTGTACGAAGCCGGCCACGAGCGCCAGACCCACAAGGCTGTGGTCGACCAGGTAGCGGCCACGCTCATCCTGCAGTCGTTTCTCGGGCAACAGGCAACAGCGGACAGACAGTTGCCAATTGCGTCTACTGCGCCAAGACAATCCCCAAACCCGGAAACCCGCGACCAGAACTGATCCCCGCCCACGATCGACTCTTCACTGCCGGCTGTCAACAGGCGTTATAATCAGAAGTTGAGTTTTGCGACTTTTCGCGGTTGGAGTTCCCTCTCCCCGCAACGGACCGTGGATGCCCGAACACATCAAGAAAAAGCTTTTGGAAGAGATTGCCCTCCTTGAGCACGAACTTGCGCATGAACTTCCCGCCGAAATCAAGAAAGCGGTGGCTATGGGCGACCTGTCTGAGAACGCCGAGTATCACATGGCCAAGCAGCGGCAGGACTTCGTCAATGCGCGGCTGGGCCAACTGAAGCGGCGCATGGCCGAACTCTCGCTCGTCAACCTGTCTAATATTCCTCGCGACAAGGCGGGATTCGGTTCCACGGTGGTGGTCTTTGACTCCACCAAGAACGAAGAGATTGTGTATCGCCTGGTAACCAGCGAAGAGTCCGATGTGTCGAAGGGGCTGATCTCGACCACCTCGCCGATCGGGCGCGGCATCGTTGGTAGGCGCGTAGGCGACTTGGCCACCATCGTTACCCCCAACGGCAAGCGCGAACTCGAGATTCTTAAACTGACCACCATACACGATGAAGCCGCGGAACTCGGCGACGAAGAAGCCGCCAACGGCACTGACAGTTAGCAAGGAAGTTTTGAAATGACCTGGACCAGCGCTTTCGGCCGCGGATGCGGTTGGCTACTTGACCGCATCGTACACGGGCTGGCGCTCACCCGCATCTCCCCCAACGTGCTTACCTTCATCGGCCTGGTGATCAACATCGCCGCCGCGTTTCTGTTTGGCCACGCCAACGCCGGCAACGCGGACCGCATGTTCTTCTATGCCGGCCTGGTAATCGTGGGGGCAGGCCTGTTTGACATGGTCGATGGACGCGTAGCCCGGCGAAATAACCAGGTCACCGTCTTCGGCTCATTTTTCGATTCGGTGATCGACCGCTATTCAGACGTGGTGCTGTTCTTCGGCTTGCTGGTCTACTACGGCCGCATTAACCGATTTAGATACGTGGTGCTGGTCGCCTTCGTCATGGTCACCTCGCTGATGGTCAGCTACACGCGCGCCCGCGCCGAGGCTCTTATAGGATCCTGCAAAGTGGGGTTCATGGAGCGCCCCGAACGCATCGTGCTGGTGATTCTCGGCTCGCTGTTTAACTGGGCCGGCGTGATGGCGCCGGTGCTGTGGGTGCTGGCCGTTCTCTCCACCATCACCGTCATCCACCGCGTCACCTACACTTACTCGAACACCAAGCATCTGGCCCCGTTGAGCTGAAGCCGGTTAATCTCCCTGCTTCTTCCACTCCTCATACGAAATTCGCGGGATGCTAATGAAGGCGTCGCGAGTGCGGACGTAGTTGCCCAGCCCGTTCATACGGCCGATCGAGTGCAACTCGTCGGCCTTGATGTACGGTCCGGCGGGGTCGACGTAGCGGTCTTCAACATAGATTGCAACCACCCGGCCCAGGATGATCCGCGACCGTCCGATCTCCATGGTCGTGTATTCACGGCACTCGAGCGCGGCATGGGCTTCGGCGATGCGCGGCGGCTTCACCTTTGCGGACGGCACGGTCGTGAACCCCGCCAGCTCAACCTCGTTCATCTCCGCAGGAAAGTCCGTCGCGCAGATGTTCATCTTTTCGCCGATATCTTCGGTCACCACGTTGACCACAAACTCGCCGGTGCGCCGGATATTGCGCGCCGTGTCCTTGGGCGCATAGCGGTCATTGGGCCTGTTGGTCACTCCCACGCCGACAATCGGAGGGTCGGTGCAGAGATAGTTGTAGGCGCTGAACGGCGCCGCATTCAGATGCCCGTGCTCATCGAGGCTGGTGATCAAGGCGATGGGTCGTGGCGCAACCAACCCCACCAGCAGCTTGTAGGTGTCGCTGCCGGCAATCTTTTCGAGATCGAATTGCATTCAAATTCCTCGCTGACTGTCCCGGTATTGCGTACGATTAACCACCCGACGCGCAAACTGGGTGTAGGAGAAGCTCATGTTCAACTCAAGCCGGAAGGCGGCTGTTTCGGTGCGTATCGCGCACCCCCTACCCCCTCCCCCCCACTTACACCCCAAACCGGCACCGTGTTTCCAGACAAGTATAATAACATCAACAGCTTAGAAGATGGCACCCATTTACCATGGAGTAAACAAAGCCCCCATTTTCCGTTCATTTTCGGCCCCTTCGTGTCGATTTTCGACGCAAAATGACACGAAACAAACGGCCCTCTCGGAACGAGTCTTTTGAGGGTCGGAGGAACAAAGGGCTCTCAAAACCAGCCCACCTCAGCAGTTCACCACCACCGTCGAGCAGCCTGCCCGGGCCGGCCGCCACTGGATCAGAAACGAAGTCACCCTGTCGGGGTCCATCCGGCGCATGGCTTCAAACTCGCCCTGCTTCTGGCTATAAAGCAGCTTGCCGCGGTCGCTGAGCACCGCCAGCGCGGGTACGCCCTTGTCGAGCGGAACGTCGAACCGCCTGGCTAGATCGAGGTTCTCGTCCATGTGTCCCACGTTGATGTGAACCAGCACAAAATTCGCATCGAGGATAGGTAAATTCCGCTCGTTGTGGAGGTACAAATCCAGTACCTGGCAGTCGCCGCACCAGTTCCCGCCAAAATCCAGCAGCACGCGCTTGTGGGTTGCCGCAGCAGTCTTGAGCGCTGCCGCGACGTCTGCATTGGCCTCAGCCGGATCGGGATAGATCATGCGGCCGGCTGGCCGCGCCGGAAGCCCCGCAACCGCCAGCAGCAGGGCCAGAGCGATGGTCTTCATGGTCTTCGGGAAGGGAAAATTCATGGGCCGTCTCCACGCATCTTTTCAGTCTGCCACAAAATGTCGAGCCCAGGCGCCCGGCTGGCCAGCCGATTTTCACGGCCCTCAAAGCGAGGGCTTTTCCGCAGTCCAGCGGGAGCGTTATGCTGACATTGGATGCGGAAACCGGCCGATTTGCGTCAACGATTGGAATCAACCTCTTACCCTGACCTGGGCGCCATGATGGAAGGCTACGCCGAAGGCGCGGCCGAGATGGCCCACCGCCAATACGGTAATAAGCTGGACTTCAGCTCGGAATCGATCGATGTTCTCGATGAGATCCTGGTCACGGTGGGCGAAAGCCCGGAGATGGATCTTGACTTTGAGGCCCGTCTCTGGGGCAGCTATCTTGGCGAGGTGCTTCGCCGCCGCTACGCCGGCTCGTGGGAGATGACCGTTTATCCCGGGGGCGCGAGCGCCGTCCCCGCCGTCGACGTCCGCGGTTCGCGCCTGTTTCCGATCCTGAAGGTGTACCGGCGCCTGACCGCCGGCGAGGAGGAAGACCTGAGCTCATTCTTCTCCATGGTCACCGACCGGTTAGGTAAACCCGCGCAGGTTAACTGACCTGCCGGCGGCCCAGTGCGCGCTTACCCGCTTCTGTGCGACAATAACCACTGTGCAAGTGCGCCGGGAAAATTGGGCGCGCGGAGGAATATCAATGGGCGATCTACTTCAGCCGTGGCATCTCATCGTGCTTGCCGTGGTTGCGTTTTTGCTGTTTGGCGCCAAGCGCCTCCCGGAACTGGGCAAGGGCCTGGGCGAGGGTCTCAAGGGGTTCAAGGAAGGCATCCGGGGCATCTCCGATCCGCCTCCGCCGGCACAAAGCGCGCAGAACACGCCTCCGCCGCCCCCGGTCAGCTCCACCCCCATCGAGCCCAAGTAGTCTGAAGCTCTTCGCCGCGCGCAGAAGATAGTTCGCGCCAGAGCCGACATACACGCAAGCTCTGTTGGCAAACGAACAAGGTTCACAAACGAACAAGGTTCACAAACGAACAAGGTTCACAAAATGAAAAGGCCTGCGCACCCGCGCAGGCCTTTGTGCACTTCGGCAGTGCTCTGCGGACCCCGCTTCCGCCCTACTTGTAGTCCTGCGAAGAAGGGTAGTAGCCCGGCTTGGCCACGACTTCGATATTCGGCCGGTCGACGCGTACCTCGATCTTGCGGTACTTGTCGTCGTAGATCGACTCGTGGCTCAGATAGCCCAGCGTGTACTGGTTGCGCGCCTCGCTGGCGATCCGGGCGTAGCTCTTCTCAATCCCGTTGGTGCCGTTCTCTGAATCGAGCGCCCCGCCTGTGGCTGCCGCATACGCATAGAGCCGGTTGTCGTACATTTGGAAGGGCAGGTGGAACTTGCTCAAATAGCCCTCGCCCCAGCGGGCCGAGTCGCCTACCAGTGTGCCGTAGACGGCGATCTTGTTGGTTTGCAGGTAGCGCACCACCTCTTTGAAGGTGGCCTTGCTGCCGTTTTCCTTGCCGTCGGAGATCACGTAGATCACCCGGCGCCGCTCCTTGGGCCGCGTCGAAAGTTCCTTGGCCGCCATCAGGATCGCGTCGTTCAGAGTGTGAATCTCCTTGGGAATGGTGATGACATCGGGGCTGCCGGCCGATTTGCCGGGCTGCAGGTTAGGGTCCACGCAGTTGCCGTTCTCGCGCAGGTTGCAGCCCGCAAACGGTCCTGTGTTCACGGGCACCTGCATATCCGTTCCTGTGGACCTGGCCAGAGACAGCACCGCCGGCAGCCGGTTGCTCTGCGCGCCGGTAAAGCCCGTCCACTCTTTGGGAATATGGTCATAGGTAAACACGGCGGCTTCGTCATAAGGCGTAAGGGCGCCCTGGATCGCGTCCAGTGACGTATTCACCTTCCGCATCACATCCGCGGTCACGCTCTGGTCGATCACGAAGGCCACCGACAGCGGAGCCGCGTCGACGCTGAACAGCCTCAGCGGCACCCGCGTGTTGTTTTCATAGACGGTGAAATCTCTGAAGGTAAGCCCGGCCACCTGGTTTCCCTTGTTGTCTTTCACCGTCACCGGCACTTCAACAAAGTTGACGTTGACGACGAACCGCGCCCGCGCCGCCTCGCCTTGTTCGGGAGCGGTGGTCTGCACCGTGTCTGGTGCCGTGGCCGGCGGGACGCTGCTGGGGACCGGCATGGGCGGTGCTTCAGCCGCGGGTGGAGATGAGGTAGATGAAGCGCCGTCTCCCGGAGTCGTTTCTCCCGCGCCCTGTCCCGGAGTGATCGGCCCATTCGCGCCCTTCAGCGTGGGCGCCGGCTGGGGGGTGGGAGCGTCGGGGACGGGGGTCTGCTGGCCCGCTGCCAGCGCCCCGCCACTTGAAACCAGACCGCAGCCCATAATCATTACCAGCGCCAATGCCGCTCTACCAGAATTCACAGGTATTTCTTCCTCCGAAGTCCCGCATCCTACGCCAAAAGCTCCCCAGAGGATGCCATGCACAGGGACCCAATCCCTTATCAAGAGTGCACCTGTCAGAGTATCAGACGCGCCAAGTGGGCGCAGGTTGCCCTGCGGGCATCGAATCAATTCGGGTATGCTCTCTTTGCAGAACAATTTCCGTCTAACCCCGCAGTACGTACCCACGGCTGAACGTCATCCCAGGACCCACACGAGCATGAAAATACGACTCGCAACAGCGGCTCTTCTGCTCGCCATGCCGGCTTTGCCCGCCTCGGCATGGTCTCAGCTTGCGCCTTCTCCAGACGCCTCGCCGGTTAGCAACGCTCCGGCGCCGTCGCCGGAGGAGCAATCGGTGGCCACCTTCAAGATCAGCGCCAACCTGGTGGATGTCTTCTTCACTGCCAAGGACAAGAACGGCAACCTGGTTCCCCACCTCACCAAGAGCGACTGCACCATTCTCGAAGACAAGGTGCCGCAGACCTTGAAGAGTTTTGTGGCCGAGACCAGCCAGCCGCTTACCCTGGGGATACTGCTCGACACCTCGGGCAGCCAGCAGCGGGTACTGCCCCTCGAGCAGGACGCGGGCAGCCAGTTCCTGGAGCGGGTGCTGCGCTCCAAAGACGAAGCCTTCCTGCTCTCCTTCGACGTGAACGTAGATCTGCTGCAGGACTTTACCAATAGCGCCCACGAACTAGCCCACGCCATGGCCAAGGCCGAGATCAACACTGCCGGAGGCAATGGCGGCGCGGGCATACCGGGCGCTGGAGGCGGCACGGTGCCCACTGTCGGCGACCCCAAGGGAACGCTGCTCTACGATGCCATCAACCTGGCTTCGAATGAAAAGCTCAACCAGGAGTCAGGCCGCAAGGCGATGATCATCCTGACCGATGGCGAGGACGAGGGCAGCCGCACCAAGATCGGCGACGCCATCGCCGCAGCCAATCGCAACAACGTCATCGTCTACGTGATCCTGATCGCCGACCGCGGCATGTACTGGAGCCAGGGGATGGGATACTACGGCTACTCGGCCGCCAAGCGCATCTCGGACGAAACCGGCGGCCGGCTCATCGATGTGGGGAATAACGGCCAGAAGCTGGCGGCGGCCTTCGACCAGATCGCCGACGAGCTCCGCACCCAGTACGTGGCCAGCTACACCCCCAGCAACAACAAGCTCGATGGCACCTATCGTCATCTGGCCGTCCAATGCGGCGAAGGGATCAAGGTGCAGGTTCGCAAAGGCTACTACGCTCCCGCAGCCGGGCAATAGAACACGCCTACGAGACTGTCCTGTTTTCGTGCACTCTATTACCTTAAGGGCCCCATTCAGTAATCTGGCGCGCAAAATGTCTCTTCGCTAACATCGGCTAATGTGAGAAAAACTTGAGGGGAAAAATGAAATATTTTTCCCGCCCCCCGTTTTTCGAGCTCGAGGAGCCCGCGATGATCACCAACTACGCCGCGCTGGATGGATTTGAGATCAGCCCTAAATTTCGCCAAGCGCTTGAAGCACGCATCGCCCGTCTCGAAGCTGACGCCAAAACCGACGAGGACTGGGTGGCTGTCATCGATGACCCCGATCACATACGCCGCCAGATGCGGTTGGTTTTAGCTCAGCGCACCGAGGCCCTGCGCATGAGACTTTTCCTCGAACGCGCAAAGAGCCGACTCCCCCGCCCACTGATTGAGCTTTGAAAACAAGCTTGCATATAAACAGCCGGTGGGAAGACAAAACAGCCGCGTCTGCGGGCATCCGAGCTGCATTCGAGGTGGAGCACCGGGTGGGAATTGAACCCACGAATACGGGTTTTGCAGACCCGCGCGTTAGCCACTTCGCCACCGGTGCTTGAAAAACAGTCGACAGTTGACAGCTGTCAGTTTCGAAATCACTGCTGCGTGATTCTGATCTCTTACCCCCGAAACAAAAACACCCACCTCGCTCGCTGCGGGTGGGCCGTATTGCTCGATTCCGTGCCTGCCGAATCTAGCTTCGCTAACGCACCCGCAAGTCCAGACTCTGACAGCGGCGACAGATCTCGGGAGTGAACAAGCTGAGCATCGGAACCCCTTCGCCGCGCGAAACGCGCAGCGGGTACTGGTAGACTAGTGGGTTGCCCTCGCCATGTCAAGAAGGTTCAGGAGCGCGCAACCCATTCAATCCTAGTACGCTGACCGGTGTTCACTTTTCACTGTCCGCTGTCCGCTGACGACTGTTGCATTATGGCTTCATGGCGATCCCAACCGAGCCCGACTACTTCATCGTCGATGTCTTCACCGACACGCCGCTAGCTGGCAACCCACTGGCCGTGGTGTTCGATACCGCCGGCCTCGCCACCGAGCGCATGCAGTCGATCGCCCGCGAGTTCAATCTCTCTGAAACTACCTTCATCGAGCGTCGCGATTCTGCGATCGAAGAGGCTGAGGGCATTCGCGTGCGCATCTTCACCACCGCTGAGGAGCTGAACTTCGCCGGACATCCCACGCTCGGCACCGCCAGCGTGCTGCGGCTGGCCGCGCCCGAAGTTGCGGTGGACAACACCATCAGGCTCAGGCTCAACGTCGGCACCGTACCGGTGCGTTTCCGGGGCGAAGGGCTCGACGGCGAAATGACGCAGCCCGATCCCGCGTTTGGCGCCGAGCTTGACCGGGCAGAAGTGGCGCGCCTGCTGGGCCTCAAGGCCGACGATCTTGATCCGGCGCTTGCTCCGCAGATTGTTTCCACCGGCACGCCCTTCGCCATCGTTGTGTTGCGCAATCTCGAACCACTCGGCCGCCTGAAGGTCAATCAGGATGAGGCATCGCCGTGGCTGCGCGGCTGGGGCGCGCGTTGGTTCTATCTACTGGCCCCGGATCCCGACCAAAACCAATGCCCCACGCAGTGGAGGGCGAGGATGCAGTTCAATGGGGGCGAAGATCCGGCCACGGGTTCGGCGGCCGGCTGCGCCATCAGCTATCTGGTGGCGCGCGGCGCGGCGCCTTCAGGACGATCGATCCATTTGCGGCAGGGCATTGAAATAGGCCGGCCCAGCGATCTGCATCTCGCCGCAACCCTCCTTGACGCGAGGGTCACCGACGTCCGCGTCGGCGGAAGCACTGTTCTGGTTGCAACTGGGCGGCTTTTCCTGCCGTGATGCACATGCTTTCAACAGATATTCATCAGCGCAACTCCCGCCAGATGTTAGCAATATCTAATTTCCACTTGTTACAGCCCTGTTTTCAGTCCCGTCTTCGCTTCTCTTTCCCTCTGGCGCTCTTGCCCCGACGGTCGTAGGCTTGCTTCTCATTGAGGGTCAAAGCCTGAGCCGGTTTTTATCGGATTCCCCACGTAAAGCAAGTACTGCTTCAACTTGTGCACACGGGGATTTGCCTTGCTGCATATCGTCTTGACGGCGTCCCAAAGCGTTCGCGCTGCGCGCTTCAGATCAAGCAACGATCCAGCAGGGACAAGGCCCTCTTTGCGCTATAACGGGCCGATTTTCAAGTCGCGAGGCCGCCATGAGAGCGGAAGGGCGATCTATTGCCGGCAAACGCCAATCACAAACATACGTCAGGAGCAAATCGAATCACCATGCGGCCAAAGAAAGTAATTCTATGCGTAGATGACAACGAACAGGATCTCTCGGTTCTCAAGTTCATGCTGGCAACGAACGGCTACAAGGCAGTAACGGCCTCGACGGGGCAAGACGCAATCGTTCTCTTTGGCTCGATGCAGGTGGATCTCGTGTTGGCCGACTTCAACATGCCGCAGATGAATGGTGATCAGCTTGTAGGCCGCCTCAAACGCATCGCCTCCCACGTGCCCATGATCCTGCTCGGGGACCCACAGACCATGGACGGACAGATCCACCAGGCCGACGCTTTGCTGGCCAAAAAGAACTGCTCTCCTCTTCAACTGCTCGAGAAGGTGAAGCTCATGAGCGCCCGCAAGCGCGGTCCGCGCAAGGGCGCGCTGCGGCAGGCGCCGGTTGCGGAACTGGCCGCCGCGAGTTGACAGCGGGCGGACAGCCGGCAGTCGACAGCCGATCGCTGAAAGCTCATAGCTGTCTGCTGTCCGCTGTCGCTGATAGCCGGTGCTGGTAGCATTTCCCTATGTTTCTTGCGGTTCGCATCAGCTCGCTCCGCTGCCCCCTTGTGTTTCGAGTTCTCGTCGCGGCAACTCTGGTTCTTTCTTTCGCCGCGACGGCCCAGGATGCGCCGGTCACCGTGGCGCGCGTCGATGAGATTCTTGCCGCCCAGCACCCCAGCCGGTCGATCGGCGCGGTGGCCATTTCCCCTGACGGCAAGCGCCTGGCGTGGATCGAGGGCGGGAAGGTTCACATTGCCTCGCCGGATCATCCTGACCGGGGACAGGTCCTGGCTGCCGGATCATTTTCGGTCGAGAACTGCAGCGAGAGCGATCCGGCCTGGTCGCCGGACTCCTCTGCGCTGGCCTTCTTCTCCGATTGCGCGCAGCCCGGCGAGCAGGCCGATCTCTATCTTTCCCGCTTTGACGGCGCTCCGGCGCGCCGCCTTACCGAACTTCACGGCTACGTTGCCTCGTCCGCCTTTTCTCCGGATGGAACGCGCATCGCGTTTCGCTATATCGAAGGCGCAACGCGGCCCGCCGGAGCGCTGGCCGCCATGAAGCCCTTTTCTGGCGTCATCGGCGAAGACGGCATCGAGATTCAGCGCGTAGCCGTCGCGCGGGCCGACGTCGCCACGGCGGCAGCACCCGCTTTTGCAACGCCCGCCAATCTCCACGTCTTCGAGTTCGATTGGTCGCCGGATTCGAAATCGCTGGCCTACATCGCCGCCGATCCTCCCGGCGAGAACAACTGGTGGGTCGCGAAACTGTACACGCAGCGCATCGATTCCGAGACGAGTGCCGGCATAAAGCCCAACGCGGTTCTCTCTCCCGCCGATGTCTCGGGTCCGCTCCACGGTTTGCAGATTGCCGTCCCGCGCTGGTCGCCCGACGGCAGATCGATCGCTTTCATTGGCGGTTTGATGAGCGACCAGGGCGCGACCGGCGGCGACGTCTGGGTTGTCTCCTCAAGTGGAGGGCAGCCCGTCGATCTCACTCCCAATCGTCCCGCTTCGCCTGCCTGGATCACCTGGGACGGCAACAGCCACATTGATGCGAGCGAGATAAGCGGGGGCGGCTGCGACCTGGTGCGGCTTAGCCTGAGTGGCAGCCTCGCCGCCGGGAACATTGCAGCCGACCCAGGCGTGACTGCGTTCAAGTTTCCAGGCACGGTGGGCGACGGCCGACTCGAGTTGAGTTTGTCGGCGACCATCGACCGCTCGCTCTTCGTCTTCTTCGCCAGTACCTTCGATCACCCGCCTGAGATTTACCGGGCGAGACCGGGCGGCGGATCGGCGCCCGCCGGCCCTATCCAGATCTCGCACTTCAACGATAACGTCAAGCCCTCATGGGGCAAGTCCGTCGAGATCAATTGGACCAGCGAAGGGTTTCACGTGCAGGGGTGGCTCATGCTGCCGCTCAATTACGACCCGGCAAAAAAATATCCCCTCATCGTCCAGGTCCACGGCGGTCCGGCCTCCGCCGTAATCGCGCACTGGGACGTGGGAAGCGGCCTGAACGCCTCCGCATTCTCCGCGCTCGGTTACTTCGTCCTTGAACCCAATCCGCGCGGCAGCTTCGGTCAGGGCGAGGCCTTCACTCAGGCCAATCGCAAGGACTTCGGCTATGGCGACCTGCGCGACATCCTTGCCGGCGTCGACACTGTGCTGGCCCGTTATCCCGTCGATGCCGGACGGGTCGGAATCACCGGCTGGAGCTACGGCGGTTTCATGACCATGTTCGCCGTGACGCAGACACGGCGATTCAAAGCGGCTGTTGCCGGCGCGGGCATCTCCGACTGGCTCAGCTACTACGGCGAAAACTCGATTGACCAGTGGATGATTCCCTACTTCGGCGCCTCGGTATACGACGACCCGGCTATCTATGCGAAGAGCTCGGCCATTGACTTCATCAAGCGGGCTCGGACCCCGGCTCTCGTGGTGGTGGGTGACCGCGACGGCGAGTGTCCCGCGCCCCAGTCCTTTGAGTTCTGGCATGCCCTGCGCGACCAGCATGTTCCGTCGCAGCTGGTTGTCTATCCCAATGAAGGCCACGGCTTCGTCGATCCCGCCCACAGCCGCGACGTGCTGGGGCGCGCCGCCCAATGGTTTGCCCGTTACATGCCGCCGGATTGACCAGAACCTGCTCCCGATCCCTGCTGCGGCGCGTCTATTTAAGGAGATTCTGATGCCAGGCCGTTTCAGTCAGAGGTGGGCCCGTCCTGATACACTTTTTACTTGGAGTATCTGAGAGCCTTGTTTGCCCGCTCGGCCGCTTGCAGTGCTCTCGAGCCGGGGCAGATCGAATGGGCGCAGTTCGCCGCCGATACCCCATTTTTTTGTATGGATATGGGCGGTTATAACTCAATTCTTCTTCACGTGTTTTGACAGACCGTTCCGCGGTTCGTGAAGGCGGGGCGGGGAGGATTCATGCGGCGGTTTTTGACGCTTGGTTGTTTGTTGTGCCTGGCCATTCCGGCCGGGATTTCGATCTCCGGTTGCACGCGCAATCCAGGGGAGAACTATTGCAACGGCCTCGGCTATGGCTTGACCGATTCGCAGGTTGCCTCGATCACCTTGCAGCCCCTGGTTGCCGGCATCTCCCTGGCCTATGGCCAGACCCAGCAGGCGCAGTCTCCCACCGCGCTCACCTGCAAAGGCGGCAGTGCTTCGGTAGGCTCCGGTGGTTACACCTGGGGCACCAGCAACAACCAACTGGTTGACATCTCCCCCACCGGAAACATCTGCGCGGGAACTTGGAATCGCAACACCGGCGGCGGCATCGCCAACTACACCTATTGCTATCCGCCCAATCCGGCGCCTAAAACCGGCGGCCTGCCCTACGGCACTGCTTACATCACGGCGACGGCCGCCTCCGTCACGTCCAATCCTGTTGCGGTACACATTCACGCTCCCATCACTTCCATCAGCCTGGTGGGTCCGGCGAAATGCCAGTCGCAAGGCACCGTTTCGCAGCTCGACGCAGAGGCCTTTTATGTTGTGAACGGCGTGCAGACTCCCCTCTGCGCACCGAATGCAGCCCCGCTTCCCACCTGCGAGTCGTCCATAGGCACATTGTCGTTCAACGTGGGAACTTCAACCGTGGGAACCATCAACTCAGCCACCAACCAAATCACCGCGGAACAGCCCGGAACCACCGCCATCACAGCCTCGATCGCCGGCTCAGGTTCTTCGGCCGGCTACTTTTCGACCTGCCCCCCCGCCTCGATCAGCGTGACCCTGCAGAATGGCGAAACCTCCGGCACCGTCGCCCAGGGCGCGACCCAGAACCTGACCACCACCGTCTACGACACCAACGGCAACCAGATCACCGGGCTCAACCTGGCTTACCAGTCTACCAATCCCATCGATCTCAGCGTCGGCTCGACCGGTTCCATCACCACCAGCTACCCGGGGGTCGCGTCGGTGAATGCCATCTGCCAGCCCTCCACGTGCAATCCCGCGCCCACCAACGAGACGGGTTTTAATGGTACAGGCTTATCCCTCACTTCCAACCCGGTGCGCATTGGAATTCCAGGCACGGCAAGCGACTTCGCGTTCTTCTCCTCCCCAGGGCAGTCCCAGTATTTCGTTCCCGTTGAGCTGCTGACCGGGACGATCGGTTCCAACGTGCGCCTGCCCTACGTGCCCAACTCCATGATCATGGACCGCCTGGGAGCGAACCTCTACTTCGGTTCGCCCCGAGAGTTGATGATCTACAGCACCTCGACCGACACCATGACCAAGCAGGATTCAACCGCTCCCGGCGTGCTGCTCGCGGTATCGCCCAACAATACCCTGCTGCTGATCAACGACCAGGCGCGTCAGCTGTTTTATCTTTACAGCGCAAATGCCGGCTCCTATTCGACGTTTGGCGGCATGGGCGCGGCGGCTCAATGGACGCCCGACTCGCAGACCCTCTACGTGGTAGACAATGCCGAGCTCAATACTCCCGCCTCCTGCGGCACGCCGCTGATCACCGGCCACAGCGACAAGCTCTACGTCTACAACGCTTACAGCGGCTGGACCACTTACCCGCTGCCGCCCAGCCCGCTGCCTGCCGATCTGCTCCCCACCTGCTCCACCCAGCCGAATACTACGCTTCCTCTCACCACGCAGACGCCGGGCATCCTGATCCCCAGCGTGGGCGCCTTTCTTCGCGGCCTGCCGACGGTGGCCCACACCTGGTGCCCAACCGGTACGGTGGGAGATAACTCCACCATCGTCCGCTATCCGCTGGCTGACACCGTGCCGGTTCAATCCGACGTGCTGGCAGCAACCGCCAGCGGCCAGCACATTCTGTCAGCCTCGGCAACCGGCGGCGGCTCCATCACGCTGAATGACATCGTTCCCACCATTCCGTCTACGGCCACCAGCAACGGGATCGCGACCCCGGCGACGTGTCCGGTGACCACCACCGGCACGGCGCCGAACCAGACGCAAACGCTCGGCCCGCTCGTCGTTACCAGCACCGTCACCTCCCAGGCGGTCTCCCAGGTGGACGCCACCTCGGTTGACCAGATCGTCACCGGTAACGTGCCCCAGGCCAATGGGTCGCAGACCATCGCATCCCCGAT
>Ga0182013_10001336_pt1 | contig 33809 bp, 26 predicted proteins | sample 612S2MmetaG_FD_120487 | JGI IMG/M metagenome (GOLD analysis project Ga0182013, IMG submission 120487) | Permafrost microbial communities from Stordalen Mire, Sweden - 612S2M metaG | ecosystem: Environmental > Terrestrial > Soil > Wetlands > Permafrost | place: Sweden: Stordalen | collected... | reverse complement strand
GTGCGAATCCGTCCCGAACAAAATCTCCCCCGGCCGCGTGTGGCCCTTCTGCGGCAGCGCCGTATGGCAGACCCCGGCGTAATTCGAGCCGTATTGCCGGTTCAACATCCCCTTGGACGGATCAAACACCCAATGCCCGTTCGCGTCGTCAATCACATCGTAAAAATACGGCAACCCCTGCTCCTTCACGAAATCCCGCAGGATGTCCACATTCCGGTTCGACTTCGAATCCGCCGTGAAAATATAATGGTCCGGGATGATGACAATCTTTTGCTTGTCCCAGACCTTCGCCGACTTGCCGAACTCGCGTTTGAACACCCCGATCGTCCCCGGCCCGCAGACATCATGCGTCATCAGGACATCCGCCTGCACCCAGATATTTTCACCCGCCTCCACCTTGGGCTTCCCGCTCGCCCGCGCCAAAATTTTTTCCGTCAACGTCATAGTCTTGCAAGCCTAGCGTAATTGCGCTTGGACATCAACAGCGTTTGCTATCAAGCAGGGTCAAACGCGAGGATGGAGGATGGAGAATAGAGGATGGCGAAGAAACGCCTCCGCTGGTAGGGATGTCGCGCTGCGACATCCGCGCCGCGTTCAGAAGCGGCGCAATTCCCGTCCCGGGGAGCACACGCGCCCTCGCGAGTCACTCCGACGATTGGAACCGTCACCACCGCTCAGAAAAATCATCCAATCGAAACGACGGGCGAGCTCCATTACCCATTCCAAACGACCGCGTAAAAGGAATCATTTTAACGCGGTTTGCGCCCCCTGTAAGCCGCTGGCGGCTCGAATAAACGAAGCCCCTCGTCAACGTGAGCATTTCTCATCGCTACTCCAGTGACCGAGTTTTGCTCAATGTCTTCGTTACCCCATTGGCTCCATCCTGCTCTCCTAAATCTCGCAATAAGCTCCAGGTATGGCCCGGGCGAACATTCCTCAATAACGCCGTAAATCTCGTCTGGCTTTCGCGAATGTTCCCGTTTTTGTGAACGTAGGATATTTACCTGCGTCCTGCCTGGCTTCAAAGTCCGCATCTGGCCTCGTATGCCAAAAAGAACCAACTCCGTAACATTCCTAAAATAGAATCCGACGCCCCTCCCATCAGGGCCGCCATCCTTCCGAATCTTGTACCAAACGATGTTGGTTTTATATGTAAAGCCCCAACTCCGCATTACCTGCAGGCCTTCTGCCATAAGAGCATTGGGCACCCAAAGGTATAGGTGTGAATTTGCCGCCGCGCGCTGCGAGACTGGAATTTCACAAATCTCCTCCAAGGTCATTGTTGGGTACCGAAGCAAGCGTTGATGTTCGGGAGCCATTTTGCCAGTGCGGTTCTCGAAACGCCAAGGCGGATCAGCGACGATCGTTGAATAGAGGCCGTTGGTTTTCGCGGCAAAATCCTGCGCTGCCGTTGGCTTGGGAAGACTAATTACTTTCGTCATAGAGACTTTTCTTTATTCCAAATACGAGAAGTGGGCAACCTGCGCCGCCTCCGCCGCGGATTCTCGGGAGTAGTTTGGACATATGCGCGGTTGAATTGCCGTAAGAACTTCCGCGGCCCAAGCTGTCAAAGATCTGCTGCAGTTCGTCGGCTCGCGTAATCACGATCCCGACAGAGATCACCCGGAGGTCGAATAAGAGCCGGAAATTATTTAGATCGCGGTCGAAGAAAGGGTCTTCATTGTTCCACTCTATTTCCAAGGCGATGCGGTTCTTGAAACAATCCACTTCGTGTGTCGGAGAATCCAAAGTCACGCCATCTACAACAATGCTAGTGTCAAAGCCCTTGGCGACCCACCCTTTCACAATAAGTTCCGAATCAATCCAACTCGCTACGAGAGACTTATTCTTTCCTGGCACCGCAATCCAAGTTTTCTGAAGCCGAAATCGCGAGAGAACGTCGATCAAATCGGCCAATTCGTTTGGAAAATCTTTTGCCATAATGGCACAAGCATGGCGCCACTGGTGCAGTTCCTAGTTTTCTGTAATAAATTTTGGAAACACATCAAGTGCCATTCAGGCAACACTCTAGGAGGCTGAAAACTTTTCGCAATCCTTTTGCTCCAATATTCCTTGCTCCTTTATTTTCTTGCTCTTATTCCCCGTTCGCGTATTCTGTGTATTTCGCGGTTAGATTCCCCTTGCCACATCGGGAATCCCAAAGGGATTTCATTCCGGTTTTGCGCCTCTTGTGCTTTTTCGTGGCCATGCCAATCATTTGCCAAAGCCTCGGCGTCGTGCTATAAGTTCGGGTCGTAGAGGGAGGTCGTTCTTTGAAATATTGGGGCCGGGATAGGCTGCGGCGAAAACTCGCCCGCGTGAAATTCACGCATTCCAGTCAAACCGAGTCATACCAAGTCAAACCACTTTGACTGTATGATTGTGGTTTGACGCGAAGCACACCACTACAGGTTGTGGGTGTGCCGACTTCTGGGGTTCAGGCTGTCCGGGATTGCGCCGCTGCTGAACGCGGCGCGGATGTCGCAGCGCGACATCCCTACCATTGCCATCCTCCATCCTCCATCCTCGTGTTCTCTGCCTCCCTCCTCTCAGCTCGCCTTGTCCGACACAGGCTTCGCCTTCTTCTTCTTGTCCGGCGTGGCGGGAGCGGTCGCGGTCTGCGCGTCCACCTTCTTCTTCAACTCATCCAGTTCCTTGCGCAGATTGCGATTCGCCTTTTCCAGGTCCATCACTTCTGTGCGCAGATTCTTGAAATCATCCACCGGCTTGCGATCCGCACGCAAAGTCGTGACCGCGGCGTCCGCCGCCGTGTGCTCCGGGCTTTCCTTCGAGGCCATGGTGAATGTCGTCAGGACCGCAATCGCCTTGGGATCACCGAGAGTCCCGAGGCCGGCGATGGCCGCGCGTTGCACGGGTTTCTTTTTATCATTCAAATGACCGGTCAGGAATTCACGCACGGCGTCTTTCTTTTCCTCGTTTCTCGCGAGATACGCCAACGCGCCCAAACCCTGCGCGTAACTGCGCGAGGGAAAATCCGTTTCGCGCTTCGACAAGGTCTCCAGCAAAGGCGCGATAAAAGCCGGGTCGTCCTGCGCGCGGATGGCACCGATGGCCGCACTGGCCAGCTCTTCATGGAACGATTCCGAATTGAGGAATTTCAGCAGCGCGTCGTGGACCTCCGGCTGGCCGTACATGCCGAGATTGCGGATCGCGGCGGCTTCGATGTCCGGGTTCTTCTCGGTGTCGAGCACTTTGCGCGTGAACTCGGCCGCGGTATCGCGGAAAAATCCGCCGACCTCCCAGACCACCGCGCGCCGCACCCGAGCGTCGGTTTGCTGGCCGGAATCCAGCAACGCCGCCAGCGCTTCATCCGTATGAATCGAACGCAACGCCCGCGCCGCCTCGATGCGGACGCCGTAAAAAGAATCGTGGTTGAGCGTTTGCTTGAGCTTCGCCACGGATTCCTTGTCCTGTTTGTTGGCGAGTTGATCAATTGCCAGCACCCGGCCCATCATGTCGGACGGATCGGCCAGTTGCGCGAACAGCATGGCGTTGGGAACATTGAAACTCGGCTTGATGAGCAGCGTATATTCCGGGTCCAGGCGCACAATTTCCGGCGCGGATTCGAGCGGGAAATTAAATTCGCCGTCCACGTCTTTCACCTGCGCGACGCGGTCCACGGCGCCGAACTTGCCCTTGAAACGGATGGTCAGCGGAAAATTAAACACGAGCACATTGTCGCCGGTCTTTTGCGTTTGCTTGATGGAAACCTTCGCGAGTTTTGTCCGCTCGTCCCAGGAATAATTCACGTCCAGTTCGGGATAATGCGCGTGATAAACCCATTGATCGAAGAATTGATCGTAGGAGCGGCCGGAAAGTTCCTCGATCACCGCGCGCAAATCTTCCGTGGTGACATTGCCGTAGGCGTGGCGATCGAGATACGTTTTGATGCAGCGGCGATAAAGGTCTTCGCCGAGTTGCGAGCGCAGCATGTGCAGCACCCATCCGCCTTTGGGATAGGCAAGATAACCGAACATTTCGAAGGGATCATTGTAGTTCCGGCGCACGATGGAATTCACGTCGTTCTGCTGGTCGAGGACGCGATGCGCGTTGCCGTACAAATCGTAAAGCATCGCGTCGTGGCCGTTCTTGTGGCCGTTGAAGAGAACCTGGTAATAGGTCGCGAAACCCTCGTTCAGCCAGATGTGGCTCCAATCCTTGCACGTCACCAGGTCGCCGAACCATTGGTGCGCCATTTCATGCGCCACGAGGCTCTGGCTGTTGCGAATATTCTCCGTGTCCGTCCGGAAGAGCGTCGAGTCCGTCAGCGTGGTGGCGCTGGTGTTTTCCATCCCGCCCGCCACGAAATCATTCACGCAAATCTGGTCATACTTCGCCCATGGATAGGGCACGCCGATTTCGTCCTCGAAAAATTGCATCGTCTCGTCCGTCTCGCGGAACGAATTCGCCGCCTCCGCAAATTCCGACGGCGGCGTCAGGAACGCGAGCGGCACATTCTTGTGTTTCCCCTCAAGCACTTTGAAATAACCCGCCACCAGCGTGATCAAATAATTCGCGTGCGGCTTCTCCTGCGACCAATGAAACGCCGTCAGGCCCGTGACCGCGTCCTTGTCCTGCGACACCAACCGTCCGTTGGAAATCACCGTCATGTTTTCCGGCACGCGGCAAGTGATTTCCGAGGTGAACTTCTCGTTCGGCGAATCAAAACACGGATACCAATGCCGCGCCTCGATTTCCTCGCCCTGGGAAAACAGATGCGTGTCCCCCTCCTTGTAACCCATTTCCGGCGTGCGGAAATAAAGCCCGGTGACGGGTTCCGCGCGGTAAGTGATGGTCACGCCGGCTTCCTTGTCCGCCGAAATCGGCTCCGCGAAAGTGATGACCAATTTGTCGTCCGTCACCTGATAACCCTGGATTTTTTCCGTGCCTGTCACCGATTCCACGGCCAGATCCACGGCGTCCAGTTTGATTTCCTGCACCGGTTTGATGTTGGGCTTGAATTGCAGCGTCGCCTTCGCGGCAATCGTCCGCTGCTTGAAATCCGGCGTCACGTCCAGGGCGAGATGCAGCACCGTGACTTCGCGGTCCGGCGCGTAATTCAGGCGCGCCGGCGCGTCCGCCGGCGCGAGAAAACTGGCCGATTTGACGCACTCAATTTCCGTCCGCTCCGTATCAGCACTTGCAATTTTGGGCAATCCGCAAACCACAATCAGAACGACAAAAAGATGGAGGATCTTATTCATAATATAAATGACCGGCGTGTTCTCTACCATCAGATGAACCGCGTGTGAAGGGAAGAATGCTAAAACACCTCAAAAAATCCTGATAACATACTCTCCGTCCTTATTAAAATCCTCGCTCCACAAATGAAGATATTTCCCGAGCGGCTTATGAAGCGGGGTTTTCTCATAAGCCCACATCAGCGGCCCATAAAACCAGAGATAGACATCTTCATGTCGAATCACACCATGGTTAATCTTCAAATATTTATCCGCCATCATGAGAGCCGGTCCCGCGCTCAGGGAGTAAAACAGCAGAATCACGAAGAACCAGAGAAGAAAAATGCTTGGGCCAAAAGAACGCTTGTCGGCCGCTGGCGTGGTCGTTTCGGTTGAGGCTGCCATGATAAGCCAATCTAACCATTCACGCAGGGACCAACAAGTCCAACTTGGCAAGTTTAGGCCAAGTGCTGATCCCAAGCGCAGAGCAATGCTCCACACTCCGGCGCAATTCGACATTCGACAATTGCAATTTGAAATTTCAAAATTTCTCTTGGCAAAAATCTCCAGCGGACGTATCACCGTGCTGTTCTTTGAAAATGATGGATTGTTAATCCATCCGTTAGTCAAAACAGTCAAAATCAGGGAACCCCGTGAAATTCGGGGACGGTTACGCCACTGTAACGGGTTACAAACTCCCATCGCCACTGGCCCCAGGCCGGGAAGGCGGGAGCGAGGTCAAGCCCGAAGTCAGGATATCGTTTTGCCTGTGCTCGTCGCGGTCCCGCTTGCGGGGCCACTTCTCCGTCAAGAGAAGGATGAGGCCAGCCCGCCGAACTGTCTTCGGCGGGGTTCGCTGAGTGCCTTCATTCCCCGTCTTGCGGAGTCTGAAGGTTTTTTTATTTTGTGGTCGGCACTCAAGCGGCTCCAAAAAATCCCACCTTCCGTCTCCGCGCTGGTCTCGCAGTCACCAACCCTTCCGCGATTATTTTGCGGAATCATTGAAAGAGATCAGTCATGTTAAAGTTCAAATTCTGGGCGCTGGCCGTGGCTGGCGCATTCGTCGTTCCGACCGCCAATGCTGGCACCATCATCGAAAGCTTCACCAACAATCCCGCCGTGGACGGCTGGCAGGTTTTCGGCGACACCAACTTGTTTAGTTGGAATACCACCAATCAAAATCTCGCCGTGACCTGGGATTCCTCGCAGCCGAACAGTTATTTCTACCATCCTTTGGGAACCATTTTGGGACGGGATGATGATTTCCAGTTTTCTTTCGACCTGGAGTTCAACGACATCCTCGCGGGCGTGAATACCAACAAGCCGGACGCGATTGAAGTGGCCGTTGGTTTCCTGAATTTCGGCGATGCCTCCGGGGCCTTTGTCCGCGGCTCGCCGGCGTATCCGTCCGCTTCTCCTGATCCCATAAACCTCGCGGAATTTGATTATTTCTCCGCGTTCACGGATCCACTTTTCGGCTATGTACCGGCTTCGATCGCGCCAACTTTCATCTCGAGCGATTTCGCGTTCGATGGCATTTTTGGCGACGATTTTACCATGACCAATGGCGTCTGGTACCACGTGCAAATGAATTACACCTCAAGCAATCTCACCTTGATGACCCTTGTGACGCAAACCGCCCAGACCAATATTCTCTTTGCGGCGAATGATACAATCAGTGGAACCAATGATTACCGCGTGGATACGTTTTCTATTTCCAGCTATTCTGATATCGGAGATTCTTACGACTCACTGCTCGCCCACGGCTGGGTGGCCAATCTGTCCATCACCATCCCTCCGCCACCCCTCTTGAACATCGCCGGCGGATTCACCAACCATATCTGGCAGGTGCAATTCAGCAATCGCTCCAACTGGGTTTACACCCTCGAACGCAGTTCCGACCTCAAATCCTGGGCACCCGCCTCCGCAGTCATTCCAGGCAACGGCGGCATTCTCTATCTGCAGGACACCAACGCTCCACTTGGCAATGCCTTCTATCGCGTGAACGCCCAAAAACCCTAGCAACGCATGCAGTCGCCCCGAGCAAAACTGAAATTGCCGCCGGCCAAATCGTCCCGGTGCCTGGAGCATCTGGACGATCTTGGCTGCGCTCCGCGGTTCGCGTTCACTCTGGTCGAACTCCTGATTACCATTGCCATCATTGCCATTCTTGCCTCCATGCTGCTGCCGGCGCTGGCTGGCGGCAAGACCGCCGCGCAACGCATCCAGTGCGCCGGCAACCTTCACCAATTGGCGCTTGCAACGCAAATGTATTGGGACGACAACGCGGGCGCATGTTTTTCTTACAACGACGGCCCGGCCGACAACGGCATCATCTATTGGTTCGGTTGGCTGCAAAACGGCGCGGAAGGGAAGCGCGCTTTCGACCCGACGCAAGGCGCACTCTATCCCTACACTCCCGCCAGCGGCATCGGCATATGCCCGTCCCTCAATTACACTTTCGCCCGGTTCAAACTCAAAGCCACCGGCGCGGCTTACGGCTATGGCTACAACCTCGCCCTTTCCGCGCCGCCCGCGGGGCGGCCCATCACCATCCAACAAATTACCCAGCCCAGCGGCCTTGCCCTCCTGGCGGATGCCGCGCAGGTAAATAATTTTGAAGCCCCCGCCTCGCCCTCAAACCCGATGCTCGAAGAATGGTACTACCTCGACAACCCGACCAACTATCCCAGTTCCAGCTATTATCCGCACGGCCATTTCCGCCATTCGCAAAAAGCCAACGTCGTTTTTTGCGACAGCCATGTGGGCCGGGAAACTTTTGTTCCCGGCTCAATTGACCCAATTCTGCCAAGTCAATTCGTGGGACGCTTTCGTCCGGAAATCCTGACTTTGAAGTGAATCAGTCCGGCATAATTTCACTCCCCACCGATCGGCGCTGCCCGGTCTGCGGCGGCCCGAACGAATGCCGAATCGCCAACGGTTGTCTTTACAAAGACACTTGCTGGTGCGAGTCCAACAAAATTTCTGTCCCAATGCGGCGTTATCTCGCCAGCTTGCAGACTGAGCCGGCCTGCTTGTGCCGCCGTTGTCTGGCGTCGGTCGCGCGGCATGCCGCCGTGTGTGATCAACCGGAAAAAATCCTCGCGCTCGTCCGCTCGGAGGCAAAGTCGGTTCCCGCATTGTCCGCCGAGGATTTTTATCTCGACGCGTCGGGCCTGATGGTGTTCACCACCTCGTACCTTTTGAAACGCGGTTATTGTTGCCACAGCGGCTGCCGACATTGCCCCTTTCCGAAGACGATTCCATCTCCGGCTTCGAATCACTGAGAGACTTTTTGTTTCGTATCCGCGCTTTGGCATGTTCCGCTCGGACAGCCTGAAGGCTGGACACCCAACAAATCTAATTTCCCACTTGCAGCTTGATCGCGTCACAAATTATTTTCGTGTGCCGTTGCAGCACCGCCAAGTCCCGACCCTCGATCAGCAAACGCGCCTTCGGCTCCGTTCCGGAGTAACGCAACAACACCCGACCGCCACCCGGTGTCACGTCGTTTTCGGCCTGCGCCACCAATTTCAACACGCCGTCCAATTGCTCGAACGGCCTTTTCTCGCGCACCTTCACGTTGGTGACCAATTGCGGAAACCGCGTCCAGCACCGCGCCAGCTTCGAGAGCGGCTGGCCCGCCGATTTCATTATCCGCAGAATTTGCAGCGCGCACACCAACCCATCACCGGTGCTGCTGTAATCGCGGAAAATCAAATGCCCGCTCTGCTCCCCGCCCAGATTATAACCGTGCCGCAGCATTTCATCTATCACGTGCTTGTCCCCGACCGCGGTCTTGACCACATTGCCGCCGCACTCGCGGATGAACGCCTCCAGTCCGTTGTTGCTCATCACTGTTGTCACCACCGTGCGCTCCGCCAGTTGCCCCTGCTCGAGCATGTCCCGCGCGGCGACCGCCATGATGTCATCGCCGTCAATCAACGTCCCCGTCTCGTCGCACAACAACACCCGGTCCGCGTCGCCGTCGTGCGCGATGCCGATGGCCGCGCCGTGTTCGCGAACGCGCTGGCACATTTGCTCCGGGTGCATCGAGCCGCAATCGCGGTTGATGTTTGTGCCGTCGGGCTCGTTTCCATAGACAATCACTTCCGCGCCCAACTCCCGCAACACGCACGGCGTGGATTTGTAAGCCGCCCCATGCGCGCAATCCACCACCACCCGCATCCCCTCCAGCGTCATCCCGCGCGGAAACGAACTCTTGGCATATTCAATATACCGCCCCAGCGCGTCATCAATGCGCACCGCCTTGCCAATCTCCCCCGCCGTCGGCCGGATATTTTCAATCTCGCCGCTGAACACCAGTCCCTCAATCCGCGCCTCGATCTGATCATCCAGTTTGTAACCGTCCGCCCGGAAAAATTTAATCCCGTTGTCGACATACGGATTGTGCGACGCCGTGATCACGATGCCCGCGTCCGCGCGCAAACTCCGCGTCACATAAGCCACGCCCGGCGTCGGCAGCGGTCCGATGAACAAAATGTCCACGCCCATGGACAAAATCCCCGAGGAAATCGCGTTCTCCAGCATGTAGCCTGAAAGCCGCGTGTCCTTGCCGAGAACGATCTTGTGTTTGCCGCGACCGCGCGCGCGGCTTTCCAGGTTCTTGAACACATGCGCCGCCGCGCGGCCCAGTTTTAGCGCCGTTTCCGCCGTCACCGGTTCGATGTTTGCCGTGCCCCGCACGCCGTCCGTACCGAAGATTTTCTTAGGAGTGCTCATCTAATAAAATAATAACAACAACCCTGGCCAACCGTAAAGAATTCATCCACGGCGAATTTGTTCGCCGGAACGCCCGCCGGCCCGTCCCTCAGGGCGCAAACGACCGCAAGCGACGGCAAGGTGTCCGGCCAGCCACGGCCACAACAATGATGTTTGGGTCTGGGACGATCTGAAAATTGCGGCGAGCAGGTGAACTGCATCAGGTTGACTGATCGGCACCCGTCAAACCACATCAACCACTTGGATTTACTTGGACTTGGTTTGACGGCATTGGCCATCAATGGCTTGCCTTGCCGGTTTTTGCTCCCCGGCACCTTGACTACTCCCGAAATGGAAAACCTTTCAAAGCCAAGCCGCAAAACCGCCAGGATGCGGCTTCCCAAACCATTCGCCGCAGACTGTCTGCCCGCAAGTAACCAGCGAATCAAATTGGTTCGGCTAAAATCCCGTGGCGACGCCGCGGCTCCGTGTCTTTGAGTTGAAATTTTCCCTTCCCGCCCGCGATCCCAAATCGCCAGTCTAAAATCCATACTAATCATCTTGCCTCCAGCTTAGCACACTCGCCCTGCGTTCTTGTAACCAATGGCAGGGTTGACATGATTTTCTTATGCGATGAATCCTGGTGAAAAAAGCCCGACTTTGACCCATGTTGGCGCGGGCATTGCGCAATTCAACAAAAACCGAAATATTTTGTCCGATGAAAATCTTTTTGTCCTGCCACCCATTTGTCACGTTTGCGCCGCGCCGTGCCGCTTACGAGGATGCTCGCAAGCTCGCCTCGCTTCGCTCGAAAGTGAGGGGAATATTTCGACTTTGACCCAGGGTAGCCCGTTCCTCGCAACCCTGGGCTTTGTGATGCAACCTCGTTGAGGTTGGTAAAGAACCGGCAAATTTAATGCAGGATTGTTAATGAAAGATCGCCGTTTTCTTTCACCCTCCCGAGAATCGCCAGCGCATTCAAATATTACTCCACCTGGTTTCATCCGGTGTTCCGTGTCCCGTCTGAAAACCACAACGTGGTTTCGTAATAAAGCCCGGGGTTGGTCCATCCGCGAGCCTGCCCAGGTTCAGAACCCTATTCAAAACTTGGTTTTGAGCGTTTTTTGTGGCCGTTCCGAAAACCCCAACGGGGTTTCGTAATAAAGCCCAGGGTTGGCCCGTCCGCGGGCCTACCCTGGGTCAGAGCCCTATTCAAAAAACACTTTCGAGCGAAGCGAGACGAGCTTGCGAGCATCTCCGGTTTTCCGAACCAAATGAGAAACACCGATGAGCGATCACTCGAATCTGCATTCATGCGGGATTGGCCGCCGATTGACGCCGAATTTATTCCGGTAGCAGTCGCCTTCGCGATTGACATCTTCGGTTCAGCGTGGCGAAGTTCTGCCGATAGCTGCTCGGCCATAACGGAGATACCAATGAAAAAATGCCCTTACTGCGGAACCGAATACCCGGACGAAACCATCGTCTGTCCTTTGGATCAGAGCGCGCTTACACCTCCCGGCGGAGATGGCTCTTCTGCCAAAGCCAAGTCACTTATGCGCAGGTTGCAAGTGACCGACAAAAGACGGGCCAACTATCTGCTGGAGGTTCGAGCGCAAGGCGGTCACAGATTTTTTCATTTTATTCGCATGAATAAAATGCGTTATGCCTTTCTCCTCGGGTATTTCATCGTTTTTTCAGCATTTTTCGCCTTCACAAACCAGTGGTTTTTATTTTGGGTATTTTGCAGTTTGATTTTTGGAGTCGTGGTCACAGATTTGAGCTGGTTGCGCGGGATGAAGAAGAGCTGGCCATTCGTTTCCCGAGTCACGAACTGGGATGAAGTCAAAAGAATTTCAGACGAGTAACGTCCCGCGCAATGTTCCCCAAATTAAAGCCCCAGTTTCTTGAACCGGCTCTTGATCCCTTTGAAATGAAAATCCAGGTTGCAAAGCCGGTCCAGTTCCGCGCGGGAAAGATGTTGGGCCACTTCCGGGTCGTTGAGCAGTTGGGTTTTGAAATCGGCGCTCGCGTCACCGGCATGCTTGGCTTGCCAGGTTTTCATGGCGTTTCGCTGCACCAGGTCGTACGCGGCCTCGCGCGTCAATCCCTTGCGAATCAGCGCGAGCAGAATCGTCTGCGAATTCCACATGCCCAGGGTCAGCGCGAGATTACGCTTCATGTTTTCGGGATAAACGATCAGGCCCTCCGTCAATTTCGCCAGCGTGACCAGCATGTAATCGAGCAGTGTGCAGGAATCGGGAAAAATGATGCGCTCGACGGAACTGTGGCTGATGTCGCGCTCATGCCAGAGGGCGACATTCTCCAGCGCGGCCACGGCGTTGCCGCGCAACACCCGCGCCAGCCCGGTAAGCCGCTCGCCGGTGATGGGATTGCGCTTGTGCGGCATCGCGCTGGAACCCTTCTGGCCGACGGCGAAAAATTCCTCGGCTTCCAACACTTCCGTGCGCTGCAAATGGCGGAACTCCGTGGCCCAGCGTTCGATGCTCGCGCCCACCAAGGCCAGCACGCCGATGAATTCCGCGTGCAAATCCCGCTGAATGACCTGCGTGGCAATCGGGGCGGGACGCAGACCCAGTTGTTTGCAAACAAACGCCTCAACCGACGGCGACAAATGCGCGCTGGTTCCGACCGCGCCGGAAAGCTTGCCCACGGCCACGGATTTTTTGACGGCTTCGAGCCGTTGCAACGCCCGGCCAAATTCATCGTGCATCAAGGCGAGCTTCAAACCGAAAGTCGTCGGCTCCGCGTGGATGCCGTGGCTGCGGCCGATCATCGGCGTCAATTGATATTTCTTGGCCTTGGCAGCGATAACTTTTCGTAGTGCCTTGACATCGGCGATGAGCAAATCGGCGGAAGCCGCCATTTGCACCGCGAACGCGGTGTCCACGACATCGCTGCTCGTCAGGCCAAAATGCAGCCAGCGGCTGGCCGGCGCGCCGATGTTTTCGGCCACGTTGGTCGTGAATGCGATGACATCATGGTTGAGCGTGCGTTCGAGTTCCTTGCAACGTTCCAGTTTGAACGCGGCCCCGGCCTTGATTTGTTCAAAATCCTTTTTCGGCACCAAACCCTGGCGGGTCAGCGCCTCGCTGGCGAGCAATTCGATTTGCAGCCAGATTTCCAGCTTGCGCTGCTCGCTCCAGATGTCCCGCATTTCCGCCCGCGAATACCGTTGAATCATGGAATGAGGTTAGGAGGTTGGTTCGCGATGGAAAAGCCCCAAATTAAAGACGCAAGCAAGATCCAAGCGCACCAAGCTCCAACATCCAGAGAAGCACCAAGCCACAATCTCCAATCGGCTGCCGTGTTGTCGGGATTGGAGGTTGGAATTTGAATATTCTCCGGAGCTTGGATGTTGGTGCTTGGAACTTCAAACGCATCAGCGTTTCGACATTTTGGCGCGCGCCGCTTGAAGAATCTGGCGCTCGCGCTCGGTCAGGCTTTGGATGCCGTGCGCGGAAATTTTGTCGAGAATTGGATCCACTTCCTGGCTGATGAACTCCGCCGAGGGCAACTCCTGCGCGTCCTCCACGCGCGGTCGCCGGCGAAGTCCCGTCACCGCAGGCCGGACGGTCGCGGCCTTGATCATCTTTTCGCGGCGCATTTTTCGCTGGAGCGGATTCCACTCGGAGAGGTTGCGCGTCGCGTCCAATCCCCACTTGAGATAAGCAACGGCAAAAAGAATTCCGCCGAGATGCGCGGCATGAGCCACATGGGACTTGGAAGGCAAGATCGTGAAGATCAGTGAAATGGCAAATTCGATATAGAGCAAATGTTTGGCCGGTATTGGCAGTACAAAAGACATCATGATGGTTGCTCCTGGTTCAAGAAGAGCAAAGGCGGCAATCAAACCCACGATTCCCGCCGACGCGCCAACCACTCCGCCACCAAACTGAGCGGGAAATATCCAAGCCATGATACATTGCAAGAGCCCTCCCGCCACACCGCTCAGGAAATAGAGCTGTAGAAAACGGGCATTGCCGAGGCGCTCTTCAACCATGCGTCCAAAGCACCAAAGGCTGAACATGTTGAAGGCCAGATGCGCAAGCCCGGCGTGCAAAAATTGGAAGGTTAATAACTCCCAAATCCATCCTCGGCGCAAATCCTCCACGTTCAGAACCAAATACCGCAAGTGCGCCGATTGATAATCGTTGATGTCTATCTGCTGCAATATAAACGCAACGACCAGGGAAATCATCAGCCACACGGTCAGGGAAAATCTCAGACTGAACGACGGCCGAGGCCTCGAATCCGAACGCATGTAATGCCGGTCGTCCAACATAGCTTGTTTAAATTACTCCGGCGCGGGGTTGACGTTCAATGAAGTTTTCGCGGGCGGATGGATGACCGGCGGGACGCGACGGTGGCTCCGCACCAACTGGCGCGTGTAGAGGAATCCCATTATGATCCCGCCCAGGTGCGCCGCGTGGGCCACATTGCCAAAAAAATCGTCGCCGAGACGGGACGGCAAAAATGCGGCAAACACCGGATACAGGATTCCGAAAACCGCCAGCGCCACGCACAACCATAACAAGGTCGTTGCCCGCATTTTCAACGGGATGACGAAAAAGAGCAACAGATAGAGTTTTTGTCTCGGATAAAGCACCGCAAACGAAGCCACCAATCCGAACGCCCCGGCGGAAGCGCCCACCACCCCGGCGTCGCCAAACAAACCGGGCACCAGCCAGGTTCCGAGCATTTGCACCAGGCCGCCCATCACGCCGCTGAGGAAATAAACCGTGAGCATCCTTTTCCAGCCGATGGTGACTTCCACGGTGCGGCCAAAAACAAAGATTGCCCAGGAATTCATGAGCAGATGCCAGGGCATCGGCAACGCGTGCATGAATTGGAAAGTCAGCAGTTGCCAGAGATACCCGTGCTGCAAGCCGCCGAGGCTCAAGGCAAAATAGTCATCCATCGGGAAATCGTGATGGAATTGAAATGTCCAATATTGCAGCAGCCAAATTAAGCCGTTAAAGACCAGCAACGCAATGGTCGCCGGGTATTTGGGCCGGCTTTGCGCTTCATCCACGTTTTCACCATACTCATCCATGCACCTGAACATAGCCGTCGCCGACAAAAATTCAACGCACTTTCGGAATTCCCTGGCCGATAATTCGATAACTCCCCGGCGCGGTCGAATCACCGCTGATGACGAGGGTCCGCATGTCTGGCCGCAAACCGGCGATTTGCCCATGTCCTGCCTCCCCGGCCACCAAGAGCGCGGTCGAAAGAGCGTCTGTCTCAACAGCCGTCGGCAGGACCACGGCGGCAAGCAATGCGCCAGAAACGGGTTGCCCGGTGCGCGGATCCAGGACGTGTCCGAAGCTCTTGCCGCCCGCTTCAAATGACCGTCCCCAAACCGCCGAGACTGAAAGCGATTCGTCCCGCAACGACACCGACGCCGCGAGTTTGCGGTCGGTTTGCGCGCCGCCGGATTTGGGATATTCCACGGCGACTTTCCAAAATTCAGCGTCCGGCGACTGACCCAAACCATAAATGGTGCTCGTTCCGCCGTGCAGCAAAGCGCTGGTGACGCCGGCCTCGCGGAGCAATCCCGCCGCGCGATCAATCGCGAAACCCTTGCCGATGGCCCCCAAATCCAGCATCACCCCCGCCCGCGCAAAACGCACGCTGGAATTTTCCGCGTTCAATTCCACCAGGGACATTCCCACCTGCGCGCGCGCTTCCGCAACTTCCGCCGGTTCGGGCATCCGGCCCGTCGCGCCCATGAATCCCCAGCACCGCACGAGCGGCGCGATACTAATATCAAAAGCCCCGCCGGTTTCGCGATGCAATTCCTGCGCGTGTTGCAAGAGCCGGAACACATTCGGGCTGACGCGCACCGGCTCGCGCGCGGCGCGGGCGTTGACGCGGGCGATTTCGCTGGCGGGCCGGTAGAGGCTGAGTTGCGCTTCGAGCCGGTCAATTTCCTCCAGCGCCTCCTCGCCCGCCGCGCGCAGGTACGGAGCGTTTTCGCCATGCAACAAAATCTCGAAACGGGTCGCCATGGCGTTGCGGGCGACAGCGATGGTTTGCATTTAAGAAACAAAAAAGGCTCCGCTGCTCATTCTTCCGGTGGCAGGGAAATCGCGCTGCGATTTCCCCGTCGCCGAGCGCAGCGTCAGGCGACGGAGAGAATAGCAAACGCATCCCAACACCAAGAGTTGCGCCGCTATTACGCGGCGCGGATGACGCAGCGCGCCATCCCTGCCTTAATTAGGCGATTGGCCCGTTACGATAGCGGCAGCGTGCCGTAGGTGATGGCCTCGATCTTTTTGCCTTCGCCGTTGGAGATGGTGCGGGTCTTTTCGTCGAACAGGCACATCGTGTTCAGGCGGTTGGACATTTCGGCCAGCGAAATGACCGTTTGCACGCGGATGGCCAGGTCAATGTTGCCGTTGGTGGGCTTGCCGCTGCGGATGCAATCGAAAAAGTTTTTCTCATGCACGCGGATATTCTCGGCTTGCATGCCCTCGAACGTCTGCGGGTCAATATCGTCGCTGAAGTCGCGTTCCGGCACGAGGTCAACGCGGTCGCCGCCTTCGCCAATGTTCAGCGTGGCCATGTGGCCATAGACGACAAATCCCGGGCTTTTGGCATTCACGGTGCCGCAAGTCAGCGTGATCAAATAACCGCTGGGAAATTCCGCCAGCAATTGCTGATGCTCGGGCACATCGCGCTCGCCGTCGGAGTCCGGCGTGAGTTTGTCCGCATGGACGTTTTTAGTGCCGATGCTGGTGACGCGTGAGGGAAACTGCGGCGTGCCCGAGGCCAGCATCAGCGGATGCAACCGATGCGGCGCGAGATCGCCCAGCACGCCGGCGCAATACGGATAATATTTCCGCCAGCGATGAAAATGATCCGCGTTGAAGGGAATGTGATTGTGGACGGGTTTTTGCCAGGTCTCCCAATCAATGTTAGCCGCCGAGTCATTGTCCGCGTCGAGGTTGAACGGGCTGGAATTCCATTCGCCGCCCTTGCTGTTGCGGCAATAATATCCCTGTGACCAAACCAAAGTGCCGATCTTGCCGCCGTTGACCAATTCCGCGCATTTTTGCCAGCCGCCCGCCGAGGTCCCTTGCGCGCCGATCTGAAAGGTCAGGCCCTTGGTCCGCTTGTATTTGTCATAGACCGCAAACGCCTCGCCAAGATAGCGGCTCATGGGCTTCTCGCAATAGACGTGCTTGCCGGCGTCCAGCGCGTCAATGGCAATCGGCGCGTGCCAGGGATCATGCGTGGCGATGACGACGGAATCAATCTCCTTTCGGTCGAGAATCTTGCGATACTCGGTATAAACATCCGCGTCCTTCAAGCCGCAGTTCTCCTTTTCCTTGGCCCAGTCGCGGCGTTTATTAAACAGATCGCAGGCGGCGGCCACTTGCACATTATTTTCACTTGCGTTGTCGTTGATGCCCTTCAAATGATTTTGGCCGATACCCACGCCGAGGCCGATCACCGCGACCGAGATGCGGTCGTTCGCGCCGATGACGCGACCGGTGGACGGCGCCTGGCTCTGGCCATATACCGGGGTTTTGAACAGGTTGGTGGCGGCGACCGCGGCGGCCAAAGTGGAGGTTTTCTTGATGAAATCGCGGCGCGTGGTGACACCGGGACCGGGCTTGTTCTCGTTGGTATCCATAAATTTTTGTTGTCAATACTGTGCGTTAATGGACGAGTATTAGCCCAAGGAAATTCAAGGTCAACGTCCAAAACCTTTGAGACGGGCGCCTCAGCGTTTTCGCCACCACAGCATCAACTCCAATCCCGTGCGGTTGGGATACGAGCGCGGGACCCATTCCTGGACCAAATCGAAGTGCGGCGAAAACCGCTCCCACAACTCGGCGCGCGTCGTGCCGAAAGGCGGACCGTCCTGGTTCGGTATGAGATAATTCACCGCCAGATAACCGCCGCCGGGCTTGAGCCAGCTTAGAACAGCTTGCACGTAGCGGTCGCGGTCCGCCGGGTCAATCGCGCAAAAAAGCGTGTGCTCAAAGAGCCAGTCGAATTTTCGCGGCGGCTCGTCCGTGAGAAAGTCTCCCAGAATAAATTCCGCCTGCAAACCCGCCGCCGCCGTCCGCTCGCGCGACAGCCGAATCGCGCTCGGCGCCAAATCGTAACCCGTGACCTGGAATCCCGCCCGCGCCCAAGCACGCGCATCGTGTCCCGTGCCGCAACCCGGCACGCAAACCGTTCCCCGCGCCAGTTCCGGATGGCTCGCCAAAAAATCCACCAGCCCGGGCGAAGCCTCGCCTTTTTCCCACGGCATGTCGCCGGTCTGATACCGTGTTTCCCAACTTAATTCACTCATTTAAGAAATTTACGATTTACGATATAGGATTTACGCGACGATATTCCAAGAGCGCGTAAATCGAAAATCGCAAATCGTAAATCGAATAGGTTCAGTGTTTCTTCACGTACACCAATTCGCGTTCGTCTTCTTGTTCATTCTCGGTGGTGTCCGCATCTTCTTCGAGCGGGCGGAAGCGTTCGGAGTTGAATCCGAGTTCCTGGCCATGAACATTTCGCGGGTCGGGACCGTTGAGCAATTCCTTGAGCAAAATGCCAATTTCACCGTCCGCCGCTCCGGGCGCCGTGTGCATCACCCGGCGGCCAATGAAAACGGCGCGGACGGTATAAGTGCGGCCCTTCACCGGAAGACTGACGTAATATTTGGCGAGCGGTCCGGGAAACCGGTCATCCACACAAACAACTTGCTGTCCAACTTGCATAATATTTCAAAATCGTACCGACGTCTTCGACGAGTTACTTTAATTCACCACCCCAGGGATGCAATTCGCTATTGGAAAAGTGGCGTCACTCGTTTGCTTGTAATTCCGCACTCCCCACTCCGCATTCCCCACTCCGCACTCAAATGACCGTGCCGTGCGGAATGACGCCGCTCTTGGGAATCACCACGATGCCGTCGCGGATGAAATACAGTGGGTGGTCCACATTTTCCGGCTTGCCCGCCGGTGAAATGACCACGTTGTCTCCGATGCGCGCGTTCTTATCAATGATGGCGTTGTCAATCCGCGTGTTTGCGCCAATGCCGATGCGCGGCCGGCCGTGCTCCATGCTTTCCTTGATCGAACTCTCGGACTCGTAATAATCGCAGCCCAGGGCGATGACCCGCTTTAGTTCGGCGCCGGCGCCGACAACGCTTCGCACGCCGATGATGCTGTTGAATATTTTGGCGTGGTTGATGATGCAACCGTCCGAAACCACCGCGTGGTCAATCTCCGCCCCGTTGATTTTCGAGCCGGGCAGAAAGCGCGGCCGCGAAAAGATGGGCGCGCTCATGTCAAAGAAGTTGAAGCGCGGCAGTTCCGAGGTCACGTCCAGGTTTGCCTCGAAAAATGAGCGGATGGTCCCGATGTCCTCCCAATAGCCCTGGTACACGTAGGAAAAAACCCGTTCGGACTGGATGGCGTTGGGAATGATGTGATTGCCAAAATCCGTGTATGAATTGTCCAGCAGCTTGACCAGGAGGTCACGGTTAAAAACATAAATGCCCATGGACGCCAGAAACAATTCCCGGTCGTCCTTGATGCCCATTTTATCGTAAGAGTCGCGATCCAGCCGCATCTGGTCCAGCAACTCGGGTTCCTTGGGCTTCTCGACGAAACGCGTGATGCGACGGTCGCCATCAATATGCATGATTCCAAACCCCTCGGCTTCCTTTCGCCCCACCGGAATCGTCGCGACGGTCAAACCCGCCTTGGATTCCGCATGTTGCTCGATGATCGGGCGGAAATCCATCCGGTACAATTGATCGCCGCTCAGGATGAGCAGGTAATCAAACGCATGGTTCATTATATGGATCAAATTTTTCCGAACGGCATCGGCGGTGCCCTGGTACCAACTGGCGTCGGACAGGGTTTGTTCCGCCGCGAGGATCTCCACAAAGCCGCCGGTGAAGTGGTCAAACTTGTACGATTGCGAAATGTGCCGATGCAGCGAGGCCGAGTTAAATTGCGTGAGGAGATAAATCCGCCGCAGACCGGAGTTGATGCAATTGGAAATGGGAATGTCCACCAGCCGGTATTTGCCCGCGAGCGGCACGGCGGGTTTGGCGCGCTCCTTGGTCAGGGGGAACAGCCGTTTGCCCTGGCCGCCGCCCATGATGATGGAGAGGACGTTGCTGGTGTTCACGGATTGTCGGACGGTATCTAGCGCCATAAAATTCCTTCGGGTAAATAAATCTGCTTTCTTATTACCCCGTACTGGCGCTGAGGGCAAGTGGCAATGGGACAGCGGCAACTTTTCTTGCAAATTGCGGGGTTGTATCTTTTCGAATCCTCAATTGCATTATTCGCATCCTGCCGCATGAATTCTTTCATGTCGCTCCTGCGGAGCTTGGAAAATTTACGAGTCCATTACTACTACAAATATGCCGCTCCCACGCAGCTGAGGCCCGCGTCCTCTCAGCTCCGTAGGAGCGGCATATTTGTAGCAACCAAACCCAAAATTTTCCAAGCTCCGTAGGAGCGACATAATGCAATGGCAAATTGGAAATGGTAACATCCAGCGAATCACTATTACGCGAAAACCTTCTGCCCCCGCACTGCGCGAACTCTCGCTGAAGGCACTCCCAACAAGCTCTCATTTCCCGACTCCAGAATCAATGGCTCGAAGGCACTGAAATAATCGGCGCTTGTCCCGAAGGCCCGCGCCAATTGCGCCATTCGGCCATGATTTCACGGGCCTCGTCCGAGCCGAGGGGGTGCCAGGTGGATTCAGCGGGTCGCTTCACAAAAGTATTGTCCAGGTAATATTCGCTGCTCTGCGAAGGCAGCTTCTCCATGAATGGGCGTCTGGCGGCGTGGGCCGCCTCCGCGCGCTCCAACAGCGCCTTGAATTCCAGACTGTATTTTTCCAGATAGGCGACTTTAAGTTCACTCGGCTTGTTCTCCGTGCCTTGAAATCCAACCACCACGGCGCGCACTCGCGTGTCGTCATCCCCATCCGGCGGAATCAGGCTGCGCGGCGCGGAATAGAGGCGACCCTTGGTTTGATTATAAAACCAAACCCTCGACCCGGACTCGCCGTCAGCCCCGGAATGCCACGCTTTGGCGACAGCGAAAACCGCCAGTGCGATCAACACGGCCAACGTGCCGTGGAAGAAAATGGTTTTGGCCTGCTCCTTCACTTCGACTGGGACTGGTGATACAAAATATTCACCGACCACCAGCACTCTCCCTTGTCACAACGAATTTCGTTCGCGTTGAGTAGTTGCACATGGCCGTCGGCAAAGGCGTAATTGGCTTTTCCATCGTGGCGCTGGCACCCATATTGGTCCTGTTGCAGCCGGTTGAATCCGGCCGCATCTTCCGAGCCGGCGGCGCTGGTGTTCGAATTCTTGATCCACCAACTGTCATCCGCCCAGGATGACGGGCTGCCGCAGCCTCCGTCACCGTACCAGATTAATTTCGATGCGGTGGTGATGTCCGTTGACCGGTGCAACCCTTCATAATAATCGGGTGTGGGCCGGCCAAACGGCATGCTGCTGGTCTGCGCCGAGGGGTTGGGATTGCCATCTATGTGAATCCAGTGCGCCCCAGCCACGCCAATGCCGCTTTGATTCCATTTCTCGTAATCACCACCGGCGCCGGCCACAAAAGGCCCGGAAATGCCGATGCCGGTCTGGCTCCAATCCGTCCCGGGAGTCAGCGCGAAGCCGCCGTAGGATGCGTCATAAGCCGAGACGCCGTCCGCGTAAACCGCATCCAATTCCCTGGGACAATCAAAAATTTTTGGCATGTGCCCGAGGTAATCCCAAAGAATCGTGCGATAGGTCGTTTCAACCGCAGAGTTCGGCACGGCAGTTTGGAGAGGATTAAGCCAGTCGCTGTTGTCGAGCGAATACGTCATGGAAGCGACCGCCAATTGACGCTGATTAGACTCACATACCGCCCGGTAACCCGACATTTTGGCCTCGGTCAAAGCCGGCAAAAGCAGCGCGGCTAGAATGGCAATAATCGCGATGACAACTAAAAGTTCAATCAAGGTGAAGGCTTCAAATTGGTTGCGATTACATGGCTCCGCCGAGGCGTGGGTACCCGTTACTCGCGCTGAAGTTACGACCATGGTTGGATTGTGGCATGGGTCACTGTCTTGTCAAGTTCCAGCAAATTGAAATTCCTGTAAAAGAAGGAGCGAGATACGCCCCGTCGATTTTCGTGACCGCAGATTAACCTTGGATTGCGCGTTCAATCCTATTAAATCCCCCCGCATGTGCGGCATCGTCGGCTACGTCGGCAAACAATCTGCGGTCCCGATAATCGTTGAGGGCTTGCGGCGGCTCGAATACCGCGGGTACGACAGCGCCGGCATTGCCATCATCACCGCCGGGGAATTGGCCATCCGCAAGAAGAAGGGCAAAATTGACGAGGGCCTCGCCAAATTACTCAAAGCCAGCCCGGTGGAAGGCAACCTCGGGGTGGGTCACACCCGCTGGGCCACCCACGGCCAGCCTTCGGATGAAAATTCCCATCCGCACCTCGATCAATCCGGCAAGATCGCCGTCGTCCACAATGGCGTCATGGAAAACTATGACCGCATCAAGGAGCGCCAGCTCAAAGCCGGCCATCAATTCCTTTCCTCCACGGACACCGAAGTCCTGGCCCATTTGATCGGGGAGCATTACGCCCAACAAGGTGTCGAAAACGGCAACGCGCTCCATCCCCTCGCCCGCGCGGTGACAGCGGCCTTGCGCGAAGTCATCGGCACTTATGGCATCGCGGTCGTGTGCTCGGATTGGCCGGATGTGATCATTGGCGCGCGGCGCGGTTCGCCGCTGATCGTCGGCATAGGCGACGGCGAACATTTCCTCGCCAGCGATGCAAACGCCATCGCCCCGCATACGCGGCAAGTGGTGTATCTCAATGAATATGATGTCGTGACCCTGACGCGCGAGCGCTTCACCGTGTCGAACCTGGGTGCGGACACCGCGCAAGTGCAGATCAGCCAGTTGGAATTCAGCGCCGAAGCCGCCGAGCGCGGAAAGTTTCCCCATTTCATGCTCAAAGAAATCTTCGAGCAACCCCGCACGGTGGAAAACGCCCTGCGCGGACGCGTGGACCTCGAGGACGGCACGTCCAAATTCGGCGGCCTCAATCTTTCCACGGCGGAATTGCGCGCGATTGATCAAATCGTCATCACCGCCTGCGGCACCAGTTGGCACGCGGCGCTGGTCGGCGAGTATTTGCTCGAAGAATTCGCCCACATCCCGGTGGAAGTGGAATACGCGAGCGAATTCCGCTATCGCAACGCCCCCATCGAGAGAAACACCCTCGTCCTCGCCATCACCCAATCCGGCGAGACCGCCGACACCCTCGCCAGCCTCCGCGAAACCAAGCGCCGCGGCCATACCGTCCTCGCGTTGTGCAACGTCGTGGGCAGCACCATCGCCCGCGAAGCCGACGGCGGCATTTATCTGCACGCCGGCCCGGAAATCGGCGTGGCCTCCACCAAGGCGTTCACTTCGCAAGTCACCGTCTTGACCCTGCTCGCACTATTGATGGGCCGCATCCGGATGCTGTCATTGAATCGGGGCCGACAGATCATCCAGGCCCTCGAGGCCGTGCCGGGACAGCTTGAGCAAATCCTGAAGCAAAACGACGCGATCGCGCAAATCGCGCGCAAATACGCTTCCGCGAAGAATTTCTTTTTTCTCGGCCGCCAGTATAATTTCCCGGTCGCCCTCGAGGGCGCGTTAAAACTCAAGGAAATTTCCTACATCCACGCCGAGGGTTATCCCGCGGCCGAGATGAAGCATGGCCCTATTGCGCTCATTGACGAACACACGCCCAGCGTCGTGATCCTGCCCACCGACGCCATGTATGAGAAAACCCTCAGCAACCTGGAAGTCGTCAAGGCGCGCAAAGGCCCCATCATCGCCCTGGCCACCGAGGGCAACACCGCGCTGGCCGGCAAGGTGGATGACATAATATATTTGCCGCCGACCCTCGAATGCCTGTTCCCACTATTGGCCGTCGTGCCGTTGCAACTCCTCGCGTATCACATCGCCGTGGCCCGCGGCTGCGACGTGGACAAACCCCGCAACCTCGCCAAAAGCGTCACCGTCGAGTAATTTCCCATCTCGCGATTTGTGCTTGTGTTGTCCGTTGACAATTAAGCCTGTCACAGAAAATTAAGGTACGTCACAAACAATCAAGGTGTGTCACAGACTGCCGGACAAAAATCATAATCCGACTTACAGGTAAACCTGATTTACTTTGTCTGAGAGTGTTCAAGTGTTGGCGAGCCGGTCGCACGTTCACTACTGGTAGATGGGGGAGCTGCTACCGGTGTTAGAAGGGCTGCGGCCTCTTCTGCCTCGTCGTAGTCGACGAGTCCGATTCCGGCCTCTGGAACATCCTTCGCGTCTGGTTTGAACACGCCGACGGACACCTCTTCCGGCGGGCTCCATTTCTTCTCGTCGAAAGCTCCCCCCGCCCAGCAGGTGACAAGCCAGTGAGAAAGAACTGCCGTTTTGCCGTGACAGACGTATTCACCAAAAAAAAGCGCTCGCAGGTGATGGCTGCCGTTCTTTCGCGCGGAAACCGAGAAACCGAACAGAAACTCGCGAAAATGCTACGCCTCGCAGGAATCACGGGCTGGCGGCGTCACCGACCGCTGCCAGGGCATCCAGACTTTGCATTCCGCAAACAGCGCCTCGCGATCTTTGTTGATGGCTGTTTCTGGCACGGATGCCGTTGGCACTGCCGCATGCCTCACAGCAACAGGGAGTACTGGCAGCGAAAGATTTCCCGCAACGCGGCCCGCGACCGATCTACGACGAGACTTCTGCGCCGGTCCGGCTGGCGTGTCCTCCGTATCTGGGCTCACTCGCTCCGCTCTCCCGAGATTATTCTCCGCCGTATCACTTCCGAGTTGAGTGCGACCCCCAAAGGGTGCAATAATGACGTCACGAAAAAATGAAAGGATCCGAGAAAACAATTGCTGAGTTTTTCGCCGGGATAGGCCTTATGCGCATCGGCCTCGAGAACGCAGGCTGGCAAATCGCCTTTGCCAACGACATTGATGAGGATAAATGGCAAATGTGCCGGGATCACTTTGGTGACACCGGCGAATTTATTGTCCGAGACATTCACGACCTGAAAACCTCAGAAATTCCGACCGTCGCCCTAGCAACCGCCTCGTTTCCCTGTAACGATCTCTCCTTGGCTGGTGCCCGCCACGGTTTAGCGGGTGCTCAATCATCCGCCTTTTGGGGCTTCATCAACATCCTCAATGCCATGAAGAGGGATCCACGTATAGCGATGGTCCCAATTGCGCTCTCCGCCGATTTTTTCCGGCAAACCAAAAGTGGGCGCCGCAACGAGCGAGCCGTGCGGTTTTGAAGTCAGAAGTTTTGGCGTTAAGGCGGAGCGATTGACCATTTCGCGCCGGCGGCCACGGTAAAGGGAACGACCCGTCCAGGTGAGCCAAAAGTTCATCGTTTCTTTGAACGCGTCAGAGACATAATCGGGATTGGCGGTGGGAGATTCTTCGCCGGGGACGACCTCTTCCAAAACAAAAGACGCCGTTTCTCCCGATCGCAACTTAAACCTGGCAACAACGGCGCCGTCTTCAACCTGCGCCGGAACCGAGCTGCGGAAACGCAAAGCGGGCTGGTTTCCTTTCTTTGGCGCAAAAATGAATTCCCCGGCAATTCTGGTTATCGAGTGTTCAGTGCGGCCATGATCGAATCTCAGCGCGCAAGCCATCCGCAAGGAAACTTCTCCGCGCAAAACCTTGACGCGCCGGACCAGGTTGTGGCGGTGACCCAAATGTTGAAGGGGCATGAAGTCGGAAACGGCGGCGACTCCCGTGGAGCCCATAAACCGGGTTGACAGAATATTGGTGTCCGGCAGGTATCGCTGCTGGGATTTGAAATTTCCCGTCGCGGGCGCGATTTCGCACTTTCCACCTCGCTCGCGATCGAGCAAGGCTGCAAAAATGGCGGGTGAGTCGAAGCGCGGAAAGCACATGAAATCCACCGAACCTCCCATACTCACCAGTGCCATCGTATTTAGATCGCCAATGACTCCGTAATTCTCGATGGGCTGGTAATTCATTTACGCAATTTAGGGACGAATCAAACGATTCCGCTTAAATGGAAAACTGTCAACAGCCTCAGACAACGCAGGAAAGCCGGCCCCGCAGTCATCCCTCGGTGATGTAGTCTGCATGCGGCGTGCCAAGCTGACAGCACCTCCAGGATTATGGCGACGGGTGACAACCAATTTCGGGGAAGTGAACCCCACCGTAATTGGGGGGTATGCAACTGGCCAATTTCAATTAAATTAGAGCAAGGTAATGAAGAAAACGCAAAGCGCCGCCAGAATTTGTCCGACGGCCGGTGCGTTTGTCCACATAAACGTAAAACTATTATTAGCGATCGCCTTCGGTGAAGAACGTCTTTGAGTGTGATGTAGCAATTCAAGACGCAATCCTGATCCCGCAATCTCCGAGAATATCATCATGGAAACACCACCACGCCCCATACGTAATAAATATAATCGCAGTGTGCCCGGATCGAGCCGGTTCAGTTGCTTTGCACAGAACCACTTTGATAGGAGCGTCGTGGCCAATAGAAGCATATTTGTGACTGGCATTGGCGGTTGGTTGGCGTGGCTGTTAGTCATTCTGGTAACCGGCTGTTGTTCGAGGATAGGCTGCGCGGCGGACTTTACCGCCCAGCAATGGCGCGCCGTCGAAATCCCGCTTACCAGTTCGGTCACCTATGCTGATCCCTTTGACAACGTGGATATGACGGCGACCTTCACGGGGCCTGAGGGCGAAGTGATTGTGCGGCCGGGATTTTGGGATGGCACAAACACCTGGCGGGTGCGTTTCGCCCCCACGGTGGTGGGGCAATGGAGCATGGTCACCTCCTGCACCGACCCGTCAAACAGCGGCTTGCAGGGAGTGACCCACACCATCCAGTGTAACGCTTACACCGGACCTTATGCGATTTATCAACACGGGTTTCTCAAGACTTCAACCAATGGACGTTATTTTGTCTATGCCGATGGCACGCCTTTCTTCTATCTGGGCGACACGCATTGGCTCTATATCCATGAACGGTTTCAAATATCGAACGTCCAGGGCGTGCCTTCGGAGTTTCAGTACACGGTGAACAAGCGCGTGGCCCAGGGCTTTACCATCTTTCAATCGGAAGCCATCCATATTCCCCAAGGCGGCGTTCATACGAATATCAACGAAGAACCCCATGCCGATCTAACGGATGGCTTGACGGCGGCGGATCTGCCCGGCTTCTGGAACATAGATCAAAAGTTCGCCTACCTCGCCGACAACGGACTGGTCCACGCCAACGGCTTCATCACCTGGACTTCCGAGCCGGCTGCAAACGCGATTTACACCCAGGCATATATGGCCAAACTCGGCCGGTACTGGGCGGCCCGTTACGGCGCCTACCCGGTGTTATGGACCACTGCTCAAGAGCTAGACCCCAATGTGTATGGAGTTTATAACACCAACACCATCGGACTCTGGTATTCAGGCGCGCAAGCCGTCGTCAGCAACGATCCCTATGCGCAGCCACTGGGAGTGCATATGCAATCCAATGGCAATGGCATGAACAGCCCGGCGGATTCCTGGTGGGGAAGCAAGCCCTACCACAAGTGGTGGCCGATGCAGTTGCAAGGCGAAATTGATGAAACCATCCTCCCGTTTGTGGAGAGTTTCTGGACGAATACGCCAACCAAACCGATCGTGCTTTATGAAACCCCCTACGAAGATTTCTGGACGACGACAGACGGGGCGCGCAACGACGGCTGGAAGGCGTTCCAGTGGGGCATGTGCGGTTACGGATATGGCGCCAACGGTGTCTGGAATGATACTTTTGATTTTACCAACAGCGACTGGGCCACCGCCTACTACATGCCAGGCTCCTACCTCAAATGGTACGACGGCGCGAATTTGCCGGGAGCGGCGCAGTTAAGTTACATGAAGAATTTTTACACCGCCCTGGATTGGTGGAATCTCACGCCGCGCTTTAACGACCCGGCCTGGGGCAGTTTTGCCGATCCGAACGAATCCTTGTTGTCTTCCGAAAGCAACCTCACCTATGTCACCTATTTCTTCGACTCCAGCAATGGCACGGGAACGCTCAAGGGGATGGCTGCGGGGGTTTCGTACGACGCGACTTGGTTCAATCCGCGCACCGGCGTTTACACCGATATCGGCGGCTTCGTGCCCACAGCCGGCCAGTGGACGGCCCCGGTAAGACCCAGCAGCAGCGATTGGGTTCTCCTGGTCAGACAGAACCCATCCGCGATATTCCCTTCCCCGGCAAACGCGAGCGCGGCTTCCCTGCCGCTTTCCCAGGTTTCCTGGACGAGCACCGGTTCGTCGTCCAATCTTTCCTACGCGGTTTATTTCGGCAGCGCGGCGGCCTACAATCCGGATCAACCATATGGCAATCTGGTGTGCATCACCCCGACAGGCGGCGCCGCCAGTCCATTTGCCGAGCTCCCGGGACCCTTGCTGCCGGGCACAACTTATTACTGGATACTGGCCGTGACCAACCCGGCAGCCGGAACCACCAACCTCTACACCTGGAATTTCTCCGTTGCCGGTTCGGCTGGGGCGATTGCTGTGGGTGACTCCAGTTTTGAAACGCCGAAGCCCGGTGGCGTGGGTGGTGGCTGGGCGCAAATCGGCGCCCCTTGGGTGGCCCAAGGGAGCAGCTCTTACCAGGAAAACAGTTTAAGCCCGGCCGGAAATGCCCATTTTACCACCGCCTGCCCCGGCGGGGGTGTTTGGTATGCGTTGATGAATGGCAATATCGTTTCGCTCACCCAGGACTTGCTGACCAGCGTGAGCGCCGGAAACACGCTTTCGATGACCTTCTATGGCGGGCGCGGCCAGGCCAGCTCCTCGACAGCCGAAGGGGGTATTTTTAATGCCGCGTTCCTCGTCGGCTCGACTTCTTACAGCATGCAAGTCAACACCAGTCTTTTGGCAAACAATACCTGGCAAAGTTACACGTTGACCCGCACCATTACCAACTCGGGCGATCTTAGTCTTCAATTCAGCGCGGTCGGTGGAGACCCTTGGCTGGACAACATCACCATTACCAATGTCACGTCGTCCACGAATACATCCTTCCTTTCAGTCTCGGTAACCAATCCGGCCGACGGCCAGGCGTTCCTGACCGGCTCTCCGATCACGGCTTCGGCCACGGTTATGAATGGCACCGGACCCTACAGCGTGACTTATTATACGAACGCCGCTGGCGGCGCGCCGAAGTTTGCCGGGACGCTTTCCTCAGCGCCTTACGCCGCAGGCTTGGGCGCGCTGGCGGCGGGAACGTATCAAATCCTGGCAACTGTGACTGACAGCGCCTCGCCCAATCCCAACACGTCCATCTCCTTTCCCCACACCTTCACGGTTGCATCGGCGATCAACGTCCCGGTGGTCAACGGAAGTTTCGAAACGACGGGCGCCAATTCTGGCACTTGGGCGAACCTCGCCGCCGACTGGAATCCGGCCATTAATAACCAATACCAGGTGAATGATTTGAATGGATTTCCAGGTGAGCATTTTACCACGGTCAGTCCTGGCGGTGGAATATGGTATGCGCTCCTCAATAGCAATACCGTTGCCATCACCCAGAACTTGCTTACCAACGTGAATGTCGGAGATACCCTTTCGATGAGCTTCTATGGCGGACGAGCGCGGGATGGTGTGTCAACGGCTGAGGGCGGTGTTTTTACCGCGGCATTCCTGGTCGGCTCAACGGCCTATGGCATGCAGGTGGACACTACCGTTTTGGCTAACAATACCTGGCAGAGTTACACGCTGACTCAACTCGTCACCAACTCGGGCGATCTCAGTCTCCAATTCAGCGCGGTGAGTGGAGATCCCTGGTTGGACAACATCAGCAATGTGGCCTTGACGCCCGCCTCGCCCTACACCATTTGGATGGCTGGCTTTTCTGGTGTGCCCGCCGGCCAAACCGGCTTCAGCGATGATCCCAATCAGGACGGTGTGGCCAACGGTTTGGCGTGGATTCTCGGCAGCGCCTCTCCGCTTGCCAACAGTCGCGGCCTCATGCCCGTCGCGGCGGTGAATCCCGGCGGCACACTGAGCTTGACCTTCAATTGTTTGCGTCCGGCTGATTGGGGAACGGCTGCCTTGCAAGTGCAATACAGCCAGGATCTCATCACTTGGACCTCCGCTACCGTCCCTGCCAGCAGTGGAACCGTCAACGGCGTCAACTTCACCGTCACCGGTGCTGGTCCCCTCCACGTGATAGCCGCGATTCCCAACCAGACGGACAAGCTCTTCGCCCGTCTGCGCGCGTCCGTGCCGTGAACCGCGCCTGGTTTTCTCACCAGCGGCTGACCCCTAAGCGATTTCCAGTCCGTAATCAGAACCTCTAATCAGAGGCGCTCCGAAGCGCACAGAGAAAGAAACCACCCTTCTCCTCGCGCCTTGGGCACCCCCGATTTCGGGGGATATGCAACCGGCGGAACTCTTCTATACTAAGTCGAACCATTACAAAAACGCAAGACGCCGCCGGGATGACCCGTCGGCCAATGCGTTTGCGACGAAACCGCAAAAAACGATTATGAGCCATGGCCCGCAATCAAAAACCTCCCTGACTAAAACGCATAAGAAATAAGACCAAACTTCAGGCTACGAAACCCAGACGAAATGATCATGAAAACAACACAACGCCTCACTAAGAAAATCGCTGCCAGCCTCTCATGCCTGGCTCTGCTGATCTTCGCCGGTTCCCCCTCATTGACCGTGATAGATCGTAATCTAGTTGGTCTTTATTTGAACGTATGAAATTTCTCAACCGAATCTTTAAGGTCATTGTATTGGCAACCCCAGTATTGATGGCGATCCCATTGTGTAAAGCGGCAACCAATGACCCGCCCATTACTGTCGCCGCGTATTATTATCCGGGTATGCATCCTGACCCGCGTTGGGACAAGGCCAAATATCCGGGGTTCACCGAATGGGACCTGATCCGAAAAGCGAAGCCGCGTTTTCCCGGCCATAAACAGCCCAGGGTGCCGGTCTGGGGTTACACCGACGAGTCCGACCCGAAGGTCATGGCGCAAAAAATCGGGGCGGCCGCTGATTATGGGGTCAACGCCTTCATCTTCGACTGGTATTATTACGACGACGGCCCGTATCTTGAAAGCGCGCTGGACCACGGTTTCCTTGGAGCGACCAACAACAACCGCATCCAATTTGCCCTGATGTGGGCCAATCATGATTGGTATGACATCCAGGGTTACAATCCAGCCGACCCGGTCAAACTGCTTTACCCCGGAAAAGTAAGCGCGGCCACCTGGGACAAAATAACCGATTTGATTGTCGCCCGCTATTTCAAGCATCCAAGCTATTGGAAAATTGACGGCAAACCTTATTTCTCGATTTACGACATGAGCGTATTTCTCTCGAGCTTCGGCTCCGTGGCGGAAGCCCGCCGGGGATTGGACCGCTTTCGGGAAAAGGCCAAGGCGGCGGGATTTCCCGGCATCCATGTCAATGCCATTCTTTGGGGCCAGCCGAATCTGCCGGGCGCCCAGACTCCGACCGATTGGCCCTCGCTCTGCACCAGCCTGGGCTTGGACAGCTTGACGGGCTATACCTGGGTTCATCACGGCGCGCTCAATTACGGCACGTTTCCGATCTCCGATTACGTCCAGGGCCGGAATGTTTATCTGGATTTTTGGAAGCGGGCGTCAACCGGATATCCTGTGCCGTACTTCCCGAACGCAACCATCAATTGGGACAACTCGCCGCGCGCCCACCCCGATGCCAAATGGGACAAACCTGCTCAGCATGTGGTGAACCCGGTCATGGTCGGCAACACGCCGGCAGCCTTCCGCGAAGCCTGCCAAATCATAAAGGATCGGCTGCTGGCCGCGCCGACCGAGCCTAAAATCGTCACGATCAATGCCTGGAATGAATGGCCGGAGGGAAGCACGCTTGAGCCGGAGCAAGAGTACGGTTACGGCTACCTAGAAGCCATCAAGGCTGTGTTCGGAACCCGCTCCGCTCCAATCAAATGATGTCACCGAGGGCCGACCATGCTATCATCATTTAAATTGCTTAAAAATCGGTTAGACTAAGAATACTTGCACCATTTGATTTTTCAAATTCGGTTGTTCCGATTGCGTTCCTGGCGCTCTCAAATCGGAATGGATGCGTTGTTCCTTTTGGGCTTGCTTTTAGCCCCGGTCATGCCGTTGTGCGCCGGGGACAATCCCTATGGCAACCTGACGGAAAGTTTGGGTTCCTGGATCTGGGAGGCAAAAACCCTTGATAACCAGACCTGTCAACTTTGGAATACATTTGAGATTCCGGCTTCGGGCGCCGTCGCCAATGCCCGGCTGGTGATGACGGTGGATAATGAATTTAACCTATACCTGGATGGACGCGAGATGGGGCATGGGGCCGAATGGCGCGAGTTGTTCGTTTTCGATTTAACCCCATTGTTGACGCCGGGCCGGCATGTCCTGGCCGTCAAGTGTTACAACGGGGATATGGACGCCGGAATGCTCTTTGGTCTGCATATTGATCTGGCCGATGGACGAATCATTGAAGTCAAATCAGACCCGAGCTGGAGAATAGTTCCGCTTGGAGTGCGCCGGTGGGAAACACGAACTGAAGCCCAGCCGGGCTGGCCCGCGGCGACCATAATCGCTCCTTTCGGCGGCATTGCCCCGATGGAGGGACATCCCTGGGTGCAAGCCAACAGCAAGGTGGTCTGGATGCCGACCTTGCAGCCAATCAAGCTCTTCTTTTGGCAAACGGGCTGGTTTCAAATCACGGTGCTGCTAATCGGCAGCCTCGTCATCCTGATCATTTTCCGCCTTATGGCCCAAGTGGCGCTGCAGCAAAATGAACGACGGCTTTTGGAGAAAGAACGCGCCCGGATTGCCCGGGAAATTCACGACGACATTGGAGCCAGAATGACCCAGCTTGTGCTGGATGGGGAGGAGGCTCAAAGCGAATTGTTGGATGCCTCGGGCACTCAGCAGCGGTTGATTCACATGTGTGAGGAAGCCCGCGGATTGCTGGCCACCATGGACGAAATCCTCTGGGCCGTGAACCCGCAGCGTGACACGTTGCGGGACTTTTCAGCGTATGTCTGCAAATATGCCCAGAGATTCTTAAATCCGACCCCCATCCAATGCCTGCTCGAGGTCGAACCCGACATATCGGCGGCGTCCTTTGGCCTGCCGCTCCGGCGCAGCCTGTTCATGGCCATCAAGGAATCGCTCAATAATGCGGTCAAATATTCCGAAGCCACGGAACTGCGCCTCAAAATCCAGTGGCAAAACCAGAGGTTGATAGTGGTGGTCGAGGACAATGGCAAAGGCTTTGATCCCGAGACGGTGACGCCGGATCGGAATGGCTTGACCAACATGGCCCAGCGCATGAGCGAAGTCGGAGGCAGTTGCCTCGTCATCAGCCAGCCCGGCCAGGGTTGTCGGGTGGAATTCAGCATTCCCTTGAAGCAGCGTCGCCGTTGGGCCTGGATTTGGAATGCGGACCAGTTCTCGGAACAAATGAACAAGGCAAGAAATGGCCGGACCAACCAACTCTCGCAAAATCGTGATCCCACCAGGTTCTAAAATTATGAAGTCCCCGAATCGGAACATTTCGCTCGAGCCTTCACGGAAGGCGCCCATCAAGGTGGCGCTGGTGGAGGACCAGCCGAAGTCCCGGGCGAGTTGGACCAAGTTCATAAACTCTTTTTCCGACTTTGCGTGCATTTGCACTTGCGCCAGCGGAGAGGAGGCTTTGCGGTTCATCCCACCGCAGCAGCCGGATGTCGTCCTCATGGACCTGTTTCTG
>Ga0182013_10001335_pt1 | contig 33814 bp, 31 predicted proteins | sample 612S2MmetaG_FD_120487 | JGI IMG/M metagenome (GOLD analysis project Ga0182013, IMG submission 120487) | Permafrost microbial communities from Stordalen Mire, Sweden - 612S2M metaG | ecosystem: Environmental > Terrestrial > Soil > Wetlands > Permafrost | place: Sweden: Stordalen | collected... | reverse complement strand
GACGGTCGACGAACACCTCACACTCGAAGGCCTGTCGATGATCTGGGAGCGCAATCACCGGCTTTGAACTATTTCAACTATTTCACCGAAATCGAGGAACACTTCCAGCGCGCCCGCGGCACCAGTCTGTTCCTGCTCTCGCCGCTCGATTGGGCGCTGGTGGAAAGCTGGAAAAATTCCGGCATACCGCTGGAAGCGGTGCTCCGCGGCATCGACGAGGCTTTCGAGAAGTGGCGCGCGCGCAAGGTGAAAACCCAGATGGTGAACTCACTCGCCTTTTGCGCACAGGCGGTCCTCACCGAAGCGAAGATCATGGCCGAAGGAGCGCCCGCCCGACCCAGGGCAGAGTCCGCCCCGCCCTTCACCGTAGATGAACTGCGCGCCTATCTCGAGAGCAACGCCGCCGCGCTCGCTGCCGCCCACGCTCCGATCGCCGAATCGCTCCGCAAGCTGGCTGCGGAGGCCGACAAGCATTACACCGACCTCGAAGGGATCGAGCAGCACCTCACCGTTCTGGAAGAGAAAATGATCGCCTCCGCGCGCGCGCAGCAGAGTGAAGAGCAAGCTCTCGAATCGCGCCGCGAGCTCGACCGCCAGCTCCGCCCGTACCGCGGCAAGATGACCGCCGACCAGCTCTCTATGCTCGAGAAGCAATATCTTGAGCGGCACTTGCTGGAGCAGTCGAACCTGCCGCGATTGAGCTTGTTCTATATGCGGTGAACTGGCCGGGCTGTCGCCCGGCAGGCAAGCTGAAGCATGCCCCACGTGTGGGATAAGCTTCAGCTTGTCCAGGCGAGCCAAGCTCGCCCACACTCCCTCACTCGTACCGCAGCGCGTCGATCGGATTGATCCGCGACGCCTTCACCGCGGGGTAGATCCCGAACACGATACCTACAAACACCGACACGCCGAAGGCGATCACCACCGACGCCGTCGTGACGATGGTCTTCCACTCCGCGGTGCGCGCGATCAGCCACGCCAGAAAGAAGCCGAAGCCGATCCCCAGCAGTCCCCCGCCCATCGAGATCAACACCGATTCCGTCAGGAATTGCCGCACGATGTCGAACCGCCGCGCGCCCACCGAGCGGCGGATACCGATCTCGCGCGTTCGCTCCATCACCGTGGCCAGCACAATATTCATGATGCCGATGCCACCCACGAGAAGCGAAATCGCCGCGATGGCCACCATCACATACGTGAAGATGGTCTGCGTACGTTTCTGCTGCGCCAGCAGAGCGGCGGGAATCGTCACCGAGTAATCCTGTACCTCGTGGTGCGTCTGATTCAGCACCGCAGTTACTACTTTGGCAACTTCGACGCTGTCGGCGTCCTCCCGCAGGCGAAGTTCGATGCCGTCCAGATCGTCCTTCTGGCCGGCGCTGGAGTCCCAGAACCGGTATTGGAAGGTATTCAGCGGGATGTAGACCAGGTTGTTAATGTCCTGCATGGAGCCGCCGCTCGAGCTCGCGCCCGCCATGAGCTGCTCGCTCAGCACCCCCACCACTTCCAGCCAGGTATCGTTCACCTTGATGAATTTGCCGATGGCCGAAGCGTATCCCAGCAGGTTGACCTTGGCCTGTTCGCCGAGCACGCACAGCGTGGCGCTGGCATCGTCGTCCGCCTGGCTGAAAAACTTGCCTTCCGCCACGTGCAGGCTGTGAATGGCGGCGTAGCTGGCGTTGACACCGTACAATTCCGGCATATCTTTCGCCGGCTTGGGCAGCACCTGCGCGGGATGCATGGCGCGGCGGGAGGATAGCAGCTCGATGGATTCGATGTTGGTGCGCAGGATCCGCACGTCGCGCTCGGAAAGACCGGGCGACGATTTCCGGCGCTGCATGAACTCCTCGCGGCTGGCCGTGGGCCGCGCATCCACCAGGACGTTGCGCACGCCCAACTGTTCGATGAAGCGCAGCGACTCCTCCTTGGCGCCGGAGCCGATCGCCAGCATACCGATCACCGAGCCGACGCCGAACACGATGCCCAGCGCCGTAAGCAGCGTGCGCGTCTTCTGCGCCCGCAGGTTCCCGAGCGCCTGTCGAATGTCCGAAGACAGCCGCGCTCCGGCCCACAACATGGCGATCAGCACGGCCGCCAACACTGCGCCCTGCAACCAGGTAATGGAGATCATTTCTGCAGGGCCTTCATGGCGCCGTTCGATTTCTCGGCCGGTTTATTCTGCTGCTCCGGGTTGGACATGGCCACCACATCGCCCTCCTTCAGGCCCGAGATCACGGCCTGGCTTTCGCTGCGGGTGACCAAGGTGACGTCGTGCGGTGTGAAACCCTGGTTGGCGCGCTGGTAGACGAAGGTCTTGCCGCCGCTTTCGAACAGCGCCTGCGAGGGAAGCCAGGTGACGTTCTCCATCTCCTGGGTGGTGATCACCATATTGGAGGTCAATCCTGGGCGCATTTCGGGCGCGGCCTCGTCCAGTGCAATACGGCAATCGAAAACGCGCTCCCAACCCCCGGTGGTGCCGCCGAGGGTTTTTACGTGGCCGGTAAACGTCCGGCCTGGAAGCGCGACGAGCGTGACTGTGACCTTTTCGCCTTCCGAGAGGTGCCCGCGATCCAGTTCGGCGATGTGCGCCGAAACTTCCCAGTTCTTGAGGTCGAGAACTTGCGCGATAGGCATTCCGGCACGTACTGTGTCGCCGACTTGCACGACGGGAAAGCTCATTCCCTCGTAATAGAAGAACATTCCGCCGGTATTCGGCTGAAGGTTGATGTAGCCCGAGCTCTTGGCCTTCACAATCATGTTCTCGATGATTTTGCGGGTCATGTCCGCGGTAACTTTGGCCTTATTCTGATTGGCCTGCTGGATCTTCACTGCAGCGACGGTGCTATCGCTCTTGTTGACCAGATTGCGCTTGGCCTGATCGAGGCGTTTGCGGGCTGCCTCCACCACGATGTCATTTTCGCGCGCCTTGATCGCCGGCTGAACGGAATTGCCGCGCACGTTCAGCTCCGCGAGTTTCACGTCGGACTCGGCCTGCAAGATCGCGTAGCGATTCTCCTCGTCGGAGGCATCCGACGTCGCCTGCGCCTGAATCACTTGCTGATCGGCTTCGGCGAGGTCGGCCTCGGCTTCACGCAAGTTGTATTCCTGGAGCGTTGGGTCGAACTCTACGACTACGTCGCCCTCCTTAACGAGCTCGCCTGGAGAGCGGAGGACGGTGATGGCGGTGGAATCCGAGCCGAGGGGCGGAACGACGACCATCTCCGAGTTGCCGCCCTGCAATTCTCCACGGGCGGTGACTGCGACGTGGACAGCCCCCTTCCGCACTTTGGTGGTGGGTACCTCGACGGCGGCGGTGGCCGCCCTGATCAGCCGCATGGCGCCCCAGGCGAGCGCCCCCAACACCGCCAGAACAAGCGCCACTACAAGGATGCGCGCTTTCATTTCCTGGCACTCGCTTTCTCGATGTCCATCAATGCCACCGTGGCGCCTGCCGGGATCCCGGAAATCGCCACCTCATCGGGATTGCGCGCCTCCACCTTGACTGTCGTGGCGCGATAGGTGCCGCCGCCGCGTATATACACGATCGGACTTCCGGCTTTGGTAAATACCGCGCGTGCGGGAATACTGATGGCATTCGGGATCCTGTTGATCACGATGTCCATACCCCCGCTCATGCTGGGCCGCAGGCGAGGATCCGGGTGCAAGATATGAGCGGACGCGAGGAAGCTCCGGGTCGGCGGGTACTCGTTAAATGAGACTTCCGCCAGAGGCGAAATCTGGTTGAGCTTGGCCGGCAGAGTGAGCTCCGGCAAAGCGTCCAGCTTCACCAGCACGTCCTGGCCGGGGGCGATACGGCCACGGTCGATTTCTTCGATTTTGCCCTCGAGTTCCAGGTTGGCAATATCGGGTATCTCGCCCAGGCTCATTCCCGTGTAGACGGTGTCGCCTATTTTGTAAGGCTTGGCATCGCTGCCCATCGAGCTCTGCCAGTTCAAACTGAAAGTCAGGAGGCCGCTCGAGGGCGCTTTGATTTCCATCTGGGCCATGCGGGATTGGGCGAGATCGACATCCGCCTTCGCCTGGTCGCGCACGCGCGTCAAGGACGCCATTTTGGACTCGTCCGCCGCGCGGTGCAGGGCGATTGCCGCCTCTTCCGCCTTCAGCTTCTGCTCCGTCACTTTTTCCTTGATACCGGCTTCTTCGCCGGCGATGGGACTGTTGAGGGTGTTAATAGTGACGTCGAGTTTGGCGGTTTCCACAGCGTATTGCGCATCCGAAAGATCGCTCTTATCCTGCTCCACGTTGATGCGCGACTGCGCGACAAATTGCTCCAGCGAGGCCTCGGCCCCGTGGAGTGCGGCTTCCTTTTGCGCCATTTGTTGCTGCGCCTGGCTGGAATCGAACCGCACGATAGGGTCGCCCTGCTTGACGGGATCGCCGCCGCGCGCAAGCCAGGCGATGCGCAGATTCGGCACTGTGGGGGTGTAGAACTGGGTGGAATCGTGGGCATTGAGTTCGCCGCGGCAGCGCACCACCACCAGAAACTCACCCTGCTTCACCTGTATGGAAGGTACGTCGTCGCCGGCTGCGACGCGCCGCATTCGGTAAACCCCGGCCACCGTGCCTCCGGCGGCCAGCACCAACAGGAACACAACCACCCAGGGACGCAGCCGCCTCCGGCGCGCTGTGGCGCCTGCTCCCGCGGGCGCTGGAGCCGGCGCAACCGCCGGTACGCTCGCCGGGGCACTCACTTCGTGCCGCCCTTCGGCGCCATCTCGATCACCAGCGCGGCCGAAAGGTCGGGCAGAAGCCTGGGATCGCTGCGATCGATGTGGAACATCGCCGTGAACGTCTTAATAGGACTGCCGACAGCGGCCGCTGCCACCGGGCTCGAGAACTCCAGATGCGCCGGCAATGCCAGGTCGGGGTAGGCGTCCAGATACACCGTGGCGCGGCTGCCGGGCACGATCGCAGCGATATCCGGTTCGCCCACACTGCATTTCAGCATCATTTCCGAGGGATCGAAGATGTTCACCAGCGCCGATCCGCGATAGAGTTGGTCTCCTTCCCGGGCATGGCCGAAGGAGTTTCCACGATAAGTGCTCTCCAGCGCGACCATGCCGGCGAGAGGGGCGGTGACGTCCAAGCGTTTGATGTTCGTCTGGGCGCGCTCCATCGCGACCTTCTGGCGGTCGCGTTGCAATTCCAGGATTCGCAAGGCCGCCAGATCGGCTTGATCGTGCAATGCGTTGGATTTCTTGAGGCTCTCCACGTGAAGCGCGGCAATGCGCACTTTTTCTTCGTTAGTCAGGCGCTGGATCTCGCTCAGCACCGGGCCTTTGCGCAGTTCGATGCGCGCCGTGACCAGATCGGCTTCCGCCTGCAGCAAATCGGTGGCCCGTTTTTCGGCATCCGACCGGTTCTGGGCGCGCTTCTGGTCGGTCTGGTGGCCGAGATCGTCAAACTTGGCGTTGGCGTCTCGTGCGGCGTCCATTTGGGCAGTGGCGTCGAAGCTGGCGATCGGGTCGCCCGCCCCCACCTTCGCGCCATTCTGGACGATATGGGTGAGCGTCATCTGATTGTATTGACCGGTAATCTGCGGCACCAGAATCTTAGTGGCGTGCACTGCTTGTACTACACCGGTAATACGAATCTCGTGTCTGATTTCCTGCGGCTTGGCCTCGCCGGACGTCGACGCCGCGTGGGTCACCTTAGTCGGGAAAGTACCGCAGGAAGCGAGTAACCACAGACACAGCGCCGCCGCGAACCCTGTGACCGCACGTTGCCTCATGAATAGTCTCGCTAGGGTTAGACGCCGGAATGTTAAATGTGGTTGATACGATTTTAGGGAATATGGCGAAAAAGAGCGCGGGACTGTTGCTATATCGGGAGGGCGCGGAAGGGCTGGAGGTCCTGTTGGTGCATCCGGGTGGGCCGTTTTGGGCGCGTAAGGACGACGGCGCCTGGTCGATTCCCAAAGGCGAGTTCGAGGATACAGAAAATCCCCTAGTCGCCGCCAAACGGGAGTTCGAGGAGGAGACGGGAACGCGGGCGGGCGGCGAATTCACTCCGCTCCAGGCGCTGAAACAGCCGGGCGGCAAGTTAGTCTATGCGTGGGCGCTGTGCGCGGATTTCGACACAGCGAGTCTGACGAGCAACACCTTCTCCATGGAGTGGCCGCCGCGCTCAGGCCGCCACAGGGAGTTCCCCGAGGTGGACCGTGCCGCCTGGTTCAGCCTCGACGAGGCGCGGCGGAAGATACTAAAGGGTCAGGCCGGCTTCCTCGATCAGCTGCTTCGCCTGGGGCGCACTCCTTAGGCAGCTCGCAAGAATAACTTAGCAGCAGCAGCCGTGGCGCAGACACTCCTGTCTGCAGCGCCGAGACTCATCTCGGCGGGACGGGTCGAGATGAGCAAGGGACGGTGCCCGTCGGGAGCGTCTCTGGCGGCAGAAACCAAGTTCGTTATCGGGACCACTCCCTAACGGTCGTGGCTCGGAAAAGCAGTACTCCGAATACCGAGCCGCGCGCGTGAGCAAGCGGGTTCGATCTCAACGAAAGACGGCGAGGTTTCTGGAAAGTCTCGACCCAGCAGCCTGAAGGCTGCGCCACATCATTATGGCAGACAATGTGAAGTTATTCTTCCGGGGTTCCTTACTGCGTCCGCCTTCAACACCGCCGACATCCTGCGCATGAACTCCTCTTCCGAGAACTGGCGCGCCCATGCCTGCAAGTCGGTGGGCCGGATCGACTCTTCCATCGCTTCCAGCTTTCCGATGGCTTCCGCGATCGCCTCCTCTTCCGGCACGCCGTAGAAAACGCCCCCGAAAAATGGGACCGTCTCCAGCGCGCCTCCGCGCCCTAGCGCCACCACCGGCTTTCCACTCGCCAGCGCTTCCACCGGCGTGATCCCGAAATCCTCCTCGCCGGGCAGCACAAAGAAGCGGCAGCGCGCATACAGTTCGCGCAGCTCCTCATCGCTCACTCGCCCCAGGAATTCGACGTTCGGCGTCGCGATCGCCCGCAGTGCACGATACTCCGGGCCGGCGCCGGCGATCTTCAGTCGCCGCCCGGACCGTGAGAAGCAGCGCACCAGCGTGTCGATGCGCTTGTAAGCTACCAGTTCCGACACTACCACCGCGTAATCCTCGGCCGGCTTGCAATAGAACGACTCGACGTCCACGGGCGGATAGATCACTTCCGCTTCCCGCCGGTAGGTCTTCCAAATGCGCGCCTGCACGTTGCGGCTGTTGGCCACGAAGTGGTCCACGCGCGCGGCCGACGAGTAGTCCCAAAGGCGCAGATAATTCGCCACGGAAGTCATCAACGCACGCTTCCACCGCGACCGCGTCCATTCGTTGCGATAGGCAGGGTAAAGGTCCCACAGGTACCGCATGGGGGTGTGGCAGTAGCAGACATGCCGCGTATCCGACGACGTGATCACGCCCTTCGCCGGACCGGATTCGCTGCTCACCACCAGGTCGTAACCGCGCAGATCGAAGCTCTCGAGCGCCATCGGCATGAGTGGCAGGAGCGAGCGATAGTGCGATCGCAGGGGATTGAGAAACGACGTGACGATGCGGTGCGAGCGGACCGTAGGGCTGAGCGTTGCGGGATCGCAGAAAAGTGTGAAAATGTCTGCGTCCGGCAGCAGACGGCACAGGGCGTCGAGCACCTTTTCCCCTCCCCGCCGGTTCAGCAGCCAATAATGTACGATTGCCGCGCGCACTCTGCTTCCAGCATACTCATAGCAGGGGCATGCAGACACCGAATCAGCGTCACTTTTACCGTTGTAAAGGCGAACGTTACGACCCTATGCTCAGCGATGTCGAGCTTCCCCTAAGCGGCACGTATTACCCCGCCGGTTTCCCGCTGCACCTGGCCACCAATTCGCACCACGCGATGGAGGCGGCATGTGAAGCTTGGGGCGCGTGGGAACTGATATTCGACCGGAAGCCGCTGGAATTCCGTGTCGTGGTTCGGCCCGAAGGCGAGGCGTCCGCCGCGCCCGTCTATCGAGTGCAGGCGGGCCTGCTCTCGTTTGTCGCCGATGCGCACAACTTCGCCACCGCCGATACCCGCACTCTTACGGCGATTTTCTTCTTATCGGAAAAGACAGTCGCCGACCATACTTTGGTGCGCTGGCTGTTTCTGGAAGCGATGGCCTATATGCTTCTGACGCAGCGTTACGTGGTATCGCTGCATGCGGCCTGTGTGGCGCGCGATCGCGGTGGAATCCTGCTGTGCGGAAGCTCGGGCGCTGGAAAGAGTACGCTCTCCGTGGCGTGCGCGCGCGCCGGGTTTACATTCCTGTCGGATGACTGCACGTGGATCCTGACGGGAACGGACACTCCGGTCGCAATCGGGAAGCCGCACCAGGCGCGACTGCGCGGCGACGCGGCGCGCCATTTCCCGGAGCTGGAGGGCCTTCCCGCGCGCGCGCTGCCGAACGGCAAGCTCTCCATGGAAGTGCCGACATCGCTGCTCTCCGGAGTGCGAACGGCAAAGCAGGCGGAAATCGGCACTCTCGTCTTCCTCGATCGCCGGAGCGAAGGCGCGGCGCGCGTCGAGACTATGCCAGCGGATGAAGTTGCGACACTCTTACTGCAGGATCTGCCGAGCTATGGCCCCGAAGTGAATGCCGCTCACGAACGGACAATCGGGATCTTGGCGACTCTCCCGGCATTGCGATTGACGTACGGCACTCTGGACGACGCCATCCGGATTCTGACGTAGGACATGCTTCAGCTTGTCCATGCGAGCGAAGCTCGCCAGTCACAGATATAGCGAGCACACACACCGCCGGCAGACCGCGTTCTCTGCGACATTGAGCGTTTCCCGGAAGGCCACCGCCGCCGGCCCGTTCACGATCTGCGCCAGCGTCCCGTTTACGGTGTTCCCGATCGCCGGATGGAAGAAGCACGGGCGAACGTCGCCATTCGCCTCCAACACGGCCGACACCCAGGGAGCGTTGCATCGCGGCGCGGCCGGCGCTTCCAGGCCATAATAGGCGCGAAAATGCGCCACAATGCGCCGCAATTTCACCGGCGATTCCAGAACGAACCCATCGGCGAGGCCCTCCGCGATCAGGCACTCGATCTCCCGCTCCAGCACGGCCAACTCGGGCGCAACCGCGGCCTTTCGACTCTCGGGCCACACCTTAAGCCGATCGAACGCGGTGGACTCGAGATCGGCCGCCAGAAAGGAGATGGATCGCAAACCCATCGATCGCGCGGCCGCGACGGTCTCCCGCAAATGCTCCGTGTTGCGGGCCTGCACCGTGCAGCGTGCGCTCACCGGAAATTCCCGCGATAGCCGATGGAGGGCACGGACGCCGTCCGCCAGCCGCTCGAACGCGCCGGGCACGCGGCGAATTCCGTCATGGACCTCGCGCGGACCATCCAGCGAAACAATCGCTTCATCCATCGACGCGACGATGCGCTCCGCATCGCGCTTCAGGAGCAGTCCCGTCGATAGCAGCGTGATTCCGATGCCGCGTGCGCGGAGCGGCGCCGCAAGCCGGAACAGGTTGGAGTGCATCAATGGCTCGCCGCCCGTAAATACCACCTGCTCGACGCCCAGGCTCACGATATCGTCGAGGTGCCGCTCGAGTTCCGCCTGCTCGATCTCGCGCTCGACGGTGCGTCTCCAAATGTCGCACATCACGCAGCGGCAGTTGCACCGGTTGTGCGGTTCCAGCACGAGAATCTTCACGCTAGAATCCTCTTGCCGGCGAGGCGCAGATCGCCGCCGAGATGTTGCGCGGCCGCCCGCCACAATCCGGCCACATCGGCATCCACCATCACGGGCGGACGATGCTCGACGTGCAGCAGCTGAAAGCGGCGGCGCGCGGATTTCGGGAGCTGCTGCGCCAATTCCGGAGAGATCAGTCGAATGCGCCCGGCAATCACGGCCAACGCCACCGAGCCACCCAATAGGGCATCCCCGGGAGTCCGCGCCTGCGAGCGAACGGCGATCCAATCGCCGGCCAACGCGCGTTGTGAAAGCCGCAGGATTCGGGCTGGCACGCTCGTCACCATTTCATACACGCGCCTGGCGGGCAGAAATCGGCGCGCTACTGTCAGTTCATCAAGCAAATCGACTGGGGCGCTCAAGGCCGAATCGGTGGCCAGCGCGACCGGCACTCCCGAACGCAGAACCGTGCGCGACACCGTGCAGCCGAACATGCCGAGGTTGGAACTCGGACACCAAATCACCGATGCCTGGCGGCGGCGGACCAGATCTATGCCCGCTGGAGTCAGCCCCACGCCATGCACGATGGCAGTGCGCGAATCGAGCGCGCCTTCGGCATCCAAGGTCTGCACCTCACTGCGCGCGGAGGCGTCCACACCTTCGGCGCAATGAACCACGAAAGGCCACTCACGTGGTGCGGCGCGAAAACGGTCCACCAACCCGCCTTCGAAGGCCAGCGAATGAGCCCACGCCATCCGCCGCACCACTCGCACGGGAAAGTCGGGGCCGAAGACGCCGGGTTCATACGGATTGTGATGACAGACCGTGGTAACTCCGCTCAGCAGATTCTTAAGCGCGCCCCACCGGAGGCGCACCGCCTTAGGCACGCGCAGATGCTCGCGGACCGGCGAACGCTCCGGATGGTGAATATCGCGCGCCCATTCCGTCGCGTTGCGATACCCGCCGCACCCGAGCGTCGGAAAAAGATTGAACTCCAGATGATCGTGCGCGTTGATGAGGCCCGGAAGGCGCATGTGCCCGGAAAGATCGAGCGCGCCGGCGTTCATAACCGCACCCATCGCGTCAGCAGGACAGCCGGCGTTGCGCAGGCCGCTTCAAATAGCTCCGGCCGCTCGGCGCGATGGAACAACCCGCGCTCCGGCTCGCCGATGCTAGCCTCGACTACATCGGCCAGTGCCAGCCCGCGGGCCATCTCGCAGAGCTGCGCCACTGTGTACGGATGATTCTCCAGTGCGTACACCTTCCCAGCGCACCGAAAAGTCCGACGCCATCCCTGCGCCGCCGCGGCCGGATGAAAATCGCTGAGAATCAAGTTGCCGCCCGGCCGGAGCACGCGCGCGAATTCGCGCATGGCAGCCGCCTGATCGCGAATATGCCCAAAAGTGAGCGCGCAGAGGACCAAATCGGCCGATCCGCCAGCCACCGGCAGCGCTGCCGCATCCCCTACCGCAAGGCGCCCACGCAATCCCTTTTGTGCGGCCACCGCGAGCATGGCGGGCGAAGCGTCGACACCGATCGCCGAAAGCCGCGCTGTCCATCGACCCGTGCCGCAGCCCACGTCAATCGCACGGCACGGCGCGAGCGCCTCGATCCACGGCAGCAGCGCGCGATGCTCCAGCGCCATGATCGGCGAAGGTGTGGCATCCCACGTTTCGGCCCATAGCTGATAGCCTTCAACAGCCGACACGGAGGTCATAGACTCTCCAGCCGCGGCTGCCGCAGGCGAACCAACTTCTGCGCCAGCCGCAACTCGCCCGGAAAGTCGTACGCGCCCAGCAGGTACCGCCAACTGCTGAGCGATTTCAGCAGCGTGCGTCCCCACCCCGGCAAACGCATGTCCTGCGTAGTGGGCCAGCGCGAATTCATCACCGTTTCGAAATCGCGAATGCGCCGCTTCACCCGCGGCGGCAGCCACGGCAATTGCGGATCGGTGCGGATCAGATACGGATACCAGCGCGGTGAAATCCACTCATCGGGCGTGGAAGGGAACGCCACCTCCACGCCGCCGTACGCGCCGTTCCGCTGCGGCGTCGGCACGTAGGTCTGCACCACGATTTCCACGTCCGCATTGACCTTTTTGATGCGCCGCACGAACGCGATATTCTCCGCCACATCCTGCTCGGCATTTTCCGGATTGCCGAAAATCAGCGAGTACTCCGGCACGATGCCGAAATCGCGCAGACGGCGCGCGAGTTCCACAGTCTGCTCGCCGGTGAGCTGCTTCTTCATGCTGCGCAGCTTGGCGTCGTTGCCCGATTCCACACCGAAAAAGATCATCGCGCACCCGGCGTTGCGCAGCTTCCGCAGCGTGTCGTCGGAGTAACTCAGCACGATATCGACGCGCGCCTCGCACCACCACCGCAAATTGAGTGGCGCGATGCGGTCGGCAAGTTCCCGCGCGTGCTCTTCCCGCAGAAAGAAATTATTGTCGTAAAACTGCACCGCATTGATGCCCCACTGCGCTTGCAGGCGATCGAGAATCGCCGCGGTGCGTGCGGGCGACTCCATTTTTTCGCGGTCGTACACCGGGACCACCCCGCAAAAATTGCAGCGGAACGGGCACCCGATGCTCGCCTGGTGGACCGCCGTGCGTGAGCCCAGAAACGTGCGCGCGACATACTTGCCGGGGTCCATGCGGTGGTATGGGGGCCATGGGAATTCGTCCGGCGCGCGCAGCGGACGGCTCGCCGTTTCCACGTGCAGCCCGAACTGGTCTTTGAACCCGATGCCGCGCACGCGCCCGAAGTCGCGCCGTCCGCGCAATTCCTCGATCAATTCCAGCAGCGCATCTTCGCCCTGGCCCTTCACCACGAAATCGACATACTTCGCGTTCAGCGCCGCCGCGGTGTAGAGCGACGCGAAATATCCGCCCCAGACGATGGGAATACGCGGGTGCTTTTCGCGAAACGCGCGGCACACCGCGACGGCCTGCAACAGCTGGGGGCCGGGCATCACCGATACACCCAGAAGTTCTACGCGCTGGCTCGCCACTAGCGCATCGAGCGTCGCTCCCGGGTCGGGATCGACATTGCCGTCTACGATCTCGTATTCCTCCCGCCCTTCGAGCACCGCCCCGAGATACAGCACCGACAGCGGCAGCCGCCGGTTCTTGGGCTTGGTGCTGCGCGGATGGAACAGTACGATCATGCCGCGAACCTGCCGGTGAGGATCCAGAAATTCGAGGGCGGCCGCTTGCCGTGCCACCGGGCCTTCCACGGCCGCAGCGCCCATTGCCACCCATACCAGGGCCGGTCGATGGTCCACACGATCCCCAGGTCGCGCCGCAGGCCTTCGAGCATTTCGAGATCGAAGTACTCGATGCTGGGCACCGCATCGGACGCGAACCCGTAGGTCGACTGAAACTGCCGATGCCGCTCCCGCACCATCGTCTCGCCATGCTCGCGGCGCTGGTACACCGGCGAATCGATAATGAGGAAGCGCCCTTCCGGCCGCAGGCAGCGGCGGATCTCGCCAAGCGTCCGCCGGTAGTCCGTCGAGTAGTGTATGGACGCGTTGTAGATCGCCAGATCGAGGCTGCCCGACGCCAGCGGCAGATCGTCGAACTCGGCGTTAATCCGCGGGAACGGAGCGGCGATCTGGTAGTGCCGCCCTGCGCCCAGCCCGTCCAGCGGATCGCCCAATATATCGATCGCCACCGGCAAGTGTCCGCGCAACGCGAGGCGATAGGATAGCCAGCAATTGCCCGCGCCCACGTCGGCGATGCGTAGACCGCGCGCCTGATCCTCAAATCGCGGCAGGATGCGCCGTTCCAGGTAACGATAGCTGGCGGCGCGAATGGTCCACTGGTCCTGCAAGCGTCCCGTGATATCGCGAAATGGGAGCGCCAGATAGTAGTCGGAATCCTGCGACCCGCGGCCTTCCGCGTGGCGGATCTTGATGTAGTCGTCGACGAACTGGCGGCGGACACTCGCGAGCATGTTCATTTCCTCTTGAAGACCAGCAGGCGATGGTCCGCGCAAGCGCGCAGAATCGGCAGCCGGTCAAATCGCGCCAGCACATTCACGATTCGCGCCGAAAGCCTGACATAGGACGGCGGCACCAGCATGCCCACACCGCTCCAACAAACTAACTCGAAGTCGGCCGCGAAATCCGCGTGCAGCTGGCGGACGGTGGGGTAGCGAATCTCCCCCGCGCGTCCGGCCAGTCGCCGCAGCGCCCTCTTGAAATCAAGGCGCAGGCCGTAATAGAGCGTCTCCCATACGCAAAAACGGCCCATCGTGCAAATCGCCACATATCCACCGGGGCGAACCAAGGCGCCCAGCTCCCGCGCAACTCCCGCGACATCCTCCACGCAATTGAGCGCTCCAAAATTGGAAAACGCCCCGTCGAAAAGCGGTGGGACATGCTTCAGCTTGTCCAGGCGAGCAGAGCTCGCCCCTCCCCCTGATCGATCTCCCTCCACGACGGCCAGCGTCCGATTCGTCGCCGAAAGAGCGGGACGGGGGCGTCCGGCGCGGACCAGGGGGTCCGCCCCACAAAGATTCTCAATCTGCCTCACTTCCGCCCTCACTCCCCGCGCCCTCGCCCGTTCCACCATCGCCGGCGAGGCGTCGATACCGTACACCAAAACCCCCCGCGCCCCCAAATGCGCCGCATCCTCGCCGGTACCGCAGCCGATATCGAGCACGCAGTCGCCCGCTCCATACAACTTGTCCATCACCCGCCAGACGGCATTGCGCTGCGCCCGTCCGACAGCTGTCTCCGTCCACAGCTCGTCATACCGCGGCGCCAGCCGCTCAAATAGCGCGGCCGTACTCATGCTTCCACCTCGCTGTACGCGGCCTGCAGATTCCGGCGCGCCAAGTCAGCATCAGACACCGTCTCACTCCGCAGCAACTGGTCGGCAGCCTGATAGAACCGACGCGAGTGCCGTCCGCGAACCTTCACGTCCCGATCGGTACTCGTCGACCAGGCCCCCAGTTGCACCAGCTTGGGCGCAACTTCCTGGTAATACGGAGTGCCTTTGATGGGATAGCTCACGGTCGTAAAGAACACGTCCGGCACGCAGGCCTTCACATGCTCGTACGTCGCTTCGATGTCGCCAAGTTCCTCGCCCTCGTACCCCCACATGAAGAACATGCCCGTCCCGATGCCGTGCGCTTTCAGCTGCGCTACCGCTTCGCGCACCTGCGCCACCGTGACGCCGCGCTCCATCGCATCCAGCAGCCGCTGCGATCCGCTCTCCGACCCGATCCACACGCGGTAGCAGCCCAACTCCGCTAGCTGCCCCGCCACCCGCGCATTCAAACGGTCGGCGCGCGTGATGCACTCGAACGGCACGCGCAATCCGCGCCGTTTCATCTCGCGCGCGTACTGGTCGAGCCAGCCATGGTGAATCGTGAAGACATCGTCAGCCAGCCACAACTGCTCAGGAGCGTAGCGGCCCATAATCCATTCCACTTCATCCACCACGCCCACCGGCGACCGCCGGCGGTGGGTCTTGCCGAAGGTGGAATGGCTGCACCAGCGGCAATGATACGGGCATCCCCGCGCCGTGATCAGCGAGATCGAACCCGCTCCATGACGCTCGCGCCACGCCCGCAGATAGCGATCCATATCGATGCGCTCCCGGTCAGGCCAAGGCTGCGCATCGAGGTCTTCGATGAGGTGCCCGTCTAGCGGCGCGCCGCGCAGGATCGCTTCCAGCGCCAATTCGCCCTCGCCGGGGACCACGACATGAGCGCCGGCCTCCAGATACTGCACCGCGTAATTCGCCGGCTCCGGACCGCCGACCGCCACGCGCCATCCGCACCTCACGGCATGCTGCAAAATCGCGACCGCGTTCGGCCGCGTCATCAAGTTCGCATAGATCCCGAGCGTGGCCGGCGTCTCCGTCTCCAGAATGCGGAACAGCTCCTCGCGCGAACCGAAAGTGGAATCGTAGATCTCCACGTCGAATCCGCGGGCCCGCAGATGCGAGGAGAGATATAGCAGCCCGAGCGGCGCGTAGGGCTTCATGATCTGAAGCTCCTTGGCATCCTCGTGGAGGAAATAGCCGTGCGTCAGCAGGAGATCCATATCGGCATCTTCCGCGTACAAGTCTCGCGCAGCGCCAGCACGTCATTCCAGGCGCTGGACGCCGCTTCTTTTCCCTCTCTCACTTCCAGATGCAGTGCGTCGGCCAGTGCGCGATAGAGGTCCGTGGTGAACGCGCCTTGAAACATCATGTCGAGATCGTCGCTGTCCGACCAGTTTTCCTTCGCTCCTAGCTGGCTCGATACCATGCGATGAAAACCTGTGCCCGGCAAAGGGTACGACACCGATACGCCGATGTCGTCCGGTTGCGTATCCCGCACCAGCGCGACCGTCTTCTCGATCTCCTTCCACGTCTCGCCGGGGTAGCCGAACTGCAAAAAGAATCCGGCCCGAATCCCATGCCGCCGCAGATTCTCCCGCGCGTCGAACACCTGCCAGAGACGCGTCCCTTTGTCCATGGCGTCGAGAATGTCCTGCGCGCCCGACTCCACGCCCATCCAGACTTCCTCGCACCCCGCGCGCCGCAAATCGGCCACCGTGGCGCGCGTCATCAGATCGCAGCGCGATTGCATCTTGAACGGGATCTTCGCGTCGAGTTCCTCCACCGCTTGGGCGAATTCATGCGTCCATTGCTGCGACAGCGCGAAGATATCGTCGGCGAACCAGATATGGTCCGGCGCGAAGCGATCTTTGACCTCGCGCATCTCCTGCGCCACCAGTCGCGCCGACCGGCTATGATACGTGTCGCCCCAAATCGGCTTGGCGCACCAGTTGCACCGGTACGGACAGCCGCGGCTCGATACCATATTCAGCGAGAAGTACCCGTGCGCCTTTTTCCACGCCGCGCGATACGGCGCCGCATCCACCAGATCCCACGCCGGCATGGGTAACGAATCGAGGTCGGCCAGCGGAGCGCGGAACGGCGTGTTCCGAAGCGGTATTCCATTGAGCAGCGCGCCGGCGGTCTCCACGATGGCCTGCTCCACTTCGCCGCGAATCACGTGGCGGAATCCCGCGTCGCGATATTCCGCCGCGCGGTCGGACGCGTCGGCGCCATTGACAATCGCCGGAATTCCCGCCTCGCCACAAGTGCGCGCCATCCAGTGCGCCACCTCGCGATTGCGCAACAGGCACATCTTCGTGAGGTAGTTAAAATTGTCCTCGCACACCGCTACCAGGCGCGGCCGGTGCCGTTCCAAGGCGGCCTCAAAACCTGGCTGCGGAGCCTCCAGAGTCGGATCGAACAGCGCCACGCTATATCCCTCGCGCCGCAGGCACGCCGCCGCGAGCAGCGTCTGCAGCGGCGGATAGGGCTGCATTTTGCGTATCTGTTTCCGGTCGTGAAACACGTGGTTGGAATGCGTCAGAAGGATATCGGCCATCGCTCCTCCTTAACAGGTCACCGGCTCGGCCGAAAGTTGGTGCGCATCCACTTTCGGCTTCGGAGGAGTGAGCAGCTTCTGCGCGGCTTTGCGAGCCCAGAGTTCCACCGGGAAGGAATACACGTGATGATCCAGCCGCCAACGCGCCGGCTGGCTGATGAGTTCGAATAGCAGGCGGCTGAGCGCCGGGGTCCGATATTTACCGATCGGCACGCGATGAAACGCCACCCGCATGTACTCGCGCATGTTTTGCATGCGGGTGTGGTCGCGGCCCTTGAGCCATGGGAGCACGGTATAGCGCGGGAAGAAATCGGCCCACCCTGCGAGCGTCTTCGGAACCTCGATCCCCAGCTCGAACGCCCGCTTCATGATCGGCGACCCGGGATAGGGCGTGAAAATGTTGGTCCAAAACTCGGCGCCCGGATATTGCCGGCAGATCTTCATCATCATGGCCACCGATTCCTGCCGTTCCTTCTCGCCCTCGCCGGGATAGCCGAAAATCAGATTGAAACTCGGCCGGATGCCCGCCGCACTCAGCCGCGCCGCCGCGCCGTAGATCATGTCGAGCGTCTGAAAATCTTTGCCCATCAGGTGCATCATGCGAGCGGAACCGGTGTCCGCGCCCTGCGACATTTGCGTGAGTCCGGCCCGCCGCAGCAGCTTCAATTCCTCCACCGAGAGCCTCATCACCAGGTTGGTGGACGCCTGTATGCTCCAATCGAATTTCACACCGCGACGTACCAGCCCCTCAGCGATGCCCACCGCCCGATCGCGATCCACCAGGAAGTTGTCATCGACAATCCACAGCAGCTCGAGATTGTAGCGGCTCACCAGCTCGGTGGTCTCTTCCACCACCTGCGCGGGCTCGAGCGCATTCCACTTGCGGCCGTAGACTCCGTCGTTGGTGCAGTAGCCGCAGTTATACGGGCACGCCAGACTCGACGTGTACATCGCCCAGCGCCGTCCGCAGACACGCTGATAGGCGTCGAAATCGGCCAAGTGGTACGCCTTGGGAGGCATCTCCGCCAACGGTCGCAAAGGCCGCGTCGCATTGAACGTCACGCGGCCATCCTGCTTGTACCCGACGCCCGCGATGCCGCGCAGCGATTCGCCTGCCTCCAGCCGTTCCACCACATCGAGAAACGCTTCTTCGCCCTGCCCCACTACCACCGCGTCGATATACTCGGCTCCAAGCGTCTGATCGGGCAGCAGCGAGGGATGCCAGCCGCCCAGTACGATGGGCATATCGGGATACATGCGCTTCACTTCGCACGCAATCTCCACCGTCTCGCGAATCATCGGACCGGTGACCAGCGATACGGCCAGGCAGATGGCGTCCGCGAGTTCCTCCAACACCCTTCGCTTGAAGTTCGGAGTGATGGTGGAATCGATGAGCGTCACCTGGTAACCGGCGCGCAACAGCGGCGTGGAAACCGCGAGAATGCCGAGCGGAGCGGTGGCTTCCTGACTGGAAAAGGCGGGGAAAAAGAAGACTACTTTCTTCTTTCGCACCCTTCGGATGGGGCCCATGAATCTAGAATTGAACAGACCCCGTTTAGGAGTTGTCGCAAACTTGTAAAAACCTAGGCAAGAAATGTTACTTCTACCGACGCAGGAAAGGAAAAGCCCGAACCAGTGCGGAATTCTGGCTCACCGGTCAATTCCATGGCGCTGAAGGTCGCAACCAGCGCGCCGGTCGCTACCGCGATGGCGATGCGAACCGGATTGCCGCCCACGCAGCTATTCCGGCCATAGCCGAGCGAGAAGTGGCTGGCGACCGGACGGGTGACGTCGAGCCGATCGGGGTCGGAGAACTGTGCGGAATCGCGATTCGCGGAAGCGAGCATGAGTGCCACTAATTCTCCTCGCGGAATGGTCGCGCCACCCAGTTCCACATCGGCGGTAGCGCGCCGGTACACGCGCCGCACGATTCCCGAATAACGCAGCATTTCTTCCACTCCGGCCGGCATCAGCTCGGGCTGCGCGCGTAGGTTGGCAAACTCGCTGGGGTGCCCTGCCAGGGCGAACCAGCAGCTCGCCAGCAGCCGCGCCGTGGTTTGCGAAAGCGCTACGAATGTCGGTTCGCCCAGGGGAATGTGCTGAAACAGACCCTCCAGTTCCGCCGTCGCGGCAGCGGCATCGGCGCGCAAGGGCGAGTCCTCAGCCGCCCCCGTGGCAGCAAACACGCGCGTGCTTAGAGCGCCTAGTTTTTCGCGATCGGCCGGGTCGGCGCCGGTGGCGAGCATCGCGATCGTCAGCCCCCACGGCAGCGCGAACTCGCGAAAGAGGTCCACCGGGCGGCCGATGGGCAGCGCCCGCAGAAGGCGGACCGCCTCAGCTTCCATCCGCGGCCGCCACTCCGCCAATTGGACCTGCGAAAAGCGCGCCAGCACATCGCTACGCAATTTCAGCCGGCCCGCTTCATCGCGCGAATCGGCTTCGATTTCGCGATCGCCCCCGCCCACCGGCCACAGATGCGGATGTTGCAGGGCCGCCAGCACATCGGCATAGCGGCTGAGAATCCAAACGCGTTTGGCGGAATCGAAATAGGCAGGCTGAGGCGGTTCAGGCATCGCTCGATGCTCCAAATCTAGCAGGAAAAGGGCGGTACGATTTTAAATTGTCGAATCTCTGGTTGCATTGCCCCGGCCTTCCGCCGCACGTTTCCGCGGTGCTGGCCGCGCTTCACTTATGTGAACCCGCCACGGACAGACTCATCGGTCTCGATGACCATGCCCGCCGCGACGCTCTCGCCTGGTGCGATCGCCAGGGCCTCACGCTCCTGCTCCGCCGAATTCTGCCGGAAGCGACGGCTGATGCCGCGCGCAAGAATCGTTTGCGCCTGCAAGTGGCCGAAGAAACGTATCGCCGCCTCGCCAGTCTGCCCGGCGAATTCATCGCTCTGAAAGGCATCGCCCACTGCGAACTCTTTGGCATCCGCCCGGAGGATCGCACGCAATACGATATCGATCTCTACTTCCCCCGCGAGACCCTGGAAGCCGCCCGCGACGCTTTGCTCGCCCAGAATTACGAAAGCATCGCCGGCATGGAAAAGTTCCCCACCGACCATTTGCCGGGGCTGTTCCCGCGCACCGCGTGGCGCTGGCGCGGCGATTATTTCGATCCCGAAATGCCCCTCGCCATCGAGCTGCACTTCCAGTTCTGGAATGCGCAGCTGGAACGGCTGGAAGCGCCCGGCGTCGAAGATTTCCGGACACGCCGCGTGCGGCGCACCGTCGGCGGTGCGGAAATGTACGTGCTCTGCCCGCAAGATGCGGTAGCGTACGCCGCGCTCCATCTGCTCAAGCACGTCCTCCATGGCAGCACGAAGGTATTCCACGTCTACGAGCTCGCCTGTTTCCTCCATCGGCACGCCGCAGATGACGAATTCTGGGCCGAATGGCGCCGCCTCCAGGCGCCCGCCTTGCGCCGTCTTCAGGCAGTGGCGTTCGCGCTCGCGGAGGCGTGGTTCGGATGCGCGCTCTCGCCGGCAGCACGCCAACAGATCGCCCAGTTGCCGGCCTCCACGCACGCCTGGTTCGCCGAGCTCGCCGCCTCGCCCGCGGTGCAGCCTTTCCACCCGAGCAAAGACGAACTGTGGCTGCACCTGAGCCTGCTCAAACTGCGGCGCGACAAGCTCAGCATAATCCGCCGCCGATTGCTCCCGTCGAACCTCCCGCCGCCCTCACGCGCCACCGAATCGCAGTCGCGGCGAGCGGTTTACGCCTCGTGGTTCGCGGCGCGCTTGCGCCATCACGCCATCTCGCTCGCGACCATCATCGGCAGCGGCTGGCGCTGGCGACGCCGCATTCGCCGTAGGCCCATTCTTCCGTGACTCTCAAGGTCCAAAGGCCGGGATGTCGCCCGGCCGGGCAAGCTAGAGCTTACCCCACATCCGAAAGGCCGGTGATCTTGTGGGATAAGCTTCAGCTTGTCCAGGCGAGCCAAGCTCGCCCAGGCCCGGAGGGCCATGATGCACTCTTTCTGGTCGCGGCTCAGCATCGGACTTTGCCTCGAATGGCCTGGCTCTGGAGACGCCGCATTCGCTCATAATTCCCAAAATCTGCTCCTGAAACTTTTCCTTTGTAAGTCGCTGCTCCCACGCCGTTCGTGTCGCCCGCGCCATCGAATTGCGCCGCTTCCGATCACCCGAGAGCAACGCCACCGCCTCCCGCGCCATCGCTTCCACCGACCGCACCAGCACCCCGGTAACGCCATTCTCGACGACCTCGGAAATGCCCCCGGTATCGAATGCGATCGCCGGCACACCCGCGGCGAACGCCTCCGGAATCACGCGCGTCGTGGCCTCGGGCCCGTTCGAGGGCACCAGCAGCAGATCGAGTTCCGCCAGCACGTCGTAAATGTCGCCCACCCAGCCGCGAAATTCCATCGGCAGCCCCGCCGCCGCGCGCCGCACCTCCGCGGCGTACCGCTGCGCATCCTCACTGCCGAAGAGTGCCTCCCCGCAAACCACGAAACGGCACTCCGGCAGCGCTTCGTGAATCCGCGCAGCCGCAGTCACAAATTCCCTTTGTCCTTTTTCCGGACCGATGCGCCCAATGCACCCGATTCGCAGCGTCCGATCCCATCGGCGCACCTTCCCCGGGCCCGCCACGCCGTTGAGCACCACCGAAATCCACTCCGTCCTGACAAATCGCCGCCACTGCGACGCCACGAACTCGCAGTTGGCCACCACGCGCGCATCCATCCGCCGCAGCGCCACGCCTGCAGCCGTCCGCGCGAGGCCTGGGGGCAGCCAACTGTGACTGTGGAACATCACCGGGCACTTCAGGCCTGCGAGCGCCGCCGCCGGGACCACGCGCGGACCGTTCAGGTACGCCAGGTCCGCTCCTGTACGCTCCGCCAGATCTCGAACCTGGGCGGTCAACCTGGGAGTCTGCGCGAGGTATCGCCGTGCATCCGAGGCGCAGTCGATGCGTTCCACTTCGATTCCCAATCCGCGAATCGCATCGCGGAGTTTACCGCTTCCCGGCAGTCCGACCACCGCGCGCCATCCCCGCTCGCGAATCGCCGGCAGAAGTTCCAACAACACCTGCTGGGCGCCGCCCAGATCGCTGTACTGATCGAGCAGCAGGACGTTCACGGCCGCACCGCCAGCGCCAGAATCCAGAAATATACCGGCAGAACGCGCCAATATGTGAGCAGATCTCCCGAGGCCATCTGCACTACCTCGCCCGCCCAGAAACACAGCATCCACATTCCAAAAAAGGAGCGACGCGCCGACCCCGCCGCCGCCCGCAAAATCGCCATATTCAGCCAGATGAGCGCCGCCAGTCCGGCTACTCCGGTCTCCACCAGCAAGCTGAGGTACATGTTGTCGGCTACCACGGGGCTGCCCAGATATTGCGTGTACGGCAAGGTCTTGTAGCCGATTCCGAAGAAGGCCTGCCACGGGTTGGCGGCGATCCAATCCCCCAGTGTTCCCCAACTGGTCAGGCGGCCCGACAGCACACCGTTGGTCGACGTAAAAAGGAACTCCGTCGATGCCGACAGGCGCGTCCAGTAAGCTTGCGCGAATGCCGGAAAGATCCACCAGATAGCCAGCGCCCCCACCGCCGCCACCATCGCTCCCCGCACCAACGGCACGCGGCGGCGGTTCATCCACAGAAGCACCGCCAGCGACACCGCCACGTTGATCAGCGATCCGCGCGAATACGAGAGCACCAGCGCCGTGAAGAAAACCGCTCCGCCGGCGAGCAGCCATTTGCGCGAGACCGGGACCTCGGCACTGCTCCGTGTGAACGCCACCGCGATCATCACCAGAAAGAACGCGCAGAAATTCCCCAGCGTGCTGGCCTCATAGAAGAGTCCCTGTGCGCGCCGGTAGACTCCCGAATCGAGCCAGACGAATTGCGGCCCGTACCCCGCCGGCGCCGGGAACTGATAATGAAAATCCACGCAGGCGAATAACGCCGCCATCGCCGCCGCGGCATAGAGCAACTGTACGCTGCGCCTGGCGTTCACCTCGCGGCCCGGGCCGTACGCGCCGTAGAAAAACACATAAATCGAAATGCCGAACAGCGCCACCCGCACCAGGCTGCCCACCCCGGCGACCGCTCCCGAATAAATCGCCGCCGGGACAACACTGATCAATAGGATTCCAAAAAACGCCGCGAAAGCCGACGCCAGGCCGCTCGGCACGACGCGCCATTCCGCCTTCCACAGCACGCCCGCCAACAGCCCGAGCGCCGCGAAGAGGAATGAAAGGTGCGGGCCCGAATCGCCGATCGCGATGGGCAGGGGCGGTAACAGGAGCGCCGCGCCGAAGAACAGCGCCAGCCATCGAACGGGCGTCTGCAAACTCCACCAGACGACCGCCAAAAGCAGTGCCGGCGCGGTCAGCAGCAGCTTCACTTCAAGACCAGGCGCCGTCGCGATGGCCGCCGCCCACGCTCCCAAAGCCAGCGGACCCCAAGGAATCGGCCGCCCGCGGCGCTGCGCCGCGCTATTCATACCGGGTCCGCACGGCCGTTCGGTAGACCCCAGGCTCCCAGGAAACCCGCTGCTGAAAACTGAGTTGCAAAGTGAAGAACAGAATCGGCAGCGCCAACCCGGCCAGCAGAGCCAACGCAACGTTGAGCGGAGTATTCGGCGAGGAGGGCCGTTCCGGAACAATGCCCGGATCGATCACCTGTAAACGCTCGCCGCGAGAGCCGCGCTCGCTACGGGCCTCGCGCAGGCGGCCCTCGATGGCGGCCAGCGCTGTCTGGGCTGCTTGCCGGTCGGCAGCCAACTGGTCGTGATGCGCGTGGCGTGTGCCCAGCACCTTCTCGCGCGCGGCCATTTGGACGTTGAGGTCCGACAGTTGGCGGCGCAACTCCGCAGTACGGGCGCGCGCATTGCTCACCTCTTTCCCCATCTCGCCGCCCGCATCTCCCGCTTTCATGCGGTCTTCCAGGCCGGCGACTTCTACTTCCTGGCTGTGAATCTGATCTTCCAGCGTGGATGCCTGCGAGGCACTTTCCTCGATAGCCGCCTCCAGCCCGGCTGTCGGCTCGCGGGAAATCGCCTCCGACCAAGTGGCGTCCGTCTGTTGCAGGTTCGCGCGGATATCGCGCTCCTGCTGCTCCAGGCCCGCGACCAACTCCTGATCGCCTTCCAACGAGGAAGCGCGGCTCAACTCCACGGTCGCGTCTGCCAGGAATTTGGCTAGCGCCTGCGCCTTCCGCGCGTCCGCCAGCTTCGCCGAGATCTCCAGAATGCGAGTGTTGCGCACGATCGCCACTTTGAGCACGCGCCGCTTCAAAGTCTCGATCGGTCCGCCGCTAAATTGAAATCGCTGTACCGCCGCCTGGAACAGGCTATCGCTCTCCGCGAATTCCTCGTAAGTCTTCAGCGATTCCAGATAGATGGGACTTACTGCTGTCGCCGTCCGCACGTCGGCGCCCACCGGCGGCTGGATAACAATGCGTGCCATAGCAGTGTAACGCGCCGGCATTGCCAGGCTGATGGCGAATGCCAACGCCACCGCAACGGCGGCACTCGCGGCTATCTGGCGCCAGCGCAACCGGAGATAACTAATGTAACGAAATGAGTCGAATGACTCTCCCATGGATGTTTTCCTGAGATAGTGTAACCTGAGATGTCCTACTTTCTAGCGGTTGCCGTGGCGGCAATCGCGTTAATTCTTGCGCCCGGACTCACTTTCTCCTTCGATATCGCCCCTAAGCTGATCATTCTGTTCCTGGCATCTGCGTTAGCGGCCTTTCCCCTCCGCCGCTCGCGTTTCTTGTATCTGCTGATACTGACAGCACTCTGGCTGGCCGTATCCTCGCTGCTCAGCGCCAGGCCCGCGCTCTCGCTCTACGGCTCGGGCTGGCGGCGTTACGGCGCCCTGGCGCAGCTTGCCGTGCTCCTGCTGGCCTGGAGCATCTATGGCCAGGCCCGCCGCATCGCCATCTTCCTGCGCGTCATCACGGCGGCTGGGCTGCTCACCGCCTTGTACGGGATTGCACAGTATCTGGGCTGGGATCCGCTCTTGCCACCGGCGGTCTATCACATAGGCAAGGGAGTATGGACCATCGTCCGACCACCCTCCACCCTCGGATATGCCAGTTACTTCGCTACCTGGCTGTTGTTCGTCATCTTCTGGAGTCTGGCTCTCCCTGGGAAATTTACAAAAGTAATTCTTTTGGCAGCTATTGTCGCGCTGTTACTAACCGGTACCCGTGCGGCCATACTCGGTCTTCTCGCCGGCGGCGCAATTTGGTGTTACTGGCGCGGTTTTCGATTGTCCCGGCGCACGCTCGGTGTAAGTCTGCTGGTGCCGGTCGCCGGAGCCGTGTTCTATTTCTCACCGCTGGGGCAGCAGATGCGCAGTCGCATGCGTTGGTTCCAGGAGGACCCTTGGGGCGGAGCCCGCCCGCTCCTGTGGCGCGATAGCCTGCGCGCCGGCCTCGCCCGTCCCATCTTCGGATACGGGCCCGAGACGTTTACTGCCACCTTCCCGCATTTCGAATCGAAGGAACTGGCGCGCGCCTATCCCGATTTCGCCCACGAATCGCCGCACAACATGTTTCTCGACGCCCTGGTATCGCAGGGCATTCCGGGATTGTTGCTGCTGATGGCGTGGTGCGCGGCCGGGTTTGCCGCCGCGTGGCGCATTCGCGCCAGGCATCCCGCGATTTCTGCCGCTCTCGCCGCCGCCCTCGCTGCCGGAATCGTGAGCCAGCAGTTCACCGTCTTCATCATTCCCACCGCCGTGATTTTCTTCGCCACGGTAGCGCTTGCGGAAGGCCTCCAGTCGGGTACTGCACCCCCGCGGCGCTATTTCCCGATCGCTTTGCCGTTGCTCTATTTCGCCGTGCGGATCGCTCTCGATGACCACGCACTCCTCCTCACCCAACGCGCCCTGGCGTCGGGCGATCTGGCAGCGGCCGCCTCGCACTACGCCCAATCGCGGAATGCGGACGACCTTTGGTACTCGCGAACCCTCGCCGCTTTTGCCGGTAAGGCGCCCAGCATTCCCATCCGGATGCAGGCCATCCAGCAGGCAATCGCCGCCGGCGAGCGAGCCACGCGCACCGCGGACGCGCCGTTTAGCGCCTGGTACAGCCTCTCCGCGCTACGTGCCAGCCAGAACGACGCAGCCGGCACGGAACTCTGCCTGCGATCCGCCATCGAGGCACATCCCAATTGGTTCAAACCGCACTGGATTCTGGCCGAGGTATTGCACGCCGAAAGACGCAATGAAGAGGCTCGGCGCGAAGCTCTCACGGCAGCCGATTTGGATGCCGAAAAGCATCCCGAGGTGGCCCGTGCTTTACACGAGATAATCCTCCAGTAGGCTTTTTGACCGGGATCCACTTTGGACTTTCAGATCTGTTGCATTTTCCTCCGGGCGCCGTCTTTCGCCCCCGCAAGGTCGGGTCGCGCCCCTGCCGGGAAAGTCCAAAACCGGTCAATCCTGCTGTTTCAGCCCATTCCACAATGGAGGATTCAAGCTGGCAGCGCAGGGAGGTCTTCGGTCCAGGCCAGTTTCTCAACATGCGGCTAAATGGTAAATGCGGTTGGCATAAGTTATAGCGACAGGAGCCGCGATGATGAGCATGACGGTTGGACTGGAGGCCCGGGTCAGGAAAGCGGATCGCTCCTCTAGCATTTCTAGCGGCTCTAATTCCAATGAGGCGCACGAGATTGGGTTTCTCGCCGGCCAGAAAGAACAGTACGGCGATCTCAATCGGCCCGGCAGCCCGCATGGATGGATATCCGGCTCGATGATCGCGACGATCCCGGTAGGCGAGCCCTTTCCGATTCCGATGTCTGGATCTAGCCCGCATTTCTCATCGGGTTTCGTCGCGAGGCGCGTGAGAAGGCTGTGGATACGAGGCGTGCGCCGGTCAGCGCGCGGAAGCATACTTGGACAAGTATGTTGAGCACGGTGACCAAGCACAACGACGTTGACGCGGCCTTCTCGCGCGCCGCAGCAGAAAGCCGATGAGAAATGCGGGCTAGAAAGACGTCGCCGGCATGTACGATTCCGTCGAAGTACCGGTCGCGCAGGATAAGCGATGCCGGACGCAGGATGATTTAAGCCGGCTTGATCCGGCGTGATTCTTTCCGGGTGACCGGTTTTCGCCTCAAGATCGTAGTGATCGGTATCCAGCCAGGTTGGCCCGCCGGCGCTGTGAGCATTCTTGGTGAAAGGCCATTCGGATGAGGAGTGTCACCGGCTCGTTACCGATGCGGATCCGTCCGCCCTCGAACAGGTTGACGCTGGCACCGGCGTTCGCGGCGGCCACGGGTCGAATGGCAGCCGCCTCGTATCCGGGGGCTGCCAAAGCGCGGTAGCGCGATAACCATCGGCCGCGCGGGAATGATAGGTAGTATCCCGCGGCGGCGCCCACATGTTACAGCGCGTCGGCGCGCCGAGCTTAGCTAAATTAGTTGTGCACGGTAATGACGGTAGCTTGCGACTGCGTGGTATTGCCCTGGTAGGTGGCAATCAGCGGCAGGTCGCCGTTGGGAGCGTTCGTGGGAATCATCACGTTGAACTGGTACTCGCCCGGCGCCACCAGGCCGGCGAATGTCACGGTGGCGGGAATGCCACCGATAGTGATGGAGGGGGTCGTAGGCAACGCGCCCGCCCCGCTCAATTGATTGGTGATGGGCGTTGCCGGCTCCCCGAAACCGGTGGCGAAAATCGATACGTTTTCTCCCGGTTGGGCGGGCACAGTGGTGAGGCCGGGGAATTCACCCGGAGGAGCGATCAACGTGCCGTTCAGACTGCTGCTGCTATTATGAACGGCGGCCACGTGGGTCTGGGGCAGGTCAACGATCAGGAAAGCCAGAGAATAGGTCTGATGGTTGATGGACATCGGGGCGGTGGAGCCGTATTGAGTGGACACCTGGACCTGCACCGGGCCGACCGCGGTGTCGACGGGCGCGAGCACGTTGACCTGGGTGGGGCTGACATAATAGACCGCCGCGGGCTTGTTGTTGACGGTAGCGGTCACGCCGCCGAGTGAGGTGGGCAGCGTGGTTGCAAAAGCCGAGGCGGGGAGCGAACTCCAGGTGGTGCTTTCTTGCGCCAGATTGGTGCCGTGAATTTCGATCCAGGTATTGGGAGCAATCGTCGGTTCGTTGCTGGAGGTGGTCACCACCTCGGTTGAAATCGGGACGCTGTCCGGCAGCGGCATAGCCAAGGCCAGTTTGGAATTGAAGATGGAAGACAGCGCCCGATGGGGCGTTTGGCAAAACGCCGGAACACCGGCAAATAGAAGTACGGTGGTAACGAAAATGGTTTTCACGAACCCCTCCACACCTTGATTCTACGTGCCGCTTGGCAGTCTAACAACCGATCTGGCAATATTTTACCAGTGCTAAAGGGAGAGAGTCTGCGGATGGTTTCCTATCGCCGGTTCAAAACTGATAATACGCCGCTCCGTTGAACGCGATCGGGGACCCGTGCCGTCTGGCCATCTTGTGTACCGGTCTGGGCGCGGTAGATCTGCCATCGCGAACAGCGCGAGTTCCAGTGACAAGCTGCGCAGAACCACCACCTTCCCAGTGGTGCGGGCGTGGCCGCCAATGTGCTCTGCTCGGGCCTTACGCCACAGTTTGCGGCCGTGAACCAGATAACCGCCTGCCAAACTGAAGTTATCTCATTTTAGGCTTAGGCAGTCCCTAAGGCTATGGCGCGGCCCGGAGCGTGCCCCTGTTAACCCGCCGCGCGGGAGACAATACAAGACGATGGAACAACGCATCGGCATACTTACCCTCGGTGTCGCGGACTTAGACCGCAGCTGGAACTTCCATGAGCGCCTCCGATGGAAACGGCCGGCAAGCAAGCGTCGGCCCTGTCGTCGTCTTCTTCCAGACCGGCAGCCTGGCCCTGGCGCAGCATCTGCGTGCCGGACTGGCGAAGGACGCCCACATCGCGGCGGAAGGCTAAGGCTTTGCCGGAGTGGCAATGCCCTGCAATGCACGCGGCCGGAGCGAGGCCGGTGCTGCCCTTGCCGAGGCGGAATTGGCTGGCGCTATCCTCTTGAAGCCCGCTCAGGAGGCCTTTTGGGGTGGCTATTCCGGATATTTCGCCGATCCCGACAACTTTCCCTGGGAGGTCGCCTGGAACCCGTCATTCCCTATCGCGGAGGACGGAAGCATCGGTCTGCCAGTCTGACGGTCCCACATTCTCGGAGACTTACCAGCTATTCTGCCCCCGCAGGACTTCCGGAACCGTTCTTAGTAGAATCCCCACATACATTCCTAAGCTACGATTCCGCACAAACTCGAGGTCCAGGCGGCGCCGGTCGGCATAAGTAAGTCGATTGCGGCCGGAAATTTGCCACAAACCCGCAAGTCCCGGCCGCAAGCGCAAGACTTCGCCGGTATAAGCGCCGTAGTATTTACGCAATTCCCGCTCCGTCACAGGCCGTGGACCCACCAACGACATCTCGCCCGAGATCACATGCCAGAGTTGCGGCAGCTCATCGATCGAGTGCCGCCGGAGGAACTGCGGAAATCTGCCGGGTATTCGCGGATCGCTCTCCAGTTTGCATTCCGGCCCGCCGTCATCGTGGATGTATTCCACGGCGCCGCCGGCCGTCTCGCCGCGCGCCCGCGGATCCCACATGGTGCGTAGCTTGAGCACCCAGAGGGTGGCCCCGTACTGACCCACGCGCCGATGTGCGATCAGTGGAGTTCGTCCGGAAATAATCCGGATCAGGAGGGCGCCGATCGATGTGAGCGGCAGCGTCAAAACGAGCAGCACCAGCGCCGCTACGCGCTCACAGAGATAGACGATCTGCCAATAGGAATGGCGTTCAAAAACAGCTCGACGGAGGACAGGAATCGTTCCCAATGCGACACCTGGTCCGATCTTACGCCGTCGAACAAGTCGAGTCTTCCGAGGCGTGTAAACATGTTGTAAAAGCGGCTAAGTCTACTTATCGTCCCGCAAGGTCACGGTCCACTTCATGCCTGCCGCGTTCGCGTCTCGGTCTCCGCGGTGGAACAAGGGACGGTGCCGAATACCCAGTCCCACAAGGGCGACGTGACGCCGAAGCAGACCTGGTCACTGGCGAAATGGTGGTAGTAGTGATGCTTCCGCAAGGCCCTCAACACCGCTCCGCCGGCTGCCGGACTGTGAATGCGGAGATGTATCCCTTCATACGCGAGATACCCGGCAATCACGCCCGCAACCGTCGACGCACCCATCGTCCAGGATCGGGCAGCCAGCGAGAAACCTGCCAGCAAGACCGCTGTCGATGACAAGGAGAGCCACAATGGAGCCACAATGAAAACCGGATCGGTGGGATTCGCGTGATGCTCGCTGTGCGGAGCAAAGCCGTGGAAAGCCAACCGGTGCAGCAGGTACTCGATCATCGTCCACGCGAGCACTCCGGCGGCAAACAGAGCGGCAAAACGTCCAAGCCCACTTTGTACACCCGCAGCGGTGCTAGCCGCGAACAGAATTGCGAAGACGCAGAACCGCACCCCCATACCTTCAGTATAAGGTCGGGGCGTGCCCGGCAAATGCGGCTCTGCTAAACTTGATTTAGGTGATTTTCCGTACATTTTCGCTCTTGGCGCTCTGCCTGGTTCCGATGAGCGCGTCTCCCGGGGCGAAGCTGTACGTCGCGCCCATGGAGTGGAATCTCGACCAGTTCGTGAGCGACGAGATTCGCAGGCAGGGACTCCCCGTGGAACTGGTCAGCACCGAAGACCAGGCTGATTTCGTCATGACCAGCCTGTATCAGAAGCTGGGCTCGCACTTAATGGCGCCCGGTAACTATATTCAGGTCAGGATCACGGACGCCGAAGACGGCAGCACGGTATGGGCGAACGAAGTCAACGATTTCGCGGTTTTTTTCGGGCGGCTGCGGCGGCATGGCCCGCGCAAAGCCGCCGAAGCCATCGTCAAGAAGCTGCGCCACAGGTTGAGGGGATTCGTTAAGGCGATCGCTCCGTTGGGCCGTCGCCCCGTTACGTAGAGGCCTTGGCGTTCACCGCGCTCAGAACCCTTTCAATTTCTTCGAACAGCCTGGCGGCGCTGATGGGCTTGGAAACGTAGCCATCCATTCCCGCCGCCAGGCACTGTTCGGCATCGCCTTTCATGGCATGGGCCGTCATGGCGACGATGGGCAGATGGCCGCCATGTTGCAATTCGTAGCGGCGGATAGCCGCCGTCACCTCGAAGCCATCCATTCTCGGCATCTGAATGTCCATCAAAGCTAAATCGAAGGAGTTGCTCTCGAAGGCTGTCAATGCCTCGCGCCCGTCGCACGCCACCACCAGCTGATAGCCTTCCCGCTCCAACAGGCGCACGGCCAGCGTCCGGTTCACCGGATTGTCTTCCGCCAGCAGAGCGCGCAGCGAAACTCCCAATTTGCGCGTCTGCGCAGCCGCTTCCGCCGGCGGCGTGGCATTCACTGAGGCGCCGCCCACTGCCTCGCAGATGGCCGCCAAAAGCTCCTCCCGGCGCAGCGGTTTATTGAGGTAGCTTTGGATTCCCGCGTTACGCCGGCGTGCGGCATCTCCGGAACTGCCCACGCTACGCAGCAGGATCACGGGTACGGTCAGCCCGAGATCCTCCCGGATCCTCCGCGCAGTCTCTAAACCATCCATGCCAGGCATTTGGGAATCGAGCAGAATCAAACGAATTGCGCCGGGCCCCGATCCCCGCAGACGCAGGATGTCCAAAGCCTCCTGACCACCCTCGGCCGCCACAGCCTCGATGGACCACGTCCGCAGAACTTTGAGCAGCAGCTGACGATTGGTGACATTATCATCGACAATCAGCAGCGGCAGACCGCGGAGGCTATCGAACGGTGTCGCCGCAGGGTTGAGCAGTTTCCCCTCGTGACGTCCAAAACGAGCCGTGAAATGAAACGCGCTGCCCCGCCCTCCCAATCCTTTTTCTACCCAGATCTCTCCTCCCATCGCTTTGACGAGGCGCGACGAGATGGTCAAGCCCAGCCCGGTTCCCCCGAACCTGCGCTGCATCGATTCGTCCACCTGCGTAAACGGCTCGAAGATCATGTGGCGTTTCTCTTCGGGAATGCCCGGGCCGGTATCGTTCACCACGAAGTGCAGCATCGAGCCGTGTGGCCGGTCCGCTTCTCGCGTCACCGTGACCACCACTTCGCCCTGGTCGGTGAATTTGATGGCGTTGCCAATGAGATTCACCAGCACCTGGCGGAGGCGTCCCGGATCGCCCATCAGGTGGAGCGGGACATCGGCGCGGATATCGTGCACCAGTTCCAGGTTCTTCTGATGCGCCCGGTAGCTGAGGCTGCGCGTCATCTCTCCCAGCAGGTCGTAGAGATCGAAGGGGGTCTGTTCGAACTCCAACTTCCCGGCCTCCACCTTGGAGAAATCCAGGATGTCATTGATCACCGACAGCAAGGAATCGGCGGAACTTTTCACCACGCTCAAGTCTTCTCTTTGTTCGGTGGTGAGGGGGGTATCGAGCACCAGGTCCGTCATGCCGATGATGCCGTTCATGGGCGTGCGGATCTCGTGGCTCATCGACGCCAGGAAAATGCTCTTCGCCTGGTTGGCGGCGTTGGCTTTCTGTTCGGCCTTCTTGCGTTCCGCGATTTCCAGTTGCAGGACTTCGGTCTGGTTCTCGAACAGGGTGACGATCATGCCGAACGCCACAAAGTATTTGGGCAAGTCCCAAATCGCGTCGGCTGGTATCTGGAGGTGCAGGAGGCCGGCAAGTTCCGCCACCGGCCATACCAGTCCCCAGAGAAGAAACGAGCCGGCCGTCAGGACCACGCCCGGAGTCCAGCGCCGGTAGTGCCGCCAATATGCGACGCCGGTGAACGCGTAGCCTTCGAACAGCATGGTCTCCATGCCGAGCATGGGGTTCGATGCCTGCCACATGGAGAGCAAACCCGGAACGGCGGCTACCAAACACCAGAAATACACTTTCGGAGCCGGTTTGGAGTCGCGGATCAAGGCTATCCCCACCCCGGCCGCGATCACCGTGCCGAGCAGCGCGCGGTACACCCACAATCCGGGAACCTCGTAGACCACGGCAGTCCAGTAGGCGATTGCCGGCGCAAACATCAGGCCCCAGAAAACCATTCGCCGGCGGGCTGTCCGGCATGCCTCGGACACCGAGTGGAAGAACGCCGCGGCTGCCACCAGCAGGACGCAATAGAGCCAGTTGTCCAGCACGGGAGAGATGACGTGGAAAGTGGCCAGTAAAGCCGACGCGAAGTGGACTTCGATCGCTATCCAGCCAATGAGCCAGTATTTCGCCCTCGGTTGGCGGTCGCGGGCATAAATCCAGGCAAAAATCGCCACCAGGATGGTCATTACGACCACCACCAGAATGCGATTAAATGGCGCCACCATAATTGCCTTTCGGTTGCGACAGCATGCCGCGTATCGGTGAACGCACCGACACGCGCACAAAAGGATTATCGGCAGGAACGAGCGGGATCTCTAGTCCCCGTTTGGTATTATTTGGCTGATCCGGTGACCGTAATTCCCTTAGGCAGGTACCGCTCGGTCTATTACTGTTCCAACTTGTGGGGACTTGGTTTGCGGAGAAATTTCCACCAGAATGGTCTTGCTGACAACGCGGTCGCTGGATCGGAGGGGCGATCGCGCTGTCAGCGCGGTGTCGAGTGGGAGAAGTGGAGCCGGGAACGAGGATCGAACTCGTGACCTCAAGATTACAAATCTAGCGCTCTACCAGCTGAGCTATCCCGGCGCAAACACCATTATAGATGGGGTGCAGTACCCGTTCAATTGCCGTTTGCTCGGATCATCATGATCCGTCCTT